>Ga0207416_1001141_pt1 | contig 37766 bp, 40 predicted proteins | sample PaiPotPPM11metaG_FD_184107 | JGI IMG/M metagenome (GOLD analysis project Ga0207416, IMG submission 184107) | Iron sulfur acid spring bacterial and archeal communities from Banff, Canada, to study Microbial Dark Matter (Phase II) - Paint Pots PPM... ...
CGACCAGCTCGCCCGCTGCCGTACCCGATTACAGCATGAATCTCAACGAGAGCATCAAGGGCTTGCGCGTCGGCATCCCCGTCGAATATTGGGTCGAGGGCACGCAGCCCGGCGTCACCAAAGCCGTGCGCGAAGCTATCGACGTGCTGCGCGACCTGGGCGCGGAGGTCAGCGAGATCTCGCTGCCGTCCACGCGCTACGGCGTCGCCGCCTACTACATCATCGCCCCGGCGGAGGCCAGCGCCAACCTTGCCCGTTTCGACGGCGTCAAATACGGCTACTCGTATCGCGACACCAACGATATGTGGGAGGCGCTGGAAAAGACGCGACAATACGGCTTCGGCCAGGAGGTCAAGCGGCGCATCATGCTCGGCACGTATGCGCTCTCGTCCGGCTACTACGACGCCTACTACAAGCAAGCCGAAAAAGTGCGCTCCCTCATCACGGCGGATTTCGAGCGCGCCTTCGCGCAATTCGACGTGCTGGTCAGCCCGACCTCGCCGACGGTGGCCTTCAAGATCGGTGAGATATCCGATCCGTATCAGATGTATCTCAACGACGTCTTCACCATACCGGCCAACCTGGCTGGCATTAGCGGCGTCTCCGTCCCGGCTGGTTTCAGCGACGGCCTGCCCGTCGGGATGCAACTGCTGGGCAACGCCTTCGCCGAGGACACGATCCTGCGCGTCGCCAGCGCCTATCAGAGTGTCACGGATTATCACCGACAATGGCCGAAGGCGCTGGCGCGGGTATGAGGAGCCTGACCCAAGAGGCGTCAAGACAAGGGTAGCCGTCGCCCTACCCGCGCGTTGTGCCTGGCCCCCATGATTCCCATGACCCCCACAAGGGGAGTCACTACATCATGTGGCCCGTTGAGGTGTGGAACATGTAGAGACCCCCCTTGTGGGGGTCATGTCGCCCATAGATGGTTATATATTCTCATGATACGCCGTATAATCGCTATTATTCTCATTATTCTTGCTGTTGTTATCGTTACCGCGGCCCTGCTCGTGGCTTTCACGCCCGGCGGGCAGCAGGCGCTGGCCGGGTTCGTGCCGGGTACCGTACCCACGCCGACATTGACGCCGCTGCCTCCGCAGCCCACGCCCAAACCAACGCCCGTTCTTACCGTCGTGGGAAAGCCGCCGCGGGTCGCCGCGCAATCAGCCTATCTGCTCGACGCCAAAACGGGCAACACGCTGGCCGATCTCAACGGCGAAGCGCCGCGCCCGATGGCTAGCACCACCAAGATCATGACGGCGATCATCGCTATCCAGTCCGGCGACCTCAACATGCTCGTGACGGTTCACCAGGATGCCATCAACGAGGTGCTAAATAACGGCGGCAGCAGCGCCTTCCTGGTGGTTGGCGATCAAGTCCCGCTCAAAGCCTTGCTCTATGGCCTCATGCTGCCGTCGGGCGACGATGCCGCCATCGCCATTGCCGACGCCATCGCCGGTTCGCCGGCCAACTTCGCCAACATCATGAACATCTACGCCTATCGCCTGCGCCTCTACCAGACCCACTACATCAACCCTGATGGCCTGACCTACACGGTCAACGGCCAGGCAATCTACAACTATACCACCGCCTACGACCTTGCCCGCCTCGCTGCCTACGCCATGAATATTCCTCTCTTCGCCCAGATCGTCAAAACCCAGCATTACTTTCTGGCCGCCACCAGCACGCATCACGCCTACACCTGGGCCAACACCAACGATCTGCTTGGCCCCACCGACGACGACCCCAGCGGCCTCTACGTCTACAAGGGAGCCACCGGCATCAAAACCGGCTTTACCGGGCAGGCCGGCTACTGCCTAGTTTTCTCAGCCGCGCGCAGCGGCCAGGAACTGATCGGCGTCGTCCTTTTCAGCACCAACACCAATTACCACCAGCGTTTCCGCGATGCCGCAACCCTGCTAAACTGGGGCTTTAGTTTGCCGCTCAAAGTGCCGGGGACGTAGGCTCACATCCCCGTGCGAATATACGCATTCGCAGGCCGTTATCGTGGATGTTGCTGCTTGATATTTTTAAAGTTTATCGTTGCGCTTCTCCAGGATGAAAATTAGATACGTTGCGGTGACAAGCATTCGTGTATAGAGATCGTTGATAGATTTCTGCCTGCAATGATCAGGATGTTATCGTTCGCAGGCGCAACCTGCCTCGCCGTGGGCAGTAGGGGCAGGGGATGACGTGGATGTTGGGATGGGGCCTTATGGTTGCCCGCTCTTCAACTCACCCAACCGATCCTGAAAATACGGCAGATTGAGCGACCTTGCGATAGCCCCTGCCTGTTCCGCGTCTGCTATAGCGCGTTCTCGTTCTCCCGTCGCCTCGTACACGAACGAGCGATAATACAGCAAGCGCGCCTGGCTATACCTGTCCCCGATATCCCGATACAACTGGAATGCCTTGTTATGCAGGCCCAGAGAATTCCTATAGCCATCTTGTTGTAACGCGACACGCCCCTGCGCCAGGAAACAATTAGCCTCGCCTAAGCGGTCGCCGACCTGCTGAAAGAGGCGCAGAGCGTCGGCATAGGAGGCCAGGGCGTCGTCAAGCTGCTTGCGAAACTGGTGGACATCGCCGATGGCTTTTCGCACGTTGGCCTCGCCTAAGCGGGAGCCGACCTGCTGAAAGAGGCGCAGGGCGTCGGCATAGGAGGCCAGGGCGTCGTCAAGCTGCTTCCGAAACTGGTGGACATCGCCGATGGCTTTTCGCACGTTGGCCTCGCCTAAGCGGTCGTCGACTTGCTGAAAGAGGCGCAGGGCGTCGGCATAGGAGGCCAGGGCGTCGTCATACTGGTCACGGAGTTGCTGCACTCGTCCCAAATGGAATGCTCTATTTGCCTCATTAGCAGGTAAAAACTTCAATATCACGTCGAATGCGGCATCGCATAATGCGGTGAGATTGCTAGCTGCATAATTTTTGGGCTCGACCATAGCGTCCCACCATGCCGACATACCCTCGTCTTCATCGACGGCAATGGCGTGATAGTACCAGTCTGGCGAGTGAGCGTCAAGTTTCGTCAGATAATCCAGCGCGCGTTGGTGATAGCTTTGCCATTGTGTGGGCTGCTGTTCCCGTATCTCGGCGGCTTGCAGTTCGCGCAGCAGGTCGTGTACGGCGTAGCGCTGGTTGCCCAGCTTCTCGATGTAGGGGTAGTCGATGAATTTGCGCCAAAGATCGAGCGCCGTGTCTGCTGGCAAAAGTTCCGCAAAGACGTCTTGCAGCATAGGCAGGTTGAAACTCCGCAGCAGCACGCTGTAGCGCGTCAGTTCGCGAAATGGCGCTTTCAGACGCTTGTCCAGCCGCTTCCGCACGTATTCGATCAACGCTCGTTCGTTGAAATCCTGCTGCAGTTTCGGCAGGTCGGCCAGCGTCAGAGGATGGTCGTCCTGCTCCTGCCACAGCGTGCCGATGATCGAGACGCACAGCGCGTGGCCGCGCGTGATGTCGTAAACGCGCCCGCGCATGGCCGCGTCCCGCATCCCGATCAGAGATCGACCGCTTCTCTGTCGAGCATGGGTAGTGGGAGCGTATAGCAATCGTCTCCGATGGCTGCCAGGTCGGGCCGCTCGCGGCTGGCGATCACCGCAGCGCAGCGCTGCCCCTGGCGATCGAGCCGTTTGTGTATCCCCGGCAGCAGATCATCCAGCGCCCACGCGCCGATCTCCGCGGCTTCCGCTTCAACTAGCCATTCGCAAGTGTCGAACATGAGCACCAGTTGCGCCTGCTGGTAGGTCTCGAGCTGGTCATAGAAAGCCGCTGTGACCGTTGCGCGCACCTGCCGGTATTGCTCGCGCCGCGCCGCCGCGTCAGAAGCGTTCAGCGACATATCAACCCCACTCTGGCTGGCCTCGTTGCCGACGATATTGATCTGGTAGACCTGCTTGCTCAATTCTTTGATCTGCTCGCGCCCAGCTTTCAACGCGGACTTGAATGCCTCAACCTGCTGTTTGTCACATTGTTTCGCCAGTTGCCCGGACAGGTCTTCCAGCACGTCCAGGGATCGCTCCGCAGCTCGCTGTCGGCGAATTGCAGCAGGGCGACGCGGATCTCCGGCGGCGTGTGTTCTTTCAGGTGGCGCAGCAGAGCGCTTTTGCCCATGCCGCCCTGCCCGGTGATCACCAGTACCCACGGGCTGCTCTGAGCGAGCATTTGCCGGTACGCCTTTTGTTCGCGCTGCCGTCCCACGAAGGGATTCAGGAGCGGGAGAGCCTGTGACATGCTTATTTATCTCCGTGACTGATATTCATGCGTACTCGTTCGATAGTCGATTTGTCACCCTCGCGGATGATCTGCTGGCCCTCGCTGGACGTGTTGGTCATCTCGATATCGCGGGCGACGGCTTCTGTACCCACAATCAACGATTGCAAGGGGCCGGACTGCACGAATTGGGTCAGCGCCCCGGCAAAGGCCGGGTCTGCATTGATCAATCGCTCCAGCTTGGTCTTGATGAGGCTCTCGTAATCGATGTCACCATCGACAAACGCCTGCAGCGCCTGGGTTGCTGCTGTGCCGTCTTTCTCTTTGGAGAAGCGCGCTTTGATGGTTTCAAAGAGATGCGTTGCCTCTGCTTTGCCCTTCGCGTAGACGTCATTGCCGATGCTGGCGGCAATGGCGATTCCCGCGCCGCTGGCGAGGGATGTCAGGGCGGTCATGACCGCGGCGACTAAGGCAGCTACTTCCATGTCATTCTCCTCGTGCGATGAACTATGCCACGATCAATCATGCGCGTGTAGTACATTGGTGCCGTAGAGGTTCTGTTAGATATTCTATGGATTGTTTCACTGTTTGTCAATGCAAGGAAGAAGAGGTATTTTTTTCCTGCTATGTATGCTATAATTGCATTCAAAAGAGCAGGCGGTGTGTGAGATAGACAAGTTATCGAAGCTGCTTTGAGTAGGAGATACAAAGAACATGGCTGACTATCAATACACCATCTTCCTGGAGCCTGATCCAGACGAAGGAGGATACACTGTTACCGTTCCTGCCCTTCCAGGATGTGTCACGCAAGGGGAAACCATAGAAGAGGCTATCGCGATGGCGAAAGACGCCATTCGCCTCTACATCGAGATGCTCATGGCCGACGATAAATCTGTTTCGCGCGAATACGCGCACCCGCAGGCCGTTATCGTGGATGATGCTGCTTGATAGTGCCGCTTTAAACACGCCGTAGCTTCACACAACGCGGTGTCCTGGCGCCAGGACATCGCGTTGCGTGCTTCGTAACAGGCGACGTCATCGCCTTAATTCAGGATAATAATTCGGGTTCTGCGAGAAATCGAAGGCTTCGAAGAAGTCGCCGAGGTGGGCGAGGCCGTCGCGGGGCGGAGACGGAGGGCCGGTGGGGTGGCCGTTGGCGGCGTCGTTATTCGTTCCCGGCGTGGATGTGTCGAACTGGTGGTTGATGCTTGCCAGCGTGGGCAGGCCAAACAGCCGCTCCATGAATTTCAGCATCGAGGCATGTTCGTATAACTGGCCGGAGACGTAGCCGCGTCTGGCCCAGGGTGAGACCACCAGCGCCGGCACGCGCATCCCCAGCCCATAGGCATCGACCTGCGGCGGCGCGACGTGATCGAAGAAGCCGCCGCCCTCGTCATAGGTAAAGAACAGCGCCGAACTTTGCCAGGACGTCGAGTTCATCAGGTCGTTGATCACGCCTTGCATCTCGTCCTGTCCCCAGTGGATGTCGGCGGGCGGGTGCTCGCTCACCAGCGCCTCCGTGATCAGGAATGAGACTTGGGGCAGCGTGCCAGCTTTGAGGTCGGACTGGTAGTCGTCCTCGGAGAAATTGAGGCGCGGGTCGCTCTGCCACTTGTTGAAATAGACGAGGACGTTGAAATCTTCCAGTGATGTACCCGTTCCCACGCCGAGATTGTAGCACTTCCAACTGATGTGGTGCGCGTCCAGCACGTCCGCGATGGTGGGCCAGTTCAGGCTGCCGCGGTTAACGGTGTTGCTGGTGTTGCCGCCGGCGGTACCCGTCATGAGCGCGAGGCGATTGGGCGTCGAGGGGCCGAGCATCGAACAGAAGTAATTGCCGCACAGGGTGAAGGCCTCAGCCAGGGCATAATAGTACGGAATATCAGCGTCATTGTAGTAGCCGATCGCCGTTTCGCCGTTGACGGTATAAAAACCATCCATCTTGCCGCCGTCCCATTCCTTGTGGATATCTTGCCAGGAATGGTTGGGATCTTGTGTGAAAGGGGTCGATTCGTGATGCGGCGTCACCTTGCCGCCGTTGCCGTCAGGTTGTGAATAGCCTGCCGGGACGCCGAACCTGCCCGCTTTGGGATAATAGCCGAAATAATGATCAAAGGAATGGTTCTCCTGGCAGGCGATCAGCACGTGCTGGATGGGAGTTGCGCCGGCAGCAGGGGAAGCAGATGATGGTGAGTCGGCGGCAGCCGCGAAGGCAGCGAGGGGAGTTTTCCCGCCGGTCAGTAAACCCGCGTCCAGCGTCAGGCCAAGCCCGGCCGCCAGGCCAAATCCCTGTAACATGCGGCGTCGCGACTGCCGCTGTATCAACCATTGTCGCCAGTTCAATGCTACGCTTTCCTTTCTGAATACTACGAGAACGATCAAAGGATCATGTTCAATTGAACGGGTTAGCGGGGAGGTTTTCGGCGTTTGCTGAACACTAGTCACCTGGGTGCAAACGTGATACAATAGCCGCACCGACTTATTGCCAAATCAATAATATTGACACGAATAGAGTACATCGATATGCGTTATGCAATCTTTAGTGACGTACATGCCAACCTGGAAGCGCTCGAAACGGTGCTGGCACAGATAGATGAAATCGCCGAAGACAATCCCATCGACCAGTTCTGGTGTCTTGGCGATCTTGTCGGCTATGGGCCTGATCCGAACCGCTGCATAGAACTGGTGCGCGAGCGTACCGACGTGATCATTGCCGGAAACCATGATTGGGCCGCCATCGGCAAACTCGATCTGGAGGATTTCAGCGACGCGGCGCGCATCTCGGCGGAGTGGACGGCCAAACAACTGACCGACGAGCATCGCATCTTTCTCGCGCAACTTCCCGAACGGCTGGAGATTGACGGCTGCACGCTCGTGCATGGCAGCCCTTACGGCCCGCTCTGGGAATATCTGACCTCGGAGGTGTTTGCCGAACGCAGCTTCCAGCACTTCGAGACGCGCTACTGTTTCGTGGGCCACACTCATATGCCCGCAATCTTTCAGCAGCCCGATACCGTCTCCACTGCTCCCACGCACCCGCTGGAGGATATCGACGTCAGCGATCTGCTTGAGTTGGCGGACGAAGCGGCGGGCGCTGTTGCCGAAACTGCGGATAGTGTTGCCGCGCCGTCTACTGCCGTCCAGGCATCGACGGCGACCGCCAGCGCGGTGAACGCTGAGGCGGCGACAGACCATCCGACGGGTGAGCAAAAACCTGAAGTTGCTGTTGAAGCAGCCGCCGCTGCTCGCGAGGATGAGGAAAAATTCGCGAAGGCGACGTCTTTTTCCGGGGATGATGCGAGCAATGGCTATCAGAGCCAGGACGCGGACGATGCCGAAGCAGCCCTTTACGAGGAGGATACCGCCTTTGAGCAGGTAACACCTGAGGCGGAACTCCACAATAGCGAAATCGAAGAACTGCTCGAGTTGCTGGGGCTGTCGCGCAGCATGATCCAGGTGACGAACAAGATGATCGTGCCGCCGGAGGGACATTGGGATGCCCCGGAGGGCAATCGCTTCATCATCAATCCCGGCGGCGTCGGCCAGCCGCGCGACGGCGATCCACGAGCAGCTTTTATGATCTATGATACCGAAACCGGCTGCGAGTTCTACCGCGTCAAATACGAGTATCAGAAAACGCAAGAGAAGATCATCAAGGCCGGTTTGCCGCAATACCTGGCGATTCGCCTGGCTTTCGGTCGCTAGCTGCCGGTTTTGCATGTTGGCTGATGAAATTGATCGTTGGACTGGGCAATCCCGGCCTGCACTATAGACAGAAACGTGCTATGAAATTGATCGTCGGGCTGGGCAATCCCGGCCTGCACTATAGACAGACGCGCCACAATGTGGGCTTTCGCGTGGTTGATTCCTTCGCCGAACATATGGGATGGCGCTGGTCGGAGCAGCGCAGCCGGGCTATGCTCGCAAGCGGTATAGTTGGCGCGGAAAAAGTTGTATTGGTCAAGCCGCTTACCTTTATGAACCTGAGCGGCGAAGCTGTCGGCGCGCTAGTGCGCTGGCACAGGCTGCCGTCACTCGACGATCTGCTCGTCGTCTGCGATGACCTTGATCTGTCCGTGGGCAAGGTGCGCTTGCGCCCAAAGGGCAGCTCTGGCGGGCAAAAAGGGCTGGAGAGCATCATCCAGCATCTCCACACCGGCGATTTTCCCCGCTTGCGCGTCGGCATCGGTCGCCCTGCGCATAGTCGCGGCGACCCGATCAGCTACGTGCTGGGCATTCCAGGCGGCGATGAGCGCATCCTGCTCGCCGCTGGCGAGGAGAAAGCCGCCGGGGCCATTCCGCTTTTCATCACGCAGGGGCTTGAGGCGGCTATGAGTATCGTCAACCTTGATCCTGAAGCAGCCCAACGAGCGGAAGAGCGGCGCAGGCAGCAGCAGGAACGCCGGGAACAAGAGCGATTGCGGCGGGAAGCGGAACAAGCAGGAGAGGTCGATGAGCCAGGAACGCCCGAAGGCTGATTTGCCCCAAAACGGCTGATTGCCCGCCAAATAGCGGGCAATCAACACGAGTGGTGATGTTAGTCGATGTTGGTCTCTTCGACGACCGTATGCGGCTCGCGGACTGGCACCTCGGTGCGAATGACTTCGATGGAACACTTTGCCATCAGCGCGCTCATGATCCCGGTGGCGGCCAGCGTCGGTGCGAGGAATACTCCGACCACGCCGAAGGAAAGCGGGAAATCAAGAATGGTGCGTCCCTCTTGCTTGATGACGATGCGCTGGACGTTGCCTTCGTGAATGAGTTCCTTCACCTTGTCCATTACTTGCTCGCCAAGCGACTCTAACTCTTCTACATACGTTTTTTGCCGTGTATTGGAATCGCCCTGTGTCATGTCTGTTCTCCTTTGTGTCTCTCTATCGTCTGCGACAATATTTTATGGTGTATCTGCGTTCGTAGTCTTGCTCGCTGATGCATAATTTTGACTACAACCTATATACGGAGAACAAGGTAACAAAGTTGGAAAATGCTTTCAGGCAGCTTTGTACTTGCGGATATCGGTGAGTACGCCGTTCATTGCGGCGTCTTCCACAATCTCTAGCAAACGCTCGGTTGTTTTTTCGTCCGTGTATTCTTCGCCGCAGTTGGGGCAAACCAGCTTAGAAACTTCTTTAATCACCAGCGTCATTCCATCGCGCTCAAAAATGGACGTTCCTGTACCCCTTTGTAATTCAGCCTGCTTGCAGATAATGCAGATCATGGTTTTCTCCTGTGTCTCTCCATATTCTAACACGAAACGAATGTCTTTGGGCCGAATACCGCGCTGCATCATGCGCTGAGTAGCATGGTCCCGGAAGATTAACTGGCGTGATATCATTATGCTAATCCATGCTGAAGGATTGTCAAGAGATTTTTGTCTCGATAGATCAATTTTCTCTTGTTTCCTACTAAATGTAAAGAGCTAGTAGGAACTTTGTACCAAGAGGAATCATCAAACGCAACAAGGAACAAAGTCTATGCCTTATTTTCTTGCAAAAACTGACCCGGAGTCATATTCTATCAGCGACCTGGAACGCGACAAAACGACCGTGTGGGATGGTGTGCGCAGCCCGCAGGCTTTGCAAGCGATCCGGGCTATGCGCCCAGGCGACGAGGTGCTGATCTACCACAGCCAGGGCGAGTCCGCCATCGTTGGCGTCGCGCGGGTGATCTCGGAGCCGCGTCCCGCAGCCGGCGATGCCAAAAGCTGGGTTGTCGAGGTGCAGTTCGCGCGCCGCCTTGAGCAGCCGGTGACGCTGCGGGAGATCAAAGAGTGTCACCTGTTCGATGACTGGAGCCTCGTGCGCCAGGGCCGCCTCTCGACGATGAGCGTGCCGGAAAGCGCGGTCGCGTGGCTCAAGAACAAACATGTCCTATAATGTGGAAGCAAGGAACGTGGAAGCAAGGAATGTGGCGGCGCAATTCATTGCGCCGCCACATTCCTTGCTTCCACAGCGGGATCGAACATCTCTCAATAGCAGAATTGGAGCGTGTGTTCTATGGATACTAATGCGTGGTGGTATGTCGATGGGCGCTGGGTGCATCCTGACGAAGCCGCCATTTCGATCAACGATGTGGCCATTCTGCGCGGCTACAGCGCCTTCGAGTCGTTTCGTACTTATTATCGCCAGCCGTTCCGCCTGGATGAACATCTTGACCGCTTGTATCATTCCGCCTCGCTCATGGAGTTGGAGATTCCCTGGCCGCGCGCGGAAGTGACGAACGTGATTGCCCAGGTGATCGAGCGCAACGATTACGCGCACGCGGCGATCCGCATCCTCGTTACTGGTGGCATCAGCGAAGATAGCATCATGCCAGGTGGCCAGCCCACGCTCGCCGTGCTGATTACGCCCCTGGGCGAGCGCGACATGGAGCGTTTTGCTAAAGGCTACAAGCTCATTACCGTACATGACCAGCGTGAGTTGCCGGAAGCCAAAACCACCAGCTACGTCGCTGCCATCCGCGCGTTGAAAGAGGCCGCGCGTCAGGACGCCGCCGACGCGCTCTATGTTGATGCGCAGGGACATGTACTGGAAGCGACGCGCAGCAACTTCTTTATCTTTCGCGGCGATACGCTGGTGACGCCGCGCGAGGGCGTATTGATCGGCGTCACGCGCAATGCAGCATTGGAACTGGCGCGCGGTCGTTTCGCCATTGAAGAACGCCCTATCCTGCTCGCGGAGTTGGCGCTAGCCGACGAGGCATTTATCACCTCGTCATCCAGAGAAATTACACCGGCGGTACAGATCAACGAGCATATCATTGGCGATGGCAAGCCGGGTCCGCGCACCTGGGAATTGGAGCGGCGTTTTATCGAGATGGTCGAGCGGGTGTTTGGCGCGCGCTAGCTCTATCCAAATTCCGCGATGATAGGTAAATGGTCAGAGGCGATCTTCGCTTCCTCGCTGCTTACAACATCGCATGAATGCAGGTTCAGTGACATCTCGATCGAGGCAAACATGTAGTCGAGCCTTAGAGAAAGCGTCGGCAACTTCCATGTATAGCCCGCCGCTATCGGGTGCTTCCGGCGATAGCAGTCAATGTAGCCTGCCGCCAGAAACAACGGGATGGCCTCGCGCGGAGTTTGTGTTTCAGCGCCGACGTAGTCTGTTGGATGAAGCGCGTTGAGGTCGCCTACCAGCAGGCGCGGGCGATTATCGACATGGCTCATGACATCGAGGATAGCGTGAATCTCTTCGACGCGCTTCTGCTCGCATTCCTCCTCGCGCCCATGCTGTAGGTGCGTGGCGAAGAGATTCACGCGCCTTCTTTCCCACTGCAACTCAATTTCCAGTAGCGTCTTGGTAAGAACAGGGAGGCGGTGATTCTCCGTGCGCAACAGGGGCAGGCGGCTCAACCACGCGACGTGGAATTCGCTGTTGGCCTCGCCAAAAACGCATTCCATATCCAGTTCGCGGGCCAGCGCTGCTACGTTTTCCTCGCTATTGGCTTCCAGCAGCGCTACGACATCAGGATGTTGCTCACGAATCACATTCGTGATATGAGAGATGCGATCTTCTCCGCCAAGGAGAATATTATAACTCATGACGCGCAATGACATACGTTCACCTGCCACATTCAAACAAGTTGATCATCGTTCAGATTGAGCATGGTTGCAAACCATGCCCAATCTGAACGATGATCTGGGAACTCGCGGCCACCTGGAAACTAGCTCACCGACGATATTGCCGCTGTCGCCGTGGAGGCAGCGCTGGTGAAAGCATCTTCGAAGATATCCAGCCCCTGTTGCAACTGCTCATCGGTCACGCAGAGCGGCACAAGGACGCGCAGCACGTTATCGTACATACCGGCCTTGATCAGCACAAGGCCGCGATGGTGCGCCGCTGCCAGGATGTCGCTCGCCAGGTGACTATCCGGCTCTTTCGTGGCGCGATCCCTGACCAGTTCCATTGCCACCATGCCGCCGAGGCCGCGCACATCGCCGATGCAGGTGAAATGCTCTTGCAGTTTCAGGAAGCGGTCGATGACCGCCTGCCCAATCTCGCGCGAGCGTGCGGCCAGGTCTTCGCGCTCGTAGATGTCCAGCACGGCCAGCGCGGCGGCGCACGCGACCGGGTTGCCGCTGTACGTCCCGCCGAGCGTGCCGGGAGGCGGCGCGTCCATGATTTCCGCGCGTCCGACAACGCCGCTGATCGGCATGCCCGCTCCCATCGACTTGGCGATGATCATCAAATCGGGTACGACGCCGTCGTGTTCGACCGCGAACATCTTGCCCGTGCGGCAGAAGCCGGACTGGATTTCGTCGGCGACGAAGAGGATGCCATATTTCTCGCACACTTCTTTGAGCATTCGCAGGAATCCCGGCGGCGCAACCATGAAGCCGCCCTCGCCCTGCACTGGCTCGATGATGATAGCCGCGACCTGATCTGGGGTCACGTCACCGACAAACATGCGCTCAAGCTCACCGATACAGAATTCGGCAGACTCCCGCGGCGTCATATTCATGCGATAGGGGTACGGGAACGGCGCGCGGTAGACCTCCGGCGCGAAGGGGCCGAAGCCATACTTGTACGGCTTGACTTTGGATGTCATGCTCATCGTCATCAACGTGCGACCATGAAAAGCGTTGTCGAAGACGATAATCGCCGGGCGACCCGTGGCATAGCGCGCGATCTTGACAGCATTCTCCACGGCCTCCGCGCCGCTGTTGAAGAACAACGCCTTCTTCTCAAATGTGCCGGGCGTGATCTTCACGATGCGTTCGGCGAGGTCGATATACGGCTCGTACATCATCACGGCGAAACAGGTATGCGTAAACTTCGCCGCCTGCTCCGCGATGGCGCGCGTGACTTCCGGGCGCGCGTGACCAACATTCATCGTGCCGATGCCACCGGCAAAGTCGATATAGCGATTTCCATCTACATCTTCAATAACAGCGCCATCCGCTTTGGCGGCAAATACATTCAGCGTTGAACTGACACCCCGCGCTACAAACTGCTGGCGTCGCGCCAGCAACTCACGCGATTTTTCTCCAGGGATGTCGTAATATGGAATGCTGTCGGACATGGTAAATTAGCCTCCTGGTTGGGAAAACAAACGACGAAGAGCAGTCATCTTGCACTGCCTCTCTTGCTATTGTACCATATGCCTTGTTTGTTCTGCCCCAAACGTTGATTGCCATTGGGATTGCGCTCGCAAGAGATTGCCCCGCCTTGCAAGCCATGATACCCTATACCTGATCGTTGGACGCGAGCGGGGAGAAATTTCATCGTATGGCACAACAACCTGGTTTCTTCACGCTCTCGCGTGCGAAGTTGCTGAGCGTGACCTTGCTCTGTATTGAACTGTTGGATGAGCTGATCGCCGGGTTGCCCGTCGTTGCTTTGCCTTTGTTGCGCGATCAAGCTGGGCTCACCTATGCCCAGGTGGGCCTGCTCTTCGCGCTGGCCGAGCTTGCGGCGGTACTCTCCGATCCCATCCTCGGCCTCTTGAGCGATCGCGGATCGAAACGCTGGTGGATTATTGGCGGATTGGCGGGTCTCTCGCTCAGCTTTGTGCTGATAGGGAGCGCGCATAACTTCGCGTTATTGCTGCCAGGATTTATGCTGATCGCGCTGTGTGGCAAAGCGGCGGTGGGCTTATCTCAGGCGGCATTAATTGATCAGGCTGCTATGAGCAGCGTGCGTATCATGACGCGCTGGACGCTGTTGGGCAGCATCGGTGATCTGCTCGCGCCGCTCACCGTGACGCTGGCGGTCATTGCGGGCGCTGGCTGGTCAGGGCTGTGCTGGCTGGCGGCGGCTTTGTGGCTCGCCGTGGCGCTGGCCGCGCTGCCTCAACGTTTTCCCCCCGCGCGGGCCAGCGTCGTGGCAGGGGATGCTGATAGCGAGTTGGTGGGCGTCTGGGCCGGTCTGCGTATGGCGCTGCGCGATCCTGCCTTGCTGCGCTGGGCCGCACTTTCAACCATTCCAACCATGATGGATGAAGTTTTTCTTGCCTTTGTCTCGCTCTACCTGCGCGACAGCTTACACGCCAGCCAGGCTCTGCTTGGCGTGATTATCGCCATCGACATGGCTGGCTCGCTGCTCGGTCTGCTAATCGTTGGGCAGATAGTGAAGCGCGGCAAGGTGCGTCCCCAGCGCCTGCTGCTGTGGCTGGCCCTGCTGGCGCTGCTCGGTGTCGCTGGCTTCTTGACCATCCATTCACTATGGGTGGCAGCGCTGATGCTCTTCATCACCGGCCTGGGTGTAACGGGCTGGTATCCTATTGCGAAAGGGGCGGCCTATGATCGCTTGCCGGGGCGTTCCGGCACGGTGCGGGCAGTCGTCAGCCTGGGCGGGCCGTTCGAGATCGCGCTGCCGGGCATTGTCGGCTTCATTGCCGGGCGCTTCGGCCTGCTGGCCGGCCTGAGACTATTGGGGCTGGCTCCGCTGCTCATGCTATTGTTGGTGCCGAAGCGTGCCGGTTGACCATATTATGCCGCGCCGCTCAGTTCATCCGTTTTGTCATGCTTGAGCAAACGGCTTGCCGCTTCTTTCAGGCGCGCCTCGCTGCGCGGGCCGAAGCCGGGCAAGCGGCGGATGCGCTGCTGGTGAGCGGCCCACCACAACTTCTCCGGCGTATCGATGCTCAGTTCGTCGTATAGCCGGATGGCCGTGTGCGGCCCTACGTGTTCAACGGCCATCAGCTTGCGCACGCCCGCGGGCAGCGCCTGAATATGCAGGTCGTCATAGAACGTCAGATCGCCCGTGCGCGCGAGCGCGGCGATACGCATTTGCAGGCGCGATCCAAGCCCAGGAACCGGCAATAGCTCCCCGCGCGCCACAATCTGCGCGGCAGGTTCCGCCAGATCCAGCACGCCGCGCGCCGCGTTGCGATAGGCTTGCACGCGGTATGGATTGCCGTGCTGCGCTTCGAGCAGATCGGCGACGGCGGAAAGCGCCTCGGCAATCTGGCGATTGGTGATCTGCTGCGGCGCTTCCTCCGGCTCGATTCCGGGCAGCAGGAGTTGATCGGCGGTCTTCTTATAACCAATATAGGTAAATGGGAGAAGGTGTATTGTCTGCGTGAGCTGCATAATGTTCATCGTCATCAGCTCCTCTCTTTCGGTGAGTGATGTCCCTTGTGGACATCAGGAAGGCTATGGGTATCATCCTATCTGTTTCTGAATCAATCCCTTAGTGTACAAATTACATTGAATTTATGTCCTAATTATACCATAGAGCAGGCCGCATGTCAAATTCGTTCTGCCAGGGCGATGGCAAGCATCGCCCCTGTGTGAGGCATAAGGGTAGGGGCGATGCTTGCCATCGCCCTGCCCTCATCCATCGCCCTGGCTGCTTTCCATCATGGCCTCCATATTTCTGCTATAATGCTTACAATCGTGATTTCGCATTTCAGGAGAAAGTTATCTATTCATGTCCGATACCATAGATCAGTATGATGTCCTGGTTGTAGGTGGTGGGCCTGCTGGATTGGCGGCGGGCGAGGCGGCGGCTCTGCAGGGCGCGCGTACCGTCATTCTCGAACGACAGAACGAGATTGGCTATCCGATCCATACCAGCGGCGGCAGTTGGATCAGCGACATGCGCGCGCTGGAGATCCCGGCGCATCTCTATCACCCGATCAACACCGTCTTTTTCGTCTCCGCTCACCGTGAAGTTAGCTATCGTTACGATCCAGCCGTGGCGTGCGTCATCGATGTGCGCGGGCTGTACCAGTATCTCGCCGGCCGCGCGATCGTAGCAGGCGCGGCCATGCGCATGCGCCACACCGTCGAGCAGACGCTGGTCGAGGATGGGCGCGTCCGCGGCGTCACCGTCAAGAACCATGTCGGCGAGCGATTGACGCTGCGCGCGCCCGTCACCATCGACGCCAGCGGCTTCTCGCGCCATATCGGCGTGCGCACTGAGATGGGCAAAGCCTATCACCGCTACGGCTACGGCGCGGAATACGATCTCTACGCGCCGCACTATCCGCAGGACGAGGTCTTTCTGATCATGGGCAGCAGCTACGCACCAAGCGGCTATGCCTGGGCCTTTCCGCGTGGCAACGGGCGCGTGCGCCTGGGCATCGGCGTGATTCACCCCGATAGCGAGGACGATGCGCGCCGCTTTCTCGATACCATTATCCGCGATCTGCCGCAGCTCAGCGTGCGGTTTAAGGGAGCCAGTCCCATCGAATATCATACCGGGCTGTTCCCTGCCGAAGGGCCGGTGGAGCGTTTCTCGCGTGATGGTTTATTGCTGTCCGGCGACGCGGGCGGTCACGGCTCGACGCTGGTTGGCGAGGGCATCCGCTACGCCATGTATTCCGGCCAGATGGCGGGCCGCGTCGCCGCCGAAGCCGTCAAGGCCAACAATGCCTCCGCTGCCTATCTGAGCCGCTTCGATAAGCAATGGCGGGCGCGTTTTGGCCGCGAGATGGACATTTCGTATCAGGTGAATAGGCGCATTGCCAGCTATGGCGACGCGCAATGGGATGATGCTCTTGGTTTCATGAAGCGTCTCACGCCCGCGCAAGTCGCGCGCTTCATGCACGGCGACTACAGCGCGAAACTGGTGATGAGCATCCTGGCACACAATCCCGGTCTGCTTGCCACAGGCGGCAAAAAGCTCTTTGATCTCATTTTGGAGCGTATCAGCCAGGGCAACCGCGAGGGATTGCCCCTACCCTATACGGACACGTCTCCGCAGGCCGATCCGCGATAGGGTAGGGGCAATCCCTCGCGGTTGCCCTGGCCCTGGGATGCGGTTGCCCTGGTACTGGGAATAATACTTACTTTTGGTGTGTTGCAATAAATAGGTTATAGGCCATATCTATTCTTGCGATCCCAAAGGAGTTTATCTGTGCAAGACACGCAAGTGCAACCCGTCACCGGGCAGGAAACCATCAAAATGTATGCCACCACCTGGTGTGGCGATTGCCGTATGGCGAAACGCTGGTTTGATACTCACGCCATCGCCTACGACTATATCAACATCGAAGAACATGAGGATGCTGCCGCCTATGTGATACGCGTCAATGGCGGCAAACGCAGCGTGCCGACCATCGTTTTCCCCGATGGCTCGGTGCTTGTCGAACCCAGCGCGCGCGAACTTGCGGCAAAGTTTTCTTTGCGGTAAGATCAAGCATACATCCCCGTTCGCGATACCCCCATACGCAATGGGGGTTTTATTTGTCAGTGACCCCGAAGCTTTCGCCAGGGGCTTGTGTCTGGACTCCACCGCAATTCAGCATACCTTTGCAAGCGTGCTGCTTTGGCTTCAGCGTCTGACACATCAGGGGCAACGGACAAATGCCCCGTGGTGATCCAGTCTTGCCGGATCACCAGCGTTCGCAGCGCAACATTGCGCGCACCGACCAGGTCGGCATGGAGCGTATAATGACAATTCTGACAGACGAACAAGAGTCCATGAGCAGGGCGGTTGGCGTGGCTGGCATACCCGCACAGCGGACACGCTTGACTGGTATAGTGAGCATCAACCCTGACTGCCATACTTCCATTCAGCGCGGCTTTGTACGCGATAGTAGCGTGCAATTCAGCAAATGCCCACGAAGAGGCGTGGCGATTGGCCCGTCGCTGCTTCCTGCTCGTCTTTTTGCCTTTGTGTCGGTTCGTGCGTTCACGGATGTCGGTCAGATTCTCCAAGCCGATGAGAGCCTGTGGGTGCCGGTCAATGATGCGCCTGGCGATCGTATGGTTGGTTTGCAACTTCAACCGTCTCTCTCGCCCGCTGATCGCCACGAGGCGACGGGCAGCGGAGCGAGTGCCTTTGCGTTGCAAGCGTTGGCGGAGTCTGCCGTAGTGATCGGCTTTGGCGCGTACCGCCTTCCCAGAATAGAAGGCCGTTTTTCCTTGCATCGTGGTCGTGACCGCCAGATAGCGTTGCCCGACGTCCACCCCTACTATCTGCTGGTGACTCTCAGGAGTCGGGTCTGCCACCTCAAGCTCAAGAGCAACCAGCAAGTAAAATTGCTTGTGGGGCTTGTCATACCACAACTTAGCCGCGCCGACAGAGGCACCGTGCTGTATCAACGCGACATGCTTCTCATAGCCAGTGTAGGGAGTGACGATACGCCCTTCCAGTGCCAGGATACTGACGCGCTGCGCTGTTTTGAAACTGTAGTCGCGCTGATAGTTGTAGGTGAGGGTAGGCGAGACATATTTCGGCGCGGTATCCAGCCCCTTGTAGCGCTTCTTCGTCTTGCCCCCCTTGCGCAACTCAGCATTCTGCTTCGCGCGCGTCCACAAGGCTTTGTAGGTTGCTCCCACTTGACGGGGAACATTACAGGCCATTTGCGACGGCAATTTGAACTGAGTGCGAATGTCTCGGTAGGTTTCCTGTTGCAAACGTTGCTGATTACTCATCTTGCCATGCGCGAAAGCGTAGCGGCTGGTGTAGTTCAGCGCGTCACGATAGGCCAGTTGCGTCGCGCGCAAAGCCTTGAACTGGTCAGAATTCGTATGCAGTTTGATCTTCGCCGTGATCACGTGTTTCATAGAACAAGGATACGACATTTCACAGAAAGTGTCAAGCAATGCAGCGTGTGAACATTTGCGGCAATTCCTCCCTCTGTCTAGAAGGACAGGGACTCCTTGCCGCGACAGTTGAGAGGAGGTAATATGACCGACAATACGCTATTCGATGCAGCCCAGCAGACCGGCGCGATCAGCGATATGGATGCCGCTGCTTTTCGGCGCTACGGACACGAGATCGTTGACTGGATCGCCAATTATTTAGAGAACGTGCGCGACTACCCGGTGCTGTCGCAGGTCTCGCCCGGCGATCTGCGCCGCTCATTACCGGATCATGCCCCAGCCGAAGCGGAGTCGATGCAAGCGATCCTGTCCGATGTCGATCGACTGCTGATCCCCGGCATTACGCACTGGAACTCGCCGGGATTCATGGCCTATTTCGGCATCACCGGCTCCGGCCCCGGCATTCTCGGCGAGATGCTCGCTGCCGGCTTGAACGTCAATGCCATGCTCTGGCGCACCTCTCCAGCAGCGACCGAGTTGGAGCAGGTCACGCTCGACTGGCTGCGGCAGATGCTCGGTCTGCCCAATCCGCTCTTTGGCGTGATCAACGACACCGCCTCTTCCGGCGTCCTTTATGCACTGGCCGCCGCCCGCGAAGCCTTGACCGACCTGCATATCCGCCAGCAGGGCATGGCTGGCCGCTCCGCTGTGCCGCGCCTGCGCTATTATGCCTCGCAAGAAGCGCATTCGTCGGTTGAGAAAGCTGGTATCGTTCTCGGCGTCGGGCAGGAGGGACTGCGCAAGATCGGCGTCGATAGCGAGTTTCGTATGGACGTGGCCGCGCTGGAACAGGCCATCCAGGAGGATATCGCGGCTGGGTGGCGTCCCTTCGCCGTCGTCGCCACCGTCGGCACGACCTCAACCACCAGTGTCGATCCCGTGCCGCAGATCGCCGATGTCTGCGAGCGCTACGGCCTCTGGCTGCACGTTGACGGCGCGTATGGCGGCATGGCGGCCATCGATCCGGCGCTGCGCTGGGTGCTGGACGGCTGCGAGCGCGCCGATACCATCATCGTCAACCCCCACAAATGGCTCTTTACGCCCATCGATTGCAGCGTCTTCTTCACGCGCCAGCCAGATGTCGTCAAAGCCGCCTTTAGCCTCGTCCCCGAATACCTGCGCAACACCCAGGGCGGCGACGATGAGGTGATCAACCTCATGGACTACGGTACGTCGCTGGGCCGCCGCTTCCGCTCGCTCAAGCTCTGGATGATTCTGCGCTACTTCGGGCAGGAGGGCTTAGCGGCGCGCATCCACGAGCATATCCGCCTGGGCCAACTTGTCGCGCGCTGGATCGACGAGTCGCCGGATTTCGAGCGGCTGGCTCCCACGCCGTTCAGCACCGTCTGTTTCCGCGCCCACCCGCGCGGCCTGGACGACGAGGCACAACTCGACGCCCTGAACGAACGCATTATGAACGACATCAACGCGGCTGGCCGCTTCTTCCTGTCCCACACCAAACTGCATGGTCAATTTACCATCCGTATCGCGATAGGCAATCTGCGCACCACGGAAGCGGATGTGCGAGAGCTGTGGGAAACACTGATAACAAAATGCTCCTGATCATCGTAGTAATGGGCAGAGTGCTACAATATGCTTGACAACGATAGCAGAAGGAGCTAACTATGCCAACCAGACCGCGTCCCGAACATCTTGGGTTAGAGTTCGCGGCGCGCTTTCGCGATCAGGGCGTCGTCGATACCTATCATTTCAGGCCGCCTTATCCCGAAGAGACGTTTGATATTCTCACCAGCCTCATCACTGACGAGCCGCGCGCCGCGCTTGACGTTGGCTGCGGCAGCGGCGACATTGCACGCAGGCTGGTGGAGCGCGTCGAGCGCGTGGATGCTGTCGATTTCTCGCGGCCCATGATCGAAAAGGGCAAGGGACTGCCCAATGGCGATCATCCTCACCTGCGCTGGATTTACGGCCCGGCAGAGGAAGCCCCGCTTGATCCGCCCTACGCGCTAATCACTGCCGGCCAGAGCATTCACTGGATGGATTGGGATATCGTCCTGCCCCGCTTCCGCGAGGCGCTGACGCCACACGGCTACCTCGCCATTTTGAGCGTGGAAGGCTCTTTGCCCTGGCACGATGCGTTACCCTGGGACGAAGAAGTGGGCAAGCTTGTCAAAAAATACTCGACCAGCCCCAAATACCAGGAGTTCGATATGATTGAGGAGTGGAAGGAACGCGGTCTTTTTGAGAAGCTTGGTGAGAAAGAAACTGCCCCTGTCCCGTTCGCTCAACCGCTGGACGATTATATCGCCGCCTTTCATTCTATGAGCAGCCTCTCGCGCGAACATATGGGCCAGGAAAGCGCGCTGAACTTCGATCATGAAGTGCGCGCGATCGTATCAAAATATATAACCAATGGGATGGTCGAAAAACAGGTTTACGGAACCATTGTGTGGGGTAGACCATTGTAGAGGCGCAATCCATTGCGCCCGAAGCGAGGTATGATATGAACCAGCATCCTGGCCTGCAAGATGGCCCTATGTATCTTGACTATAACGCTACCACGCCCGTCGATCCGGCGGTGGCCGAGGCGATGTGGCCCTATCTCGCCGTGCAGTTCGGCAATCCGTCCAGCGCGCATACGTATGGGCAGACCGCGCACAAAGCCGTGGCCGCGGCTCGCGCGCAAGTTGCGCAACTGTTGGGTTGCGATCCCGGCGAGATCGTCTTCACCGGCGGCGGTTCCGAGAGCGACAACCTGGCGATTCGCGGCGCTGCCCTGGCGCGGCGCGCTTCCGGCAACCACATCATCACGCAAGTCACCGAGCATCCCGGCGTACTCAACACCTGCCGCGCCCTTGAGCGGCTGCACGGCTTCCGCGTCACGTATCTTCCCGTAGACCACTATGGCCGTGTCAGCTTGGCGGATGTCGCGGCGGCCATCAACGATCAAACCGTCCTGATCTCGATCATGCACGCCAACAACGAGACGGGAACATTGCAGCCCATTAGCCGGATCGCGGAGATCGCCCATCGTCACGACGTGCTGCTCCACACGGACGCCGCACAATCCGTGGGCAAGATTCCCACGCTCGCCAACGAACTCGGCGCTGATCTGCTGACCATTGCCGGGCATAAGCTCTATGCGCCCAAAGGCATCGGCGCGTTATACGTGCGGCGCGGCGTGCAGCTTGAGCCGCTTGTCTACGGCGGCGGGCAGGAAGCAGGACGGCGCGCCGGTACGGAGAATCTCGCGTATGGCGTGGGCCTGGGAACGGCCTGTGCGCTGGCGCGCGAGCAACTTGCCGAGAGCGAACCGCGCCTGCGTGGATTGCGCGATCAGCTCTATCAACGCCTGAACATGTATCTTCCCGGCAGCATTCATCTGAACGGTCATCCGACCGAACGTCTGCCCAACACGCTGAACGTCAGCATCGACGGGGTCGTTGGCGAGGAAGTTCTGACCGCGACGCCGGAGATCGCCAGTTCCACCGGTTCGGCTTGCCACGAGGGCAATACCGATCCGTCGGAGGTCCTGATCGCGATGGGCTGCTCGCGCGAGCGCGCGTTGGGCGCGCTGCGCCTGACGCTGGGACGCTGGTCAACAGCGGAGCAGGTAGAAAAAGCGGCCAGATTGCTGGGAAAAACTGTAGACGCCTTTCTGGTAAAGCGGTAAAATAAGGATATAGTGTCTGTATCTACGCCAAATTTGTAGGGGCGCGGGCTTGCCCCGCCCTGGTGAACCTGGCGATAATCCATGTCCGATTATTGGGTGGGGCAAGCCCGCGCCCCTACAAATTAAAACAAGCCATTGGGGTGGGGCAGAGCCTCGCGACCGTACAAATTACAAAGGACGGATCAATGTGAAGGAGCCAGTGTAACATGAGCGAATCCAGACTATTTCCAGCTCCAGCCGCTATCGAACATCCAGAACTGCTTGCCTATCGCGCGGAATTTCCTATTCTCCAACACAAGACGTATCTGAATAGCTGCTCCTTAGGGGCGCTTTCCACGCGGTCGATGCAAGGAATCAACCGGTTTATGGAGTTATGGAACGAATGGGGCGCACATGCCTGGTATGAAATCTGGATGGGCGAGATTGATAAAGTGCGTCGCAAGTTCGCCTCGATTATCGGCGCGCAGCCGCACGAAGTCGCCATAGCCCCTAGCGTGTCCGTCGCTCTCAGTTCGATTGCCACAGCCCTGGATTACAGCAAGCGCAACAGGGTTGTGATGGCGGATCGCGATTTTCCTACGCTGGCGTATCAATGGTTGGTCAAGCAGCGCCAGGGCGTAGAGAGCGTTTTTGTCGAGAGTCCCGACGGCATTTATACGCCGCCGGAGTTATTCGAGAGCAAAGTAGACGATAAGACCGCGCTGGTGGCGACGTCGCGCGTGTTCTATACAAGCGGCTATATCCAGGATGTGCGGGCGGTCGCCGATATCGCGCATAAAAGCGGAGCGTATATGCTGGTGGATGATTACCAGGGAACGGGTCAGATACCCATCAACGTCACCGCCCTGGACATCGACTTCCTGGTGACGGGAACGCTCAAGTGGCTGATGGGTGGCCCCGGCCTCGCGTTCGTCTACGTGCGCGAGGGGCTGATTTCGCAGTTGCAGCCGACCGTTAGCGGGTGGTTTGGGCATAAGGATCAGCTTCAGTTCAAGACCAGGGAATTCGAGTTTCGGCCCGATGCCGCCAGGTTTGAACTGGGTACGCCGTCCCTTCCCACTGTGTATGCCGCCAACGGAGGCATGGACATCGTGCTTGAAGTTGGCGTTCAGTCTATTTGCGAGCGCACGCGCTACCTGACGAACGATCTGGTAGCTCAGGCGCGCGAGCGCGGCTGGAAGGTGCGTGCGCCGCGAGAGCCGGAGCGGCGCAGTTCGATTGTCATGATCGAGATTGAGCGTCCTGACGAGGTGGTAGAGGCGCTCATCGCGCGCGGCATCATCACCGACCACCGTCCGGGCCTGCTGCGGGTCTCGCCGTATTTCTATAACACAATTGAAGAGAATGCGATTGTGATTGATGCCATTGAGGAGATAGTGCTGGAGCGAAAAAAAGATAGCTGAGAGGATAGTAGCGATGAGTGAATACCAGCGATACGAATTCATGACCAGCGATCGGCCTCTGACACGGGCGCAACTCGATGCTGTCAACGCCCTGTCCAGTCACATCGAAGCCTCTTCCACCCACGCCCTCATCGAATATCACTGGGGTGACTTCAAGCACAATCCCATCGACGTACTCCACGAGTTCTTCGATGGCTTCCTCTATTGGGCCAACTGGGGCGCGCCCCAATTGGCATTGCGCTTCCCGCATGGAATCTTGCCAGCCGATCTCATCGATGGCTACGATCTCGATGATTTCGTCACGTTCACCCGGTACCCGATTTATGATATCCTCGATATCCACTTTGGCGAGATGGAAGCGCCCGACGAATGGATCGAATATGAACTGGGATCGCTCATCCCCATTCGTGATGAATTGATGGAAGGCGATCGGCGGGCGTTGTATATCGTCTGGTTGGCTGATCAACTCATGAGAGAGGGCTATGGCGAGGAAGAGGACGATGGTGAAGAAGACGAAGAAGACTATGAGATCAGCGTGCCGCCAGTTCCGCCCGCTTTTGGCGCGCTGACGGCGGCACAGCAGGCGTTGGCGGAATTGTTGCGAGTGCCGCAAGAACTGCTCGTCGCGGCAGCTCGACATAGCAACGCGGCCATGCCATCAACTGACGATGATGTTGTCGCATGGGTCAAGTTGCTGCCACAAGATCGCCGCAGCGATTACCTGGTGCGGTTGGCACACAATGAGCCAGGTTTGAGCCGCCTGCTCGTCAAGGAGTTGCGCGAACTGAGCCAGGCCAAGACGAGAGCGACGCCGCTAACGGGCGAGCATGTCACCTACGCCGCGCTGCTCGCCGAAAGCAAGGCCATTAAGGGCTAACTGGAATGCGAGAAGCGCGATCAGGAGCAACTGGCCCGTCAGCGTCAAGTGCTTGCAGGTTGGGAAAGAACTCTCTATAATAAGTGAACGCGATACGTCTCTGTTGAATACATATTGAAAGGCGGGCTCCAATGATATGTCCCGATTGCTATGAGGAAAACCTGGAAGAAGCTACCACTTGTCGCCGCTGCGGCAAGACCCTGGAAAAGCCGTCGATGAGCCTGGTGATAGTGCCGGGTCGCCTCCCGGCAGCATTATATCATCCCCAGTTACCGCGCCTCGCGGCGGGGATTGGTGCTGTCGCCGTGGGTGTCGGCCTGGAGTTATTGCGCCGTAGTTTGCTGACGCGCGCTGCGCGTCCGCCGCGCACTATGGGCGATATGCTGCCATCGATAGGCAGGATGCGCGATGCACTGCTGCCAGCGAGCGGAAAAACGCTCAAATTGCCCAAAAATTACGAGATCGAGGAAACGGTGGTGTATATGCGCCGGGTTATCCGTCGCAGGAGTTAGTATTGCTGCGAGAATAGAGACATGGCCTTAGTATTACGTGAGAAAGACGTCAGGCTGCTCTTAACCATGCCAGATACGATCACTGTTCTGGAACAGGCTTTTCATGCCCTGGCGGAACAATCGGTCGCCAATCTTCCGCGCAGCCGCATCGTAATGGCGCATGGCGTGTTGAATATCCTGGCGGCAGCGGCGCCCGCACTGGGCGTGCTGGGCTATAAAGCCTATACCGCTTTTCGCGAGGGGCTGCGTTTTGTCGTCATGCTCTATAGCGCGCAGGATGGGCGATTGCTGGCAATTATTGAGTCCGACTGGCTGGGTAGAATGCGTTCTGGCGGCACCAGCGCGCTGGCAACCCGCTATCTCGCACGCGACGATGCGACCGTTGTTGGCATTATCGGTTCCGGCAACCAGGCGGCGACGCAGTTGATGGGCATTTGCGCGGTGCGTAGGGTTTCCGCGGTCTATGTCTATAGCCGCACGTCGCAGACCTGTAATGTGTTTTGTGATAGCATGTCGCGCATCCTTGACGTTGAGGTGCGGCCCGTTGCCACGGCCAGGCAGGCGGTTGAGTCCGCCGATATTCTGGTCACAGCCACAACGGCATCAGACCCAGTGCTATTTGGCGAGTGGCTGCGGCCCGGTTGCCATATCAACGCCATTGGCTCGAACTGGTCAACCAAGCGCGAAATTGATCTTTCAACGTTGCAGCGCAGCTACCTTATCGTTACCGACTCGCTCGAACAGGCGCGGGCGGAAGCGGGCGACTTCATCATTCCTGCCAATGATGGTCTCTTCGATTGGGCTCATGTCTACGAATTGAGCGAGGTCGTAGCCGGGCAGGGGCTACAACGTGATGCGCCATCCGATATTACGCTGTACAAAGGTCTGGGCATAGCCCTTGAAGATATCGCGACGGCAGCCCATGTCTATAATCTTGCGCGAGAAAATAACGTCGGACAGGAACTGCTCCTGCTCGAATAAGCTGTGGAGCATTGTATGCGAGACTTGGTCACGCACATTCAAATTCACTATAAAGCCAGGTTGCCGTTTTTGTTTTTGTTGCTGTTATTGCTCGCGACGCTGACATCTTGCGCTCCCAATAGTGGCATCCTGGGGGGCGGCAACTGGCAGCAGAGCGGCCTTTCCGGCCAGCACATTCAGACGCTGGCTGTCGATACCAACAATTCGCAGAACATCTATGCCGGAGGCTCTGGCGGTGAGGTTTTTGTCAGCACGGACGGCGGCCAACACTGGACTGAACATGATAGCGGCTTGCCATTTCCCGATGCCATCAATCAACTCGCGTTTGATCCTAGCGGGAAAAAGCTCTATGCCGCCACATCTCATGGCCTCTTCCTCAGCACCGATGGTGCGCAGCACTGGGAGCCTATCCCCAGCGCGGCTGAACCCCTGGCTTTACATAATCAGAACCTTGTAGCCCTGGCGTTTGATCTCAATAAACCGCATACGATTTATGTTGCCACACCGAACAACGTCTTTGTGAGCAGCAATGACGGGACAAGTTGGATGTTAGTAGGAGGCTCTCCGGGGACAGGAGCGACCATCAATGGCCTGACGTATGACTCCAGCGACCATCAGCTCTGGGCGGCCACAGCCCTGGGCGTCTTTCGCTACGATGGCTCAGGCCCGTCATGGCTGTGGCTCACCAACGGCTTGCCCGCCGCTATCCAGGTGTACACGGTGCAGCCTGCCGAGAATAACGGTGGCGATCCGAACCTGGTTTTTGCCGGTACGAACCAGGGCTTTTTCCGCTCGCAGGACGATGGGGCGCACTGGGTACAGAGCCAGCAATCATTGCAGCGCACCCAGGTACATTCGATATTCGTCGATTTTCAACAGCCCACCACCGTGTACGCGGGAACAACCGGCGTCGGCGTCTTGCAAAGTAACGATAGCGGCCAGACCTGGAACGGCCTGGGGCCGGATTTTCCCTACGGCCAGCCCATCTATGCCATCCAATTAGGTGGTGATGGCTATGCGCAATTGTTCGCCGCCAGCGACGCCGTCTACTTTTTCCCCGGTAACAGCGGTGGACTCAGCTTCTCTCGCCTGTTACCTCTGATCATCATTCTCGTTCTCTTCGCCTTGCTCTATGCCTTCATGCGCAGCCGCCAGCATCGCAGGGTGCTAGTGGCAAATCAGCAGCCATCGTCTCAACAAGACGCGCCTGCTGAGCCGCCAGTAGAGGCGCAGCCCACCGCTCAGCAGCCGGACCGGGAGCGAAAAAAGGATACCGACGTTTCCTCATGAATAGCCTGCTCGCTGCTGCAAAGCCTGCAAAATCTCTGTATCCGTGGGAAAGGCCAGCGCCGGCATCTCGTCCAGGGCGAAAAAAGCCAGTTCGCTGACCTCGTCTGGCTGTGCGATAATCTCGTTCATAGCGTTATCGGTAATGCTGGCCGCAAACGCGATCACGATATGGGGATTGTCGCGTTCGCTGTAAACGCCGATTAACCGCTCCAACCGCACGTCCAGGTTAGTTTCTTCTTTGACCTCGCGCATGGCGGCTTCTTCCAGCTTTTCCCCACGCTCAACATAGCCGCTTACAAAACTCCAGCAGCCCATGCCAGGGTCGATGTTGCGCTTCCCCAGTAAAATCTTGCCTTCGTGTTCAATGACAACCACTGCCACAACTTTTGGCTCGATAAAATTGATGAAGCCGCAGGTCGGGCAGGTGAGGCGCAGACCATGGTAGATGTCCTGCTCGACGAGCAGCGTTGCGCACATGGGACAATATTTGAATACCGGCATTACTGAATCCATAAGTTTCCATTTGCCTCACTGCATCAACCACACGAGGATGGCGCGTACATTTTCCTCGTGCGCCCAGCTATAAAATGCGCGATCAATCGGCTCGCTCGATCCGGCGATCACTTCGTCGAACGGATAGCCGATCAGCTCTGCTGCGTGGTCCAATTCCTCGCTGTTGGGACGGCGCGAGTGCAGGAATGTGTGACAGCGCTGCTCGATCTCGCGCAGGTAGTCCAGATTTTGCTGGATCAAGCCTGGATTGGTGACTTTGCCGTGCGAACAGAGAACGCGTTGTGGCTGCAAGGAGAGAAAGTGTTCGAGCGTGGCAAACATCGCAGGAACTGCCGCGGCGTTTTCCACGATCGGTAGTGGCTGTTCTATGGCGTCAAATGCCAGCAGCAGGCGCAATTCGGGAATCCAGGCTGCGCTGTGATCGGGATGATGGCCGGGAGCCGCGAACAACCGGATGGTTAGATCGCCGCCGTTGATCGTCAGGTGATCGTGAAACGTCACCGTGGGCGAAACGAGCGCGACATTGCGGAACAGAGGGTACTTTTGCTGGTACTCTTCGAGTCCTGCGCGCGCTTCGGCGGACTCCATGCGTACCACTGCGTAATCGTGTCCGATAATAGGGACGGCGAACTTCCCGGCGAAATAGGCGTTGCCCCAGCAATGATCCCAATCGGCGTGGCTATTGACGACCAATACTTTGCGCCCCATCAACTCATTCCGTACTATATCCATCATCGCCTGGGCGTCTTCCGGGCATAACAGCGTGTCGAGTACTACGGCGCAGCGTTCGGCGACAATCACATACGCATCGACTTCCATGCCGTCGAATTCTGCCATGCCAGTAAATTTGCGCCGGAAAACCAGGATACGCGCGTCCGGATGCATGTCTGGAACAAGTTTGACGTCCTCCGATGCAGACATACGCGGCCTCTCTTTCAACACTGATCCCTAATGGTGTGAGCCGATGAACGTCACTACCAGGTAAAGAACGTAAATGAACACGAGAACCAGGATAATTGCCCCATAGCAGGTGATGTTCCAGGCGCGGCGGTTGTTGAGCGCCTGCCACAACTGATCGCTCATATCGGGCGGATCCAGTTGTAAATCGGGGCATAGCTCGATCAGGTGCGGCAGCATGGCGCGGAAGTCGCGCGCATTGGTCATGCCTTCGGCGAGGACAATGTTGGTGTCATCGTCCAAGTCAGCCATCAAAATCAGCTTTGAGGGCGTGGGATCGCCCGGCATCAATGTGAGCCGTCTGATCGCAGCGAGCGACAGGGGGATTTCCTTGCCGTCGGCAGTTACTACCAGTTCGTCAAGATACAGGCGAATTTCTTTGCCGAGGCCGAAGCGCACGGTACTAATTGGCTTTTTGAGTTCGTGAGAATCTTCCATCTTCAGGCTCGTATTTCTAGCATAGAGCAGTTTTAGTTATACCTGGTAGATTGTACAGCATTCGCAAGGAAGAGTCGAGAGTCTTCGTCCTTCCGGGGGGAATGCCGTAGGGGCGAGGGCTTGCCCCGCCCTGGTGAGCTGTTTTTGGGCGGGGCAAGCCCTCGCCCCTACGGGTTTCGATCCCGGTTCCCCCAGAAGGATGGAGAACTAAAGTCGCGGGATCGCTTGACCCTACCCCAGGGGGTATGGTATAGTAAAAGCGCCGGAGAGTTCTGGCAAAGAAGAGACCAGCGCGGGTGCGGGTATGAACGAAAGGAGCAGCGCAATGCAACAAGAACGCCGTCAAGATGCTTTGAAACGGCTTTCCTATATCGAGGGACATATCGCGGGCATCCACAAGATGGTCGAGGAGGATAAGTATTGCGTCGATATCCTGCGCCAGACCTACGCGGTGCGCAAAGCGTTGGAGAAGCTCGAAGCCGTCATTTTGGAGGGACACCTGCACACGTGCGTACCCGACGGCATCAAAAATGGCCGCGAAGATACCGTCATCGAGGAGCTGATCCAGCTCTACAACATCGCCGGCAATAAATCTCTCGAATCGTAGGGGCCAGATGTAGCGCGCCCCGCACGTTGGTACGTCATTCAACCAGATAGAAAGAGATGTAGTATATGCAGAACACAACACTTGTCGCGCCAGACATTTCCTGTGAGCATTGCCAGCACGCCATCGAAGGTGCAGTGGGCAAACTGGTAGGGGTAGACTCGGTCAAAGTGGATATTCCCACCAAAACGGTGAATTTGAAGTATGATCCGCAGCAGGTCACACTCGCGAAAATCGAGGAAGTTCTTGATGATATCGGGTACACAATAGCGAAATAGGCGCCATTGTTCGTCACATTTCGGTGATACCCATCTTCTCCAGCGCGCGTTTCAGGTGCATCAGGCCGAGGCGCATCCGCGCCTTTACCGTGCCGAGGGGGATCTGACACCCCTCGGCTATTTCTGTATGCGTCCACCCCTGGAAATAGGAAAGCTCAACCACCATGCGTTGTTCCGTAGGTATTTGCATCAACGCTGCCCGCACTTGCGCGCTTTGCACAGATCGCCATGCCTCATCCCATACGTCGGGAAACGACGCCTGCTCGTCGACTTCGGTGTTATCCAGCGGCGTCTCTTTCAGCGCCGAACGACGACGCACGGTTCGCAAATAATCAATGGTGCGGTGGTGTACGATGGAGATGAGCCAACTGCGGGCCGCGCCAGCCTGCGGAGAATATGATCTGGCACGACGCCAGATCGAGAGGAACGAATCCTGAATGAGATCTTCCGCAATCTGATGATCGGCCACCATGCGATAGGCCAGGGAATAGAGCATACGGCTATAACGCTGGTAGAGTGACTCCATCGCCCATACGGCTCCCCCGGCAATGGCGGCGAGAAGCATTTCGTCGCTGGGTGCATTGTCGGAAGAGAAGTTGAATTGCCCCTGAGCATCGCTATCGTTGAAGGCGTTCATTCATAACAAACCCTTTGTGTCATTTCTTTACAGGATACGATAACGACAAGCAATTGGATCAGTGTCCATTGGGAGCCTTTCTCACACCTGTACCCGTATATCACTATACAACAGCAGAGAGGACAGGTCGTGGATATCTGCTCGATCTACCCCCGGCATATGGCCAAGGACCTCGAAGTCTATGATCTGCGTGTGGCATAAGTACTATCTTGCAAAAATCCGCGTCCTCATCAGTTTAGTATAGTAGAGCAGACACCGGAAACGAACGTACCTGGCTAAGAAGCCGGGCCGGTATATAGCCCTATCAGGCCATTTCTGGCTGCATCATTGGCAATTCTGCAATGATGAGTTATACTATACCGTAGGAAGTATTATCAAAGCCGTTGTAATGAGGTTCATGTATGTCGTCCACTTTAGTCACCATTGCGCTGGCAGGGATCATGCTCTTGATCATCGCCAGCCTGATCATCAGCGCCTTACGCGAGCATCGTCGTCAACAGCGAACACTGGCGAAGCGATCGAAGCAAACAACCCTACCGATGCAGCCGTTGGATGAGCATGTGACGATAATCCTGCATATGCAGGATGGGGTGGTTGTCGGAGCGGAAAAGCCGCGCCTCCCTGTGACGTTTGCGCTGCCCTCTTCCTGGTACACTCGTCGGCGTACCCTCGTCTCGCTCGGTTTTCTGGTAATGATATTTCTCGCATTGTTCCTGCAAAGCGGGTTGGCGTCGGGCGCCTTGAATGTGCTGGGGAAAAGCGTCAATATTTTCAGCACGCAGAATACCTATTCCGCTTCTGTGAATCTTGCCGCCCACCCTCTTGATCTGACGGCCAGCCAGCGCATTGTGCGCGTGAATTCTGCCGACCGCAGTCAGTACTACAATGATTACCAGTGGCAGGTGTGGTCGTATTCTTCCTGCTCCGGCATCTCGCTGGAAGAGGTAATGAACGCCTACGGTCGTCACTACATTGCTGCTGATGTGCTGCAAGTCGAACTCAATATGGGCGTCTGGAGCGTCTATAGCGGGCTGATAGGCGGCGAACCGAGTATGGCGAAGATTGCCAGCCATTTTGGTTTTAAGGCGTCTCCTAACCCGCCGCACACCTTGCAGGCATTGATTGCGACGGTGGATAAAGGGTATCCTGTGATTGTGGGCGAGCCAGGACACATCTTCGTCGTGCGCGGCGGCGACAACCGCTATATCTATGTCCTCGATTCCTCTCCTACTGATCTGACGGTCTTGACGCACGCGCAATTCATGGCGTTGTGGGATGGTTTCAGCGTACTCATTACGCCGGCATAATAAAAGTTGAGTCGTGGTTGCCCTGATGCTCGCACGAGTGTCAGGGCAACCTTGTCTCCGGTACTTCTTGTATTTTTTGTACTACGAATGGCCTGATGTCTTCACATCCCTGTAGCCGCTCTTCCGTCAACTGGATCGCCAGGCGGCTTTGATCGCAAGCAATCCAGCGTCTTCTCAATCGTTCCGCCGCGGCAGGGGTGACGCCGCTGCCGCAGCAACAATCCAGTACCAGATCATCCTCATCTGAAGAGGCCAGGATGATACGTTCAAGCAGCGCCGCTGGCTTCTGTGTAGCATAACCATTGCGCTGCGGGTCTTTCTGGTGCAGGTGGCTGATATCGCTCCACACGTCGCTAGGGGTCATAGGCGCATCCTCGTCATAGGTATAGACGCGCCCGCCGGAGCGTATCGTCCATGTGACGTGTCCATCGGCCTGCACTCGCTTGCGCATATGGTTGCGTTTCTGCGCGCCGCGCCGTTCGCCGATGCGATCTCCATGAAAGCAGTAATGAGCGGATTTTGTATAGAGCAGGATGGTATCATGTTTGCGGGCATAACAATGCTGCGAGCGGCCCCCAGACTGATAGTGCCAGATGATCTCGCTCTTGAAGCCCGCGCCCTCCGCTTTCGCTCCACTGGCGAACACCTCGTCAAGGATCACCTTTGCGTAGTGGATGGCGCGCCAGTCGAGGTGAACATAGAGGCTGCCGTGTTCCGCCAGTAGCGCATGAAGCAGCGTGAATGTTTCATATAGCCATTGAAGATAGGTATCGAGATCATGTCCCCATTTATCGCTATAGGCCAGTTGCGGACTGCCCGCGCCTGACCCCATAAAGTCGCGCTCCGTCATAAAAGGCGGGTCGATATAGATCAGGTTGACGGCGCTGCCCAATTCGCGCAGCAGGATGGGCAGCGCGTCGTTTTTGTCGCCGAGGATCAGGCGATTGTGCCACGCATCAGCAGGTGAGTGGGTGTCTTGTAGTGGGTAGCTTCTCACGGTGAAGAGTTGCCTGGAGAGAAGTTGCTGAAACTGATCGTCGAGGTTAAATTTGTTTTTTCCGATCCACACTAACTCAGCCATGATGATAGAACTATTCCTCGCCTTCTTCGGTTTCGTAGTGTCTCATCCACTTGCATGATAGTTCCAAAAAACATAGCGTTTTTGACACTATGCTTTCTGTTTGATTTACACGGCAAGCCGTGCAGGCTGAACTACATAGGCCGCTACGCCCTTTACCTTCGAGAAGGCATCAGGTCTACGTTTGCGGAGAATATTATACGCGCCGTTGACATCAGCGCATATCTTGTGCCCGTCTTTCGTGCAATAGAGACGGTTTCTCCGCCCAATGCGCTTGCCACTAAAGACGTGTTTCTCACCATCATCTGGTTTGTACTCTGGGATCTCATCCAGGTCCAGGAAGCTGGCCTTACTGGTATAACTCTCTTCGGTGATTTCCACCTGGATACCCACAAGCTCGGCTTTGTACGTGAGCATGTCAATAAAGCGCGCATGGGGAATCTGCACAAAGTTCTGGTTGTTGCGTTTCCCCATCCTGGTTTCCTGTTTCCAAAGCGGGTTCTTCCCAATGATGATGATTCCGACGCCTTGCTTGACCAGGAAGCCGATGATGCGCTTGCTGGCCTTGTGCAGGTAGTGGTTAATCCGTCTGTTGCGCGTGTTTGTGATACGCTCCATCTGCTTGGTGACCCGCTCACGGTCTGCTTTGGGCAGCTTGTTCCTCAGTTCCTTCATGCGCTTATTGTACCACTGGTTCCACGCTTTGATGGGGCGACCGTTAACCAATTGAGGGATAAACCCCTCGCGGTTTGAAGCTATCGCCGCTACATTCGTGACTCCCAGGTCGATACCCACGCAGAAGGAGGGATCTACTTGTGCCTGGATAGGTTGTTTCTCGTACACCACTTCTACTACGTAGTAGCCGTTACGGGGAACAATCCGCACTTGATTGATCGTGATTGGGTCCTGTTTGGTCTCGACGGTGATCGGCAGCATCGAGAGTTTGATGATTCCCCGTCTCAGGGCTGGCGCGCTGATGGCTTGATCGGTATAGACCAGAATATTCCGTCCCTCCGTCTTGTGCTTATACTTGGGAAGTTTCGGGCGTCCGGTGAATTTGGTAGGGTTGACTTTGTATTCCTTGCACTGCTCGAAGTAACTGACCCAATTGGTATGCAGTCCTTTCAAGACCCATTGTGCGACCTTTGCCGGCAATGCCTTATACGCTTCATGCTGCTGCATGAGTCTGTCCATCTTCTGGTAGTTCAGATATTTCTTCTGGAAGATGAAGGACTGGCGGATCTCGTACAAGGCGGCATTGTAGAGGTTCTTGGACTTGAACGCTGCTGCATCGATGATGGCATAGCGCGGATCGCCGCGCTTGATGATGTGTTGCTCAACCAGTTGCATGATGCTTGCCGCTCTTTGCTCTCCGCTATTATTTTCCCGTCCACAGATGACGCGCGACAAACGGCTCCCAGGTGGCTGTCACAAACACGGTGATGCGTTTGTTCTTGTCGATAGAGATTACCTGATACACAATGTTGCTCAGCGTTCCATGCCCAAAGCGTAAACTATACGCATGGATAGCGTTGAGAACGCTTTGCGGATCGTAAGACAGAGCCGTACAGGAAACGATCGCTGTCACGCTAACAGTGGTTGCTCTCTGTCCGACAGGAGGCGTTGTGGCAATCGTTGGCACACACGTAGGCGCAAGCGCAAGCGAGGTAAACAACTGGGGCGTCTGCGCTTCCAGCGTTGACAGGAGCGGAGTGATAGCATGGTAAACATCCTGTTTGGTGACATAGGTGAAGTGGTGTCCGTCTCTGCCACCGATGAAGGTAGACGGATTTTGAGCAATCACCGAGGTCACGCAACACGGCTCGTTAATATCCCCGGCTGCGATGTTGCCATTTGTGCCTGGGATCAGCGCGTGTGCGGGAACACTGGCCTGTCCGTAGGTTGGAGGGATGGTTTGAGCCGCAGGCGGAATGGTCGCCGGCTCATCGGTGATCACCACTCTTCCATCTTGCCCTTTCAAGATGGTTCCTGTCGGGATGATCTGGGCGTAGGGCTGCCCGTTGTAAAAGGTGATGCTGCCAGTCGCGGTCGTTGGAGCGGTATACCCTTGTCCCGTAGCCTGAGTTTTCACGGTGACGCTCTTCTGCACTGGCGCAAGGATGTACCCAGGAATGGTCACAGCAAATGCCTTGCTGGTGGTGGGCGACGGCGCAAGCAAGGAGGCGATCATGACCGCGACCAGTAGCAGCGTGAACAGAGCGGCCATTAGCCACGAGCGAGTATCTCCTGGCGGTGGGGTACTCTCAATGGTCTCTGGCGTCTCGCGGACAAACGTGACCCTGTCTTCTTCGACGTAGATATGAATAGTCTCTTTCGGCTCCTGATCAGGCTCTTCATCCTCCAGTGAATGGAGAAACTGTTCTATGCTGTGTGGTAGTTGCTGGCTCTGGCTCATAGGTTCCCTCTCTGTTCCTGGCTGGCAATAGGGAGCTATGCGTCTAGCTCCCTATTGCCATCCTGTTAGTTCTGTGACTTGACAAACTGGCCCTTCTGGTTGAGAAAGACGTAGTGCGCATTGCCGACGGTGACGATCATATCCGGCAGGCCATCGCCGTTCACATCCTGAAACGAGAGCGTCACCGGAACCAGGTTGGCGTTCTGGCCGACCACCACCGTTAACCCGGTGTAGATGCGCGCTTTGCTGGCATCCCCGCCGGGAAACTCGATCACCTCGACCTGCCCGTTCAGATTGAGGGCGATGAAGTGGCTGGGATGGGTCGCACTGTCGTGGTGGCCCACCACCACGTCATATTGTGCGGTCCTGGGATAGCCGTACTGCCATTGCTCCTGTGTATTCGTGACCCAGATCGCAACGGTGGTCAACACGACCCACCCGAGGAGCGCGATAAACAGCGCGATCCCAATGAACACCAGTGGGTGCATCCGTCGTCGGGGAAGGGCGTCGCTGCGTCTGCCTTTCCTCTGCTCGTCTGGCGGCGGTCGCTGCAAGGAGGCGCGCTGCGGGTAGGGCGACGGGGGTCTCCCGCGGCTCACCGCATACGTGGGGGTGCGCGGTCGTGCCGGAAGGCGCTCGTCGGGTGTGCGGGGATAGCGCAGCGCACTTTTGGGCATGCGGGGATACCATGCATCCTCGTCGGTCTCATCCCAGCTCGCAGCTTGCGGGGCATCCTGGGCGTCAGGATCAAAGCGTCTCATACCGTTCCCTCCTGCTCTGTCACGCAAAACGCCACGGCCAGCGTGCGCGCCATGGCCTGTTGCATGGCGACTGTCACCGGCACAGCCTCCTCGGCCAGTCGGGCGAGCAGGCGGCAGAGATAGCCCTGGTGGGTGGAGAGCGCAGCGAACAGGTCGCGCAGGAGTGGGTAGTGCGCCTGCTCCTGGCGGCATTCACGGGCCAGTCGTTCCAACCACTCAGCGACCAATCCCCAGTGGCGGTGGGCCTCGAAGAGATCGGTGAGCGTGAGCGAAAGATGTTGCCCCACCAGTTCGGGAGCGGGCTGGTCCCAGGCGCGCACGGTGCAGGCGTTGTAGTAGCAGCGGCGCGCGCTCGTTTCCAGGGCCAGGGCGCGCAAGGCTTCACTGGTCGCCTGGAGAGCCTCGGGTTGAGGCAGTTCGACGACAGCAGTGGCCCACGTCTGGATCAGACCATCAAGTGGTATCCACTCGACGGCGGGCAGGGAGAGATGCGCGGCGTCATGGTCTGGTTTCATGCTTGTACCTTTCCTTGACTGTGCTTCGTACATAAAAAGGGTTGCGCATCTTTTGAAGGAGCAACGGGTGTACAACAAGGGCAAAAGCCTTTGATGCCACATATCGTACACAATTTTTCCCCACGTAATCCTGCTGGTGTCCAGGAATGCCCGTAGAAATAGCAATCCTGAGCGGTGGTGACGACGATTTGTTGTGAGATGTGCGACGGGCTACGTTGCGGTTTCGCTGGTTGGGGTGCCTCATTTCCCCATAAGTCTTGCATGGCTCTGCCTTTCTTCAATTGACAGGTAAGGCATAAGCGCGTATACTGAGCATAGACCTTGAGCCTGTCCTGGCAGCAAAAAGGCAGATGATGCCTTCTGCTGCCACTGTTACACAACAGCACTACGAGGGACAGTCAGTGTTTATGTTTTGTACTGCGTGTGCTTGCGAGGCTGGCAGTATGCAACATACGAGAACAGGGTCGAAACGGGAACGCCTGGGGTCTCCCTGGGCGTTTCTGGCATCACCTCCTTACAAGCGTACCTGTAAGCCCTCAATATCTCGTACCTGTATAGTTCTTCCAAGTGCATTACTGAGGGCTTTGGCTATCGCTCGCGCTGTTCTGAACGGTAACGTGATTGCTAGCAACTGCTTGTAATTGATAAGCAAACGTTAGCATTTACTAGCATATTTTATGTTACACTACTTCAAGGCGAAAGTCAAGACTCTCAAGGATTTTTTCTGCAATTGCTCAGCAAGTGATTGCATTTGCTAGCATACTTATGCTACACTACTTCAAGATGCAAAGCCAAAACTTCTCAAGGATTTTTAAGTAGAATGCCAAATTTACAGCAATTATTAGACGATGCTGCT
>Ga0207416_1001142_pt1 | contig 37764 bp, 33 predicted proteins | sample PaiPotPPM11metaG_FD_184107 | JGI IMG/M metagenome (GOLD analysis project Ga0207416, IMG submission 184107) | Iron sulfur acid spring bacterial and archeal communities from Banff, Canada, to study Microbial Dark Matter (Phase II) - Paint Pots PPM... ...
ACTGGAAAGAGGGGTTTGTGGCGGACGAACGTCTGAAAGTGGCAGTCTTCATCGATTTTGACAACATCCAGATTGGCGTCAAAGAAACGCTGAACAAGGAATTCGACGTTTCGCTGGTGCTCGAAGCGCTGAAGGAGCGCGGCGAGGTGGTGGCCAAGATCGCCTACGGCGATTGGGCGCGAGCTGGCGAGTACAGCCGCCAGATGACCCAGCACGCCATCCAGATGGTGCAGCGCAGCGTGACGCCGCGCGGCGACAAAAATGGGGCGGACATCAATCTGGCGCTCGATGCGCTGGAGATGGCTTTCACCCGCCATCACATTAATTCCTTCGCGATCGTCGGCGGCGATAGCGACTTCATGGCCTTGGTCGAAAAGCTCAAGCAGTTTGACAAGCAGGTGTTTGTGATCGGGGGGCGCGCCTTCACCAGTAACATCCTGCAGAGGAATTGCACCGAATTCATTGCCTACGAAAATCTGCTGAAGCCCGATGCTCCAAGGGGATCGCGGTCCTCGCGCCGCGAAGGGGCAAGCCGCGCCGGATCGGAGATTCATCCGCTTTCCGAAGCGCTTCCCAATATTCGCCGCGCATTGAAGATTCTGGCTGACCGCGGCGTGGCGGCGCAGCTTGGTTTGCTCAAGAGCACGTTGCTGCAACTGGATTCGACGTTCACGGAGCGCGATTACGGCGCGGGATCGTTCCTGGAGTTCATGCAGAAGGTTCAGGAGGCCGGCTTGGCGCGGCTGAAGCGAATTGATCGCGGCTATCTGGTGGAACCCGTGGAGGTGGAGGGAAGCAGCGCAGAACCTACTGCGGCAGAAACGGAAAGTCCAATGCCTGCGCCCGAGCCGGCGCAAGTGGAAAGCCAGGCCAAGCCGGTTGAGGCTGCTGAGTCGAAAGCTTCTTCCACGGAAGCTCTGAACCTGCTCCGGCAAGCTCTCACCACCGCGGCTCAGAAGGCGCCGAATCGCCCGCTCTATATGCGCCAAATCCGCCAGGCGCTGAAGGCCATTGATCCGGGGTTTGATGAGCACAGTTACGGCCTTCGTGGAACTCTGGACCTCCTTCATCATGCTCAGCGCGAGGGCTGGGTCCGGTTGCAGCGCGACCACAAAGGCATCTGGCGGATCTTCTGCCTGACTATTCCCGGCGAGCCTTTAACGCTGGGGGCTGACGTTGTTGTTGAGGGCCAATCCACCAGCGGGAGCGCCGCTCCGGTGGAGATTCAAGAGACGATCGAAGTTGGGCACACGCAGGAAGCGCCATTCGATTTGCCGCAGCCGGCGGAAGCAGAGACTGAGGCGAGCGAAGAGATCAAGGAAGAAACGGGCGAATTTGTCCTGGTTGCTCCCGCCGCCACAGGTGCGCCATTCGCTGAATCGGAGCCTGAGTCCAAACCGAAGCGCAAACGCGCCGTCCGGTCCGGGTCAAAGCCAGCCCGGCGCCCGGCCCGCCGTAAACCGAAGGAGCCGACGGGGGGATAAATATAGGAGGTTACGATTGGCTCGCGGCCCCGCCTGCACCTTCGCTTTTCGGCGGTTCCCAAAGCTCGATGCGATTGCCTTCGGGGTCCATGATCCACGCGAAGCGGCCATATTCGGTAGTGTCTCAGTTTGCTGTAGCGGCGCTCTATGAGCGTCGGAAACCGTTGAAGATACAAGTTCGGCGCTCATAGAGCGCCGCTACAGCAAACTGAGACACCACCCCATATTCGTATTCTTCACGATGGTCATCGATTTCAACGCCCTCTTCCCGCAGGGCAGTAAGCAAGGCGTTGAGGGCATCGACACGATAGTTCACCATGAAACTGGACCGGCTTGGCTGAAAGTATTCCGTATCCTTTGGAAACAGCGCCCACACGGTTCGCCCCGGCTTTTGGCCTTCCTCCGAGTGCCGCCAATCGAAGGAAACCGCTCCATCGGGCTGCCGCTTCAGGCCGAGATGCTTTTCATACCACTGATAGAGCTTTTCAGGGTCATCCGACTTGAAGAAAACTCCGCCGATGCCCGTCACTCTTTTCATGGTGTGCCTCCATGGACAAGCTTGACTCTACGAGTTGTCCGGGCCATTTCGAAGGTTCTCTTCCAATCGGGCCTTCACTTCGGGCCATTCGCTGTCGATGATGCTGAAGTAGACGGTGTGGCGCATGCGGCCGCTGGCGGTCACCATGTGATTGCGGAAGGTGCCTTCTTGCTTCGCGCCCAGGCGCAAGATGGCGGTGCGGGAGCGATCGTTCAGCGAGTCCGTCTTCAGCTCCACGCGCAGGCAACCCAAAGTCTCAAAGGCGTGGCGAAGCATCAGGTACTTCGCCTCGGTGTTGACGGCGGTGCGCTGCCAAGCGCGGCCGATCCAAGTCGCGCCGATTTCCACGCGACGGTTTCCGAGATCAACATTGAGGTAGCGCGTGCTGCCCACGGGCTGGCCGCTGGCCTTCAGAATGGTCGCGAAAGGCAAGGCAGTGCCCTTAGCTTGGGCTTCCAGCGCCTCACGGATGTACTGTTGCATGTCTTCCGGAGTCCGCACGGGGAAAGGAATCCAACGCCAAAGATCTTCGTCCAGGCCAATGGAACACAGTCCGGCGTGGTGGCTCATGGAAAGCGGCTCCAGCCGGACGGTGTTTCCTTCAAGGATTACGGGGGTCAGCGTTGTGGGCGTGTTCATGGGCTCGTTAGGGTTGCCGCCAGAGGGCCGCGTTGCGGTGTCCGCGGGTCTCTTGTCACTCGTTTCTTTCTTCCAAGCCGTCTTTCATCAGTGCGCCGTAGCGCCTTTCGTGGAACTCGCCTCGGGAACGGACTTTTCCAGCACTTCGATGAATTTAGCAAGCCACACAGGGTGAGCTGGCCAAGCGGGGCCAGTCACCAGGTTACCATCCACATGCGCCCCAGTAATCGGAACTTCCACGAATTTGCCCCCTGCAGCCGTCACTTCCGGCGCCACCGCGGGATAGGCGTTCAATGAGCGGCCTTTCACTACGCCTGCCGCCGTCAGCAATTGCGCGCCGTGGCACAAAGAGGCCACCGGCTTGTTTGCGTCGAAAAAGTGGCGAATGATTTCGAGCACGCGCGCGTTCAGCCGCAGGTATTCCGGCGCGCGGCCTCCGGGGAGCACCAAAGCATCGTATGCTTCCGGCTTCACATTGTCGAATGTGGCATTCAGCGCGAAATTGTGCCCGCGCTTTTCACTATAAGTCTGGTCACCCTCAAAATCGTGAATCGCGGTGCGCACGGATTCTCCCGATTTCTTGCCCGGGCAGACGGCATCCACCGTGTGGCCCAGCATCTGGAGAGCCTGGAAAGGAACCATGGCCTCGTAATCTTCGACATAATCTCCAACGATCATCAAAAGCTTTTTGTGTGGCATGTTCTTTCTCCCTTCCCGTTCCTTGTAAGCTTGTAAATGGGCAGGTCATTTTGTAACGGCGCTTTAGCTCACGGCCACCTGGCGGCCGGCCATTTCTCCGAATATTTCATCCCACTTGGTATTGCACTCAACCTGGTTAAACTCCTTGCGGTCAATCACCAGACGCTTGTAACGCTGAAAGTGCTGAGGGTTCTCCAAGATTTCAAAGAAGCTGTTGTATTTTTCATGGTTCTCGAAGAAGTCCCCGGCAAGCATGTAATGCCCTGCCGCCATGGCGCTTTCATGAGGCTTGTGCGACTCGCCATCGGCGCCTGCCTCTGCCCAGGTGAGGGAGTGCGGGTTATAAAACAACCGGATCATACGATGGACAAAATTGTAAGCTCCCGTGACTTGCTCGTAAGCCTTGACCATCGACGGATTCTCGCCCTGGTGCTGATGTGTCAGTTGATAATGCACGGCGTCGCTGACCAGGAAGGCGGTCTTGATCGAAAGGAAGACGCCGCTCGAAAAGATGGGGTCAATGAATCCCCGCGCATCGCCAATCATCGCGTAATTGGATCCGTAGTGGTTCTTCACCTCGTAGGAATAATTGCCGTTCACCATCATCGGCATTTTGAGCTCGGCGCCCTTCAGGAGTTGATCGACAAAGGGTGACCGGGTCAGTTCCTGCATGCAAAGGTCGTATTCCCAGTTCGTAGACCCCCCCTCCACCAGCTTGCGCCGCTGGGCGCGAATGTAGGAGTTTTGGGCGACGAACCCGGCCGTGATGCGATCGACATCGAGAGGGAACACCCATATCCAACCTTTCTGCTCTTCCCCCATGTAAAGGATTAGCGACAACCCCTCTTCCAAGCCTCCACAATGCTTCACGCCCCCCCAGTGCGACCATACTGCGGTACGATCCAATTCCTCGTGGGGCTTGCTCCAGCCGTTCTTGCTGCCCAGCAAGGCTTCCCGGCCACTCGCATCAATCAGGAAACGAGCATGGTGCGTGTGCTCATTGCCACCCTCATCGACGGCCTGAACCGTCACGCGGTCAGGAGACGCGGCAATATCGGCATCTTTCACTTTGACCTGCTCACGGACCTTCGCGCCCAGGCGAGCCGCGTTTTTCAGCAGGATATTATCAAAATCTCCGCGCGCAACCTGGAAGGACAAGTAGCTTTCGTCCTTAATGACATGGCTGAAACACCAAGTCGTTGAGATCGTGCCGCGGCGGCCGTCGAGGAAGCGCACCCCAGCTTTGCGGACGAACCGCTTCTTGAGTTCGTCTAGAACTCCGAGATCCTTGAAGAGCGGATAGCAGAACGGCAAAAGCGATTCTCCCACGTGCTCCCGTGGGAATTTGGCTTTTTCCAGCAGCAAGACGTCATGCCCTGCTCTGGAAAGCAAACCGGCGGCCGTCGAACCTGCGGGACCTCCACCGGTCACGATCACATCATGTGTTCTTTCCGCGCTCATTCACCCCTCCCAGGTTTTAAGGTCCATCGCTTCGTTCCGGCATGCGGCCAGCCTCGACTCCCATCATCCATACGCTGCTTTCAGTTCCACGAAGGTGTCCGGGGATTCCTGGTTCGGCAATCACTCAGAAAAGGACACATTGGGGATCGGGCCAGCGGGTTATTCTGCCAAGTTTCCTTGTCACGATGACTCAATTTATGAACAGTTAATGCACAGCTTGTTCCGATGACCTCGCAGATTGTCGTTCAAGCCTAGCACAATCCGCATGGTTTGCAAAATCCGGGTCGTGGCGCAGTTTGGTTGCTGTAGCGGCGACATTTCCAAATGGTAAATGTCATTCTATAATGCCATCATGGGTGCGAAACTGATACTGGACAAGGCCGGCCGGGTTATCATTCCCAAGTCCTTGCGCGACGAATTGCAGCTCGCCCCAGGTAACACCCTCCTGGAGGCCGAGACCTCGGCTGAGGAAATCACTTTGCGTCCGGTCCGGGGCAGCGCGCCCCTGCGCAAAAAACGAGGCATCTGGGTCTACCGGGCGGGTGAGCACCTTTCAGATGCCGTCGTCCAGGAAACCGTGCGCCAGGTCCGGCGCGAGCGGGAAGCGGGCAATTTGGGAAAAAGCCATTGCGATCGTTCTTCGACACTTCCGTTTTGATCCCGGTATTTCTGGAGGACCACGAACACCACGAGCCTGGACCGGCTGGTATTTGACTCCATGCTCATTCCTTCGATCGCAGAGCTACCGCTGTGCGAACATCGTCCCAGCGGGAACACGGCATGAAGACCTTGGATGAATATCTTGAACTGGCGTTACAGTCCCACGGCCATCTCTGTCCGGGGCAAGTGCTGGGAATCCGCATGGCGGTGCGGGGCCTTCGTGAGCTGGGTATCGACGACCCTCAAGAGCATCGCAAGAAGCTCATGACCTTTGTGGAAATTGACCGCTGCGCCACGGACGCCGTGACCCTGGTGACGGGTTGCCGCTTGGGAAAGCGGTCCCTGAAGTTTGTGGATTACGGAAAGGTGGCGGCAACTTTTGCCGATCTCCAAACCGGCCGTGCCGTCCGCGTCCTGGCTCGGGATGATTCGCGTGAAAAGGCCAAGGCGATGTTTCCGCATTGGAACGATCCCTACCGCCAGCAGTTCGAGGCTTACAAGGTGATGCCGGAGGATGAGCTTTTCGCAGTGCGCCGGGTGCGGGTGAAAATTAATGAGAACGATCTGCCCGGCGGTTTTCATCAGCGGGTTATGTGCGAATGCTGCGGAGAGGGAATCAACGGCGGACGTGAGCGTCAAGTGAATGGCCGCATCCTATGCCGCCCCTGCGCGGGCGATGGTTATTATGAGGCGAAGGGATGAAGTGGCCTTAGCGCCTGTCATTCTGAGCCCTTCGCCTGTCATTCTGAGCGAAGCGAAGAATCACTGTATTTGAGCTGTTTCCCGGCAGCCAACGAACCGGAGATGCTTCGCGCAGTTTATCCTGAACGAAATGCCGGGATTCTTCGCTTCGCTCAGAATGACAGGCGAAGGGACAGGCGTAAGGACCAGAATGAAGGGCTGGCAGACCGCAGGGTGAAACTCGAAGGCACTTTTTTGACCGTGCCCTGACGGTGCTCCCAATAGGCGCTTATCGCCGACCATGAAAAAAGGGTTGTCGATGTGGGCGTTTTGGTAGAGCCAGCGTCTCGCTGGCTCTTGGTCCTGCCGCCGGGACGGCGGCGCTACGTTACGCCACTTGTTGCGAGAGAAGTCTCGCAACAAGTGTAGAGAATTTCCATCGCAATATGGACTCACAAATCCCAGTTCAGATCGATCCGCGGGCGAGCGTCCAGGTCCCGATCCGCCGTTACCGGCCAGTGGCCACCTTCGTCTTGCTGGCAATCAACATCATCATCTTCCTCCTCATGACCCTTCACGGAGGATCCCAAAATCCCGACGTGCTTCTGGAGTTCGGCGCATCCTATGCGCCCTACTTCCGCCAGGGCGAGTATTGGCGCCTGATCATGCCCATGTTCCTGCACATCGGCTGGATCCACCTGGGCCTCAATATGTATGCGCTCTGGCTGTTGGGAAGCCTACTCGAGCCTCTCTATGGTTACGGACGATTTTCTGTAATTTATGTGGGCGCGGGGATCGGCGGTTCATTCCTTTCCATGGAAGCTTCGGCGCATATTGCCGCGGGCGCCTCCGGGGCCATTTTCGGCATTGCGGGCGCCATGATGGTGACCGGATTCCTGCACCATTGGTCGGTCCCCCGGCGATGGCGCAAAACTTTCGGAACGGGCATCATTATCGTCATTGCCGCCAACCTGGTGCTCGGCTGGTTGATCCCACACATTGACAACTGGGCGCACCTGGGCGGCCTCTTCACCGGAGCCTTGCTGGCCGGGCTGATTCCTCCGCCTCGTGTTCCGGCTTGGCCGAAAGAGTATTCCAAAGACCCCTTGCAGGCGTTGGTGGTGCTTCCCGTGGCGGCAGTGATCTGGGGGATGTTTTCAACCGCCCGGCATTATCAACTTACGCAACGCGTCACACAATTGCTGACCGAAGGCGCTCGCCTGGGGCAATCGAACCAGGACGCCTTGGCGCTGGGACGGCTGAAGCAGGCCGAACAAATTGCGCCTCGCGACGAACGCGCTCACGAAGCCCTCGGTGACTACTATTTCGGCCATCAGCAGTATCCGGACGCGATCCGCGAATATGAGGAAGCTCTGCGTCTGGACCCCAACTCACCCCTAGTGATGGTCCGGCTGGCGGTGGCCGATCTACGCACCGGACAGGCGGCGCAAGCCCAGAAGTTGCTCGTTGAAGTCGACCAAAAGATACCCCGCGCGGCTGATGCGCAAGTCGTCCTCGCCGACCTATGCAACAGCCTGAAGCTTTATGATGAAGCCGTGCGCCACTATGAAGAGGCCCTTCAAATCCAGCCCAAACTGGCAGTGGCCCACAATAATCTGGCGTGGCTCTTTGCCACCAGTGATGATCCGAAGTTCCGCAATCCCCAGGCGGCGCTGAATCACGCCTTGACCGCCGTCAAACTGACGAATGGCAAGGAGCCGAATTTTCTGGACACGTTGGCTGAGTCACTCTACGTGAACGGCAAGTTCAAGGAAGCAGTGGACGTTCAGAAAAAGGCGCTCCAGATTTCTCCGAACAACCCGGAATTCCAACGCCACATGCTGCGCTACCAGAAGGCCGCGAGCGGATGAGACAACCCTTCACCGGCTGAACTTTCCCACCATGCCCTCTCTTGAAGACTTGCGCCGAGACCCGCGGGTGACAGTTCGCCGCGGCGGATCTCCTGACTCCGAAGTCCGTTGCGTGATTAATTGGATGCAGCTTGCTCGCAGTTAATCATCCACGGTATACCGAATTGATCCACAAGCATGCCAAAACGGGTGGCCCAGAAGGTTTTCTGGAGCGCCATCTGCACCGTCCCGTTCTCTGACAGTGCGTTGAATACGCGCTCCGCATCTGCCGGGTCGTTGATCTGGAGTGATACGGAGAAGCCTTTGGGTTCTTTATAATGCTCAGGTGGAGCGTCAGATCCCATCAATACCTCGTTGCCCACAGTGAGGCGAGCGTGCATGATCTTATTGCGCCATTCCGATGGCACATGTTCCTCCGCGGGCGTGCCGGCATGGGTTATCATGGCTTCGATCTTGCCGCCAAGACACTGCTCATAGAACTTGAACGCGGCCTCGCATTGGCCGTTGAAAGTAAGATAAGGATTCAATTGCATCGTGTTCTCCTTTGGGTAATTTAATGGGGTATTCGCCCGGTGGCAGCTTACCAGCCCCGGCGCCCTTCCGGGGTTGGGTAGCGCGGAGTTGTCTTGTAACTCCGCGGCCTTTTTACCAAGGATTGGACAAGCCGCAGACTTAGACGACAAGTCTGCGCTACCCCGCTCCGGCCTCTGCGCAGGCTAACTTCGCAGAGGAATGAGTGCGCGCAGGCGGTCCTCACGCAAGAAAATCCCTGCCCAAATCAACACGCCGAAAATGACCGGAAAGAGCGTTTCAAACAATGGACTGCCGATGCGCACTTGGCTGGCGGTGGCGCCGCCCAGATAGCCCGTCAACAGGATCGCGCCGAGAATGGAGGTGCGCGGAATCACATAGAGGGCGGTGCAAACCAACAAGATAATCCCGATGACTGGAATAAGGCTCTCAGGATATCCGAGCTTGGCGGATGCCTGAAGGACGGGGGTGACCTTCATCACTTTCGTGACGCCATCGAAGAGTAGGAACAACACTACGAGAGCACTGATGATGCGTCCCGCCCAGAGCATCTTCTTCGAGACCGGAGCCGCTTGAGTGGCTAGTAGTACTATGTTAAGTAGTGTCGCCGTAAATTCGATCGAATTTAGTTCCGCAGCAGGGGCAGCATCCGTTCGACCTCACCAACCAGGGCTGGATCGCACGGAGAATCTGTTCCCACGTCGCACCAGAAGTTTTTTTTATGGCGCAAGTAGATGATCAGAATAAATAAGTAAGCCATTGCGGAAAGAACCAGATGATGATGAAAGCCCCGCCAGGAACGGCCCTCGAAATGGTCCAGTCCGAGATCATCTTTGCAGCGCTGGAAGTATTGTTCAATATGCCAGCGGGAGCGACTCAGCTTCAGGCAGCGGGCTTTCGTGGGCTGCCGGTCGAGATGAGCCAAGTAATAGTGATAGGGTTCGGGATCACCGTCCGGCCAGTCGACCACCAACCAGACCTTCTCCAGTTCGCCCCCGGCGTGGCGCAGATCGTGCTGCAAGAAGACCTCCCGCCACACCAGACGGGTTCTTCGGCTTTGTCCTCCGGCCGTCACCCAGGAGCACGGTTTCCAATCCGTCTCCGGAATGCGACGCGTCAATTCCGCCAGGGTCTGGGCAGGAGGTTGGCCGGCACGCACATGGCGCCGCACCCGTTTCACCTCCGTTTGAACTGCGTGATCCCATCCCTTGAGGCAGTTGCCATCCGCTTGCAGAAAAAACTCCATCCTCAACTCCCGCACTCCGGCCCGAAAGGCCGCGTTGTTCCCGTAGGCGCAATCCCCCAACACCGGAGCCGGAGGCACACCGTCCAGCCGGGCTTGACGAATCATCACCAGCGCCAACTCCGGCTTGGTGGCGAAGGGAACCTCCTCCGGAACCCCCGCGGCCGCACAGCGCTCACCGTCCTGAGCCCAGCTCTCCGGCAGATACAGCCGTCCGCCCACCGGTGCGGCGACCCATCCGTCACTGACCACCACTTCCACGCTCACTTGGCAATTGGCCTGTTTGCCAACCGCACCGCAATATTGATGCGAAACCCCCACCGAGTGCGAGCCGTCTTTTATCCAACCGGTTTCGTCCACCACCCAGGCCTCCAGGGGTTCCAGGTGGGGAATCACTTCATGGCGAATCGCCCTCCACATCCCTTCGTCGCTCCACGGGCTGTCGGTCACGAACTGTTGCAGACTTTGCGAGTCCACGCCCAGCCGCGCCGCCATGGGTCCAATCGACTTCCGCTGGCCCGGCGTCAGCAATCCTTCCACGTACCGTGTGGCGGCCACGCGCCGCTCGCTCCGGCCCAGCCCGGTGACCAACGGTGTCATGAATTGATGAAACTGCTTAACACTTTCTTTCCAAAGCCTAGCGTTCCACTCGATGGGCTTCATGCGTCCATGCTAAGGCTCGCCGAGGAAAAATGCAAGAACTACTTAACATAGTACTACTAGTTGCATGAATTTTTTTCTCCATATGTCTTTCAATCGAGAATCAACAGATGTGTGAACCCATTTCCAGTGTTGCAGGAAAGTCTCGGGTGAACCATCATCCACTTAATCCTTGGACACCACTCTAGCCGCCGGCGATGGCCCCGATGATGAGGAAAGGCTCGGCTCCGGACGCCACTGCCCCGGGCAGCGGGGCGTCCGCAGGCTCATGGGACAAATCCTCCTCGCAGGCGAAGAACCTGATGAACGGCCGGCGCTGTTGCGTGACGTGGTCGCGGATCGTCCCGCGCAGCATCGGATAGCGGGCCTCGAGCGCGTCGAGGACCGATCGCTGCGTGGCCTCGCCCTCGACGTCAAGCTTCACCTCGCCATCGACGTGCGCCAGCATCCGCAGATGTGCAGGGAGTATGACTCGAATCATGGCAGCGTCTGGACCTCCACAGAAAGCACCGCCGGAAGATCCCGGACGATGGGAGCCCAATTGTCTCCTGCGTCCGCCGATGCGTATACCTGCCCGCCGGTGGTGCCGAAATACACGCCGCACGAATCGAGCGAGTCGACGGCCATCGCGTCGCGCAGCACGTTGACGTAGCAGTCGCGTTGCGGCAGGCCCTTCGTGAGCGCCTCCCACTCGTTGCCGCCCGTCTTGCTGCGGTAGACGCGCAGCTTTCCCTCGAGCGGAATGTGCTCCGAGTCGCTCTTGATCGGGACCACGTAGACGGTCTCCGGCTCGTGGGCGTGAACGTCAATCGCGAACCCGAAGTCGGTGGGCAGATTGCCGCTGACCTCGTGCCACTGGTCGCCGGCGTCATCGCTGCGCATCACGTCCCAGTGCAACTGCATGAAGAGCACACTCGGACGCGACGGGTGCATGGCGAGGCGGTGAACGCAGAAGCCGACCTCGGCGTTCGGGTCCGGGATGTATTGCGACTTCAGCCCGCGGTTGATGGGCTTCCACGTCTGACCGCCGTCGTCGGTACGGAAAGCGCCCGCCGCCGAAATGGCGATGTAGATCCGGCCGGGATCGCTCGGATCGAGAATGATCGTGTGCAGGCACATCCCGCCCGCGCCGGGCTGCCATTTAGGCCCTGTGCCGTGGCCGCGCAATCCGGGGAGCTCCTGCCACGAGTGCGCGCCGTCGGTCGAGCGGAACAGGGCGGCGTCTTCCACTCCGGCGTAGACCGTGTCCGGGTCAGTCAGCGACGGTTCGAGATGCCACACGCGCTTGAACTCCCAGGGGTGTTGCGTGCCGTCGTACCACTGATGCGTGGTGAGGGGCTTGCCGGTTTCGGGAGTTGTGTCGTAGACGAATTTGTTGCTCTGGCCAACCGGCATGCCGCCTGGCGCGGGCATCTTTTCCCCTCCGGGCGTCTCCCACGTCTTGCCGCCGTCGCTGGAGCGCTGGATGATCTGCCCGAACCAGCCGCTCGTCTGCGAAGCATACAGCCGATTCGGGTCTGCCGGCGATCCCTTCACATGGTACATCTCCCAACCGGCAAAATGAGGACCGCTAACGTCCCACTGTTCGCGCTTTCCGTCCGACGTCAGGACGAATGCGCCCTTGCGCGTGCCAACCAGTACTCGTACGTTGCTCATGTGCTTCTCCTTTGTGAGTTTCAATGAGTAGCCCAGAGTCCCGATCAGATCGGGGCTCTGCGGTTCTTGATCTTGCAGGAACGGAAAGCTCAGTCTTCGACGAACGACTTTAGCCTGGCCAAGGCCTGATCCCACAGCTCGGAGACGAGATCGAGGTATTCTTTGATTTCTTCAATCGGCTCCGGATCGAATCGGAATAGGCTCTCGCGACCCGAACGGACGCTGTGCACGACTCCGGCGCTTTCCAAGACTCGAAGATGCTTGGTGATCGCCTGTCGAGTCAACCTGGAGCCCTCTGTTAGCTGAGAGATCGAACGTGGTTGCCCGCCGCAGAGCACTGCAACCAGCGATAGCCGCGTCTCGTCGCCCAGCGCGGCAAAAACGGGTGCGTGATCCCGCCGTTTGGCGGCCAGGCTGCTACGACCTTTGCCCGACATAGCTCTCGATGTTCTTCATTTGCTCTGTCCAGCCACCGTCATTCATGCGGAATGCTTCGAGGCGGCGGTCTGCCGGGATTTTGTCGAAGCCGGACTCCGTGAGCAGAAGCAGCGTGCCGCTCGTGGTCTTCTCCAGCCTGAATTCGACGAGCGTTGGTGTCTCCTTCGAGTAATCTGTTTTAGGATCGACGGCATAGGGATGCCAGGTGAAGGAAAAGAGCCGTTCGGGCTCCATCTTCTGCACGACGGCCTCCCATTTGACGTGCTCGTAGCCAGGATAGGTAATGTGGCCACGCGAGATCTGACCCGGTACGAACGGGCCATCCAGTTTCACGCGAAACCACTCGCCGAACTCACGGTGATCCGTCAGCGCGCGCCAGACCCGCGAAACCGGCGCCTTGAGTTCAATACGCTTCTCAATCCGATTATCCATGTTAAGCAACCTCCAGGTTGCATATTAGCATGGGCCGGCAGAAACTGCAACCTTTTTGTTGCCCTTTGGGGTCCTCTATTTCGACGGCGCAAGTCTGAGAAGCCGCTCTTGTCGATCTTGGTGGTAGGCGCATGAATCCGCCACTCTTCTTCTACGACGCTCTACCGACTACCCCCGCCACAAGTCGCCCTGCTGTATCGACGTTCTGGCCCGCTCGAAATCGACATGCCCGACGCAAAAAATATGCCGCCTCGTTCGTTGTCGATTCGCCGTAAGGAGCCTCAGTCGTCGATTTCCTGGTAAGCTAAGGTCCACAAATCGCGGCAGAAATCCGTTTATAGCTACTTTATTGTTGCTCCCATGCTTGCTTTAAAGTTTTGATGTCAATTTTATCCATTTTAAGCATTGCTTGCATGACTCTTCTCGATTTCTCAGCATCCTTGCTTTGCAACATCTCACCCAAGACAGCGGGAACGACCTGCCACGACACTCCATATTTGTCTTTAAGCCAGCCGCATCGGTTTGTTTCTCCGCCCTCGGAGAGCTTCCCCCATAACTCATCCACTTCTTCCTGGGTCTCGCAGTTCACGACGAACGATATGGCTGGCGAGAACTTGAACACTGGGCCGCCGTTTAACGCTACAAATTCTTGCCCGTCCAGCTCAAATGGCACCGTCATTACCGTTCCCTTTGGCCTTCCGGAGGCTTTCGCCCCTTCTTCGCTATAGCGGGCAGCCCTCCCGATCTTAGAATTTTTGAAAATCGACACGTAAAAATTCGCTGCCTCTTCGGCTTTATCATCGAACCACAAGAACGGGGTGATCTTCTGCATTGAGTTTTACACCTTTCTATTGGGTCGAGCAAGCAAGTAGCGCAGACCTCCGCTTTTGAGGTCTGCGCTACCTTTCCCCGCTCCCGAATTTGGGTAACAGTGGAGTCGGGTCCCGTTCTCGCCAACGGCGCCGGACTTCAGCGAGGACTTCTTCGCGATTTTTCTCCATTTTCTCAATCACCGCACATGACGCTCCCGTCTCCTCGTGCCGCGATCCCCAAATCAGCAACTCCAAAAGTACCGGCGCCAGATCAATCCCTTTCTCTGTCAGCCGGTAGTTCACCCGCCGCCCATCACTCTTTTCTTGTTCGGCAATAATGATTCCCGAAGCCGCGAGCTTGCGCAGGCGGTCCGACAGGATGTTTGTGGCAATCCCTTCGCCCGATTCCTGGAACTCCTTAAATGTGCGAAAGCCGCGAACCATCAGATCACGGATAATCAGCAGCGACCAGCGATCTCCAAATCTCTCGAGGGAGATACTTACCGGGCAGCCGGACCGGCGTTTCGACTTAGGCTTCCCAGGCACCTTCGCCACATTATCAGCGTTACTTGCATAATGCAAGTAAATATTTGTGATGCCTCAGGCTGCTTTTGCACTGGGGCTCCTCGCGAACCACAGCGAAGTTCGGGATTCCGCCAGAGAATCGGCATCCGCCGGATGCGCCGTTATCCGCTCGCAAAATCAGAATCCGCAAGCCCCCTGCTTCTCCGAAAGGCCGACAAACCGGGAGTTGACGGCGCTACGGTAAATGCAACGGCGTTTGTCACGACCGATTGTAGCGGCCTAGTATTACTTTGTTAGGTTTAATCACGGACCGACAGGGCATGGCTTCAGCCATGCCACATCCGAACCCAAGGAAAAGCGGCTTTAGCCGCTGAGGGCCTCAGGGGCTAAAGCCCGAACCCCCGGATTACTGCCAACGGCATGGCTGAAGCCATGCCCTGTCGGTGCTCGCAACCGACTTAACATAGTAATATTAGACGCCGCGAGACGCGCCGTTTTCGTCACCGTGGCTCGGGCGGCATTGAACCTCCTGCGCAAGCTCGGGCGCGATCCAAGAGCAGTTCGTGCTCGCGTGCATTGCGCGTGAGCGATGCCGCGCGTTCGAACTCCGCGCGGGCCTCGTCGAGGCGGCCGAGCTTAGCGAGCAAGTCGCCGGCTGCGCTCGGCAGGCAGCCCTCGACTGCAAGGAGGAAGCCGGCTTTCATTCCGTCCTCAATCAACTTGCCCATCGTAGCCATTTCCTCCTGTGTAGGAGGAACGCCTCGCTCGGCGGTCTTGTAAATGCTCAGGAATCGCATGTTATGTCTCCTTGTATTTTTGGGTTCGGCGCTCGATTGCCGGACGCTCATGCTCGGGAGTGAATCCCCGCTCGGCTCTAGCCCGGAAATTGTTCTTGCGGCTGGCCGGTCCGTCCGGTTCCCGGCGGTCGCAGCGCGTCAGTTTCAACGCGAAGCCTCCAGCGCCTCCGCCATTTCGAGCAATTTCCTGACGGTGTTCCAGTTTCTGCCTGTTGCGGGTGTTTTCGCTGTCCTCTCAATGACTGCCCACGATAGTTTTGAACCGGCGATGCCGTTGGGAAAATGGATGTAGATCTCGCGGCCTTCGATCCGCAATTCCTCGGGATCAGTCTTGATTCCAAGAATCTTGTTTCGAGCCTCAGGGCCAGGATCGCGGGCGAGGAAGGCGACAAGGAGTTTACTGGGATCGATGCCGGGCCGCATGGCGAATGGATTCCTTCGAACCACCTCCCTCAGTTCGGAAGAGGTTCGAACCATGACGCCGGGACGAAAGCCAAAGCTCGACTCGATCCCGTCCTCAATCCGCTTGGCCACCAGGACGAGGTCCCGTTCCTCCGTCCTGAAAACGACGTTGCCGCTCTGTACGTAGGTTTGCGCGTCTCGCAGTCTGAGGGTCTCATAGAGCGCGCGCAGCGCGTCCATCTTGATTTTATTGTGGCCCCCCACATTCACGCCACGAAGCATTGAAATGATCGCTGTCATATCAGATCCCAGCATCGCCCGCTGAGGCTCGGGCGGCGGCAAAGTTAGCCTGAATTATTCACGAATTTCCCACTGGGAGTCGCCAGGGCACGGTTTTAACCGTGCCCTCGAGTTTCTACATTTTGTCGGCCAGCTTGCTGTTCTGAGCCCTTCGCAGTCATTCTGAGCGAAGCGAAGAATCCCGGTATTTCCGCTCAGGGTAAACTCCACGAAGATTGTCCAGTTCGCTACCCGGCAAAAGATCAAATACAGTGATCCTTCGCTCCGCTCAGGATGACAGCACTAGAGGCTTGGCTGATACTCACAGATTCCAGAAATGTGGAAACTCCAGGGCACGGTTAAAACCGTGCCCTGACGACCCTCGAACAAACTTTCGTGAATAATCCGGATTAGAAATGGATGCCACGGACCGCGACGGCAAATGTCCCGGTAAACATCACACGCAGCGCAGCACCACCAGCGTCATGTCATCATGCTGGGGAGCGCCTGCGGCAAAGGCGTCCGCTTCCTTCATAATCTGTTCGATCAGCTTAGCGGAACAGAGGCAGTCCAAAGCCTCAATCGTATCGATCAAGCGCGATTCTCCCCACTCTTCATCTGCCGGATTCATGGCCTCGCTGATGCCGTCCGTAAAGGCCACCAATAAATCGCCAGACGCCAGGATTTCCTCTCCGTGCTGATAGGGATAACCCTCCAGCAAGCCCACCACGGTTCCGCCGGTTTCGAGGCGGCGGACTTCCCAACTTTTCGCCGCTCTTTTGAAAACCATGGGAGGATTATGTCCGGCGTTGACGTAGGTCAAACCGTGAGTCGCGGGATCATATTGCGCATAGAAGAAAGTGGCGTAGCGGTTTACGGAAGACGCTTCGAAAACCAGCCGGCTGACGTTGGTGATGAGGCTTGAAAGGTCCTGAGTCCCGCGCATGGCCTCGCTACGCAGTGATGCTTGAAGGCTCGCCATCATCAGCGCGGCGGCAATTCCTTTGCCGGAGACGTCGCCCACCGCAATGCCCAGCTTTCCTCCCGGCAACGCCAAAAAGTCATAGTAGTCTCCACCCACGCCCAAGGCCGGCCGGCAAGCGCCGCAGTAATCGAGGCCGGGGATCGCCGGCAGTTTTTGGGGGAACAGGCGCTCCTGCACCTCGCGGGCAATCTCCACCTCGCGGTTCAGCTTTTCGCGCTGCGCCACCTCCTCCGCGATGGCGGCGGTAAGCTGCGCGTTTTCGAGCGCCAAGCCGGTTTGAGTGGCCACCGACTTGAGTAGGCGCAAGTCCATGCCAGAATAAGGCTCCTCGGAACGCTTCTCACCGAGGGTTAGAAAACCGAGCAGCTTTTCCTTCAACCCGATGGGTAGCAGCAATTGGGCGCGAAGCGTGGTGAGTTTTTGGCGCTCTTCTTCAGTGATTTCGCCAGAGCGGTAAATCCAAGAGTTCGGGTCATCCATATAAACCCGGGCCGGTTCCATGGTCTGAGCCAGTTGTTTGACGGTCGCAGCGCTGGCGGGGAAGGCAACCTGCGGAGTCTGGTCATAACCGTAAGCATAGGCCGGAGCGAAAGCGCCATTCTGCTGTAATAGAGCCGCAACTTGCGAGACGTGCAGGCTGTCGGCAATACTGCGTGAAACGGTTTCAAGCATCGGCCGGATTTCCACCATCGACCGCACTTTTTCGCTGAGCTCGGCCAGAACCGTTTCGGTGTTGTAGGCGTCACGGAAGAAGCGCCGGTCGGTCCAGGCTTTCAACTGTTCCAGCCGCTGGCGGAGTTTGATCGCGCCGAGCCAGCCAAGCGCAACGATGGCCAACTTCAGGATCAGGTGGCCCGAGCCCAGGTGTTGGAGGACATACTCCAGATACAATCCGACCGCCACAATGATCCCAAGGCGCAAGGCGCGAATCACGTTTGCGGCAAATGCATATTGCAAGCCCTGACGAATCACCACGCGCACGTCCATGGCGCGATCGACGACAATCACATAGGCCAGCGTCAGCGGGAAACCGAAGATCATCAGGAAGGCGATCACCACCAGCCAGGATGGAAACAGGCGGGGGTCTGTGATGGACATGCCTTTGATCAGGGAAATAACCGAAAGAATGAAGAGCGGCGTCATGCTGGCACTGCTGCCAACATAGAACAGACGTAAACGGCGCTTGACGTCGGGCGACTTGGCCTTTGCCATTTTGGTGAACGTGGCGCCAAAAAAGGCACCGACGGCAAGAAATGAAAGGACGCCATCCGCTTCTTCCAGCCGTGAAGCATAGGGACTCAACCAGGCGATGGATTGAACGCTTTCCATTCCCCCGATCGCTATCACAATACCCGCCATACACAGAATGCTGAGGGCCCCCACCATGAGCCACTTTACGGATCGCAAGAGCAAAGCGTGCTTGCTGCCACGGAAAGGTTCCGGGAAGTAGAGCCCGAAGAGAAACATCCAGATCGGCCAGGTCCCTTGCAGCGCCGTATGGTAGAACTGGGCGAGATCCCGCACGACGGGACCCCACGTTTCGGGATACACTTCAACAAGCTGGCTGAAGCTGAGCATCAAGGCCAGCAACAGCCACGCTAACGAATCACGCGGACGGACAAAGGCCACCCAAAAGCCCAGCACAATACAAAAGGCCGGCATCACCAGATAGAGGAGGAACAGAATGGCAACGATTCCTGCCTCGGAGAAGCGATTGGCGCTCGGCGGAAATTGGACGGAAACAGTCTGGACCTGGCCCGGCGGCGTGCGGACGGTTAAGTTAACAGAAGCAGTGTGCTTATCAAGCGCCTGAAAAAGGACGACTGATCCTGTATAAGAATTGCCGTTGATCGCAAGCAGGGTATCACCATGACGAAGGCCGGCTTTTTCCGCTGCTGGAGTTACAGTGGAAATCACGGCGCTTGTCTCTTTGAGGCCAAAAGGTAAACTGCGGGTTTGGGAGGGGTGGAGCAGTCCCTTTACCACATCCACGGAGTTACGCGTCTGGAAGGCCGCGGCGACGGCCAGCAACAGCGTGAGGATCACATATAGTGAAAGAGGCTTCTTCATAGGCGTCAATTGACCCTCCGATTTAACCATTTTCGCCTCGCAAAGAAAAGCCTTGCTCGCGTATTGGGTCAGTTTGCTGTAGCGGCGCTCTATGAGCGCCGGAAACTGTTGAGAAATGACGAGGTTGGCTGTAGCGGCGCTCGGCGTTACGGAGGCGCTGCGGCCCGTCTGTTATAATCGGGTCAGGACCCTCATGTCTGGAATCATCGCATATATCGGCAACAAGCGGGTTGTGCCCGTCTTGATCGAGGGCTTGCAGCGGCTTCAATACCGCGGCTACGACTCGGCGGGGCTCGCCGTGATGGGTGATGGCCGGCTTGAAATCCGCCGCGCTCCCGGGAAGCTTCGTAACCTGGAAGAAGTGTTGAGGCAGAGCCCCATCGACGGCACATACGGCATTGGCCACACGCGGTGGGCCACGCACGGCGCGCCGACCGAGGAGAATGCCCATCCTCACCGCGATTGCCACGCCACGGTGGTGGTGGTCCACAACGGCATCATCGAAAACGATGAGGAGCTCAAAAAGGAGCTTGTTGCAGAAGGCCACCGTTTTGTCACGGAGACCGATACGGAAGTCATTGCTCACCTTGTTGAAAAATATCTGAACGGGCCGGGCTTGGCCAAAGGCGGCGCCAAAGCGGATCTTGAGGAGGCGGTTCGCGGCGCGGTGCGGCGGTTGCGGGGCGTGTTTGCTCTGGCCATTATCTCAACGCTTGACCTCAACAAGATCGTCGCGGTGCGGCAAGGACCGCCCGCCGTGATCGGGCTTGGCAAGGATGAGTATTTCGTGGCGAGCGATGTCCCGGCCATTCTTTATCACACTCGCGACCTGTTCTTCCTGGCCGATGGCGACCTCGCCGTGCTGACTCCGAATGGCGTTCAACTCACGGATTTTGACGGCCATCCTGTCACCCGGCGTGTTCAACACATCAACTGGGATCCGATTCTTGCGGAAAAGGGCGGATTCCGCCACTTCATGATTAAAGAGATTTTTGAACAGCCGCGCGCGGTGCGGGACACCATGCTCGGCCGTTTTTCGGCGGAGACGGGAACGGTCTATCTCGACGAAATGGAGATCAGCGAAGAGAATTTCCGCTCCTTCCACGAGGTGAAGATCGTTGCGGCGGGCACTTCGCGCCACGCTGGTCTGGCGGGGAGGACGATGATCGAGCGGCTGGCGCGAATTCCCGTTGAAGTGGATTATGCCTCTGAATTCCGTTACCGCGATCCGTTGGTCGATCCCCACACGCTGACGATTGTCATCACCCAGTCCGGTGAAACCGCCGATACGCTCGCCGGCCAGCGGGAAGCGCAAGCGAAGGGGTCAAAGACGCTGGCGATTTGCAACGTGCTCGGCAGCATGGCGCCGCGGGAGGCGAACGGCTCTATCTATACCCACGCCGGACCGGAGATCGGGGTTGGGTCCACCAAGACTTTTACGGCGCAATTGACCGCGCTTTACCTGCTGGCCATTCACCTCGGACAAACGCGCGGGGCTCTGACGGCCGAAGCAGCAAAGGTTCTGCTGGGCGACTTGGCGCTGCTGCCCCGGCGCCTCGAATCCGTCCTCGAACGAGACTCGGAATTCGAAGAGTTGGCACGGGATTTTGAGCGGGCCTCGGACTTTCTCTACCTCGGGCGCGGTGTCCATTTTCCCGTGGCGTTGGAAGGCGCTCTGAAGATGAAGAAGGTCGCCTATATTCATGCTGAGGCCTGTCCCGCGGGTGAAATGAAGCACGGGCCCAACGCGCTGATCATCGAAGGGCTTCCGGTGGTGGTGATTGCCACCTGTGATTGGAACGCGCCGGATTCCTGCCTGCGCTACGAGCGGACGCTCTCCAACATCCGCGAAGCGAAAGCCCGCGGAGCGACCATCATTGCGCTGGTCAGCGAAGGCGACCGCGAAGTGACCGGGATGGCGGATCACTCCATCGCCCTGCCCGTCACCAACGAATTCCTTTCCACAATTCTGGAGGCGGTGCCGCTGCAATTGCTCGCCTATCACCTGGGTGTGCTGCGGGGCTGCGACGTGGATCAGCCGCGCAACCTCGCGAAGTCCGTGACGGTCGAGTGACAGGCTTTCACTTCCTTCGCGCTGCCTGGCTGGTTTCAATCTTGCGGCTTCGGGGTAGTATCTCAGTTTGCTGTAGCGGCGCTCTATGAGCGCCGGAAACCGTTGAAGATACAAGTTCGGCGCTCATAGAGCGCCGCTACAGCAAACTGAGATACCAGCGGCTTCGGCCCTGTTTTGCTCTGGAGAAGGGTTCCACTCATGAAGGTCGTTTACTCGGACCGCTACGACTTGAACCTGGGAGATCACATCTTCCCCTCGATCAAGTACCGGCTGACACGTGACAAACTGCTGGAAGACGGCGTCGTAAAACCCGCTGATTTCATCGAGCCGGAGCCTGCGACCGACGAGGACGTAGCGCTGGTGCACCACCGTGATTACATCCGCAAGCTGAAAACCGGGTCGCTCTCGCCCTACGAAATACAACGCATGGAAGTGCCCTATTCCCCCGAGCTAATTCGGGCGGTTTGGCTTTCTGCGGGTGGATCAATTTTGGCGGGCCAGGAGGCGCTTGAGCGGGGAGCAGCCGCCAATCTGGGTGGAGGATTCCACCATGCTTGCGCGGATCACGGCGAAGGATTCTGCGTGATTCATGACGTGGCCATCGCCATCCGCCGGCTGCTGAAAGACCGGTTGATCGAGCGCGCCATGACCGTAGACTGCGATGTACATCAGGGAAACGGCACCGCCGAGATTTTTACGGGAGACCCGGACGTCTACACCTTTTCGATTCACCAGGAGAGGAATTATCCCTATCCCAAGCCGCCGGGCAACCTGGATATCAATCTCGAGGATGGCGCCGAAGATCTTGAATACCTCACGGCGCTCGAACCGGGCCTGGACCGCGCGCTGTCTGAATTCCAGCCGGACTTGATTTTCTATGTGGCGGGCGCCGACCCTTACCGCGAGGATCAGCTTGGCGGCCTGAAGTTGACGATCCAAGGTTTAATGGATAGGGATCGTATGGTTTTCAACAAGGCCCGGGAACGGAAGATTCCCGTGGCCATCACGCTGGCGGGTGGCTATGCCCGCCGCGTGGAAGATACGGTTCGCATCCACGCCAATACCGTCCGCCTGGGCAACGAATTTGCTCTTAAAGACGCCTGATTCCACGCCCCTTTCGGTACCGGCGCTTCCGTGGTGCGAATTGAAACCCGAAGGATACCACAGGAGGAAAAACCTAGTGGGATGCGATGTGAACCAGGGCAGAGTTGAGTGAGCCTTGGCGGTAGCCCTCAAGATCAAGGGTGACAAAGCTGAAGCCGAGCGCCTTGAAGATATCGGCGAAGCGTCGCGCCATCTCTGGAGATAATGCGCGGGGAAGCTCTTCTTGGGAAATCTCAATCCGCACCAGCTTATCGTGATGGCGCACGCGGAATTGACGGAAGCCCAGTTCGCGCAGAGCCGCCTCACCGCGCTCGACCGTGGCCAGCCGCTCCGGGGTCACTTCAATGCCGTAGGCAATGCGCGAAGAGAGGCAAGCGGAAGCCGGGCGGTCCCACACAGGGACGCCGGCGCGATGGGAGAGTTCGCGGATTTCGATTTTGGTGAGTCCCGCATCGAGTAGCGGCGTGACCACCCTGTGCTCGCGGGCGGCGCGCTGGCCGGGACGCCAGTCGCCCTGGTCATCCACGTTCACGCCATAGGCCACGGCAGCAAAGCCGCGAGCGGCGGCCAATTGATCCAGCTTGTCAAACAGCTCGTCCTTGCAGAAATAGCAGCGGTCGGGGTTGTTGGCGCGGTAGGCAGGATTTGAAACTTCTTCGGTTTCGATAAACTCGTGGGGAAGATGGAAGCGATCCACGCACTTCAACGCTTCTTGCCGGTCGAGCGCCGAGTAACTGGCGCTGAGCGCGGTGACGGCGAGCATCCGCGAGCCCAGCACCCGGTGCGCGGCGTAGGCAAGGTAAGCCGAGTCCACGCCGCCCGAGTAGGCCACAATGAGGGAGGGCAAGCTGCGAAGCTGTTCTTCAAACTTTTGCGCTTTGGCTTGCAGTTCTTCCATCTCTCATTCTTCCATTCAACAGCATAAGCCGCCGGAACCCCTGGAATCAAATTCCCAGGTTCGTGGCAGCTACTGAATCAGCATTCCCTGCGCCGGCTCATCATTTCCATTGGGTGCTTCCATGCTCACCAGACACGCCGCCGCCACCTGATCGCCCTCTTCAAGGTTGATCAGCCGCACACCCTGGGCGGAGCGTCCGCTTTCGCGGATGCCGCTCGAATCGAGCCGCGTGATCTTGCCTTGCTGCGAGATCAGCATGACCTCTGAGTCCTCGGTGACGCTCAGCACGCCGACGACCTTGCCGTTGCGCTCCGTGGTTTTGACGTTGATCACGCCCTTGCCGGCCCGGGATTGCAGCCGGTACTCGGTGATTTGCGTGCGCTTACCATAGCCTTTCTCCGTGACCGAGAGGATCAGCTCGTGTTCGTGAACAATTTCCATGCCCACAATCCAGTCCTCCTTGTCGAGGTCCATGGCATAGACGCCGTATGCGGCGCGCCCCATGTCCCTCACATCGCCTTCCGGAAAACGGATCGCCATGCCCTCATGCGTGGCCAGGAAAATGTTGTTGCGGCCCGTGGTAAGTTGCGCGCCAATCAACTCATCGCCTTCCTCGATCTTCATGGCCAGGATGCCGCGCGCCGTGGGATTAGAAAATTCGGCCAAGCGTGTTTTCTTGATCAGACCCAGGCGCGTTACCAGCACGATGTAGCCTTCAGCGGCGTATTCGGCTCCATCCACCATCACCTGCTTGGGCTCTTCCGGCAATTCTTTCACCGCGAGCAACGCCGCCACCTTTTCCCCCGAAGCCAGATTGACCAGATTCAAAACGTGTTTTCCCTTGCCCGCGGCGCCCACGTCCGGAACCTCATACACCTTCAGCCAGTAGAGCTTTCCGGTGTTCGTGAACACCAGAATGTAGCTGTGGCTGGAAGCGATAAAGAGGTGCTCGACAAAATCCTCATCGCGCGTCTTCATGCCCAGGCGGCCCTTGCCGCCGCGGCCCTGCTGCCGGTAAGTTGAGAGCGGCGTGCGCTTCAGATATCCGGAGTGGGAGACGGTCACCACCACGTCTTCCACGTTAATCAGGTCCTCCAGCTTGATTTCCGCTTGCTCTTCGATGATCTGGGTGCGGCGCGCGTCGCCATACGTCTTTTGAATGTCGCGCAGCTCATCCACGATCACCTTCTTCAATTTCTTCTCGCTCGCCAGGATTTCCTGGTATTCAGCAATCTTCTTTTGCAAGCCGTCGTACTCTTCCTGAATCTTGTCGCGCTCGAGAGCGGTGAGGCGTTGCAACTGTAATTCAAGGATAGCCTGCGCCTGGCGCTCCGTGAATTCGAACCGCGTGATCAGGCCCTCGCGGGCTTCTTTGGGCGTTCCGGAAGCGCGAATCAGCTTGATGATGGCATCCAAGTTACTGAGCGCCTTCAGGAAGCCTTCCAGAATGTGGGCGCGCTCCTGGGCTTTGCGCAGGTCGTAAGCCGTCCGGCGCCGCACCACTTGCACACGATGGTCAATGAAGAGTTGAATGGCCTCATTCAGCGCCAGCGTGCGCGGCTGGCCGTTGACAATGGCCAGCAGGATCATGCCGAAGGTTTCCTGAAGCTGGGTGTGCTTGTAAAGGTTGTTGAGGATCACTTCCGGCTGCTCGCCGCGCTTGATTTCGATGACGATGCGCATCCCGTCGCGGTCGGATTCGTCGCGAACGTCGGAGATGCCTTCCAGCTTCTTGTCCTGCACCAGCTCGGCAATCCGTTCGATGGTCTTCGCCTTGTTAACCTGGTAGGGAATTTCCGTAATCACGATCTGTTGCTTCTCCTTGGCGGGCCGCTCAATGGCCGCCTTGGCGCGCATGGTGAACTGGCCTCGGCCGGTGGCGTAGGCGGAGCGGATGCCCGATTTCCCGTAGAGATATCCGCCGGTCGGAAAGTCGGGGCCGGGCACCAACGCCAGCACTTCGTCCAGCGTGGCCTGGGGCTTGCTGATGAGCAGAATGGTGGCCTCGATAATCTCGGTGAGGTTGTGCGGCGGAATCTTGGTAGCCATGCCCACCGCAATTCCATCTGAGCCGTTTACCAGCAGATTCGGAACGCGCGTTGGAAGCACCAGGGGTTCTTCGGTGGACTCATCAAAGTTCGGAACAAAGTCCACGGTTTCCTTGTCAATGTCCGCCAGCAACTCCTCCGCCACGCGCGCCAGACGGCACTCCGTATACCGGTAGGCTGCGGGCCGGTCGCCATCCACTGAACCGAAGTTGCCTTGCCCGTCGATCAGCGGGTAACGCAGGTTGAAGTCCTGTGCCATGCGCACCAGGGTGTCATAAACCGCGGCGTCGCCGTGAGGATGGTATTTCTTGATGACCTCGCCCACCACGCCCGCGCACTTGATGTAACGCTTGTCGGAGGTGTTGCCCTCCTTGTACATCGCATAAAGAATGCGGCGGTGGACGGGCTTCAACCCGTCGCGAATGTCGGGCAGCGCCCGGCCAATGATCACGCTCATGGCGTAGTCGAGATACGACTTGCGCATCTCGTCTTCAATGTTCACGGGAATCTGCCGTGAGGGGATCAGAGGTTCCTGGTCAGGCATTCGTGGGTTTCCTTTCCAACATCAGGGCCGGAACTGTTTAACCTCAAGTCCGGGGATGAATCGATAGTGCTTGAAGTTCCCGGTGGCGAGCGGCTCGCGCCGGTCCAGAGCGGCGGCGGCAATGAGAACATCCATCGCCCCCGGCCGGTTAGAGAGCGCATATTCATCCATGATTCTTATGGCAAGAGTGCTCATCTCGCGGGTCACTCCAATGACCTCGGTAAATCGATTGCGGACAAATTGCTGGATTCGCCTCAGATTCTCCCGGTTCCGGCAACCGCGCACAAGCTCAAGGTATGAAATCACGCAAATATTGCGGTGTTCCAGGGGAACGCTGTCTATCAAGAACGCAGCGGGTTCGCTCTCTTGAAGAAGTTCAATCAGAATATCGGTGTCGAAGATCAAAGCGAGAACCGCGGTTTGCGCATCTTGCGCACCCAGGCTTGGGCATTTCCCAAGTCCTTCCGGTCTTTCCACATGCCGAACGCAGGATCGTTCTTTACGCTTTCCTGCGCAGGACGCTCCAAGGCTGAAATGGTCGCCACGGGCTTGCCGCGGAAAGTTATCGTCACGCATCCCGCTTTTTGAACTTTCTTAAGCACTTCGGTGGTTTTTAATCGAAGCTCTTTGGCGGTTACCACCATGAGATTTTGCCTCATGTCAAGTATACACTACGAAGTGCGTACTTGAAAGGACCGTTTCGTAGTGGCGCAATTTGCTGTAGCGGCGCTCATAGAGCGCCGGAAACCGTTGGAGGATCCAGGGTCGGCGCTCATAGAGCGCCGCTACAGCAAACAAACTGCGCCACGCTACCCTCTCTTCGCGTTGTCATAGCAGGGGAATCTTTATGGCTTTTCCAGGATGGCTTCTGCGTCAATCGTAATCTCCACGGTGTCACCCACCACCACGCCGCCCCGATCCAGGACGCCGTTCCAACTGACGCCGAAATCGTGCCGGTTGATCGCGGTCTCGGCCAGAAATCCAGCGCGAATTTTAGGCCCTTTATCAACGCCATCCTCCCACCAAGGCGTGGCCCACTGGCCCAGATAACGCACCCTCAAATCCGTGTCCCGGGTGACGCCGCGGATGGTCAGTTTGCCGGTCACGATGTAGTCATGGTTTCCCGCAACCAGGACTCGATCTCCCCGATAGGTAATCTCGGGATAGTGCTCAGCATCCAGGAAGTCCGGACTGCGCAGGTGTGTGTCACGGTCCGGCTCTCCGCTCCAGATGGCGCGTGCGTCCATCGAGACCTCAACGCTTGAAGCTTGCGGATTCCGTGGGTCAAAAATCAGCCTGCCCTTGACGTTCTTGAAATGTCCCCGGACATAAGTGACCATCATGTGACGCACACAAAAAGCCGCCGAAGTATGTCCGGGTTCAAAAAACCATTCCGCCATGTGAAAACTCCTCTTAGAAAATGCTGACGAACCAACTCAAAGCCCCGGTGCGACTATGGGCCTCCGGGTTACAATGAAATCACTTTGGCCGCCGGCTTACCGCGAAGGTGGTGGGAACGCTCCAAAGCTTATGATATGAGCCTTCCTCCGCTCCCGGTAGTGTTTCGGCGAAGCACCGTCACGGTAACCGCTATATTATGGGACAGTGTAATACCACCCTTCTTAAAGTATATATTATGGGCTCAAGTAAGGTCAAAATCAGCCAGCAATCCGTGCCTCATTGCAACTGTATTTCTTTAGGTATATGATTCTTTTGGCATACAAATATAAAAACAATGCCCAGGCATCCCAATAAGATCAGAACCATCACCGTGACGATATCGACGACGCCAGCCGTGCATGGATATCTTGAAAAACTCGTTTCAACCGGATTGTTCGGAAAGAATCGCGCCGAGGCTGCCGAGCGCCTTGTCGCCAGAGGCGTTGAAGCGCTAATCCGCGAGGGCATACTGAAGCGCCGTGGCTAAATCAATTGCCGGGAATCGGGACGTTACATCACGTGGCTGCACGAGCCCAGGCCACATTGACAATGGCTCTTAACCTGAAGTAAAGTGGCGTACTTTGCTAAATAGACGTACCCAATGGCTGAAAGGAACTTTGGCCTCTTTTGTCACAGAGCTAGTCGGATGCTCCGCTCCTTTTGCGTATCGGAATCAGAGATGGGATCATCTCAAAGGTGAGAGAACCCGTCTTGCGCGAGACAGAATTAGGAAAAAATACGGAGGTTGCCATGACTGGAACGTCAACGAGTGAATTCCCAGTAGCCTTGCTTCCGGACGACATTTTGGCCGCACTCTTGGTCCTTGCAAAGCAAGTTTCGAAGCGAGACCGTCTGGCTTTCAGAGGTCATGACTCGGCGCTTCAAAAGGTGTTTCGAAACCTCATCCATGAGTTCCCCAGTGCCACTATGGAACCTTTTGTCTTCTCCGACAGCGGCCCAGAGCCTTACAGTCCAGTTTTGAGCGAATCAATTTCACGGTTGCAGCTTTCAGGCTTGGTTGGTAGGGAAAATCCGGACTATGAGGTGCTCTTCCTTCGGCAATCCGCAGAGCAGTATTTCGATCAGGAACTCAGGCACCGGCTTTCAAAACAGGACCTTGGGCAGTTGCAGCAGTTGGCACAAAGGTTTTTGCAATTGGTAGAGGGGTAATTATCGCTGGGACGCCTTCGGTGACCACGTGGAGACTATTGCTGAGCCTCAGAATCTAGAGGATAGGGTTGAGTCTTTAGTTGAATGGCTGTACGAGGGCGTCAAGCCCGTCATACCTCGGGGTTCGAAGGTCATAAACGATGCCCTGCTCGGAAACCAATACTTTACAAAAGCGGAAGTTGCAGTTATCGATTCGCCACTGATTCAGAGATTGAAGAGGATCAGGCAAACGGGCTTAGTCTATCAGGTCTTCCCGTCCGCAACGCATACGAGATTCGAGCACTGCCTGGGCGCATGCACGCTTGCGGAAAGGAGCCTCAGGGCCATCCAGGACCGGTTTTCGGTCGAATATCCAGACAAACAGTTCCCAGCAACTACCGATAGGTTAAGGGGTAACCTGGCCCACCTTCGTATGGCAGCTCTTCTTCACGACGTTGGGCACGGGCTGTGCTCCCATTCATCCGAACAGATTTATGAGGCGTTGAGTGACCTCCAAGAATTTAGGAGGAAGCCCGCATACGCTAAGAATGCCCCTGGGGAGATACTGTCCTACCTGATCGTAAAATCCAAAGCCTTCCAGCGGTGGTTCCAGGATGTTGTCGTTGGAGGTTGTCACGCGGCAATCGACCTGGACGAAGTTGCCGAAATGATCCTTGGTAAACATGCTGACCAAGACCTGTTCTTCCTTGCCCAAATCATCAGCAGCCCATACGACGCTGATAAGCTCGATTACATTGCGAGAGATAGTTATTACTGCGGACTTGCCCTGACTGTCGACTTGGCGCGTTTTTATGGCATGATATCGACGACCGAATACGAAGAGAAACGGATACTGGCCCTCCGGAGCTATGTCCCTTTGGAGCAAATTGTATTCAGTAAGATGACTTTGTTCGGGTCCGTTTATCACCATCCCAAAGTCAAGTGCCTCGACGCGATGCTGAGGTCGTTGATCCGCCACGTGGTTGAAAACCCGGATCAGTGTAGGCTTCATGTGCGCGGAAAATTGATAGGCTTCGCGGAGCCCGTCGAGTACTTATATCCCACTGACGAGGAATTTTTTAATCAATTGGATGGATTTGGTGACGAATTCGTGAAAAAGATGCTTGGCCGATTCAGGCGTCGTGACCTTTTTGTTCGGTGTTTGGAGATGTCACGCAGAACCATTACAAACTGGGATGATTACCACCGCAAAAAGCTCGTCGACCTCTCCGACCCAACGGCCGACTTGCACAACGTAGAGACGGAGATTCACAGGCGGCTTCCTGCCGCAGTTAAGACCCAATGTAACCTTGGCGAAGTGCTGATGAGCGTTCCGGGAGTTCCCAAGATTAAAGGAGACTTCGCGTACATTCAGGCTTCCCCTGAAGGGCCCGTAGAGCCTGTGGAGGACTTCTTTCCGTTAGAACAATGGACCGAAGCGTACGCGCACAATAAGTGGCGAAGCTTCATTTACGCTCCAAGGGAGCATGCGACCTTCGTAAGGGACTCCGCGATATCAGTGCTCAATGACAATTTGGGAGTCAAGATTGATCGGTCAAAATCTGACCAGGCATGTCATATCTGAACCCCAAGCCCCCACAGCGTTAATCGACCAGGGTTAGGCTCAAATATCCAAATTCTTCACATCCAGCGCGTTACTCTCGATGAACTGGCGGCGGGGTTCGACAGCATCGCCCATGAGTGTGGTGAATACTTCGTCCGCTTCGACGTGGTCTTCAATGCGAACTTGCATCATGGTCCGCCGTTCAGCGTCCATGGTGGTTTCCCAAAGCTGATTGGGATTCATCTCGCCGAGCCCCTTGAATCGCTGCACGGTGAAGGCTTTTTTACCCACGGACATGACGTGTTCGAGGAGTAGCTTCCGATTTTCTATGGTGGTGCGGTCGCCGTTGGTCACCAGCACGAAGGGCGGCTGATCGAAGTTGCGCACGCGGCGGTAGAGGTCCAGGAGGCGCCGGTAATCCGGACTTGAAATCAATTCCCAATCGATGGTTCGTTCCCCGATGCTCTCATTGGAGTAGGCGAGCGTATAGAGGTTGTGCTCCTCGTCAAGCTTAATGTTGATTTTTAAGCCGGTTTCCTTCAGGTTCTTCGCCACCGCCTCCAGCTTTGTCTTTTCTTCGAGCTCAGCCTTCTTGCCGCATTCGGCGCCCAGCAGCGCATTCACCACGCGCCCGTCGCCCGTGCGCTTCTCCAGCTTATCGAAGAGCTCGTCGTATTCGGCGAGCGCCATCAGAATATTGGTGAGGTCACCACCCTGCAGTGAGGCCTTCTGACCGCCGTTTCCGGATTCCACGGTGTGGTCTTCCGTAGCGCGGCGCATGACTTCCCGGCGGAATTCCTTTTCATCGCGGATGTAGCGCACGCTCTTGCCCTTTCGAATCAGGTATAGCGGCGGCTGAGCAATAAAAATGTGACCGCGTTCCACCAATTCCGGCATTTGGCGGTAGAAGAATGTGAGTAGCAGGGTACGGATGTGCGATCCGTCCACGTCGGCGTCGGTCATGATAATGACCTTGCCGTAACGCAGCTTAGCAACGTCGAAATCGTCCTTGCCGATGCCGGTGCCGAGCGCGGTGATGAGGGCGCGAATCTCTTCATGCCCCAGCATCTTGTCAAAGCGGGCTTTCTCGACATTCAGAATCTTGCCGCGCAACGGCAGAATGGCCTGATAGCGCCGGTCACGCCCCTGCTTGGCAGAACCACCGGCCGAATCGCCTTCCACCAGGAACAACTCGCACCGTTCGGGGTCACGCTCCTGGCAGTCGGAGAGTTTGCCGGGCAGACCGCCCGAATCAAGCGCTCCCTTGCGCCGGGTCAGCTCTCGCGCCTTGCGCGCCGCTTCGCGGGCGCGCGCCGCGTCAATCGACTTGGCGCAAATCTTGCGGCCCACGGCGGGATTCTTCTCAAAGTGCTCCATCAATTTTTCGTAGACGAAGCTGGCAACAACGCTTTGAATATCGCTGTTGAGCTTACCCTTGGTCTGTCCTTCAAACTGCGGCTGTGGCAACTTGACGCTGATCACCGCCACCAACCCTTCCCGTACGTCCTCCCCCTGCAGGTTCTCCTTCACTTCCTTAAACAGGTTCTGGTTCTGGCCGAACTGGTTGATGGCCCGCGTCAGCGCGGAGCGGAACCCGGAAAGGTGCGTGCCCCCGTCCACCGTGTTGATGTTGTTGGCGAACGAAAAGACGGTTTCCGCATAGCCGTCGTTATATTGCAGCGCAAATTCCACGTTCACATCGTCGCGCTGCGCTTCGGCGTAGACGGGATTCGTGTGCAGCACCTCCTTATTTTTGTTGAGGTGCTTCACGAATTCGGCAATGCCTCCGGTGTAATGAAATTCCGCCGACTTGTTCGTGCGTTCATCCTTCAGGCGGATCGTCAGGCCTTTATTTAGAAAGGAAAGCTCTCGCAGCCGTTGGGCCAACGTGTCGTAATTGAACTCAATGGATTCGAAAATGCGCGCGTCGGGGAGAAAAGTGATTTTAGTGCCGAGTTTTTCCGTCTTCCCAGCTCTCTTGAGGGGCGCGACCGGGTTGCCGCGCTCGTAGGACTGCTCCCAGGTGTAGCCATCACGCCAGATTTCAAGGTCCAGCGATTCCGAGAGTGCATTCACCACGGACACACCTACGCCGTGCAAGCCGCCCGAAACCTTATAGCTCTTGTTGTCAAACTTGCCGCCGGCATGGAGCACCGTCATCACCACTTCAGCGGCGGAGCGGCCTTCCTCCTTATGCATATCCACGGGAATGCCCCGGCCGTTGTCAACCACGGTCACGGAATTGTCCGAATGGACAATCACGTCCACGCGGTCCGCATGGCCCGCCAGGTGCTCATCCACAGAATTGTCCACCACCTCCCAGACAAGATGGTGAAGGCCGGTCTGGCCCGTGGAACCGATGTACATGGCCGGCCGTTTGCGCACCGCCTCCAGCCCGCCCAGCACCTTGATGCTGGCGGCATCATATTGCTGCTCCGCTTCGTCCGCCACCACTTGCTTCGTTGCTTCTGCCACGATCCTCCTCACCCTTCAAAATGCTTCAAACAGGAAAAGACCGGCAGGAACGCTCTCTGCCGGTCTGAAGTTCCTGTAAACTGAATCTTTGAAATTCCAAAAACTTTCATCTTTCCTTTTACGACTCTTGCGTCCGCGCGCCGCTCTTCCAATCCTTCACCCTCAAACGCGCATGGGCATGACCACATAGCGGTACTGGTAAGCTCCGTCATCGGTAGGACGCAACTGTCCCGCGCTCTGCTCATCCTTCAACTCCAAGCGGACCTTGGCGATTTCTCCCACAACGTTCAGGAAATCGAGCAGGTACTGATAATTAAAGCCGATTTCCATGGCTTCGCCATCGTATTCCGCATCCATTGCTTCGTGCGCCTCACCCAGGTCGCCGCTCGAGGAAAAGATTTCCAGTTTTCCTTTGTCCACTTGGATGCGGATGGCCCGGGAGCGTTCATCCGCCAGCAGCGAAACGCGGCGGATGGCATCGGCAATCAATCCTTTTTCAAGACCCACTAACCGCTCGTTGCCGCGGGGCAGAACGGCTTCGTAATTCGGAAATTGCCCGGTCAAAATCCTTGAGATTAACATGCGCTCGCCCAGCGAGAAAAAGAGGTGGTTTTCATCTTTGGTGAATTCAACGTTGGCATCCTCGGCAGCTTGAGAGAGCAGCCGAGGCAGTTTTTCCATGGCTTTTTTGGGAACCAACACCCGCAATTCATTGCTGAGGCCTTCGATTTGAACCTCCCGTTCAATGTGCGCCAACCGGTGCCCATCGGTGGCGACCATCATCACCTTTTCAGGCTTCAAGAGGAGTAACGCGCCGTTCAGGGTGTACCGCGATTCCTCATTGGAGATAGCAAAACTGGTGCGTGCAATCAGAGTAGCAAGCACCTGGGCCGGAAAAGCTGCAATTTTCTTAGGCATCTCGGGAAGACTTGGGAAATTATCCTTGGCCATTCCCACAAGCTTGAAGGATGAACGCTCGCAGGTAACCTGTATCCAATGGTTCTCAAGCAGTTTAATCTTGACCTCGGCATCCGGAAGGGACCGAATAATCTCAAGCAACCGCCTGCCCGGAACAGTAGAGGCGCCTTCCTTCTTAATTTTCGCCGGACATGAGGACCGCACCGCCAAGTCCAAGTCCGTCGCGCTCAAGCGGATCTTGGACCCTTCCGTTTCCACCAATACGTTGGAAAGGACGGGAATAGTTTGCTTCCTTTCCACCACACTGTCCGCCAACTCCAACTCTTTCAGGATGTCGGATCTCTTTACTGAAAATTCCATTTAAGTATCCTGTTCTATATAGAAGTAGTAGTAGTAGAGCCTGTGTAAATGTTCAAAACTCTGGAACTGATTCAACCGATATTTCTTACAGCGCACCGGGTTGTGAAACTTCAGTGAGTTCTTTTGGATTCCTTGTGCGAAAATTCATTCTGTCGCGGTATCCACAATATTTTAAACTAAACCATGAGCGAACAAAGCACCTAACTCTAGTTCAGACTATCACTCAGCTTGTTGATAAGTCTGTTTAAATCGTGGTCAATTTTCATCAATTCTGAGATTTTCTTAACTGAATGCAACACCGTTGTGTGGTGCTTTCCGCCGAAGGCGCTTCCAATCTGGGGCAGCGAGGATCGAGTCAATTGCTTGGCCAGGTACATGGCGATCTGGCGGGGATAAGCGATCTTGTGGCTGTTATTCTTGGACTTTAGTTGAGCCAAGGTCAGGCCGAATTCGCGGCAGACCAACCGCTGAATATTGTCAATCGAGACCCGGTGCTCGTCCAAATCCATCAAATTTCTGAGGACTTGATGGGCCATTGCGAGGGTTAAGGGCTCACCGGTCAGTGAGGAATAAGCGATCAGCCGGGTGAGCGCGCCTTCCAGGTCGCGGATGCTCGATTTGATCTTTGAAGCGATGAATTCCGCAACGTTGGAGGGCAATTGCACGCTTTGGCTTTCACTCTTTCGGCCCAGGATCGCCATTTTCGTTTCGAGGTCGGGCGGTTGAAGGTCCGCGGTCAGTCCCCAGGCGAAACGCGACCGTAAGCGTTCTTCAAGAGCGGGAATCTCCTTGGGGGCGCAATCGCTTGAAATCACCACCTGTTTCTGCGCTTCGTACAGCGCATTAAAGGTGTGGAAAAACTCCTCCTGGGTGCGCTCTTTGCCGGCGATGAATTCAATGTCGTCCATCAGCAGGATGTCCACGTTGCGGTATTTCTCCCGGAAGGAAATCATGCGGTCATAACGCAGCGAATTGATGACCTCGTTCGTGAAGCTCTCGGAGGAGACGTAGGCCAAGCGCATCTCCTTCCATTGCTTCTTGATGGTGTGGCCGACGGCCTGCATCAAGTGGGTCTTGCCTAATCCCACGCCTCCATACAAGAAAAGCGGGTTGTAAGCTTTGGAAGGAGCCTCCGCGACCGCGCGGGCCGCGGCATGGGCAAATTGATTGCAGGAGCCGACAACAAAAGTGTCAAAAGTGTATCTGGGGTTCAGTTGATGCTCGACCGAATCAAAGTCAAGCTTGCCTTGGACCACCTTCGGGTCGATGTTGGCTGGCAACCGCTTTTCCGAATTCTCCTCAATGACGTAAGTGACCTGATGATAGCCAAGATCGAGTTCCTCCAGGGCATTCTGGACCAGTCTCCCGTAGTGCTCTTGGATCCAATCCTGGAACTCGCGGTTCGGAACCTGCACCACCAGGCTGTCACTCTCAGCCCGGGAAAGTCGCGTTGGCCGCAACCAGGTTTGGTAACTCTGGGTGTTGACTTTCGCCTTCAAATAGCTCAGGACTTCCTGCCATGCATTCATGTCGCGATTCGTGGAAAGTGATTGATTTGGATCAACAATGACCAAGAGTGGCAATTCGAGGCTTCTATACAGGGCGCCATAAGTCAGCGTAGGTCATTCGCTGTAGCGGCCGCTCTATGAGCGGCGAAATACTCCAAAGACTTCATCAGGACGAACCCATACGTTATTCGTCTTGGCATTCCTTCGGGTTGTCTCATTAAGGAAAAGGGCTGCTGAGCGTTGCCCCCAAATTGTTTGCCGCCACTAACGAATATAACACACAAACTTGCTTCGGCAAAGCTTCTTTCCCACAGGAAGAAGACATCTTCGGATTTTGTCTAAGTTATTGTTTATAAATAGTTTAAGTTTAACATCTGCCGCCGGAGAATGAAATTCTGCAGCCTGCCAAGCCAAAGCTTTGAATTCATGGCATGATGGATGTTTTCCACAGGTATCGGCGGGGCTTTGCGGATGATTTTTGGCTCGCCGCTGCCGCTTTCTCTTGTCTTGCATAGGAATTAGGATGGGTACCTTGGACCCGGCGCCGACTGTTCTAAGCTGTGGGTCCTGTCCCAGCCACAAAATCACACAAATGCTTACTGACATGCAAAGGAGTTTTTTATAAACTCTGTGTTCGTAGTGATTTACAGACCAAGCCGGAACAATTAACCCAGGAGAAGTCCAGATCATGGAAAACAAGCTAATTGGCGTCATCCCTGCGAGGTTAGCCTCCACGCGATTGCCCGGTAAGGCCCTTCGGCCCCTCTGCGGCCGTCCTATGGTGGAATGGGTTTATCGTCAAGCCGCGCGATTCCCCCGCTTTCATAAGCTGCTTGTAGCCACGGATTCTGCGGAAATACAGGATCACTGCAGGGCCGCGGCTATTCCGGTGATGATGACTTCACCGGGACACTCTTCGGGCACCGACCGCGTTCACGAGGTTATGACCCGGCTCACTGCTGAGGTCGGACCGGAAGCGATTTACGTCAATATCCAAGGTGATGAACCCATGGTCAGTGCCAGCCACATCGATCTACTTGTCCAGCCGTTTGGCGATTCCCGGACCCAAGTTTCAACCCTCAAGGTCGCTATTGAGGAAGAGGTGGCCCAGGAGCCGGCCAATGTGAAGGTGGTGACTTCCCCGGATGGCCGGGCTCTGTACTTTTCCCGCGCCCTAATCCCTTATTATCGTGACACTTCCGCCGCCAAGCATTATTTCAAGCATTTGGGGCTCTACGCTTATTCCAGTCGTGCGCTCGATGCCTTCCATGCCTTGCCGCCTTCACCGCTTGAACTTACCGAGAGGCTTGAGCAACTGCGGTTTCTTGAGAACGGCATCCCGATCACCGTTATGGAAACGCACCTTGATACGATTGGCGTGGATACTGAAGAAGATGTGGCAAGAGTGGAAGAATACCTGCGCCGGAGTTGAGTGATCCGTCGTCTGGACCCCGGACTCTAGCCTCGCCAACACCAGGAATTGCGCTAAACTATCCCTATGCCTTCCACCTCTAATTCCGGCGGCGCCCCGGATGTTGCCATCATCGGCGGCGGCATCATTGGTTGTTCCATCGCCCTTCGCCTGGCGCAGAACGGCTTGAAGGTGACCGTCCTTGAGAAGGGCAAGCCGGGCGGCGAGGCCTCGAGCGCCGCAGCCGGCATGATCGCACCGCAAGGTGAAATCACCCACCCCGATGCCTTCTTTGAGCTGTGCGCCGCGAGCCGAGACCTTTACCCCGGCTTCATTTCGGAAGTCGCGCAGCTTAGCGGCAAGCCCATTTATTACCGCCAGAGCGGGGCGATGCTTTTGGCGTTGGATGACCGCGAAGCCCAAGAGCTGGATTCGATCTACCTTGGCCAGACCGGAGTTGGACTGACGGTCGAGAAACTCACGGCCACAGAAGCCTGCGGCCGCATGCCCGTTCTCTCCGGGGAAATCCGGCAGGCGCTCTTTGTGGCGGGAGATCACTGGGTGGACAACGAAGAGTTGACGCAGGCGCTGGAGTTGGCCTGCCAGCGCGTGGGCGTGCAGTTTTGTTCGGACCTTGAAGTGAAACGATTGAACCTGAATGGAGAGGGCATCACAAGCGTTGAGACTTCTGCAAAAGGTTCAGGCCCAGCCCGGTTCTCCGCCGGTTATTTTGTGCTGGCGGCGGGAGCGTGGTCCGGCGAGCTTGCAGAGTCCGCCGGTTTTAACCTGCCGGTGCTGCCTTGCCGCGGGCAGATAATGGAGTTTGAATCGGACTCAGACCTGCCGATGGTCGTCCGTGCGGGGCACCACTACTTGGTACCGCGTCCGGGCCGCCGGATCGTGGCGGGAACCACAGCGGAATACGTGGGACACCACAAGGCCGTTACTGGAGAGGGACTCCAGTCGATCCTTGAAGGGACAGCGCGGATTGCGCCGTTCGTGAAGCAAATGCGATTTCGACGCGCCTGGTCCGGCCTTCGGCCCGATACGGCAGATCATTTGCCGGTGCTAGGCCGCGGCCAAATTCAAAATCTAGTCTTTGCCACCGGCCACTTCCGCAACGGCATCCTGCTGGCGCCGGTCACGGCAAAGCTCATTTCAGAGTTCATCCTCACCGGTTCGTCCTCGCGTCCACTCGGGGCATACTCACCGAATCGTTTTGGACCGGGTCAATAACGGTTGAGCTATGGACAGCGACTTCCGTCCACAGCTTTTTCGGCAGGCACAAAGAAAAAACGGCTCTGCGCAGGAATCTGGCAGAGAGGGCGATTAATGCGGTTTTCAGCGGGGGTGGTTTCTCGATACAGTTGGCGGTTTGAGAGATAACGACTGGACGAAGATTCTGGGG
>Ga0207416_1001145_pt1 | contig 37727 bp, 34 predicted proteins | sample PaiPotPPM11metaG_FD_184107 | JGI IMG/M metagenome (GOLD analysis project Ga0207416, IMG submission 184107) | Iron sulfur acid spring bacterial and archeal communities from Banff, Canada, to study Microbial Dark Matter (Phase II) - Paint Pots PPM... ...
TTCAAGAAGAAACCGGGATCGAAGCGACGATCATTGTTAAACTCTCGGATATTCGCTACTGGTTCTACGCGAATAAGGTGAAGCACAGCAAGATCGTCCATTTCTTCCTGATGCGCTATGTCAGCGGAACGCCTACGCCCCAGCAAGGCGAAGTGGATGAGGTTATCTGGGTAAAACTTGACGAGATGCCTGAAATGCTCACGCACGTCAACGAGCGAAGGCTCATCGAGATCGCCCAGATGATCGTCAAAGAAAAAAGTCCTGCCGAGTTGGGATTCAGATGAAGAAAACGGACCCACCCGGCCGATAATCAAGTCAAGATATATGCGCCGTCTCGTTGGTCAAGCGTTGTTTGTGGCATTGTTGCTGTCCGCTGCTTGCGGACGCCAGCAAGCGACGCCACCACCTGCGCCCTCGCCGATGCCGAGACCCACCCGCCCCCCGGTCTACAGCCTGCTCAACGGAGCGGTTGTGCCACCGAAGTCGGGCAACCATCGGATCGCGGCAGTCATGATCGACAACTATCCACGAGATGCTCGGCCACAGAGCGGGCTGCGTGACGCGGATGTTATCTATGAAGTCGAGGCCGAAGGCGGCATCACGCGCTATATGGCGTTGTATCTGGAACGAGCGCCGGCGAAAATCGGGCCTGTGCGCAGCGCGCGCACCTACTTCGTCGATTTTGCCCGCCCATACAACCCGCTTTTCGCTCACGCCGGCGAAAACAACGACGTCTGGGCGATGCTGGCCGATTTGCGCGATTCCGGTTTTGCCGATATGGACCAAATTGTCGGCACGCCCGAGGCATTCTGGCGCGATTCGAGCCGCGACATGCCGCATAATCTCTACACCTCGATTGCGAAAATGCGCACAACCGCGCCTAAGTACGGCTACAAAGATATCCCGTTCAACGCTGAGGAATTCGCGTTCGCGCCTGACCCTCTGGCGACAGCGACCCCAGACCCTCCGCCGTCAGTTAGTCCTGATCCACCCTCCCCAACCTCGCCCAATCCCGCCCCTTCGGCACCGCCGGATGCGATTTTGACGTTTTGGAACGACTACACGGTTCGATTCCATCCCACCGGCGACGGCTATGAGCGCAGCATCAAGGGTGTCGTGCAGCACGACCTGGGCGACCCTCGACCGTATAAAATTGCAGATATCATCGCCGTGTGGATTCCGGCAAAAGTACTCGACGCGCTGGGTGACCTGCAGATGGAAATCTACGGGAGCTTCCCGGCCGTACTAATCCGTGACGGCAACGCGTTCAACGGAACGTGGGTTGCTCCAAGTCCGGACTCGATGCCTCAACTCGTTGACAAGGATGGTCAAGCATTGCCCCTGGCGCCAGGACAGATCTACGTCGAGGTCTTGCCGCAGGGCGGAACGGTGAAGAACGGGAAGAACATATGGTCGCATTGAGCGGCCGAAGGGGGAGTTCGAAATAGCGATCGAGGCGTCACATTCGCCCGCCATTTCTAGCGCGGCGCCCGCTTCAGCCTCGACTGGTCCGAATAGTCTCCTCGTTAAGCTTGACGTCTTCGACGGACCGCTCGACCTTTTGCTCCAACTCGTGCTCGCCCAAGACCTGGACATCACCAAGGTCTCTTTGGCGTCTGTCTGCGAGCAATATCTCGCCTACATTGCGCTTATGGAAGCGCTCGACATCGAGGTTGCAAGCGAGTACCTCGTCATTGCAGCCACACTCACGTTCATCAAGTCGAAGCGATTGTTGCCGCCCCCGCCTCCGCCATTCATTGACGAGCTCGCCGAGGAGGCCGCTGCGGCGGAAGAAGCGCTGCGTCAGCGGCTGCTCGCCTATCACCACTTTAAGATCCTCGGGAACGATCTGCGCGAGCGCTTCGAACTCAACCGTTCGTATCATGCGCGAACGACCACAGACGAAGATGGTCTCGTGCAGCGTTATACGATCAAGCCGGAAGCGCTCGCGCTGGCGTTCATGCAAGTGCTCAACGCCGCCCAGGCGCGGCCCATGGTTGTCAAGCGCGAGACGTTCTCAGTCGTCGTCAAGATCAACTATCTGCTTCGCCAGCTCAAACACAGCTCGACGATGTCGCTCTTTGCGCTCGTCGCGGGCTGCCAGCCGCTTGAGATTGTCGTGACGTTCCTAGCAGCGCTCGAGCTCGTGCGCGCACACAAGATTTCCTGCGAACAAACAGAGCGATTCGGTGACATCGTCTTCCGGCTCGCTCCAAAAGAAAGCGCGGTACGGCTGCTTGAGTCTGCGTAACAGCGTCGAGGCAATTCTTTTCGTCGCAACCGAACCCGTGGCCATCGACCAGCTCTGTGAAGCGACCGGTGCAAGCGAAAAGGAGATCAAAGCCGCGCTTGCCGAGCTGCGCGCAACTTTGAAGGACCGCGGCTTGGCGCTGCGCGAGGTTGGCGGCGGCTACCGCTTCTTTTCCAACCCAGAATATCGCGAGCACGTAGAGCGGTACCTGATACCGCCGAAGACTTACATGTCGCCGGCATCACTGGAAACGCTTGCCATCGTTGCCTATCTGCAGCCGGTCACGCGCGCCGAAGTCGAGAGCATTCGCGGCGTCAACGTGGACGGCGTGATGGGAACGCTCGAGCAGCGTGAGCTTATCCGCGAACTCGGGCGCAAAGAGGTGGTGGGCCGTCCGATACTCTACGGCACGACCACTCAGTTCCTCGAAGCATTCGGCTTGCGGTCGCTCGACGAGCTGCCGCCGCTTCCCGACGACGCTCCACGGCGCGTCAATGGACAAGTCATTGCCTTTCCGCAGTCGGTCTCATCGGCGGCTTCGGCTAGTCAAATTCATGAGTCGGTGGAAGGGCACGAAGATGAAGTGCACGCTATGGCCGACGCCAAATTGGAAGACAGCGTCGCAGACGAACTCGCGAGAGCCATGAATGGATCATCGTGAGGTTTGGCGTGCATGTGGGGATCAGCGGCGGTTTCACTAAGACCATCGCCGAAGCGCTCACGGCGCGCTGCGACTGCATCCAGATATTTGCGGGTAATCCGCGCGGCTGGCACACGACGCCATACAACCCCCAAGCGTGGGCCGAATTTGCCAAGCTGCGCAAGCAACACGATATCGCGCCGACCGTCATCCACACCTCGTATCTTATCAATCTCGCTTCTGCGGACCCAGCCATGCGCACGCTCAGCGCGGGCCATGTGGCCCGCGATCTCGACGTTGCCGCCAAAAGCAAGATCGAGTACGTAAACACCCATCTCGGCAGCTATGGTGACCAGCCGCGTGACAAAGGCTTCGCCCTCGTGTGCCGCCTGCTCACGCAATTGATCAAGGATGCTGCTCGCGGTCCGATGTTGCTGCTGGAGAACTCTGCAGGGAGCGGCAATAAGTGCGGCGGCACAATCGAAGAGCTTGGACGGTTTTTACGCGAGGTCGGCAATCGGCGAGTCGGCGTGTGTTTGGACACGGCGCACTTGTGGGCCAGCGGCTATGATATTTCAAGTCCGCAGGGAGTGGCAGAAGTGATGCGCGAGATCGACAAGCACATCGGCTTTCAGCGCCTGCGTGTTTTGCATCTCAACGACACGCAAGTGCCGCTCGGCGCCAAACGCGATCTGCACTGGCACGTGGGCAAAGGCAGAATAGGCAACGACGGATTCCGCGCGCTCTTGACGCGACCGGAACTTTCGAACGTCGCCTGCATTTGTGAAACGCCTAAAACTCCCGAACTCGACCAGCGCAACGTGCAAGCCGCGCGAACGCTCGCGGGTGTGGCCGGCGCCGCCAAGGCGGTCGGCGCACGAAAACGTTCGGGGAAGTAGACCAGAGCCCCAAAATTGAACGTGCCCAAATCGGGACGCAACTTTTCGTCCAGCGATCAGTATTCAGGAACGGTGCAAGAATGATTTCACGACGCCTCGTTACCCTGGCCGCGCTGGCTGCCTTACTCGCCATTTTCGTCGCACCGGTTGAAGCCTGGGCGCGTGCAGGCGGCGGCCAGGGATATGGTGGTGGCGGAGGCGGGGGCTTTAGTGTCGGTGGCGGCGGGCTATGGAGTCTATGGCCGCTGCTCTTTTTCGGTCATGGCAGCGGTTTCGGCACGATCGTATTGATCATTGTCGTCTACTACCTCTACCAACAGTACACGCAGCGGCAAGCCCAGCAAACGGGCAGCATGGCCAGCGGCGGCGTTGGGCTCGATCCAAACGACATACGTCGCTTCGCACGTCAAGGCACTTGGTCGCCGACGCTCCAGGCCGGCGTTAGCGACGAAGATGCGAGCGGCCCAATCTTTGTGGGGGCACCCGCCCCTCAGGCCGATCCGAACGCGATTGCGGCCGGCATCGCGGCAATCAAAGCGCACGATTCGAATTTCGATCAAGCCGCTTTCCTAGATCGTGCCCAAACAGCATTCTTTAAGCTGCAACAAGCCTGGCAAGCGCGCAATCAGGATCTTGCGCGCGACGTCATGTCAGACGCTCTCTACGAGCGGCATAAGATGCAGACCGACCAACTCCTTGCCAACCATCAGATCGACATGTTGGAGAACATTGTCATCGGGCACGCCGGCATCGTCGGCGTCACGGCGGCTCATCCATACGATTCGATTATCGTATCGTTTAGCGCCAGCATGACGGATTACACGATTGACGAGAATACAAAACAAGTGGTGAGCGGCAACCAGTACCCGAAAACATTCACCGAACGCTGGACATTTATCCGCCGGGCTGATGCGCAAAGCACGGCAGGAGCGACGCAACTCGCAAGCACGTGCCCCTCGTGCGGCGCACCGCTCAGCTTGCAGAATGGCCGCTGCACCTACTGCGGCGCCTTCGTGCGGACGTCGTCTTCCGATTGGGTAGTCGATTCGATCGAGCAAACGACTTAAATGTCGCAACCGCCGTCCGGACAGCGCCCGCCAGAGCGGCGTCAGGCACCGCGTTTCAACCTCTCCATGCCGGTGACGTTCTCCATCGCGGGCAGCGGGCGGCTGTGCGCCGGCATGGTGGACAACATAAGTTTGGGCGGCGTGCTTCTCGTAACGGACGAACCGCTCAACCACACCGACCGCATTGTGATCCACATTCCGATTGCCATGGACGCGACGATGAACATTGAAGCCGCAATTGTGCGGACGTCAAACGTCGGCGAGGTCGGAGTCGCCTTCATGTCGCTCGGTGATGAGGCTATGCAACGGCTCTCAGAACTCGTGGATCAGCGAGCGCGCAAAAACGCCTAGGAATTATTTCTCAATTATCAAGCGTTTGTTGGGATAGTCGATAAATACTGCCGCGAAGAGGGCGAGCGCTCCACCGCCGACGATGCCGTCGGTCGCCGATTTCGAAGCAAATGCGCCAACGTCGCGCAGAACGATCTCCGTCGGCACTTCCGCAAGTGAAAACGTGCCGAGGTTGAGCCGGTCGAGCACGGCGTGACGCGTTGGAAAATCTCCGCCTGCACCCGAGGCCATAGACGGGCCAAAATCCTCAGGATCGTAAATGACCTCGTGCCGCACGCCGATGTCATGCTGCATCGGGTTGAGGAAATCTGACGCGTTCGAGTCGGCGTACTGCTTGAAGAGGACGAGCGACGCCGTGCTGCCCGTATCCACGCTGAAGGCGCCCGTGTGAGCTTGACCGATCGAGGCGCCGATGACCGGCACCCGCTTTGAAATGTCGGCTGGAATGACAGAACCTGTGCCGCCGTATGTGAATATAGCAGCGTCGATAAGTTCAAGCCTATCATGTTTGTACGAAATGCGTGCCACGAGGGGCCTAAATAGATCGTAGCCTAAGATGCCGTCGATTCCCTCATGAGCGATGCGTTCGGGAAGCCGCAGCGGCACCGCTTGCACGTAGAGCGGCTCAAAGCGAATGCCGCTCAGATCGAGTGAGTCGATCCGTGCTGTCGTTCCGTTGAACATCATTGCGCCTTCGACGCGTGAGTGTCCGCCTTGAGGTAGGCCCAAGCGCGTGGCGAGATCCTGATCGATGATGGACGTCGTGCTGCCTGAATCAATGAGGAACTTCACGGGATGGTCATTGATTTTCGCTCGACAGACAATGAGGCCGTGGGGCGAGTCGAAATCGATATCGACGCTGTGCTCGCCGCTGGGAAACAGCGGTTCGCGCTGCGCCGGTGGATCGAAACGATCGTTGACCCCGCGCAGGAAAGTGACAGTGTCGACTGTGATCTTCAGGCTGTCTTCCGGGCTGTTTTCGGTGACTTCAACCGGCACGGCTACGCTCTGGTAGCGGCGGTATGCGCTGTAGCGGATGGTGCTTGGCCCATAATCGGCCCCATCGACGAGCCAGGTTGTGGCGTCGAAGTAGACGATGGCATTGATGCCCTGGAACGGCATGCTCACGCTGTAGACGCGATGTCCGTCGAGCTTGGTCAGCGCCAGCACTACCGCCGTGCTTGAATCGAAGCGGAGATCGTTAAGACGCACGAGGCGGGCATCCATGGAGGAATGATGCTCGGCTGGCGAGGTATTGACGTTGCCATTCTCATCCTGTGCCCAGTCGACAGCGCCGTTGCTCCCTTCGGCCTCTTGCGTCAGCGCAAGCGTCAGGGTTCTGCGGAAGCGACCATCCCGCGCGGCGGTGACTTCATAGCGAGCGTTTTGCGTACTGTCAGTGATGGATCCGGACCACCGGGCGAGCAGCGTGGGGAGCCTCCCGAGCGCGGACATATGACGCTTGAAAATGGTGTCCGCGGATGGGAGGGGTGGGGCGGAAGTAGACCGTGGCTGAGGAGCTGCGCCCAAAGCGGCGCATAAGCCAAAACCGGCGAAGGCGACAAGCAGCATGAAAAAGCTTAAACGAAACAAGTCCACGCTGGCGACGCGACGGAACATGTCTACAGCTTCGACGTCGCGGCAAGATCTGCCCGCGACCTGGATGGTGGGTAAAAAGGTACGCTTGCGCCCGATAGAGCCTGAAGACGTACCGCTGTTGCTCCGCTGGATCAACGGATCTGCAGCCCTCGAATGGCTGCAGCGGCGACTGCCGCTGACGCGGAGGCAGGAACAGGCCTGGGCTGCCCGTGCTGCCACGGATCCGCAAATGCCGACATTCATAATCCAGACGCTCCGCGGTGCCGACATCGGCGTGCTCGGTTTACAACTCGAGGCCGGCCGAGGCGTTTTCGGTATTGCGATTCACGAGCCGCAGTATTGGGCACGAGGATTCGGGCAAGATGCAGTCGAGGTGCTCGTCAACTCGGCCTTTCAGGTCTTGCCGCTGCAGCGCATCGAGCTGTTGGTTCTCCCCGAAAACGCCCGAGCAATCCGCTGCTACGAGAAAGCCGGTTTTAAGCGAGAAGGTTTGCTTCGCAACTACATCTACAACCGCGGCAAGATGCAAGATATGATCATCATGAGCATCCTGCACGAAGAGTGGAAACGCACGGGTGCCGCGCGGTGACGAGTCATGTGCGCGTACGACCCTTAGCCCGCCACGACGTCCCCAAGCTGCGCGACGCGCTCGCCGCGGGCACGGTTGCGGATGCGACCCGGCGCCTCTTCCCGCGATCGTTGCCTTCCATGCTCGACTGGTATGACCAGCTCCAATTATCGAGGGAGATGTCGCCATTTGCAATCGCGATAAATGCGTCGCTCATTGGGTATTGTGCACTGCGCCCGCCGGTCTATAGTGGCCGCGAGCTTGTCATCGCGATCTTCGATCCGCGATACCATGGCAAAGGCATCGGAACGCACGCCGTGCGGGAAATGTGCGCGTTCGGATTTGGAACGCTCAAACTTCAGCGCATCGAGCTTGGGGTGTACCCGACAAACCAGCGCGCTATTTCGTGCTATGTGCGCTGCGGCTTCCGCGAGGAAGCGCTGCTGCGCAAGTTCGTCTATCACGAAGGTGTCTGGGTAGACCTGACACTCATGTCGCTCTTACGTTCACAGAAAGGTCAAGAAGGTGATGCATAAATTCGCTGCTGTCTGTTTGGTTTCAGGTATGGTTGCCTTTGGATGGACCGCGATCTCGCGAGCAGACACGATGGGGTCCGCGCCCGTCGGCGCTCACAGCCCGATTATGGTCAACAAATGCGATCCAATGCTCAAGACGACAACGTATCCGGTTGGGTACGTGCCCGGATATTATCCGTACGGTGGGCCGTACTTTTGGAACGACATCTACGGCTACCGCTACACACAGGCACGATTGTCAAGGGATGCGTTTCTCGCCGTTGACTACGTCAACAGGTCGTCGGTTCCAATAAGCTCAATCGAATTCGGACTTGTCGCTAACGGTAGGCTTGTTGCGGAAGTTCGCGATGTCGGTACCTTCTCACCCGGAGCTGAAATCAAACACGAATTTGGCTTGAGCCCAAATGTCTTCCCACTGCAGACGGGTCTTCCCAAGTGCGTGCCGCTGCGCGTCGTGTTCCAAGACGGCACCCACTGGAAGAACCCGCGCCTCCCAGCGCTCGAGCGATCGATTTACTCGCGCTAACGAACTGGCAGTTGTTGCCAGATAGGAGAATGTCAAATGGCAAACCCTTTTGTTCACGTTGAGCTAAGAACGAATGACCCCGAAAAAGCGAAGGCGTTTTACGGGAAGCTTTTCGGCTGGAAACTTGAGGACGTTCCGATGGGACCGGATACCTACACGACGATTGACGTCGGCGAAGGGACCGGCGGCGGAATAACGCGGAATCCAGACGCAAGTGGTCGTCCCTGGTGGCTCGCATACGTTGCCGTCGATAATGTTGCTGAGGCGACGAACAAGGCGAAGTCTCTGGGCGCGACGATTAAGACTGACGTGACCGAGATTCCAAATGTCGGCACGTTTAGTGTCATCTCAGATCCGACCGGCGCTGTGCTCGCATTGTGGACACCGGCCAAGCGCTGATCTCAGGAATTTGGCGGGAGAAGATAGGAATCGAACCTACCAGTCCCCTTACGAAGACCAACTGGTTTTGAAGACCAGCTGAGGCACCAGCCCCAGGCTTCTCCCACGCCGACCTTCCCTTGGTTTGGACTCAGGTGTTTGTCAATCCCTTAGGAGTAACAACGTGGAGGTATCCTTTGCGATCTTGCTCATAGCTGCGTTTGTCTGCGTGTTTACATCGGCCGGTTCAACGGTGGGAGCTGAGTCGGACATGGCGACGGTTCACACGATGACGTTTGACCCGCCCGCTCAGATTGATGAGTACAACTGGCTGACCAAGATCATTGTTGTGACCAACATTCCCGGTTCTCCAAACGTGGTACTCCATATCCCCTGCATCCGATCAAAGGTGTCGCCCGACAACAGCGTTGCAGCAGGGGACGGTCTGCTGGCAGCCACATGAACGGAGGCGGAGAAATCGTCACGCCCAACGGATAACCGCAAGAACCTGAAGATCAGCTAGGAACGAGCTCCTGGGCTTCCACCTACTTGCGGAATCTCTCTTTTTGGAGTAAAATAGGCATAAACTGCGGATATGGAGTTCATAAATGCTTGAAGAGATTAGGATGCCTGCCTGCGAGGTCGACAATCTCAAGAAATTGATGCCGGCCGGCCTGCGCGCCTTTTCGCGCATCGCCGAACAATGGGAACTTTCGGCCAAGCAGCGCATGACGCTGCTCGGAGCGAGCTCGTCTACGTACCACAAGTGGATGCATGATCCGACTCGTGCTCACCCGTCGCGAGATACACTTGAGCGAATTTCACATGTGCTGGGCATCTATGCCGCATTGAAGATACTCTTGCCAAACGCAAAAGCCGCGAACGCTTGGATCCACAAACCCAATACCGCACCCTTATTCGGCGGCGCGACCGCGCTCAGCCGCATGCTGGCCGGAAACGTGAGCGACCTGTATATTGTACGTCAGTATCTCGACGCAGTGCGCGGCGGATGGTCGTAGTCCCCGGCACGAAGCCGGTCCACTGGCCCACGTGTTATCGAATCATACCAACGAAGTATCCACGTATAAATATCTTCGAGGACGTTGCCGACCCGTCCGAACTTGAGACTATCCTCGCCATATACGCGTTTGGCAACGATCGAATTCGTGAGGAGCTTAATTTCCTCCATCGCGTGCCGCAAGTAGATAGAGTCAGCGGACCGGGCTCATCGTACATCATGGCTGCATTTACTCACATCAATCCCCGAGGCAGCCGCTTCTCCGATGGATCGTACGGAGTTTTCTACGCTTCCAACGCTGTGCGCGTTTCGATCGTCGAAACGCAGCACCATCTGACCACATTTTACTTGGCGACGGCAGAACCGGCAGCCGAACTCGACCAGCGGGTGCTTGAAGTCACGCTGCGCGCCGAACTCCATGACTTGCGTGGGCGACGCAAGCAGTTCGCCCGCGTCTACTCAGCGACAAGTTACAGTGCATCGCAGCGGCTTGGTGCTCATCTGCGATCGATTAACTCATGGGGAATCGCATACGAAAGCGTCCGCACGAAAGGCGAATGTGCTGCCGTATTTCGTCCTCCTGCGCTGCGCAACTGCCATGAAGGCATGCTGCTCACATATATGTGGGATGGGAAGAAATTCGCGGGCGAGTATGAAAAGCGGCCTCTAAGCTAGGAGGGCTATGATCCAAGCGACGCGCTTTCGCATGCCTGCGGAATGGGATCCGCACGAACGAACTGTTATGTCCTGGCCTACAAGTGCCCCGATTTGGGCGAACGCGGTCGAGGATGCGCGGCAGGAGTATGCCGCGACGGCGCGGGCCATCGCCCGCTTCGAGCCGGTCCTTATGGTTGCCAATCCGGGAGACGAGGCCAATGCATCGAAGGGCTGCGGACCGGGCGTCGATGTGGTTTCCCTCCCGATCGACGATTCATGGATGCGCGATTCCGGGCCGATCATCGTCCGCGACGAAGCGGGGCGCAGAGCGGGCGTCCACTTCCGCTTTAACGCGTATGGCGAACGCTTCGTGCCATACGACAAGGATGCCGAAATCGCCGCACGTGTTCTCGAGCATCTCGAAATTCCGTCGCGCCGCTCGCCGTTGGTTCTCGAAGGCGGGTCGATCACAGTCGACGGCGATGGGACGCTCATCACAACGGAACAGTGTCTGCTCAACGCTAATCGCAATCCAGGCTGGACTCGAGATGAAATTGAGGACGAACTACGCGAGCAGCTGGGCGTCGCGAAAATAATATGGTTGCGGTGGGGCCGCCTCGAAGATCGTCATACTGATGGTCACGTCGACGTCGTGTGCATGTTCGTCCGGCCTGGTGCTGTGATCGTGCAAGGATGCGACGATCATGCAAATCCGAATTACCAGAGGATGCAGTCCAACCTGAAGACGTTGCGTGCGGCTACGGATGCGCGCGGCAGGCCACTGCAGATCATCGAGCTGCCGTTGCTTCCTCTTGTGGACGTCTGCGACGATAAGGTATTAGTGGGGAACACGAATTTCTATTTTGCAAACGGCGGTATGGTGGTGCCGGTAGCCGACGAAGCGACGGGAGACGGTGTGCTCAACATCTTCCGGCGGGCATGCCCCACGCATCAAGTTGTCTCGGTTCGGGCGCGCATGATAGGCTTTGGCGGTGGCGGAATACACTGCATCACGCAACAGATACCTGCAGGCACATGAGCTCCTTTAAAGTCATCACCGGGCCTTCGCTTTCCTCACCAGCGCGCTCGAAACCATCACAACGCGCATCGTTGCGTATTGGAGCAGTGCAGACGAGTTGGCATCGCGATCCAAAAGAGCATCTTGAGACGCTGGCAACCGGTATACGTCAGGCGGCCGAAAACGGCGCTCGCATCGTCTGCCTCCAGGAACTCACACTCAGCCCCTACTTCGCGACGCATCCCGATCGTTTTGACGAAGCCTCAGCCTTGGCCGAATCGATCCCGAGTGGGCCGACGACAACATTCGCGCGGGAGATCGCTAGCGAGACTGGGGTTGCAGTCCATGCCTCGCTCTACGAACGAAACGAAGATGGGCTCGGTTACGATACCGCTATTTGCGTCGCACCCAGTGGCGCGTTGCTCGCACGAACGCGCAAGATGCACATTCCCTGTTTCCCCGGCTATCACGAAGACAAGTATTTCGATGTCGGTGACAGCGGCTTTCCTGTCATTGAAATTGAGGGCGCGCGGTTTGGATTTCCAACATGCTGGGACCAATGGTTTCCAGAACTTGCGCGCTGTTATTCACTGCGCGGCGCAGACGTCATTGTCTATCCAACCGCCATCGGTAGCGAGCCGCACCTGGGCGGCTTCAACACGCAGCCGCTCTGGGAACAGATGATACGCGCGAACGGTCTCGCCAACGCTACCTTTATGGTGGCGGTCAATCGCATCGGCCGAGAGGATCCGGTTGAGTTCTACGGTTCGTCGTTTATCTCAGATCCGTACGGGCGGGTACTCGTGCAAGCGCCGCGCGACGCCGACGCCGTAATCGTCACCGATCTCGATCTCGACCAGCGTCGCGACTGGCTGGAGTTTGGTCTTGTGTCGACGCGCCGCCCATCGCAATATGCGCCGCTGGTCGAAGAGCCGGCACCTGCGATCGACTAGTGCAACTTCAGCATCTGCGGCAAAACGCAGTGTCGGGCTTCGAGTCGACGCTCATCGCAGTTTCGTCCGCGTCTCCGGCAAACGGGTTCGCGACCAACACGCTGCCGCTGATCGCCGCTGTGGGGTTTTCGGGCCCCGGAGCGTTGCTCTTTGGGGCGATACCGATGTTTGGCATCGCCCTTGCGTACTTCTATCTCAACGCGTGGCGCTCCGATGCCGGAGCCGCCTACAGTTGGGTTGGCCGTAGCCTCAATCCGACGCTGGGATTCTTTGCCGGCTGGTCGCTGCTTGTTGCAATCGTCTTGTTCATGGTGCTCGGCTCGCTGCCGCTCGCGTCGGCAACGCTTCACATCGTTGCGCCTTCGCTCGAAACAAATGTTCTCGCCGTTACAGGCGTAGGCTTCGTGTGGTTCATCGTCGTCGTCGCGATCGTGCTGCTGGGCATAAAAGCGACGGCAGAAGTGCAAAAGGCGCTGACGCTATTTCAGATTGGCGGATTGTCGCTTTTCATTGTCTTTGCGATGATGAAAGGGTTAGCGAGCCCGATGAACCATCCGCACTGGTCGTGGTTCGCCCCGGTCGGAAACCATGGCTTCCAAAGTTTCTGGGCCGGGGCGCTCGTCACGATTTTCTATTTCTGGGGATGGGATATTTCGTCGAATCTCACGGAGGAGACGGTCAATCGAAAGCGAGCGCCCGGGATGTCGGGCATTCTGGGCATGGTAATTATCCTTGCGCTCTTCGTCATGAGCCAAGTATCGGTGCAACTCATCATGTCTCCGACGGCAATCGCCGATGCGAGCTCAAATTTGCTCGTGGCCTTTGTCGATGCCGCGATGCCGAAACCGTGGGGGGCCGTTGCGCTGGCTGTCATACTCGTCAGCACGATCGCCGTGCTGGAGATATCGCTCGTGCAAGGGGGTCGAACGATGTTCTCTATGGGCAGAGACCGCGTGCTTGACGAACGCTTTGCGCGCCTGCACCCTCGCTACCTTACGCCCTGGAACGCTACGTTCGTGCTCGCCGTCATCACCATCGTGCTTTTTGGGCTCGCCGCAACAAGCGTCAGCGTCAATTCGCTTCTCAAGGACACGATTAATGCCATTGGCGTGCTGATCGCCGTCTATTACGGTTTGTCTGGGCTCGCTTGCGCAAAGTATTATCGCGCAGCGAATCTCGCTGACAAGAGCATGTGGTGGCTGCGCGGTGCATGGCCGGTTGCATCGGCTCTCTTTGTGTTTGCGGTTGCCGGGGCGCAACTGGCAACGGCCGGCGTTCGAGCGGATGCCGCCATCATCGGTCTGCTGCTGGTTGGCCTCATCCCCATGTTCATCTACCGCCGGCGCTATGCGAGCGAATACTACACGTAGCCGCTTGAACGTGCGGGAACTTACGTTGCGGAGAGCAGTTCGCTGACCGCGCGATAACCTTGGTCGATGGCTTGGTCTGTATACGCGGCAGCCGCTGCGTCGGAGTTGGCAATGGTAATCCGGCCGAAACGTTTGCGCGCGGTGTGGTTTGGCGTCAGACCGCCGTTGAAGAACGAATCAGGATCCCACAGCGGATTGTACTCGTAGGCATAACCATGCGGCCAGCGGTTCACGGTGATGGCGTCGATGTCGCGGGCAGGATCGAAGCCGCCGGGTCCCAGCACACGTGCAAGTTGCGTACGAATGTTACGTTCAAAGGTCGCGAACGGCTGTGTCAGCAGTTCTGCACGACCGACACGATGCTGGTCTCGCTCCGACAAGCCGGGACTGCACGGCGTGCGAACCATACGAACGACCATCGGCTCGTCGGACGACCGTGGCGATCTGTACGTGCCGATGTCTACCGGATAGTCAAGATGGACGTTGACGTGAAACATGCCAGGTGTATGAATGAACTGAACACCGAGCTTATGAAATGATTGCCAATTGCGCACGGCGACCGCCGTGTAGACGAGCGGCACTTTTACGCCATAATGGAGGGCGGTTTTCTGTTCTTGCGGCAAGTCCGCGACAATGTATGGGATCATCATGTTCCAACCAGCCATGATGACTCGACTCGTGCTCACCTTAAATACACGCTGCCCGCGCGCGTAGATTACTTCGACCATTTTGGCGCTTGAAGGGGTGCCGACGTGCGCCACGCGCATGACGGTGCTCGAAAGACGTACGCGCGTTGGCGCGCCTGGCATATCCAGCTTCGTGTAGTCGGCTTTTGCCGTGACGATGTCGTCGACCGTGCTGCCAGTGAGTACGCCAGGAAGGAGTCTACGCACGAGCAGGCGTGCAATCGACGCGTTGCCGTCCGGAAAGTGAAATCTATACTCGGGTTGATTCGGGACTGCGTATCCTTTGGCGGTGAACCCCATGCGATGATACGGCACAGACGTGAGCTTCATGCCTTGGAAGCCCGGAAAGCCAACGCCCCAACAGTCCAGCGCCGGTACGGCATCAATGCCGACTCCCCACAACTCATGCGTGCGTTTTGCATAGAAGGGAACGACACTTGGATCAACTCTGACGTGCTCGAGAAGGAACGTCTGATAGCTGATGCGCGAAAGACGCTCCTTTTTCTGATCTGAAGTCAGGCCGGGCATGTAGTCGATGTTCGCAGTTTCAACTTGCAGAATATCGTGCTGCGCCGCGGGCGTGAAGGGAGTCTTCTCGAGGAACGAGTGCCAGGGGCCTGGTTTTGAAGAGTCGCCCCAAAAGTCACCCGGAAATCCGGCGACAAAGCGTTCAGCTCCGAACGTTTCCTTATCGAAGAAATAACCAACTTGCAGGCCTTTGTAATATTCGGGGTGATCGTCTTTGGCCGCGAGCGCCGGCGGATCGACGCCTAGCTCAGAGAGCAGACCCCGCGCAACCGGGCTGTACGGAAGCGGCGAGTCAATGAGCAAGGTACCTGCGTTGGAAATAAGCAGCCGGCCACGCGTGTGAAACTCGTCGCGTCGCGCGTGACCGCCGAAATCATCGTGATTGTCGAGAATGAGAATGCGCGCCGAAGGGCGCTGCTTGCGATAAAAATACGCAGCCGCGAGACCGCTTATTCCTGATCCCACGACAACGAGATCGTAGTGCTGGCCTGTGTCTTGAATGGCGCCCGCGTGCACCCAGAAATCTCCATCTCTGAGGGCGTGGGCGTTCTCGTAGGAACCCGGGGCGCTGCCGCGCATCCCCGTCAGCGACGGCGGATAATAACCCGGTACGTCTTGGGGGAAACGCTGTGCGGCTTGCGCGAGCGTCGGCAGTAGATCGCCCGCAAAGGCGCCGCCAACGCTGATCGCAAGACCATTGAGAAAATCACGACGCGGAATATTTCTCGCTAAGCCGAGTTCGCTGTCGCGCCGGGCGCTCGCATCGTCATCAGGCATGACGCCTATCGCGATCTCGGCGACGCACTCGAGCTCGTGGTCGGCGACGCACTCGGGCTCGTGGTCGGCGACGCACTCACGCTCGCGCTTGGGCTGGGGAGGGGTGTTGGACTTGGGCCCGCGCTGGGTGAAGGCGTCGGACTCGGACCTGCGCTCGGCAACGGCGACGGGCTCAAGGATGCGATCGGAGAGGCAGACGGAGATGGAACGCCGCTTGGGGTGACAGTCGGCAGCGCTGCGGAGCCGGTTGGTGACGGCGAGGGCGAGGGCGTGGGCGTGGGCGACGGCGAGGGCACAAAACATGGCGCATCCTCGACGCTCACTTTGATATTGTATTTCGGATTCGGCGTTGGCACTGGCGCCGGAGTCGGGGTTGCCATGTTCGGTATGAGCGTGCACGGCTGCGCCGCCCCGTAGACGTGCATCGTGAAGCCTTTTTGCAGCGAGCTCTTTGCCTGCTTGCCAAAAAATGTTGTGGGAAACTTGTTGCGCAGCTCGATGAGTAAAGCCGCGGCCTGCGTCTGCGCCGCCGTCGTCCAGATTTTTAGGTACGCTTTTGCGCCGAGGAACAATGAACGTGCTAACTGCGGATCGAGCGGATACTTGCGCCGCCAGTCACGCAACGCATCGTTGGCAAATTCGACGCGGCTGATGACGCTGCCGTCAACGGTATGATCGCCGGCGCGAACCGCTTGATCGCGAAATGTGTTGTTGATCCCGAGAAAGCTCAGCTTCATCTTGCCGAAATATTCATCGGCGGGGGCCGAACGTTTCATCCTTTCGAGCTTCTCGCGTTGGAATTTTGTCAGCGCGGGCGTCGATGCCCTTGGCGTGGGTGACGGGCGCCCAGTTGTGACCGCCGGGTGAGCGGTGGTGATGGCGGTGGGCGCCGCATGTGCTCCTGTTGCGGCGATGACACCAACCAGCACACTAGGCAAGAGCAGTTTCCTAATAACGATGAGCACCTCGTACGCGCGGAATCGATGACGACTTAGTTGAGTCTTGCGTGAATCCTTTGCTTGAGCGAGTACCAGTTTTCTGGCAGCCAGATACGGATAGCGATGCGGCTATGCGAATGATATACTAACCGTTATGCGCGCGCAACAAACGATGACCGCTACGGAATGGATCATGCTCCTGGCATTGTCCATCGTGTGGGGCGGGTCTTTTTTCTTTTTCAAGATCCTCGTTGCAGAGCTCCCGGTGCTTACCATTGTCATGGTGCGCGTGACGGCGGCAGCTATTCTGCTGGTGGGCATCGTCTATCTGAGCGGTCAGCGAATGCCGCGGTCACGGCAAGCGTGGATCGCGTTTGGAATGATGGGGGTTTTCAACAACGTCCTCCCGTTTAGCCTCATCATCTGGGGCGAGATGCACATTCAAAGCGGCCTTGCGGCGATTCTCAACGCAACGTCACCGCTGTTTAGCGTCGTGCTCGCGCACCTGTGGACGCGCCAGGAACGCCTTACTCCAAACCGGGTAGCGGGCGTCCTTGTTGGCCTCGTGGGAGTCGGCGTGCTCATGGGGGCAAAAGCGCTTGCCGGTCTGAATCTCACAAGCTTGGCGCAGCTCGCGGTCATTGTCGCAGCCATTTCGTACGCCTGGTCCGCCATCTACGCGCGACGTTTCAGAGCGCTTGGGATTCCACCGTTGCCCATGGCAGCCGGTCAGACCGTTATGGCGGCTGTTCTGGCGGCGCCGCTTGCACTTTTGATCGATCGGCCCTGGACCTTCTCACATACGCCGTCGCTTTCAGCGTGGGGTGCGTTGGCCGGACTTATCGTGTTGAGCACGGTGCTCGCGTACATCGTGTATTTTCGCATTCTCGCTTCTGCGGGCGCGACAAATGCTCTCCTCGTCACGTTCTTGTCGCCGGTGAGCGCGCTCGTACTGGGTGCTCTTATCTTGAAGGAACGACTCTTGCTCAATGACGTGCTTGGTATGCTCCTCATTTTTACAGGCCTTGGCGTTATGGACGGCCGCCTTTTTCGGATGTTCCGACCGCACGCTGCTGCTGCCGATATATCTAGGGAGTGAAACTAGCACAAGCTTTTCCCCCCGCTGTAGCGATCAGCAAGCGGTCGTGGCTCCTTATAACAGGGGCCATCATTGCGAATGTGGCCATCACGGTGCCGCTCGCGAAAATTCTCAACGCCTGGATCGACGAATCCTACACGCTGCGCACGACGGGTCAATCCCTGCAGTACGCAATCCATCAGGCAATCCACTTCGAACTCCAGCCGCCGCTCTATTTCGCGTTGCTGACGTTGTGGAGGTCGATCGACCACTCGATTTTCTTTGCGCGGCTGTTCTCGGTCGTGTGCACAGCCGTGCTCGTCTATTGCGCCGCACAGCTCTCGGCTCGCTATGCGCCGCGGCTGGATCCGGCCTGGGGGGCATGGCTTGTCGCGCTCAATCCGGCGACGGTTTGGGCAGCAGAAGAAATCCGCGTGTACGCACTTGGCGGCCTGTGCAGCGCGCTGCTGATGTGGACATTCTACGACGGATATCTTGCGGCCACAACGTCAGGCCGCGCCAGAGTGCTCCATGCTGTCATCGCCGTGATCTCCGTATACACCCAATACTTCTTAGGCTTCGTGCTCGTAGCGCAGTTCTGCGCTCTGCTCGTCACACGGCGATGGAATGTTGCACGATATTTCGTTGTCTTCATGGTCGCCGTCGGTGTCTGCAGTTTGCCGATTGTCTACGTGCTGCATCAGCAGATCGCAGCAGGCACCTCGACCTATTTCAGCAATGAGTCTTTGAAATCGCTGCTCCTAGATATTTACGGAATTGCCTTCTACTACGTGCTCCCCGTCGGCAAACTGATAAGTGCCACGGGCGCTACTCACGCAACCCGATACCTCGTCGTTGTTGGCATCCTAGCCGCGGTTGCAGTAGTGTACATTCTTCGGCACGCTAAGGAGCGCACGAGCGCCGTGGCCGCTTGGACGATCGCTCTCGTCAGCTGCGTTCTTCTTGTGCTTGCGTTTTACGCCACCCACGAACCCTTCGGCTATCGCTACATGTTTGTGACGTTCGTGCCGGTCATGATCGCCTTGTTGGTCACGCTTGCCGCGCTGCAACGCAGTCAAAAGTATGCGATGGTGGCGTGGGCCGTCATTTTTGTCGTCGCGAGTTTCAGCCAGCTGTATTCGACATATCAGCCCTTGGCCAAGAGTGGCGATTGGATTCGAGTCGCTGCATTTCTTGAATCAGCGGAAAAACATAATCAGCCGATTCTGGTCTTCCAAACTGAAAACGCGATGCCGCTCGAAGATTACTACCACGGGAAGAACACGATTGTCGCGGTGCCGCGGCCGATCGATCTCACGGTTGCGTGGAACGAGGCACAAGTCGTGCAAAGCGATCATGATATCGAACAAGACATCGCGAGCGTGCCCGGCAATCACCCATACATCTGGGTCGTCAACACGTCAGAGTGCCGGGATTTCAGCGTCGACTATCATTGCCCGATCTTCGAGCACTTCTTAGCAACGCGCTATACGGAAGTGTTGCGCAAGGAATTTTTCCATTCCGAGGCGAGGCTGCTGCGCGCGAAAGATACGGTCAGCCGCTAGAGCTTGTGCGCGTTAAGACTCGAGATTATGCGCGTTACGACTTGGATCTAACGAGCTGCGGGAACCGCTTGTGCAGGTGCTCGAGTTTCGGCAGATCTTCGTACACGACGTACGGGTCATCCGGGTTATTTGCGACGTAGTGCTGATGGTGTGATTCGGCCGGATAGAAGGCAGGCAAGGGCACGACCTGCGTTACAATCTGACCGCTGAAGGTCTTGGCCTCCTGCAGTCTCTTGATGTACTCGAGGGCAGCGCGCTTTTGGTCGTCATTCGAATAAAAGATCGCTGAGCGGTATTGTTTACCGTGATCGGGTCCTTGGTAATCGAGCTGCGTAGGATCGTGAGCTACCAAAAAATAGACGTCAAATATCTGCTGCAAGGAAATCTGTGACGGGTCGAAGGTGATTTGCACAGACTCTGCATGCCCGGTGAGACCGGTGCTGACGATATCGTAGTGTGCGGTCGCCTTGCTGCCGCCTGCGTAGCCCGCAACAGCGCTCGAAACGCCTTTGAGTGAATCGAAGACCGCTTCCATGCCCCAGAAGCAGCCGCCCGCGAGCACGATGGTCTCGAATGACTTAGCAGGTGTCGAATTGGAGTTTGTCGCCGGCACGGCGGCGAGTTGGAGTGCGACCAGAGCCGCAAGGATTATATGCATGACACCCCTAGTACGAGCCTGCAGCCGGAATGGATGTACGGTTGCTCTCCCGTATGCTGAATAAGTGTTGACCAATTTGACGCATCTTGCGACAAATCCAGCTATGTCTTTAGTCACCGCCATTGTTACGCCGGCAATTCTCATTTTAGCGGCCGGCTCACTTGTGGCGAGCACCATCGTGCGGCTCGGCCGGGTCGCAGACTATACGCGCACTCTCATCGCTCAATCCGAAGTGGCCCGGCGCGAGGGCAAGACGCACGCGGTGGAGATCCTGGAGGTCCGCATGGACCGCCAACTGCGGCGCGCGGAGTTGACCCGTAACGCGCTGTGGGGATATTATTTTGCGATTGTTTTGTTCTTAGTCTCAAGCGTGCTCATCGCACTCAGCCAAGTCTTGCACGTTACGCTAGAGTGGATCGGCCCGTCGATGATTCTGATAGGCGGTCTTGTGATGATCGTCGCAACGGCGCAACTCGTCATCGAAGTCGGCTTGTCGGCCGGATCGCTTCGCCAGGAAATCCAGTCGCATAAGAACCGAGAGTTAGAGAGCTAAAGAAAAACCGCGACGCAAAGCGCGTGTTTTGCCCGGGATCACAACAAATGTTACGGAGTCGCTCTCGTGTGCGCCCTGGAGCCGCAGCGTCCAAGTGCCGGCGCGCAGCGGCCACAGCGCTCTCCCCCGTTCCTGCGCGTCGATAGTCTGCCCATTGAGCGACCATCTGACAGCTTTGCTCGTCTGGACAGCCGCGCGAAATTCGATCGCTTGTTGTTCGGTAGCGAATGCGCTTTGATTCGGATACAGCACGAACACATCGCCTTCATGTGGGAAGAGAATGCGCAAGCGTGACGGCCCTTGGCTCACAGCCTGATTGCTCATCCACTCATCGTACTCGCGCGGCAAGTCAGCGGGGCTCGGTGCTCGGTACGCCGCCAAGTCCTCAGCATACAGGTATTCGTAGACGACGGTGCTGCAATCGGGGCGCGGTTTCAAGCCGGTGGTTGCGCAGATTGGTTCGAGATGCAGGCCGCGAGGCGCCGCAAATGGCTGCGGGTCCCGATCTTCGTGCAGATGCAGCATGATCCGGTTCCACAGTGGCGCCGCGCCCGTGACGCCTGAAACCGAACGCATCGGTTCGCCGTTAAAGTTGCCGACCCAGACGCCAACGGTGTAGTCGGACGTGAAGCCTACGGTCCACGTGTCTCGGAAATCGGACGAGGTTCCGGTTTTTACCGCAGCTGGAAACGGCATGTCGAGCACAGAGCCCAGCCCGAAGGCTTTTGCGCGTGCGTGCGAGTCACTGAGGATATCGGTGACGAGTTCCCACGTGGTGGGTTCACCGATCGATGCGGCGGGCAAACTGGTTTGCGCATTCAGTAAGGTCACAAGGTCGGTGGTGCGGCCGCGGTGTGCCAGCGCGACATACGCGCGGGTCAATTCCCACAAACTGACTTCACCGCCGCCCAAGGTGAGCCCAAGGCCATAGTAGTCAGGTGAGTGCGTGAGGTGGCTGAAGCCGAGTCCATGGAGGCGGTCGAGGAAACTTCCGACACCGACCATCGAGAGCACGCGCACCGCAGGAACGTTGAGCGAATCTGCCAGGGCAAGCCGCACGCGCACCGGGCCTTGATAGGTTCCGTTATAGTCGACCGGACTGTACAGCAAACCGCCCGGGATAGCGTAGTGCGCGGGCACGTCGGCCAGGATCGTGTTAGGGTGGATCGTGCGGTTCTCAAGCGCAAGCTGGTAGAGAAAGGGCTTGAGCGCAGAGCCGGGCTGGCGCAGCGCCTGAACGCCGTCATTGCGGCCCATCTGCACCTCTGAAAAGTAATCGGGAGAGCCGACGTAGGCGAGAACTTGGCCCGTGTGGTTGTCGACGACCAAAACGGCGGCGTGATGGACATTGCGCGACGACAGCGAGCTCAAAACTTGGACGACTTGCGTCTCGACGAACTGCTGCAGTCCGCGGTCGATGGTCGTGCGCACTTTCGCCGTGCCATCCGGCAGCTGTCCGGCGAGCCAAAAGAGGAAATGGGGCGCTGCGACGATGCCCTGGCGCCGGGGACGCAAAGCAATTTGCTCTTCAGGCGCGCGACGCGCTTGATAGGCCGTTATATAGCCATCCTTGAGCATGCGCTCGAGAACGTAGCGCTGGCGGTCTTTGAGCGCGCCCCAGTGTTCGTATGGGTACAGGCCGTTCGGGTCGTTAGGAATAGCTGCCAAAAGGCTCGCCTGGGCGAGGTCGAGCAAAGCGGCAGGCACTCCCAAGTACGTGCGGGCGGCTGCCTCAACTCCATAGACGTTACCGCCCATGGGCACACGGTTGACGTAGGCGCTGAGGATATCGTCTTTGGTCATTCCGGCCGCGAGGCGCCAGGCTGTCCAGATCTGGACGACCTTACCTACGAGGGTGCTCGGCGTTGGCCGAACCATTCGCGCCAGCTGCATCGTAACGGTTGAAGCGCCGCTGACGACATGCCGTGAACGGACGGCTTGCCACGCGGCACGTGCTATCGCGAGGTAGTCGACCGGCCCGTGACTACGATAACGACTGTCCTCAGCGGCGATGACTGCGTTAAGGAAGGTTGGCGAGATGGCTGACAGCGGCACGGCGACTGTGTGTTCTTGATCGCGAGTGAGCAATGTGCCGAGCGGGAGACCGTTGCGGTCGGTAAACTCGATCGACTGCTGATGCTGGACGAGACTGGTTGCCCGGATCGGCGCGAGGAAAGGAGTGAGGCGCACGGCGAGTACCGCGCACACAATTCCAGCCAGAGCGATGAGGAGTCGCCGTCCGCGCGTCATGGCGGAGAGTTCTGCCATTCGCGATCGGTTCATGCAGACAAGAGGTCAGTTGCTGCGGCCGCCTAAAAGTCGTACTGTAGGAGGCAAGCAATGCGTCAGGTGCGGCGGCCACTTCAGGCTCTGCTGTACTTCCTTTTGTTCGCGGCATCGCTTGTCGCGGCGTCGTCATGCTCGACTGTCAGAGGCGGTAATCAGCCGACCGCACTGCCTGACGTCTCACCGTTACCGTCGCCGACCGTGCAGGCCTGGATTGTGGAAATCAGTCCGCGCGGTGAAGCCGCGACGCTCGCGCAAATCCGTGTCATCTTCCGTAATCCGCTCATTCCGCTGCAAGCCATTGAAGATCCGTCGCAGCAAGCAAAACTCACGCAGTTCGTCATGGATCCGCAACTGCCTGGCCGCTTTCGCTTTTTGACGCCGCGCATGGTCGGGTTTCAGCAAGACGAAGCCTTGCCGATTGCGACACGTGTGCGCGTCACCCTCAAAGCCGGGCTCGGCGACTTGAGTGGTAACAAACTGTATCACGATCTCTCGTGGACGTTTACCACCGCACCGATCGATATCACGGGTCTGCCGAGCAGCGATAATAGCCCCGTCGGTTTGAATCCAACGCTCGGATTTACGTCAAACGTGGAACTCGATCCGCAGTCACTTGCCGATCACCTGTCGCTCATTAATCAAAAGACAAACGGATCCGTGCCGGTGACAATCAATCTCGATACCAGCCAGACGCCCGCGCCTAACGACGAAGATCAGCCGCAGTATCGTTATGACGCGTCGACGCGCAACTGGGTGTACAAAGTTACTCTGAAGCAAACACTTGAAAAATCCACCGAGTATCACCTTCGCATTGCGCCAGGCCTACGTCCGGCCCGCGGCAATTTGGCGAGCGCACGCAAGTTCACAGGTTCAATTGTTACGTACAGCCCGTTGTCGTTCGTCGGCCTCGGGCACGAACACGACACCGTCAGCCGCTTCGCCGGCGGCAGACCGTATCTCGAATTTAGCAACTCACTCGTCGCTGATTCGGTGCAGAAAAACCTCAGCATCAGCCCAACGCCGCTGAGTACCGCCGGGCTGTGGGAGGTAAGCGACGGCGATCAGTACGTCTACATCAATCCGTCATGGTTATTGCCCGGGACGACCTATACGATCACCGTCGGCTCGGGCGTCACGGACACGTATGGCCAGACCCTGAGCAAAACGCAGCATGCTGTGCTCGATACGGGCAACTTCCTCCCGAATTTTTGGATGCCGGATGGGTTTAATATTTTCCCCGCCGACAACCGGCTGCAACTCAACATCGCTTCAGTGAACCTTCCGGACAAACAGTATACAGCGGTGTACAGGGTGGTAGAGCCGCCTGACCTCGTGTATCGGGATTCGGCCTATCCTGATAGTTCGGGTGCCGGCTTGCTCCCGACACAGGCAAACTGGCCTCGCGTTACGGTCAGCGCACGTAAGAACGAAGTAATCACCACGGTCGTTCCGTTACGAGATAAACTTGGCGGCGCGACCGGCATGCTTGCATATGGAGCGCGAGCGATAACGAATCAGACAGAACAGCAACCGGCGCAGGAATACTACGGACTCGTGCAATTGACAAACCTCGGTGTCTTCGCGCAGTGGTTCCCCACACAAGGGCTCGTGCGAGTGCAGCATCTCTCGGATGGGTCACGCGTTGCAGGCGCTGCGGTCGACATTTATCCGTCAAAGCTCTATGCCGCCTCGCAGCCTCCCGTATCGGCCTGCGCGTCCGGCACGACGGACGCGACCGGCACGTTTTGGCTGACCGCAGAAGTCATGGTCCGCTGCATTAAGGGAAATCTCGGCACGTACGGAGGCCCGACTCTGCTTGCGATCGCACACGAGGGCAAAGACTGGGCGTTCGCGCGAAGCCAAGCGTATAGCGGCGTCATCGGCTCCGACGTCTCGCTGGAGTGGGATCGTGGAGATCCGCAATCACGCGGCGTTATTTATTCTGACCGGCAGTTGTATCAACCCGGCGAGTCAGCATGGCTTACGGGTGCCGCCTATTTCCTGCGCAACGGCGAATTGCACCAGGACCGCGGCGCACGCTACCGAGTGACGCTTGAAGCGCCCGGCGGTGATAAACGCGATCTTGGCGCGCACACATCTGACGCCTTTGGCATGTTTTCGTTCGAGCTGCCGCTCAAGAGCGACCAGCCGCTCGGGTACTACACGATGCGAGCGAAGTCTGAAGGTGGCGTCGAGATTACGGGCGATTTCCGCGTTGCCGAATTTAAACCGCCGAATTTCAAAGTGACGTTGACGCTTGATAAAGATGTCGCATATCCAGGCGACACGGTGTCTGCGAGCGCGGCGAGTCAATATCTGTTTGGTTCGCCCGTGCAAGGCGGCCAAGCTGCGTACTACGTGACGCGCCAGCAGACGAGCTATTCGCCGAAAGGTTGGGATGATTTCAGTTTTGGACGGCGTTGGTTCTGGCCGGAAGAACCGCCATCGACGTCAAGCGACGTCCTGCAAACCAAACACAGACTGGGCCCAACCGGCACATTTGCGCAAGACGTGAAGGTCCGCACCGACATTTCGTATCCTTTGACGTATCGCGTCGACGCTCAAGTAACCGACGTTTCAAACCTTGCGGTCGCCGATTCGAAATCGTTCACCGTGCTGCCCTCCGACGCGCTCATCGGGCTGCATAACGAGTGGATAACGAGCGTTGACAAGCCCGTAGCGGTCAACGTGATCGTTACCGATGCCAGTGGTGCACCGCTGCGGCGCCGCAGCGTGAGAGTTGCTCTCGAGCAAATGGTGTACAGCAACGCGACACAGTTAATCGAAGGCGGCGATAACCAGCGCTATTCGGTCACCTATAAAACCGCGGCAACCGCAGACGTTGACTCCATCGACAGCGCGCAGACGGTCACGCTGCGCGCGTCCAAACCCGGTCCGTATAGAATCCATGCAAATTTTATCGGCGCCCAGGATGACGCCGCGGCGACTGACTCGTTCGTGTGGATCACAGGTCAGGGCGGGATTGACTGGGGCTTTTTCAATCGCAGCGTGTTACAGATCAAGCTCGACAAAACAACATATCGCATTGGCGACATGGCAACGGCGCTCGTGCAATCGCCCTACCCGAACGCCGAACTGTACGTTGCGGTTGTGCGCAACAAGGTGCTCTATCATACCATCTCAATCGTGAGCGGTGGCGCACCTGAAGTCCATTTCCGTGTTACTCCCGACATGCTCCCAAATGCTGCAGTCGAAGCGGTGCTCGTCCGTCAAGGCAAACCTTTGAGCCAAGTGCAGCCGGGTTCGCTCGATAGTCTGGCCCGCACGGGCTTCGCGCCGTTTTCGATTAATCTCGACAGCAAGTATCTGAAGCTTACGCTCACGCCGTTGCACTCGACATTGCAGCCGGGTGGGCAGCAAACTGTTCGCCTGCACATTCGGGATGCGTCCGGCAATCCGACGAACGGCGAAGCTGCGGTCATGGTTGTCAACGAGAACGTGCTGCAGCTCACGGGGTACCGTCCGCCCGATCTTGTGCAGACGGTGTTTGCACCGCAATCGATCACGACGACATTTGCGGATAACCGGCCCGACGTCGTGTTGCAACAGATGGCATCTCCATTGCAAAAGGGTTGGGGCTATGGCGGCGGATTTTTGGCCGGCGCCGCAGGCACCCGCGTGCGTACGAACTTCAAACCGCTGGCATACTACAACGGAGCTCTGCATACTGATGCGCAAGGCAACGCTCAGTTTACCTTTACCACACCGGATGATCTTACGACGTGGAGGGTCATGGCTGTCGCCGTCGCCGCAAGCGACGCGTCGAGCGGAAACGCTTTTCGTTTCGGCAACACCGACACGACGTTTATCGTGTCGCAGCCGCTCGTGACGAACGTGCTGTTGCCGCAATTTGCTCGCCCCGGCGACAAAATGGAAGCTGGTTTAACGGCGACAAGCCTCTTGGCGGGCCACGGGAAGCTCACCATTGCTGCGACTCTGCGCGGGCCGCTTGCCTTCCAAAATAGCGACGGCTCCCTCGTCACGCACATGGACTATGCGTCAGACCACCCGTTGGGCGTCGAGACCCAGGCCTATCGCTTCCCCATGGTTGCGACTGGCGTTGGCACAGGGCGCCTGCGGTTCCAGACCTCCTTTGGAGGACGAAGCGACGCTTTCGAGGTGCCGCTTGAGGTACGTGCGCCGCAATCGACGATGGAGCAGGCCATCGAGTCAGGCGTAACGGCCGGTTCGGTGACCGTGCCGCTCAATGTCGCTCCCAACGTCGTGAACGATAGTGGTGGCCTCGAAATCAATCTCGCCAGCACGTTGCTGCCAGAGCTCACTGTGCCGGCTATGCAGACCATCAACACCAACGATTTGCCGATGCTCGAGCCAGCGGCGAGCCGTCTGCTCGTCAGCGCGGACCTCAAAGTGCTGGCGAAACGTTACGATCGCGCGCTAGGATCGTTCGATCCGTCGCAGAGCGCTGCCGCCGCGCTCGTACAGCTTCAAAAGCTGCAAACAGCTGACGGGGGCTTTGCCTGGGTTCCGCACTTCCATGATTCAGATGTCTTCATCACCCCTTACGCCGCCGAGGCGTTAGCTGCGGCGCAAACAGCCGGGATCAACGTGCCGCCGTCAATGATTGCGGGCGTCAAGAACTATCTGAGACTCAACCTTGCGACAGGTGCCTGTGATGGCCTCGAACCCTGCACGAGCCTGGTGCGTTTGGACATCCTGCGGGCGCTCGCCGACCTCGGCGAACAGCGCAACGACTACCTGTCGGATATATACAATCAGCGAGAAAACTTCGATCTGCTCGGCCGCGTGAAACTCGCGCGTTATCTCATGCGCTTTCCGGCCTGGCGTCAAGAAGCGGATGGCATGTCGGCGAAGATCTTAGAGTCCGTTAACATCAGGGGTCGGTATGCGACCATCAACTATCCGGAAGAATGGGGATGGCTTGACTCTCCCACAGCAGCACGCGCTCAAGTGCTGAGACTTTTCATCGCGCGTGGAGTTGACCCAGAACTCTTGGACAGGCTGGTTAGCAGCTTGGTCACACTGCGCAACAAATGCGGCTGTGTCAACAGCTATGAGACCGCGGAAGAACTGGGTGCGCTCGTCGAATACGCCGCCTTGCAGCCTGAGCCGCCTAATTTCACTGCGACTGCACGTCTCGCCGACAAAACGTTGCAGTCCGTGTCCTTTAATGGCTATAAGGTGACGAGCAGTCAGCACAAAGTACCGATTGCTGAATTGCCACGCAACCAGACCAACCTCGTGCTTTCGAAATCGGGCAGCGGGCACTTGCACTATCTCGTTGCATACAGCTATCGTTTGTCCGGCAATCAGCCCGGAGTCCTCAATGGGCTGCGCATCACCCGCTTTGTCCGCCCCGCAAACACGGATGAAGTACTAGCCAAGATGGGGCTCAATGCGCCGAACGACCCGCTGACCTTGGCTCCGGCGCAGGTCTTCGATATTGGTTTGGAGATCATCGCCGATCATCCCGTGGATCACGTCGTCATCACAGACGAGTTGCCGGCAGGCCTTGAGGCAGTCGATACGAGTTTCAAGACTACTGCGCCCTATTTTGCGGCGATGGGCGACAGCTGGGAGATCGATTATCAAACTATTTACAAAGATCGGGTCGTGGCGTATGGTACGCGGCTTGAGGCCGGCGTCTACACCATGCACTACCTCGTGCGATCGGTAACTCCGGGAACCTACCAGTGGCCGGCCGGTGAAGTGCATTTGCAGTATGCGCCGGAAGAACACGGCCGCACGAGCACATCCACACTCGTCATCTCCGACAAATAGCTGATCATCTCCGACAAATAACTGCAGCAACGAATCTTCAGATCCGTTAAAAAAAGAAACCAGCGAATCGCTGGTTCCGACGCAGGTCTGTCGTGCAGATTATAGCTCGTTTTTTCAAATTAGTGCAATAAACCGTTGCGGAACCCGTTTATTCGCCGTGGATCAGGTCGGCATACGTTTCACGCGCTCGGACGACGCGATATGACCCGTCACTCTCTATGAGGACCTCTGCAGGACGGGGACGCCCATTGTAGTTTGAAGCTTGCGCAAAACCGTACGCACCGGCGGTCGCGATCGCGAGAAAGTCTCCAGGCTGAGCATTTGGGAGCGGTCGATCGAGCGCAAAAAAATCACCCGTTTCGCACACGGGGCCGACGAGGTCGGCCACGACATGAGATGCAGTTTCCCGAAGCGGTAGCACCTCATGGTGAGCTTGATAGAGCGATGGGCGGATCAAGTCGTTCATTCCGGCATCGACGACGATGAAGTGTTTTGCGCCGCTTTGTTTTCGATAGAGAACACGCGTCACTAGTAGCCCCGCTTCGGCCACGATAGAACGGCCAGGTTCGACTACGACGCGCAGGTTGTGCCCGGCGGTGAGGGCGCAAACGGACTGAACGAACTCGGTAATATCAGGTGCACGGTCATCCACGTGCTGGGGCACACCAACCCCGCCACCGATATCGAGCGATGCAATAGCAAACCCGCGATCGCGCAGCCGCCAGATCAACTCGAGCGTGTCGCGGACAGCCTCCGCGATTGGATGCGTGTCCACCAACTGTGAGCCGATGTGGAAACTCACCGTGTCGAGTTTGATCGAGCGATGCTGTGAAGCGGCCTCAAAAATTTGTTGGGCGTCGCCCATGTCGACGCCGAACTTATGCGAGCGAAGTCCTGTGGCGATGTACGGGTGCGTCGTAGCACTCACGCCGGGATTCACTCGAAGTCCGGCATGAGCAACACGTCCAAGCTGCTCTGCAACGCCTGCGAGCGCGTCGATTTCAGCAGCCGATTCGCAGTGAACGCTTCCGATGTCCGACTCAAGAGCATAACGCATCTCACCTAAAGTCTTGCCCGCTCCGCTGAATGCAATTTTCGACGCGTCGCCGCCGGCATGCAGCACGCGATAGAGCTCGCCGCCGGAGACAATGTCGAAGCCCGCGCCCGCTTCAGCGAGAAGACGTAGGATCGACAGGTTACCGTTAGCTTTTACCGCGTAGCAGACCAGATGGGGAGCGTTGCCAAACGCCTTGTCGTAGGCGCGAAATTGATCGACGATAGCGGCCGCGGAATACATGTAGCACGGAGTTCCGACAGCCGTGGCGATGTCGTCAAGCGCCGTGCCGTTGCACGAGAGATTTCCTTGCTGGTACGCAAACCTCAAATATGGCAGGTCGGCGCGATGCCTTGCTTCTCAAAGTAGCGCTGATGATATTCTTCAGCGGGATAGAACGTCGACGCGGGCGCGACCTGCGTGACGATTGGTCGCTTGAAACGCCCAGAGGAAGCCAGTTTAGCGAGCGAGGCCTTTGCCGCGGTCTCTTGCTCCGGCGAATGCGTGAAGATCACCGAGCGGTATTGCGTGCCCACATCCGGTCCCTGACGATTGAGCGTGGTTGGGTCGTGCAGGTTCCAAAACGCATCGAGCAGCTGGTCGTAAGAAACCTTTGCCGGATCGAAGCCTACTTGAACAACTTCTGCATGTCCGGTGTCGTCCGTGCAGACATCCTTGTAGCTTGGATTGACAAGAGAGCCGCCTTCATAGCCAACCGTGGCATCCGCGACGCCGGGGATCTGACGAAAAGCCGACTCAACGCCCCAGAAGCAGCCGGCGCCAAACGTTGCGAGTTCCATGTGAAATTATCTCCCTGATCGAGTTACTTCATTAACATCTACGATGGATTAGGCGGAAACGGATGGGATTCCGTTGCGACGTTAACGGACCTAAAGGTCCGTTGCTACATGGATTACAGTGCTACATGGATTACAGGCCGAGTTCGGCTGCGCTTTCGGCGAGCGCCGCGATGAGAAATGCGATGTGGTCGTCGAGCGGTACGCCGAATTCTTCGGCTGCTTGGTACACCTCTTCGCGGTTCACGTTGGCGGCAAAGCTCTTATCCTTGAGTTTCCTCCTAACCGATTGCACCGGGACATCTCGGATGGATTTGGATGGCCGCACGTAAGCGACCGCAGTGAGAAAACCGCACAGCTCGTCGCAAGCGAAAAGCGCTTTGGCCATCTGCGTATCGCGCGGCACGCCGAGATAGGTCGCATGACCACGGATCGCTCTTACGATATCCGCCGGGTAGCCCAGCTCTTCAAGCATCCGGCAGCCAAGTTCGGGATGCTGCTCCTGGTTCGGATGAATCTCCCAGTCGAAGTCGTGAAGCAATCCAACGATGCCCCAGCGACCTTCGTTCTCCCCAAGCTTGCGGGCGTAGGCACGCATCGCGGTTTCAACTGCACGCATGTGACGTCGCAGCGCCGGGTTTTTCACGTGCTCGCACACGAGCGTCCATGCTTCATCGCGCGTGGGAGTGCGTTGGTCGATCGCCATGGCTAGAAGTAGCCGGCTTTCTCTGCGGGAAACTCGACCAATTTGTTCTTGTCGAAATGCGGACGCGGATGAGCGAGCACGAACGCGGCGACGTCGGCTGATTCCTGATCGGTGAGCGAGCCCGGCGCATTGCGTGGCATCGCTACCTTGACGAACGGCATGATGCGATCCAACTTGCTCATGCCGGCTTTGTCGTTGAAACTATGTGGTCCCCACAGGGGCGGAATGCTGCCTGCACCGTCACCGTTTGCGCCGTGGCAAGAAGCGCAGCGCGCCGAATAGACCTGCGAGCCGTGCGTCGCGTTGGGCGTCTGCGCTGGCGTGACCCCAATTGGGCGTTGGCTCGGGAAACCGATACCGGTCGGTGCGCCGCGCGAAAGCCAAGCAATGTAGGCGGTGAGCGCGACCATCTCGCGGCTGGAATATGGCGGCGGTCTTCCGTTCATGCTGTAGAGGAAACATTCGGCGAGCCGATCTTGCAGCGCGATAAAACGATGAGCGCGTTTATTCCATTGCGGAAACGTCGCGTAGCTGCCAAGGAGAGAACCAGCGTGCGCTTGCGTGCCTCCTCCAGGATGACATGCAGCGCACGACATGCGCGCGGTAATATACGCTCCCGCATATTTCGGCGTCTGATCGAGAATGTCGCGCCCGTACGCGATGAGCTTGCCCGCAGGACCGGGTGGAAAGGTTGCAGTCGCATTCAGCGCGGCTTGATTGACGTCTGAGACCGAAGCGGGAGCACCGGCGTCGCGGCGCATGCCCGTGGCGCACGCGACGATCAGGCCGCTCATTGCGACGAGCACTGCGATTATGACCGCATGACGCGGAGTGAAGATCACTTGATAACCGGCAATCCCTCGACTTGCCATGCAAGGATACCGCCGAGCTGGTTGTGCACGTTGGTGTATCCATGCTCGTCGATCATGTAATCTTTGATGCTCCCACTGCGGTTGCCGGAGCGGCACGTGAAGATGATTTTCCGGTCGCGCGGCAGGTCAGCAATGCGATTGGGAATCTCGCGCATTGGAATGTGCGTCGCAGCCGGCACGTGCCCGGCATCCCACTCGTGCTGCTCGCGGACGTCGATGAGGAGCGCGCCGCGCGCGACCTCGTCCTGCGTTTGCTTCGCGTCGTAATCCTCGATCTCGGGATGGAGTAAGCCGCCTCGGTCGGCCATCGATATCGCCTCCATGTCTAGATGGAAAGTTATTTCACGCTGACAGGGATCAATCCCGTGGTGCTGGCGGCGATGAAAAGCCCGACGGCGAACACAAATACCGCAAAGATGCGTTTCAACGCGCGCTGGTTGAGTTTTGCCGCCAGCGCTCCGCCGATCCAGCTGCCGGCAAGACCACCAACCAGAAAGAGCGCAGCGACGGCCCAAGCCACGGTCGTCGAAGATGCCGTGTGCGCAGCGACGAGCGCCTGACCGACAAGGCTCGACGCGCAATTGATAGCGATGACGAGCAGCGAGGTTGGAATGGCCGCACGCATGGGCATGCCCAAAACAAGCACGAGGCATGGCACGATGAGAAAGCCACCGCCAACGCCGAGAAACCCGGTGAGAAACCCAATTGAAATACCGACGATTGCAACCGAGAGCCAATTTGGCCGGGTACGTCCGGCTGCATCGTATGTCTTCGACGCAAACATGAAGTATGACGCGACCAGCATAATGAGAGCAAACAGAAGCAAGAGCACGCGCCCTGAAAAAAATTCAGCCGCGTACCTTCCGGGCACGGCGCCAAAAAGGCCGACAAGACCGACAATAAGGCCGGAACCCGTGTCGGCGACCGATGCGCGCCCAAGGTAGCCGGCGAGTGCGGTGCCGCCGACGATGACAAGTGACGTGGGGATGGCGACGTGCACTGGCTCGCCGACGAGATAGACGAGAAGAGGGACCGTGATTATCGATCCCCCTCCGCCAGTAAGTCCGAGAGAAATGCCGACTGCCAGACCGTACAGGAACAACGGCACGACCGGCGTCACGTTAGATGATCGGGAAAACCTTCCAGCCGTTCTCTTGCGCTTGTTGTACCGCGGCTACGCCTGCGGGCACCATCTGGAATCCGGGCAAAAGAGATTTTTCGAAGTCGGCGAGTATGGCTTTGCCCGTCGTTGTTCCCATTTTTTGTGCGATGATGTACGCGACGCCCGTCGTCGCGTTGTGGCAGACAAAGAACTGCCCGCCACGCTTGATGACCGCCTGCGCGCTCCAGTCTTGATACACACCATCGGGATTGTCGGGATCGGCGCTCAAATCGAGATTTGAGTCAGCCTGATAGTACGTGTTGGTCGATGCGAGACCAAACATTTTGCCAATCGGGTACTTCTTCCACATCGCGTCATTCAGCGCGAACACAATGGATGGTCCGATGAATACCCCGAGCGTCGCGAGGTTGCCCAGGCCTTGCGAGAACAGGTACGAGTTCATCGAGTTTTGCATGTGGATATAAATGCTTGCCACGCCGGGCGCGATGAGGATGGGCGAGACGGATTGGAAGACTTGCTTGTGTTCGTTGTTGACGGTGAGCTTCTGGAGCATGAGGGCTTTGTCGTACTCTGTCGCTTTGAGGACGTGGAAGTGGACGGGCGCGCGATCGACCGCGGCATCCGCCACCGTGTCAAAACTCGACAAGGCCGCAGCCGAAACGCCGACCGCCGTCGCGGAAATAAAACCTTTCCTCGAAATAGACATGCAAAATCTCCTTGTCACTGACAGGCAGCTTCAGATAAGCGCCACCCTTCGCTTCTCATTCGCCCGCACCTCGCACAGCACTCTAGAGTTGAGGGAGTGACCCTGGCTCTCGCGAACCCCCCAAGCGATATGAGCTCGCGCGCCATAGCTGCTGCGGCTTTAACGATCGTTGCCTTCGCGCTATTGATCGTTGAAATAGCGTCGTGGGACGCCAGCGCGCGCTTTGGGCCATCCGCGCAGAACACATCGCGCTGCACCCTGAGCATCGTGACGGTAAGTGACGTCGACCGCGCGGCTGGTCTGCGTGAGGGCGATACGCTGCTCTTGCCGCAGATGGATGAACCCGGCCGCCTTGCCGTAAGCCAGATCGTGCCGATGCAAGTGGCGCACGTGAATGAAACAACACGGCTTGTCGTTGCGCGCGGCGGTCAGCAGCTGTCGTTGCCGTATACATTTCTTCACACCGACGGCGTGGGCAGATTCCTCGCTCAGTTGGGTTTCAAGTTCGTCATCCTCGCCGTTGGAGTTTTGGTCCTGTGGCGCGGACGTGATAGGGCGTCTCTTCTTCTCGGGGTGTGGTGCCTGGGCATAGCCGTTGCGCTCCCCGACGCGTGGTGGGGCGGTCTGCCGTTCAATGGCAGATTGTTAGGATCAGTTCTGACTGCGGCGCTGTGGACATACTCGCCCTTCGTTCTCTATCTCGTCGTTGAGTCAATCGCCACCGGAGTCGGAACGCGCGCAAAGACTATCGCGCGCATTCTCATGGCAATTACCGTTGCCCCGTCGCTCATCGTGAACGCGTTCAACACGGCAGCACAGACATCAACTGGATGCGCGCCTGTATTTCTCAATCCATGGCTCGTCAATGTAGCGTTTACGAGTTCGCAGCTGGTCACGATTGGATTTTTTGTCGTCAGCTACATGCGATCTACGGGTCTCGAACGTCTGCGTGTTCGCTGGGTCTTTTGGGCGTACATGCTAAGCCGTTTCGGAGTGTTGCTCAACCTTTTCAACAGGATCTCCTTGCACCCGGTGCACTTATCGGGTATCGAGTTCTTCACCGTCATGATCTTTCCAATTGGTTGCGCGTATGCTATCTTGCGCCACCACATCATCGACGTGAACTTCGTCCTCAACCGAACGCTCGTCTATACGATCCTCACGACGCTGGCTGTCGGCATCTTTATCATTGTCGAGAATGTCCTCAATGCCATTGCGGTCAACCGCGGCGTCGGTCTTGCCGTCGAGCTGACGCTCGCACTGAGTTTGGGCCTGTCATTCAACGCCTTGCACAAGAGAACAGAAAACGCCATCGAGCGAACGCTGTTCCGCCGCAAGCATCAGGCGGCCGTGGCCTTGCAACGCCTTTCCGAAGAAGCCGCATATACAGAAAGCGCCGGCGCCCTCTTGGATCGCATCACGACCGAGATCCCGCAAGCCACGGGAGCCCGTTCTGCAGCAGTGTACGAACGCATCGACGGCGGCTACAAACTCGCGGCCGGGGGCGGAAATGACATGCCGCAGACTGTGAACACCGATGACTTGGCATTTGTGCGTTTGCGCAAGGGTCTTTCGCAGGTCGACCTTACCGATGTGCCAAGCGCGCTTGGCACCGATGGGTTTGCGTTTGCGTTTGCCGTGCGCGGACAGCTCGTCGGCGCGCTGGTTTGCAGCCGGCGCTTGAACGGCGAAAGCTACGCGCCCGATGAGGTCGCAATGTTGCGCAACGTTGCGCATGAGGTTGGAGCCGAACTGCATGCGATCCGCACGCGCCAACATGCAGAGCTTTTGGATGCCCTTGTGTCCGGGCGGATCGATCTGCAAACCGTGAAAACGCGGCTTGATTCGAAGGGCGCTATAGATTAATGTGAGGAGCAGCTATCTAAAGAAACGTCTTCAACGTGCTGCGCGAAGGTCCATTGGTGTCCCTCGAGGTCGGCGACCTGGTAGCACCGATCTCCCCAAGGGCGATTTGCAATCTCGAGAACGATGCTCGCGCCAGCCGCTGTGGCTTGCTGACAGTGGTCGTCCACGTTGTCGACGTAAACGTAGAGCATAGTGCTCACGTCTCCGCTGGGACTGCCGCCGTGGATGGACGGAAGACCAAGAGTGATAAGGCTGTCGCCGACTTCCATTTGTGAGCGCTCGATGAGGCCGTCTGATGACGTGTGGCGTGCGGCTCTACGCTCTTGAAAACCGAACACACGGCTGAGCCACTCGATTGCCGCGCCAGGATCATCGTAAATGAGATGAGGTACGATGCGAGGCGAACCCTTCGGCGGACTAGGCATTGCCGGACTCGATCGGTAACCCCTGTGCGCGCCATTCATCGAATCCTTCAGGCACACTTGCGATATTCTTGAATCCAAGCGCGCTGAGCACGCTTGCGGCAGACACCGACCTATCGCCGCGTGCGCACATGACGAGCAGCGGTTTATTTTTCGGAACGTCTGCGATTTTTGCGCGCAGTCTGCCCGAGCTGATATGCGTCGCGCCCGGAACATGCGCCTCAAAATACTCACCAAGCTGACGCACGTCGAGGACAATTGCTTCGTCCGACGACCAGCGCCGCTGTGCCTCATTCAGTTCTATGCCGGGCAGCGACGCTGTCGGCATGCCCGCGCTTTTTACATCTGTGATGTACCCAGCAATGTTGTCGAGGCCAACTCGCACGAGCCTGCGCACAAGCGTCCCCACGCGTTCGGGTGGCGCGAGCAGTACGATTGGATGATCGGGTGACGCAAACCAGGCGGCGCGTGACGAGAATGATGGTTGGTCGGGAACACTGATTGACCCCTCGATATGCAGGGTGGAAAATTCGCCGCGTGGACGCGTATCGATGAGCGTGGCCCCATTTGCTACTGCAGCCTTCAGCACGGCCGGCGTAAGCCGCGGCGGATCGGGAAGACGACCCAAAATCCGCGTGTAGCCACGATTGAGGCGCTTCATGCGCGCGAAATATGTTGGGGCATCCGGCTGGCCCTCAAGTAGCGCTTCGACGAATCCGCCTTCGTTGCCCGATTCGGCATATGCGCTCCACCACGAAAAACGACGCTCGTAGCCGAGCGTCGTGCTGGGGACGGCGCCGAGCGCCTTGCCACAAGCAGAACCAGCTCCATGCGCCGGCCAAATCTGAACGAAGTCGGGCAGAGCCGCGAGCGTCGACCTGAGGCTGGCAAACATGACGTGCGCGCTCGCTCGGGCGCTACCGACGGCGCCGAGGGCTTCTTCGAGCAAGTCGGGGCGGCCCAAATCTCCGACGAAGAAGAAATCGCCGGACAACAGTAGCATGGGCTGCGGTTTCTTTTCGTCATCAAAGATCTCAAAACAGATATGTTCGGGCGTGTGTCCAGGCGTGTGACGGATTCGAGCGCGCACTGCACCGATGGGGATGACGTCGCCGTTGCGCACGAGATCTGCGCGGACGCCCTCTTGTTGCGTCAGATACCCGAGCTTTGCATCGCCGTGGCCTGATACGTATAACGGAGCGCCGACCGCGGCCGCGAGTTCGCGCCCGCCCGAAAGATAGTCCGCGTGGATGTGGGTTTCGGCAACAGCAACAATTCGCAAGTCGTGACGGCCGGCAAGGTGTGTGTAGACGTCTATATCACGTCGCGGATCGACGACAAGTGCCTGGCCTGTCGGCTCATCACCGATGACGTATGAAGCGTGCGCCAAGCCTTCATCGTAGATCTGACGAAAAAACACGATACCTGAAAGTTTCGGCACTACTGTCGCTCTCCTCTAGGAGTGTGACGCCGAGCGCCGAACAAAGGCTGCCC
>Ga0207416_1001146_pt1 | contig 37703 bp, 39 predicted proteins | sample PaiPotPPM11metaG_FD_184107 | JGI IMG/M metagenome (GOLD analysis project Ga0207416, IMG submission 184107) | Iron sulfur acid spring bacterial and archeal communities from Banff, Canada, to study Microbial Dark Matter (Phase II) - Paint Pots PPM... ...
GACCGGTTTCGGCGATCTGGCGACGCGCTACAACCCGCGCTATTCGTCCTCGGGCGCGCCGATCACGGCGCCGATCCAGGCGGCCGCCACGCGGCCCGTCGATCCCGCAACCGTGCACCCCACCGCGCCGACGCTGCCGCCTCCGCCTCCGCAGCCGCAGCAACGGATGTTCGGTGGCAAGCCGGTGCGCCGGATGGGGATGATCGTTGACGACGGGCTCGACATCCCGGCCTTTAAACGGCGCGGCGCGGATCCTAATGCGATGCTGGATCGGTCCGAGCCAAACGAACTCGGCGATCAGGACGACAAGCTCGATATCCCGACCTTCCTGCGCAAGCATCTGGAGTAGCGCGGGAAGGCGAGGGACGGGGGAGCCGCGAGAGCGCCGCCGGCGCGCGCCCGAGCGCGCGCCGGCGTCGGCTCCGCAACGAAACGAAGCGGATGCGCGGCCCCGCGGGGCGCGCATCCGCTTCGCTGCTCCGGCTCTGTTCGCGCGCTTCGCCGCGCGCTCCTGCGCGGTGAAGCGCGGAACGAACAGCGACCGATGCGCCCGCCGAAGCGGGCGCATCGGTCGCTGTTTTTTGCAGGCGCTGGATTCGTGGTGCAAGCCGCGCGCGTGTCGCGCGCGGCTTGCGCCACGGATTTAGCAACACTTCAAGCTACACGCCGGCGTGCAGCTTGATCAACTCGAGCGTAACTTCGGCGGTCGCGGTCATGTCGCGCGCGTCAAGCCACTCGCGCACCGTATGGATGTCGCGCATGCCGGTGCCCAAGTTGGCGACCACCAGTCCGCGCTGATTGAGGATGTTGGCATCGCATCCGCCGCCGGTCGCATGCGGCTTGACCTCGCGGCCAAGCCGCCGCGCGGCTTCGATCACCTTGCGCACGATCGGCGCGTCCTCCGGCAAATTCATCGCGGCGTAGGATGGCACGCTGCGATATTCCAGCTCGGCTTGCACCACTTTGCCGTCCACCGTGACTGCGGAGCGGGCCACCGCATCCTTGAAGCATCCGATCATATGTTCGACTTGCGCGGTCAGCTTGAGCGGATCGTTCGAGCGCGCCTCGCCCCGCACCACGACCTCGTTGGGCACGATGTTGCCCGCGCGGCCGCCCTGGATGGTGCCGAGGTTGGCGGTGGTCTCGTCGTCGATTCGCCCCAGGCGCATCGCGGCGATCGCCTCGGCCGCGATCTTGATCGCCGAAAGCCCGCGCTCGGGTGCCATCCCGGCATGCGCTTCGAGCCCGCGCACGGTGAAACGCAAACTTTGTGCGCCGGCCCCGCGCACGAACAGATAGCCGGGCGAGTCGCTGTCGAAGACCAGACCCTCGCGCGCGCGCAGCAGGCTAAGGTCGAGGTTGCGTGCGCCTTGCAGGCCGATTTCCTCGCACACGGTGAATACGACGTCGATCGGTCCATGCGCAATATTCTGCTCGCGCAGTTGATGAAGCACCTCGCAGATGATCGCGCATCCCGACTTGTCGTCGCCGCCAAGCACCGTGGTGCCGTCGGTCCGGATGATGTCGCCGTCGACTACGGGCTTCACGCCTTCGCCCGGAACGACGGTGTCCATGTGCGCACACAAAAGCAGCGGCGGTACGCCCTCGCGGGTGCCGTCGAGATGGCCGATCAGATTGCCGCAGTTGCCGTGGACCTTTTCGGCGGCGCCGTCGAAGCGGCATCGAAGGCCCGCGCTTTCCAGCTCGCGGACGAGCCTGAGCGCGACGTCGCGTTCGCGGCGCGAGAGCGAGTCGATCTGGACGATTTCCAGGAACAGTTGTTTTAGACGCGCATGGTTGACCGCCGCCATGATGGGTTTGTATCGCGATTGGCGCCGCGCTTTCCACCGCGGCATCCGAATTGCGAATACAACAGGTGCGTCAGTAGGCGGCGCTCGCGCGAGCCGCCGCGATTAGGCGGTCGATTTCCTCTTCGGTGAAGCCGGCCAGCAGGCGCGCCTCGCGTGCGATCGTGATGGTCCGCGAGTTTGTTCCGACGTCGTCGATCGCCCTGCGCGCGCCGCGCGCATTGAACAGGTCGTCGACGCTGTCCTGGAACTCCTGCGCGCGCCGCAGCCGCTCGGGGTCGCCCTCGGTCAGCTTGCGCATCCACTTCGAACCCATCCGCACGTGAGTGATCTCGTCGGCCAGCACGTAGTCGACCGCGCGCTCGATAACTTCGTCGCCGTTTTTCTGCGCGATGCGGATTAACTGGTCGAAGACGTCGCAGGCGAGTCCCTCCAGGCCGCGGTTGATCCCTGCGACGCGGGCCGCAGGATCGTCGGCCTGGGTGCAGCGCCACAGGATTTCGGTTTCCGGATAGTCGCCAGGTTCGGCGCCCATGTATTGCAAGAGGCGCATGAAAATCTCGCTGTGCCGCGACTCGTCCCAGACCTGGCGCGCCATGTCGAGCTGAAACTCCCACGGCGCGTCGGGAAAATCGAACAGCGTACGGCCCGCGGCTTCCATCGCCTGCAACTCGCCGGCAAAGATGCCGTGCAGGCGCACTCGCAGCGCTTCCTGGTCGAAGGGCAGCACGCGATCGTCGAGGCCCTGCTCCTCGCGAATCTCGCGCATCCTGCGCGCGCGCAGCAGCACGAAGTTGTCGGGGCGGGCGAGGCGATCGGCGGGAATCATTTTCTGCATCGCGGTCGAGTCCTTTACTGTTCGATATATCAACCTGCTGCGTGACGCCAACGCTCAGTAGGCAGAGCTGCGCGCGGCGGCCTTCATCAGACGATCGATCTCTTCGTCGGTGAAGCCGGCCAGCAGGCGCGTCTCGCGCGAGATGGTGAGTGTCGCGTCGAAATCAATCTGCTGGTCGCCCAGCATCAGCGGCACCTGCGGCGCCTCCTCCTTGGAGGTGCGGAAGCCGTCGAAATTGAACAGCGCGTCGATATTGTCCTGGAACTGTTGCGCGCGTTGCAGCCGCTCGGGGTCGCCCTCGGTCAGCTTGCGCATCCACTTCGAGCCCATCCGCACGTGGGTGATTTCGTCGGCCAGCACATAGTCGACGGCGCGCTCGATAATCGGGTCGCCCATCTTCTGTCCCATCCGGATGATCTGCTCGAAGACGTCGCAAGCGAGCCCCTCCAGGCCGCGGTTGATGCCGGCCACGCGGCAGGCGGGATCGTCGACCTGGGTACACGACCACAGGATTTCGCTTTCGGGAAATTCACCGATGTAGGAGCCGACGTACTCGAGCAGCTTGGCAAAAATCTCGGCGTGGCGCGATTCGTCCCACACCTGGCGCGCCATGTCGAGCTGGAACTCCCACGGCGCGTCGGGAAAATCGAACAGCGTGCGCCCCGCCGCCTCCATCGCCTGCATCTCGCCGGTGGCGATTCCGTGTAGCCGCCCCTTTAAGAAGTCCTCCTCCAAAGGCATCACGTTGTTGGCCACGAGCCCCTGGTCAATCCGCGCCTCGCGGATGCGCTCGACCGGGACGAGGATGTGTTCGTCGGGGCGCGCGAGCCGGTCTACCGCAATCATTTTTTGCATGACGACATATCCTTTCGAATCGAGTACCTGCGAGTTAAATGCCGAGCAATCAGCGGGTCCAGGCGGTGCGGCCGCCCGCGAGATTGACCGCCTCCCAGATGACCCAACGCCCGTCGTGCTCGCCCAGCCGAAGCTGGAGCGTGAAGGGGGCTTCTCGCGCGCCGAACAGCCGCGCCTTGACGAAATAATGATTGGCGGCCTTTGCGGTTGCGATGATTTTGTGACTCTCGTACGCGCCGGGCGCGATCGCGTCCATCAATTCGCGCAACTCGCCCGCGGCCTTGGCGACCACCAGCGTTTCGAGTTCCGCGCGTCGGCCTTGCGCGAGCAAGTCGAGAATATGATCGGCCGCCGCGAGCATCGCCGGCGGAACCACGAACCGCTTCGCGATCGGCTGCGGCCCCATCACGCTGGATCGATCTCCGAGATCGGGCATCAGAAGTTCCCTCGCTCAGGCGTCATCGCTTTCCACCCTCGAGCTCAACGCCGGCCATGCCGCCGGTCGCGGGCGTCCAACGCCAGTCCATGGCGTTCGCCCGGGCGGAAAATACTCGGCTTCCGCGATCAGCCAGTGGCCATCGCCGTAGCGCGTCCAACGGATCTGCATCAGCGCGCTGCCGTGCGCGCCCGCGAAGCGCACCTTGGAGATGTACTGCGAGCCCAGCCGCGCGAGCCCTGGCGCCGCGTGACGATCGAAAGGGCCCTGGCGCATCGCGTCGTTCAGCGCAAGGCGATAGGCTTCCAGAGCGGCCGGTGCGACGTGGCTTTCGGCCGCGCCGACATCGCCCGCGAGCACCGCGCGCGCATGCGCAGCGATTGCTTCGGCCAGCTCTGGAACCTTGACTTCCGGCCTCATCTGATTTTCGTCCCCGGTCATCGGCTGCGTCCGAGCCGCTGCGGCTCCTCGCGATCGCGTTCCATCCCGGTGACTCCGCCCGAGGCCGCGAGCAATTCCTCGAGCTGCGCTTGCCAGACCGTGGCGCGGTGATGCTTCTCAGGCGTGTCGAGCAGGTTGTCGATCAGAACGAGGCTGCGCTCGATGTGGCGTTTTTCGTCGTCGACCAGGTGGGCGAGAATCCTGAGCGTCGGGGGTTCATAGACTGGGTTGGCCGCGGTGACGTGGGCGCTGTAGTGGGCCACCAGGTGCGGCTTGAGCACGCGATAAATTCCGGCCATCCGCTCGATCGTGTCTTCCCACTGCTCCTTGTCCTCGATCGCGTTCATGAATGTGACGAACGCCTCGTTGGGCGGACGCGAGACCTGGGCCTGCGAGCGCAACTCGCCCAGACGCTTACCCAGCGCATCGGCGTGGAGCGCGCACTCGTAGACCTGACGCGCCATCTCGAGCTTTACCGGAATTTCCGGCGTAAGCGCGATCCATCCGGCCATCATCCGCATCATCCGCTCTTCGGCGTAGCGGTAGTTCATGATGAAGCCGGCGCTTTGCCGCACGCTGTAAACGCCCTCGAGTGTGCGCCGGTCGTAAAGTTCCATGTTCAGCCACACCGCCTTTTAGATTTCCGCGCTGCGCCGGTCAGCGTCGAAGAAACGGCCTTCGACGAGCGCCGCGACCTGCCGCCAGTAAGTTTCCTTGTCAGTCTTGCCGAGGTAGTCGGCGCCCATCGCCCACCCCGAGCACAGCATATGGACCGCCTGGACCACGCTTCGAAGATCGTCGTAGAAAATCACGCCCATCTTGCGCCCACGCTCGAGCACGTTCTCGACAGTCGAAGTGTAACGGCCCACGATCTGTTTGAGCCCGACGCGGTAGTCGGGACGGCGCGCCAGGTAGCGCACCTCCTGGTTGAGCACGCAAAACGCCTCGCGGTGGCGATCGATTACGTCGATCGCTGCGCGCATCAGCTCCAGCAGCTCGCGCCGCGGCTCGCCACGGCTCTTCCCGCGGATCTGCGGCAGCATCTCCGCCAGCTCCGCGACCATCGATTCGGCTAGCAACAGCAGGATGTCGTCCTTGCTTTGCAGGTAGACGTAGATCGAGCCGGCGGCCAATCTTGCCTCCAGCGCGATCTCCTTGACCGTGGCTTCGTGAAACGACTTGTGCTTCAGCACACGGCACGCGGCGGCGAAGATTTGCTGGCGGCGCGCGCGTACCAGCGTCTCGTCCTGATTCTGGTTTCTGAGCGGTTCGGCCATGGTTGCGATCCCCCTGGAGAGCGAAGGGTGGGGTGAGGATTTGTCAGGTCAGCATCTGGCACGGCGCCAGGGGAAAAGAGCCGCGCCTGACGCGATTTGCCCGCGAGTGCTCCTTTATGAGTGCTAATGAATGAACGTTCATTTGTCAACGTCTGAGGTAACTATCCCTTGACTGTATAAGCGCCTTGTGTTATTGTTTCTTTCACCATGATGACGGATCGCAAAAATCCTAAGCGCTGCAAGTCTTCAGAATCGCGTTATTCGCTGATGGAGTTTAGGCGCGAATTCGCCGATGACGATGCTTGCCTGCAATGGCTTTGGCGCGCTCGATACTCTGCGGACGGCGTCAATGCCGAATGCCCGAAGTGCGATGAGATGCGCCCCTTCGAGCGCTACGAGACGAAGCAGCGACGGCAATCATGGACCTGCACGGCCTGCGGCTTTCATCTTCATCCGACCGCAGGAACGATCTTTCACAAATCGTCAACGTCGCTGCATCTCTGGTTCTATGCGATGTATCTGATGACAAGCACCCGCTGCGGTATCTCCGCGAAGCAGCTTGAGCGGGAACTTGGCGTCACCTACAAAACCGCTTGGCGTATCTTCAAGCAGACAAGAACGCTCTTTGCCGATGACGGATCGCCACTGTCGGGCTTTGTCGAAATCGATGAGTCTTATTTTGGCGGGAAGGAATCGAACAAGCATCTCGCCAAACGCGCGCGTCACTACAAGATGCTCAAGGAACCTGTGCTCGGAATGGTCCAGCGTGCCGAGGGCGAGCGTTGCGGAAAGGTTGTAGCATCGGTGCTTCCCTTTCCTTGGAAGGGCTACATACTGCCGCCGATCAAAGAAAAGGTGCTAGAGCGGACTGCCGTGTATACCGACGAAGCGCCCGTCTATGACAATCTGCCCGGCATGGGCTACAGGCATAAGCGCGTCCATCACTCACAGAAGGTATACGTAAGCGGGGATGCGCACGTGAACACGCTGGAAGGATTTTGGTCGCTCGCCAAGCGTGGGATCAATGGCGTGTATCATTCAGTTTCTAAACAGCACTTGCAGTCTTATTTGAACGAGTACGCTTGGCGCTACAACCATCGCGACGATGCGCGTGGACATTTTCGTCGGCTACTTCTTCGGGCTGCTAGGCCGTCCTGACGATGGTTTGGCCGCGTTCTTTAAGACCTGGAAGAAGTCGCCGCGCTTCGGCTGCGGAATAGCTATAGTGCCTTTTCGCACTGTGGGTTTCTTTTTCTTAGTCTGCATGGATCACGCTCTCCGCTTCTGATACCATCGCAAACGGAAACGCCTTCGATTTGGGGTCGAAGGCGTGGGTGGTTCAACCGGCTCGTCAGTTAGCTGCCGGTAGATGATGTTGGGAACCAGACAATCCCCAGCATAGCGACTCCCTCCAAAACTGGCAAGCCACAGAAGGCGATTTCTGGTCAGAAAATCGCACGCTAGAGGCTTGTCCGATGGGAATTAACGCGGGACTGAACGGGAACTATGTGTTTGAGCGCGGCTACGATCAACGGGAACGTAGGCTCAAAGAGCGCTGGCGCTTACGCGCTTGGCCGTACGCTAAATAGTGATGGCTCTATGCCAGTAAACTATATTGGTCGAGCCGATGCGGATGTGAACGCTCGGCTTCAACAACACGCCGTTGAGGGCAAATACAAATATTTTGCGTTCATTTATTGTGCTGGAGCGTCAGCGGCATATCAGCGGGAATGCGAACTTTATCACCTGTTCGGGAACTTGGACAACGTAAACCATCCCGGGAAGGTAAACAGTTGGGACAAGTGTCCGAAATGTGGCGCCTAGGATAAGGCTTGCGAATTCCGTTCAATAAGGTCGAGCGCGTCTCTGAGGGCCATCATATATCCATGATGCCAGTAGGCGCGCTCGACCGTTCCTTCCTCACAATGCTTCTGTTCAGTTTTGCAACAGTTGCCGACTTCCGACAGCCAAGCATCGATGCCGTCAGCTCGCGTTTTGAGGAATTCCCTAACATCGCTCAGGCGGATGATGCGATCCTCATCGGATAATCTCATTGGCTCGGCGCGCATGGTTCTAAGAATAAGCATGCACTATGCCACTTATCGATGATCGGGTTTTTGGTTGATGGATGAAAGAGCGGTTTCACGATCCGCTTGAACGCTCGTTGTGTCTCTCCCGCGATATTATTTCTTTATGGGTTTCCGGCCAGCTTGCTCTATTTTCTTATCGAACTTAGCCCGCCGTTCTTTGTCTTTTTCTGGCCCTACGATGAAGTAGTCGAACAACGTGTCCACCACTTCAAGCGTCCATTCAGCTTCCTTTGGCTCAACGTCTACAATATTACCCAATTCGTCCTTTTGGGTGTGTGCCGAGAAATCTGCGATCTCGCGCAAGTAATCCAGATTACCCGTTACGTGAGAGGGATGACCGCCCTGCCTCTCGAACGCTTCGATCATGGTCGAAAGCTTAAGTGATCGCGTCACCTTCCCATACTTCTCTAAGAGATCGGCTAGAATTTTCCTAGCTAAGACAGCAGACATGCGTGGGCTGTCCTTTAGAATTGCTGAGGCCTCAAGGTAGTCGCGACGAAACGGCTCTTTGACCAAGGGACCGATCTCTCTAGGTGGGCGCTTCTGAGGCACAGCCCACCACATATCCGGCACAACCTCCTCCAGTGCTTGGCCCTTGAAAGTAACGTAACGCCGAGTTTGGACGATTACCTCTCGGCACTCCTCGTTTGGGCACTTCATCCAGTAAAACCTGACTGACAGCCAGCGTTCGCCCCTCAGGTAGTTCATAGGAGGAAGAGACAACCTTCCGGTGCCGCCCAATCCCGCGTCTTGAGACGAAGAATCGGCAGGAGGATCTCCGCGCGTATAAACGACCGCGATCCCCTCTGTGGGTTTCTCTAGAGGTTTACCTACGGAATCAGTAACAACGTAGGTTTTTTGCCATAACCCGCTTTGCGGGATTTCGGCATTGCAATAAGGACATTTCACGGACGCCACTCCATCAAGGCGCGATGGCGCAAACAGAGCGCACGCGGCTTTAAGGAATCCCCAAGCCGGATTGTGTTCATTCTCAGGATAACATCGTTCATTTTCTATTTCTACAGTCATGGTATAGTTACCACGTCTGAAGCAATCCGCAGGATTTCAAAATGCAATGCGTCGGTCCTTTTGCAGCAGGGTTCGCATGAACGATTAGTGGAGTCGTTCCGATTTGACTGCGATCTTGAAGGACTTCCTTTGCGGTATGGAATTTGCGCTTGGCCTCTTGGCATGAAGCGCTGGAGCAAACGCGCAGGCCGCTGTCCCGTGCTCGAAAGCTTCGCGGCGGTGGTCACTGTTCGACGCCGGCGCTCTACGTCTGCCATTGCGGAGGAAACGAGATGAACGTTGCAATCTGGCTCCCAGCCACATTCCTGCTTGGTCTGACCGGCCTCGGCCTTTGCTACGCGTTCTTACTCGGGTGCGAGAAGATCTAGGGAGGTAATCGTGATCTATTTCACAGCCATCGTCACAGCTTTGGCCTTCGTCTACCTGGTGACTGCGATGATTCGGCCGGAGTGGTTCTAGCCACTAATCCAGCGCCAATCAAAGAGGATATTAGCCATGTGGCTTCTGCCTATTTCTGTAATCATCTTCACGATCATCATCGCCGTTCCACTAAGCCGTTACATGGCGAAGATCATGGACGGCGACTACCGAGCGCCGAAAGTACTCCAATGGTTCGAGAAGCGCCTGAATAGCGGCCCGCAGAATTGGAAGCAGTACACGGTCGCGCTGCTGGTTTTCAACACGGTGCTGTTTGTCTACGGCTATGTTGTGCTGTCGGTCCAACCGCGGATGCCACTGAACCCGCGCGGTCTGGGCATGCTGGCGCCGACCACGGTGTTCCATACCGTGATCTCGTTCATAACCAACACCAACATGCAGCACTACTCCGGAGACGTGGCTTTCTCGAATTTCAGCCAGATTTTCTTCTGCATAGCGAACTTCTTTCTCTCGGCCTCAGTCGGGCTGTGCGCTCTTGCCGCGATTATCCGCGCCCTGCGCGGCGATTTGGCGCTCGGTAACTTCTTCGTCGATATGTGGCGCGTGATCGTTTACATGTTCCTGCCGGCAGCCTTCGTAATTAGCCTGGTGTTCCTGGCACAGGGCATGCCGATGACCTACCAAAACGACTATCAAGTCGCGACCCTCGAACCAGCGGCGATGGGCACGGCGGACAACGGTCAGCCGAAGCAACAGACTATCGTAGTTGGTCCGCTGGCCGCCTTTGTCCCGATGAAGATGATGGGCACCAACGGCGGCGGCTTCTTCGGAATGAACTCGGCGCATCCGTTCGAAAACCCCAGCGCGGCCACGAACTTCTTCGAAACTTTTTGCATGATGCTGTTTCCGATGGCGCTGGTGCTGATGTTTGGCCGGATGCTGGGGCGGTTTCGCCATGCGATGGTCATATTCTCGGTGATGCTGCTGTTGTTTGTAGGCACTGTCGTATGGACAATCTATTTCGACACGCTCAAACCTAACCCCGGCCTTACTGCTCATCCGCAGAGCCGAACTTTCGAGATCGCGAGCGCGACCGCGCCCGGCGGCAAACGCGTCATCACCTTACCTCCAGTGGCTGGACTGCCGGTCGATCAGCATCTCGGCAATCTCGAGGGCAAGGAGTTGCGCTTCGGGACCTCCGCGGCTGCGACTTTCGCCGCGGCCACAGTTGATGTGACCTGCGGTGCGGTCAATTGCGAACATGACAGCCTGAATCCGATCGCGGGCCTCTCTCCCTTCGTGGGAATGTGGCTGAACTGCATCTACGGCGGCAAAGGCGTTGGCATGATCAATCTGCTGCTGTTCCTGATCATCGGTATCTTCCTGGCAGGACAGATGGTGGGGCGCACGCCCGAATACCTCGGCAGGAAAATCGGCGGACGCGAGATGACGCTCGCGATGATCGCACTGCTGGTTCATCCATTTCTTATCTTGGAACCGTCGGGGCTCTATGCCGCGACCAACTGGGGAATCAAGGCGGAGAACAATCCAGCCGCGCACGGACTATCGGAGATCGTTTACCAGTTCTCGTCATCGTCAGCTAACAACGGCTCCTCTTTTGACGGCCTGGGTGTGAGTTATGGCCTGAACAACAATTCAAATCCGGCACCTGAAGCGGTTCCGTGGGACATCGGCGGCGGCCTGGTCATCCTGTTCGGGCGCTATCTGCCGATCGTGGCGCCGATCGCGATGGCGGCGTTTCTCGGCATGAAGAAGAAAACGCCGTTCGGGTTGGGAACTCTGCGCGACGATACCTTTACCTTCGGCTGTCTCCTGTTCGGTACGATCGTAATCGTCGGCGCGTTGTTGTTCCTGCCGGTGGCCGCGCTGGGACCGCTGGCCGAGCATTTGGGGCCGATTCCTTTCGGCGGGTAGCCGCATCGCCGGCCAAAGCCAGGCAGAGAAGTTCGGTTCCACAGGTCGATATATTTGGAGGGCGCGAAAATGGGAGCAGCCGCACAACCAGTACGCACGATTCAGGCGCCGGAGCATCCGCGTCCGCCTCGGCGAGTAAAGAGCCGCAGGCTGTTTGAACCGGAGCTGGTGCGTGAATCGTTGAAACAGTCGTTCGTGATGCTCCGGCCGGATATCCAGTGGAGCAATCCGGTGATGTTCGTCGTCGAGATCGGCGCGGTGCTCACGCTGATGTTCATTATCCAGGCGGCGGTCAGCACGGCCGCCAGCCAGGTGCCGATTACCTACTTCATAGCGCTCGATTTCTGGCTATTTCTCACGGTGCTTTTTGCCAACTTCGCGACCGCGTTGGCCGAGGCGCGCGGCAAGGCCCAGGCCGAATCGCTGCGCAAGACCCGCAGCGAGACTCCCGCCTACAGGCTCAAAAAAGGCGATACGATCGAAGAGGTGCTTTCGACCGAGCTCAGGCCGGGCGACCGCGTCGTGGTTACGGCGGGCCAGATCATTCCGAGTGATGGAGAGATAGTAGACGGGATCGCGTCGGTGGACGAATCGGCAATCACCGGCGAATCAGCGCCGGTTATTCGCGAGGCCGGCGGCGATCGCTCCGGAGTCACCGGCGGAACAAGGGTCATCTCCGATCGCATCGTGGTGAAGATTACCGCCCTTCCGGGGCAGAGCTTTCTCGATCGCATGATCGCGCTCGTCGAGGGCGCCGTCCGCCAAAAAACCCCGAACGAGATCGCGTTGACCCTGGTGCTGTCCGGCCTGACCCTGGCCTTCCTGATTGTCGTCCTGCCGATATGGCCGATGGCCTGGAACGCCGAACAGTACATGATGAGCTATCTGGGGCTCTCGGAGCCGATGAAAAGCCTCGGCACCGACGTTCCGACCCTGGTGGCTCTGCTGGTCTGTTTGATTCCGACCACGATCGGAGCATTGCTCGCCGCAATCGGAATTGCGGGCATGGATCGCGCGCTCCAGGCCAACATCATTGCGAAGAGCGGCAAGGCGGTTGAGACGGCTGGCGATATCGATACCGTGCTGCTCGACAAAACGGGCACGATCACCGTGGGCAACCGCCGCGCCACCGACTTCAAATCGGTGGCCCTCTATTCTCAGCTCAGGCTGGCGCTGCTTGCCGCGCTCGCTTCGGTCGCCGACGAGACGCCCGAGGGCAAAAGCATCGTCATCGCGGCGCAAGCGGTGGGAGTCGGTGCCAAGGAGTTGGCCGCGCCGAGCGGCGCACAGTTCATCCCGTTCAGTGCGCAGACCAGGATGAGCGGGGTGGATTTTCCCGACGGGAGACGCATCCGCAAAGGTGCGCCGGACGCGGTTATCGCTTTCATCCGGCAGAGCAACGGCGAGGTTCCGGGCGGTCTCGAGCAGGTTGTCGACGCGGTCGCCTCGAAAGGCGCGACGCCACTGGTGGTGGCGGAGAATTCAAAGATCGCCGGCGTCGTCGTCCTCGAAGACATTTTGAAGGTTGGAATGAGCGAGCGCTTCGAGCGGCTGCGCATGATGGGCCTCAGGACCGTGATGATCACCGGCGACAATCCGCTGACCGCGGCGACGATCGCCAAGCAGGCCGGCGTCGACGACTTTGTCGCGCAGGCCACGCCCGAATCCAAGCTCGCTTACATCCGCAAGGAACAGGCCGACGGCAAACTGGTCGCGATGATGGGTGACGGCACCAACGACGCGCCGGCGCTTGCCCAGGCCGACGTGGGCCTGGCGATGAATTCGGGGACTCAGGCGGCGAAGGAAGCCGGCAACATGGTCGACCTCGATTCCGACCCGACCAAGCTTATCGAGGTCGTCGAGATCGGCAAACAGCTATTGATGACGCGCGGCGCGCTGACGACATTTTCCGTGGCCAACGACGTCGCCAAGTATTTCGCGATCGTTCCCGCGCTCTTTGCCGGCACCCTACCGTGGCTCAAGGCAATGGACGTGATGAATCTGCATTCGCCGACCTCCGCAATACTGTCGGCGGTAATCTTCAACGCGCTCATCATTCCGGCTTTGATTCCGGTCGCGCTTAAAGGGGTCAGGTACCGGCCGCTCGGCGCCGATGCGCTGCTGCGCAAGAACCTTCTGGTCTGGGGCCTCGGCGGGGTAGTTCTTCCTTTCATTGGAATAAAGCTCATCGACGTCGTTCTGACCGCGATGCACATGGTTGCGTGACGATCGGGTTGCGTGACGATCGGTTTCTTTGAGGACAACAAGCGATGCGAACTCACATCATAAAAAGTCTCTGGTTGTTGGGCTCGACGGTGGTCATCTGCTGCCTGATCTATCCTTTGGCGGTATGGGCGATTGGACAGACTTTCTTTCCGTTCACGGCCAACGGGAGCATGGTCACCGGCCCGGACGGCAAACAGGTCGGCTCGCTGCTGATTGCGCAGCCGTTCACCAAGGATGAATACTTCTGGCCGCGGCCTTCGGCGGCGTCATACGACGCGTCCGCGTCCGCTTCATCGACGCTCGCTGCGTCGAACTACCTCCTTCGCGATCGCGTGGCGCGGATGCTTGGTCCGATCGTCAAGTATAAAAACGGTGCAAAGGCCGGTCAGTTGGCCGCGCCCGACGTTGAGGCGTGGTTTCAACAGGATCGCTACCAGGGCAAGGCGAATATCGTCGCGCAATGGGCAGACAATCATAACGAGCTCGCGCAAAGTTGGGTGAGCGCCGATCCGTCGCACGCCCAATATGTCAGTGCCTGGGCCAAGAGCCACAAGGCAGCGGTGACGGATTGGATAAAGCAGAATCCGGGAACTCCGCAGCCCCAGGCCTCTGACCTGGCCGTTTTGTTCTTTGAAAACTTCTCCAAGGACAATCCAGGCAAGTTCCCCTCGCCGGTCACGACGCAACTGCCAAACGGTAAGACTCAAACCGCTATCGCACCGGTAGCTAGTGGCTCGGATGTTCAGTCGATCTTTTTCGATATGTGGCGCCAAGACCATCCCGATGCCGATCTGGCAAATGTTCCCGGCGACGTGGTGACGACTTCAGGCTCTGGTCTGGATCCCGATATCACGATGGACAATGCGCAATATCAGCTCGACCGCGTGGCTTCGAAGTGGGCAACGGAGCTGAAGCGTGACCCGGCGCAGGTCCGCAGTGAGATCAACACTATCATCCAGACTGATGCGTATGCGCCGATGAACGGACTATTCGGCGAGAGGATGGTCAATGTTTTGCGGATCAACCTCGAATTGCGCAAGCGCTATGGAGCCCCGACAGGCTAGCCGCGCCGTCGAACATCGAGAGGGATGTCTCGAAAGGCCTTCTCCGGAAGTACGAAGTCTTACGAAACTTGCGAAGTCTTGCAAAGTCGTGGAGATTCGAAAATCGTACCATGTCGAAGCGGTCAATCCCCGGCTTGGGAAGGAGCCGGCCGAAGATCTGCCGCTCTTCGAATCGCGCAATCCCGAAATGAGCGAGCTCCTGGAGACCGCGGCGCGGGCCGCGGCAGGCGACGTAACCATACTGCTCACGGGGGAAAGCGGTACCGGCAAGGACGTCCTCGCGCGACAGATTCATCGATGGAGCCTTCGGCGCGAGCGGCCGTTCGTCGTAGTCAATTGCACAACTCTGGCGGACCAGGGACTGGAGAGTGAGCTTTTCGCTCACGTGCGCGGGTCCTTTCCCTCCGCGGTGGACGATCAGCCCGGCCGCGGCAAGGCGGCTCGGGGCCCAACGGTGTTTTTCGACGAGATCGCCGAGCTCGTACCTGCTCTCCAAGCACAATTTCTTCGCTTCATTCAGGAACACTGCGTCGAACCGGCCGGCGGTGATCGAGCGATTGGGGTAGATGTTCGGATCATCGCAGCCTCCAGCCGCAACTTGGAGGACGAAGTCGCGGCGGGACGCTTTCGCGAGGACCTGTACTATCGGCTCAACGTAATTACACTTAGGCTCCCGCCGTTGCGCGAGCGAATTCAGGACATTCTTCCGCTGGCGCAATGGATGCTCAGGCAGGCCCGCTCCAGGAGCGCTGGCAGACAGTTTGCCCTCTCTGCGGACGCTGCTGAGGCGCTCGTCGACTACCGATGGCCTGGAAACATTCGCGAGCTTCGCAACGCGCTGGAATGCGCAATGACCCTGGCGCATACGAACACGATCGCGCCCGACGACTTGCCCGACTCCCTGCGTAAGGCGTCGGGTGGATTCATCTCGAACGGGAATGGAGCACGGCTCAAGGAGCGCGAGCGCGAGTACATCCTGCGCGTGCTCGCGGAGAGCCGCACCCTCGATGAGGCCGCCGCGGTTCTTGGGATAAACGTGACTACGCTCTGGCGCAAACGAAAGCGCTGGGGCATCAAATGACGCTCGCGATCGCCGCATTCAGCGCCGGAACGGTCGCCGTCCGCAAGATTTCAAAATGCAATGCGTCGTTCGTTTTGCAGCAAAGGACGCATGAATGGTGCGCGAAAACATCCTGATTTATTTGCGATTTTGAAAGATCCCTCCACGGTATGGAATTTGCGCTTAGGTTCATGTCATGAACTTCTGGCGCAAACTCACGACCTCGCAGAACGGCCTTACGACGCGGCTCAGACACGACTTCGTGATCGGACCGCAGCGTCACAGCGATCTGTTTGGGCGGCCGGCGCGGCTCTACTATTGCGTCCGATGTAAATTCAGCTTCCTGGTCTGCGGGAGCAAGGTCGCGGTCCTCGACGAAGATGAACTTCCGATCACCGGCGAAGAAAGTCTCCGCCGGTTCGACACCTTCGGCGAAGGCCCCTGTCCCGTGCTCGAAGCGTTCGTATCGGCCGCGATGGCTCGTGAAGAGACTTTACGTCCGCCGTCGCGCAGCAGACGTGATGAACCCGGCAGTGTGGCTCCTGTGGCGCCAATCCACATCCCTGCCTGGTCTGCCCGGCCGCGGCCTTCGCTCCGCCTGCTTACCCGGATGCGAGAAAACTTCGGCAGATAGACGGCCGGCCGGCGCGCCCGGATCTTGAGTCGTGGCCGCGCGAACTCAGCCTACTGCCCGCTACTGCCCCAGATGCGCGAGCGCATTGCGCAACGGCGCGTCAGTAATCTGGATCAGCCCTTCGAGCGGCCGATCCAATTCCACGATCAGGAAGATTGCCCCGGCGGCCGAGAGAGCGCACACGAGCAAAACTGAGATCACGGTCGGGTTGGCGGGCGCGAACAGGCCAAAGCCAACAAAAATGATCACGAGCCAGAAAACCAGCACGATCAGGAACGGAATCGGAATCGAGCCGCCCGTCTGCTCCAGCAGCAGCGAGCGCATCCGCGCCAAGTCCGCCATTATCTGCATCGCCTGATCGCGAAGCGAGCGCTGAAGGTCGTTGGCAGGTGCGAGTTGCTCGATTTTTTCGAGGAACCTGTCCGCGCTCGCCTTTATCTCTGCTGAATCCAGCTTCGCAGACTGATAACTGCCGCTCCCCCACGTCTGACCAATCCCGCGAGCGAGTACGATTCGGAGCTGAGCACGCGCATCCCTGGTTTCGGGACCATAATGGGCCAGCACGCGGTCGAGCTGAATGAAGTCGGCCGAGAGCTGCACGATCTCGGTGCTCTGCGTATCATGCGAGCTTTTGGCCGAGGCGATCAGCAGGGCCAGGACGAGAGCCGCCATCGTCGCGACCAGCCCAATCCCGGCCTTTATTACATCCCTGGAATCCGCGTTCAGATGATGCTCCGGCAGGACGGCCCGGAGGGACATCCCGAGCATCGCGCCCCCAAAGACGCACAGGAACACGATCAGGCTGATTGCCATCGGGCTCATGGTTAACTCTGCGCGGGCCAAAACAACGCAATATCAGGACAATGCAATATCAGAATCATCGTCCGGCCCGAACCATGATCCAATACTAGGTAGTGCCGTTCCCGACGACTTTCCAGCTCACCGCGCTCACGCCAGGTTCGAGGCTCAACCGGCTTATCACTTGCTCGAGCAGCGTGTCGTTGCGATCCGCCATGATCAGGTTGGCCTGGACCTGGACCTTGTTGCTGCCGTCCAGGTCCTCACTGTCGAGTGCCTGGAGCGTCATGGCGGCGTTGTTCACGCCGTACAGAAGCAAGGTGCGGACGTGTGCTTCGTCCTCGCCGCGGCATACCACGGAGCAGGTGTAGTGAGTCTCCACTTCGGTGTTTTGCAGGGGCTGGCGATTTATCTTCATCGCCACGGGCCGCAGTACGACATTGGCGGCGATGATCGACAGGGCGGCGACGGACGCCTGCGGCAGAAATCCCCATCCGGCCAGGCATCCGACCGCCGCGGCGCACCATAAAGTAGCCGCGGTGTTCAGTCCTCGAACCGTGAAGCCCTCGCGCAAAATCACGCCGCCGCCGAGGAATCCGATTCCCGACACGACGTAAGAAACGACGCGAGTGGGGCTGGACTCCCCCGTGATCATGCTTCCGAGCATCACGAACAGCGCGGCCCCGGTCGCCACCAGGGCGTTGGTCCTGAGCCCCGCCATCCGCTGGCGCCACTGCCGCTCGACTCCGATCGCGGCGCCCAGAAGCTGCGCCAGCATCAGCCGCACGATGAATTCTGTCAGGGTCATGGGCAGTCTCCGCAATTCCGCAATTTCGCCAATTCTGCAATTTCGATCAGTCAGGTGTGAGCGGCAAAGCTTGCCGGTGGTTTCGATCAACGCATCGAAACCCTTATACTATACCCCCTAGAGTATAATGCGCAAGGAAGTTTTGGACTGGGCCACCTGAGCAAGGAAAAGATCAAGCTGCTCGTCGGGCTCGCGGACGGAATCCGCGCCGCGCGCATCGGCCGCGACATCGGCCGGGGCTCACGGACGATCGCCTTGCCGAAAACTGCATATTGACGCGAGCCTATAGGCGGCCGGCCCGACTTGGTTGCAAGGCCTTCTCGCCACTGCTAACCAATGGACGCTCGTTTGGGTCCTTGAGCCTTGAGAGGGGCCGTCTCGATGGCGCAGGCGCAGTATTTCCTCAAGCCGTCCCTGACCGAGCGCATCTTCAATCGCCTCTTCGGGATCGCGCTCGGCTTCGGTATCGGCCTGGGGCACAATTACGTGGTCGAAGTCAGGGGGCGCAAAAGCGGCCGGATTTTTTCCGCGCCCATCGACTTGCTCGAGGTCGAGAAGCGCCGCTACCTGGTCGCGCCGCGCGGCGAGACCAACTGGGTGCGCAATGCCCGCGCGGCGGGCCGCGTCACGTTGCGCAAGGGGCGCCGAAGCGACGAGTTCGCGGTGCGCGAGGTTGGTCCCTTCGAGCGCCCGGCGTTGCTCAAGGCCTATCTCGACCGCTTCGCGCTGACCGTGCAGCGCTACTTTCCAATTCCGCGGGGATCTCCCGCTTCCGAGTTCGCGCCGATCGCCGAGCGTTACCCGGTGTTCGAACTCACACCGATCGGCGAGGCGTCCACGCGTGCCTGACATCGCCGCGCCCATGGACGAGGCTCGATTGCCGCCGGGCGCATCGCCGCTGCAAGCCGCGGACGCCGCGGCGCGCAGCCGGCGCGTCATCCGATGCGTCGTCGCGTTGATGCTCTACCAGGGCTTCACGATCGCGATCCTGGGAACCGGCGCGCCGTGGATCGCCAAGAGCTTCAGCCTCGACCAATCCGGGATCGCGAGGACCTTCGCCTGGGTCTCGCTGAGCGCGTTCGGCGCACTTGCGCTGGCGCGGATGGCGGACCGGGTCGGACGCCGGCGCGTGGTGCTGTGGTCGATGATCGGAACGCCTCTGAGCGCGCTCGGCGCGGCACTCTCGCCGCACGTCGGATGGCTAATCGTCTCGTCGATCTTCATGTTCGCGTTCCTGGGCGCGACGATCGCCAGTGGAATCGTGATGCTGGCCGAGGAGTTGGCGGTTGAGGATCGCGCCAGGGGCCAGAGCTACGCCGCGCTGGCGGGCTCGTTCGGAGCCGGGCTTTGCATCCTCGTCATGCCGCTGTTGGCGCGCAGCATCTATAGCTGGCGGTTGCTGTTCGGCATTTCGGCGCTCGGAATCGCGCTCTGGCCGACGATGGTGCGCCTGGTGCCGGAGAGCCGTCGATGGGAGCGCGCGGCGGCGGCCGGCATTCCAGCGGGAACCAGCTTTTACGCGGTCTTCAGTCCAGCGTATCGCCGCCGTTCCGTGGTGATACTCATCTGCTCGCTGTTCGGCGCCACCGCGGCCACCGCTACGGACAGTTGGTCGTATTTCCACGCCGTCACGGTGGTGCACCTGTCGCCGGCGATCACCAGCACGCTCATCCTGGCCGGCGGCGGAATCGGTCTCGCCGGCTTTGGGCTTGGCGCGTGGTCAAGCGAATATTTCGGACGGGTGCGGACGGTGTCCGTGATGTGGCCGATCGCCGCGATGGGCGCGCTCTGGTACTACTGGGGCCCGCCGGCGCATTTCGCGTGGCCCGCGCTATGGCTGGGCGCCGGATTTGCGTGGCGCATGGTGATGGTCAACGGGCTGACGGTCGCGGCCAACTCGGCGGTGACCGAGCTTTTTCCCACGGCGCTGCGCGGCACGATCATCGGATGGGCCGCAATCACCAACTCGCTCGGCGCGCTCGCTGCGCATAGCTCCGTGGCGCTGCTCGCGGGTCCGCTGGGCGGGCTCTCCGTGGTGGTGGGCTATCTCGCGCTGTTCGGATTGCCGGGCGCGCTGCTGTACGCGATTTTTATCGACGAGACGCGCGGGATGACGCTCGAGGCCGCCTCGCGCGAGATCCTGCCCGGCTCTTAAGTAGTTTCCAGTTCCGCCTCTGCGAAATCCTTGCTCGCAGGGTCCCATCGGAAGGCCGCCGCGCGCGCGAACTTTCCTGCGCGCACCGAAATCACGATATAGACCGTGTCGGGGTAGTCGGGTTCGCTGGGATCGAACGAGCAGGCCTGCGCGCGATCGGTCGCCGAGAAATAGGCATCGTGGTCGGGATGCGAATGATAGACGGCGGTGAGATTGAGGTGGCGGCGGTCGATTTCATTCATCACCGCCAGATGCTCGCGCGGCTCCATCAGGAAGGCCGTGCGCGCGTCGCGCGCGAACGCAATCGGATCTTCGGCATGCTTGAGATTCTGGATATTGGTTATCGGGCGGACTTCTTCGACGGCGTCGGCGCCCCCGATGGCGTCGATACCGATAATGAAACCGCAGCACTCGAAAGGAAATTCGCGTTCGGCCTGTGCGACGATCCGATCGAAGTTGGCTTTGCGGATGGTGACGGGGTTCATCAAAGCTTTCGGCTGGCGCCAGCTTTTTCGCGCGGAGGTCAAGCCCTCGCCTGCTGAAAACTTAGCCGCTCCGCCGCGCCGCCACAACTGTGCCGCGGGACGCTGCGCGGGATCGCATCGTTCGGCTTGCCCGTGGCGCGCCCGCGCTGTAGGAAGTAGGTCGAAGTAGCTTTTGGAGAAGCAGGAAATGGAACGGACGGCAATTAGTCTCGGTGGCGTGGACCTCAGCTCTTCGGTCATGAACGCTTCGGGGCCGCACTCGGCGGAGCGCGGCGAAATCTACGAGCTCAGCGCGCAGCATCAGGGCGCCCTGGTGTTCAAATCGTGCAATATCGCGGGGCTCGAAGCGCCCGAGAATTTGAAGAACCGTGGCGTCGAGCATTTCGCTGCAATCGCACGGGAGCTCGTGCCACGCAACAAGAAGATCATCGCCAGCGTGGTCGGCAACACGGAGGACGAGATCGTCAAGGTCGCGAGCATCCTCGACCGCGCCGGGGTAAAAATCGTCGAACTCAACCTCGCCGATGACTACGTGATGAACTCGGTCGCGCCGTTCGCCTCCCTCGAGCGGCTAAACGCATTGATCGAGCGGGTGCGCGGCGAGATCGGCGCTGCGCTGGCCGTAAAACTGCCGCCCAAGCCAGGATCGATCGAGGCCGGAGCGATCGCCGATCTGATGAAGGAGACAGGCGTTGCGGTAGCGGTATGCGCCAACGACCTGCCTAAGGATCTGGAAATCGATATCGCCACGGGCCGCATCAAGGGCGCCGCGCGTCCGCTCTCGCAGGCGCATGCGTTCTGGCGGCTCGGCGGCGGCGCCTACGACGTCGTGGCGGTGGGTGGAGTCAACACCGGACGCGACGCTTACGTCGCGCATCTCACCGGTGCCAAGGCGGTCGGGGTCGGATCGGCGCTGATGAAGGAAGGCGCGAGCGCGCTCGGCCGTATCGATCGCGAACTGGACGGGATGCTCGAGAAGAGCGGCAAGCGCTCGGTGAACGAGATCCTCGGCCAGGCGCGCTTCGAGAGTTAACTTAGCGGCCGACGCTTGCTTCTCCGTTCAACGACTGAAAATTATTGCTGCTTGCTCCGTTTCTTGTGGCTCTGATAGCTTCGGCGGACAGTCGCGCACGCGAGGCGCGCCGCCTCAGCCCAGGTTTTCAGTCCCCGTCGTCTAGCTCGGCCTAGGACACCGGCCTTTCACGTCGGTAACACGGGTTCAAATCCCGTCGGGGACGCCAGTAAAATCAGGCACTTACACAGTTGGTACATCTTGACTATCGGTGTCAGTGGCAACTGAGTGCCATTTTCGAGGCTGTTTTGGGCCTTGGCCGACACCTTCGATACGGATCGAAAACGGCACGCGGCTCGGGTGCTAAAACCGCTCATCGTGGCCGAAGATCCGACAAGGGGGTAGGGCTGCCCCAGCCGAACTCATTTCATTGCGAACGCGAGAAAAGCGAGAAAGGCGAGAAAAGGTTTTCGGTCCCAGGCGCTTCGCGGTCGCAGGTGCCTGCTGGCGAAGTGGCCTTAGCAGTTCGCGTTCGACGTGCGCATCTTGGCAGACCTCACGCTCCAGGCCGTCACAACGTCACCAGGTGGCCCGCTACCCCACCCAGCTCTGCACAATTGGCTTCGCCGTGGCGGCCGCGGTCCATCTCTTCGCCCGCGTGTACTCTGGAACAGATGCTTAGCTAGAAATTACTTCGGCGTCATAAGTATTAAGCCCCACCAATTCTCGCCAGCGTCAGAGCAACTCTCGTACACAAAATGAAGAGGGTGCTGCAGATTTCGTTGCCCTGCGTGCGGCTGGGTGTTGCGGAACCGCAACTCAATGTGGACGAGAGCGGACGAGAACCATAAGGAATCAAAGATAATTCTTGCGAGTCGCGCCGGGCATCAATCCTGCTCAACCAAGTGTTGGCGGTGTAGGCGCTTAGTGGGGTCAGCGTTAATCCGAGGGCTTTGTAAATATGCAGGAATTGGTCAGGGTGCAAGAAATCCGGCAGCAGTCGGCGGCATATGAAGTGAACCTCCGACAAGAGGCGATGTTTGGAGAACCCGGCCACCTGATACTGGCTCATCTTACTGTTCGCGAGTACTCCGACACCCCAAAGTCGACGGTGGTTTTGCAGCACATTGGTGTATGGACCGGGATGTTGCTGTTCAGCGCGACTTTCTATTATGGCCTTGCGCGCCTGGTAATCTGGGCCGCGTCGCTGTGAGACTTGACCACTATCGAGAAAATCGCAGCAAAACTCGACAAGATTGCCTCACGCGCGTCCCACAGGCGTGATGTCGGGCAACTGGTCGATGCTCTGAGGGGCGCGGTATCGACGATTGCCAAGCTCGGGGCTTTGCCGACTGAGATGACGCCGAAAGAGCGCCTCAGGGTATGCGACGACGGTATCCAACGGATTGCTTAAGAGCTTGGGGCTTAGCCCGCTGCGCTCGCATTGGGTCCCTGCGATACAATTCCCGTTTGACGCGAACGATGTTTTCTGAGAGTTTGCAACCAAGCTTCGCGTTGACGCCCCTCGGCTCGAAGCTCGCGGCAATCCGAAAGACTGGCCCCACGCCCAACTGGCCCAACGATGCGCCGCATCTCCCACCTTCCCCTACTCGGCGCGCGGCCGCGGCTTTCGACGGGTTGACCAGGGGGTTGAAGGGCGTTGCATTGTATGCGCCGAGTTCGCCGGTCGCGATGGCAGCAAAAGACCACCTAACGAGGGATACGGCAGTGGGCATTTTTACACCGCTGCGCTGTCGACTCTGCCGTTGGAAGCGGCAGCAGGCGTATCAAATAGATCTTAAGCCAAATGAGTACGACGGGTTTCTCTTTCCGCGCAAGCCGCTTTACGTTTGCCTTCGTTGCCTGCCGAGGTATCAAACTGACGCGCGCGTGATGCGGGTCACTAGGGTGCTCTCCGACTCCGAGGTCGCGACTTAAGCACAAGTCCGCAACCCGAGGCGCAAGGCTAGTTTTTTCGCTCCGCGTTTTGCGTTCCCTCGGGAATGGAGCGCTTGAGCGCTTCTACCAGCTCGGCGACGGTGGAGAAGATCGGGCCGTCGTCACAGGCGAGCGCATCGTCACCGGCATCCTGCGCGAGTGGTTCGCCTTGAGCCAGGCCGCGTGTCGATCGCATAGTTCGCGCTGCCGGAGCGGCCGGTCGCCTTCACCCCTTCGCACGCGTCGTCAGAATTCAAGCCCCACGAAATTCACGCGTGTACGATGACCTCCTCGCGCAGGCGGCGGTGATTAACAAATCGCGGATGGTGAAAAACCTGTGACAGTGGATTCGTGAGGGGCGATGGGCTTGCTCCATCTGCGCGAGCGCGCTACCTAATTTCTCACATTCATCCGATTCCGCTTTTGCCGCGAGCGATTTTTTTCGCAAGGCTTCGGGCGGGGTGTCAAGCGCGCGCGGGCGATTCGGACGGGGACGGAGCAGCTGACTCCACGAGCATCAAAACGCTAGCCGACCTCAGTTCCGGTGTAAGAGCTCCGCCAGAAGGTGTTCGAGAGCACGGACAAGTCATAAATCTCAAGTGCGACGAGAGACTGATACAAAAGGGGGCAGGGGAATTGGACCAGTCATTCCTTACTCTTCGGCCTGACGAGGCCGTAGCCAAGGTGTTCGATCCGATAAAGTCGGCCCGTGATACGCTCGACCGGCTTGCCAAGGTACTCGAGCCCATGGGCCAGTTGGCGCAGTTCGCCGACGTCTTCGAGCCGATAAGAAGGTTCCAGGAGGAGCTGGCTGACGTGGCCGCAGCCTTCGAACCGATTAAGGGATTCCACGGCCATCTGGAGAACCTGGCTAACCGCTTCGAACCGATGCGAGCTTTCCAGAGCCAGCTCGAGGGAGTGGCTGCGGCGTTTCATAACCACCTCGTGAAATTGGCAACTGCGATGGAGCCAGCTACCGCATTCCAGGATCAGCTCCAACATCTGGTCAGGGCCTTCGAGCCAGCCAATTCTTTACAGCAGCGGTTCGTAGAATTATCCCGCGCCTTCGGCGGTCAGGACGAAGGCGATACACAGGCCGTTGGCGACTCCTCCGGACCGCGCTCGCGGCCACCACGTGACAGTGCTTAGCCGCACGGGACGCGATTCGATCAGTACGCGAGACCAAGGTTGGCCCCGAGCAACGACATCGAGGATCGGTTCGCCAGCGCGGTAAAATCCGCGCTTGATGGATCCAACGCGGTCAGGCCGCCCTCCGAGGAGGCCACCGTATCGGTGGAGGAGGGCCGTCCGAAGCGCAGCCGCGTTTGGGGCATCGGTCTGCTATGTATAGCATTCGCCGCGATAGCGGCAGTCGTCACTGCTGCAGCGCTGCACGTACGACGAAGTAGCGTGACGCGTTTCGCCGGCGAGATAGCTGCGATGCGGCCGGGAGGCGCTGCCTCCAATCAACCCGACGCGACGGTCGTCGCACCCGCAAACGCGACGGTCGTCGCACCTGAATCAACCGCGGCGCCTGAATCGACGGCAGCGGGTTCGAATGAGGGCGCGACAGCTACCGCGCTCGCATCGGCGGCCAACGTGTCCGGCACCCCGGCTTCAACTACAAGTACCGTCAATGAAGTGCAACAACCCCTCGCCACACCGTTGGCTCCGCCGCGTCGCGCGCAAGTTTCGCGGCAATCGCATCGACCCGCGGCTTCGTCAAGGCAACCTTCAAAATCAGATCAAACCAAGCCAGATCAAACGGGCCATCGGGCTGCAGGAGCCGCGGTCGCGCGACGTCGTGGCGCCGAAACCGCCTTGCCAGAACCATCTGCAAAGGCACAGGCGACGCCGTCGGAACGCATAAGCGATACCTCTCCGATTGGCAACGCGGAACACCAGGTCTCAGCCAGCTCATCCTCGAGCGCAATCGCGACCGTTAGAAGCGCGAGCGCGCCAACTGCCTCATCAACAGCGGCGCGTTCCGTACTGGTTTCATCGGCAGACCATTCGGTTTACTGGGCGTTTGAAGACTCGGGAACGATTTTCCGCTCGACCGATCAAAAGAGCTGGCAGCAGCAGGAAAGCGGCGTGCGATCCGATTTGTTGGCTGGCCAGGCAGTGTCAAACACGGTGTGCTGGGTGGTCGGACGTAAGGGAACGATTCTGCTCACTACGGATGGTACGCGATGGCAGCGGATCAAATCGCCGACTACAGCCGATCTTGTTAGCGTGTCGGCGGCCAGCGCCGATGTCGCTGACATCGCTGCTGCGGACGGCTCGGGCTTCAGCACTTTCGACCGTGGGAGCAATTGGCAGGTGGCCAACTGAACGCTGCTGAACGCTAGATTTTCTGCGTCTCGTTCAAATTTTTGGGAAGCCCGTGGTGCTCGGCAAGGTCTCGCATCGCGCTGAGCCGAAGCCCGGCTCTGCTTCTCGAAATCTCCAAAGCATCATTCGACTTTGTCGCCGCGTGGCCCAAAGGGCCGCAACGGACTGTAATCTGGCAGAAAATAAAAGTTTGCTACTGTTTGCGAGAAAGCCTCGACTTGCGCGCCTGGGATTCCTTTTCAATCCAGTGTCCGAGATCCTCTATGTTGAACCGCCAGTCGCCCCCTATGCGGAAAGCGGGAATATCCCCTCGTTTGAGCATCCTGTAGATGGTCTGTCTACTGACGCGCAGGTATTCGGACACCTCGGGAATCGTTAGAACTTTCCGTTTCAAGATTTCGTGTGTGACGTCCACGCGTTTCCTCATCTTACGGCTCCGAGCTGCGGGTTTGGCTCCTCGACGGCCATAAGGTCTCAAACGGACAATGACCTCAAAATAAGCCTGCCGTTCGGTCCTATGGGCTAAGGGACACAATGATGCTGGTGCCCTAGGCGCGTTTACTTGCGGGATTGAGCGCCAGCTGCGTCTCAGGGTGAGAATTCGAAGATAGAGACGGTAAAATTTTCGTTACGCGTCTGTTAAGCGGGCCAACCGGGCATTGCTCTAATAACGCCTGTAAAGATTAATTACATGCACTGACGGCTAATAGAGTCAAAAGACCAAGGGATGAATCTGCCGCAGCCGTCAAAAATTGACGGTAAAGACCGAAAGTTAGGCTAATGGATTTCTCGTTACGCGGATGATTTCCTCTAGCTTTAGATAACGGGCCGTCATAGTATCAAACCTTACTGAAGATGATTCATTACGGTCGTACTTTGTCCTAGATATCTGTAAGCCCATCAGTTGAGCGGGTGTCAGGACATTTTGCGGACGGTCTGGGGGAGAGCCGCGGTAGCGAAGGACCGAGGGGAGGGTTTTTTTATGCAGCCCAAGGGAGATCTCATGCAAGACCGACCCGCCGAATTTCGCGTCCGCCTCCAGGAGATGCTCGATTCGCATGGACTCTGTGCGGACCTGGCGTCCGAAATCGAAGATCATTTGACCCCGGTTACGTATGAGAAGGGAGCGGTTATCTTCCTGCGAGGTTCTGCAGCCGACCTTCTCTTCTGGCTCCTCAAGGGGTTCGTCAAGCTCTACTTGCCCCTCAACGACGGCAGCAGGACGCTGGTCGACTTGGCCAGACCCGGTGACTTCCTGGCATTCGTCAATGAGGAGAACTCCACGGGCCGTCGCCAGATTCTCGAGGCGCACGCTCTAACGAAATGTTCGGTCGGGCTGTGCACCCGGGAGCATCTGCGGCAGCTCCTGAACAAAGTTGATCATCAGACGGCGGTTCGAATGCTCGAACAGCTCAATACAGCTTGGTCGACCACGTTCGAACGATACATCACCTTCATAGGCTCTTCCTTCCGCGTGCGACTTGAGATGGTGCTCAAGAGACTAGGCACCCGCGTCGGCATAGAGGACAAACGAGGGACGCTCATCATGCCCGAGTTAGGCCACGAAGACTTGGCAGAAATGATCGGCAGTTCGCGTCCAATGGTCAGTAAGCTGATCAGTGATATGACCCGTGAAGGGTTGCTGACGCGCGGTGAGAACCGCCATTTCATCCTTTGCATGCAGCCACAACCGTCAACAACGACTCATACTGACGCCTTTCAACCGTCAATACGGGCTAATGGCGTCTCCAAGCAGACGGCCCGCTCGCGCGTCCTGCTAACCGTTCCGCCACGCGGGAATTCTCAGGGGCCTTTTCATCGACCATGAAGTAAAAACTCAATCGAGAGTAGACGGCGGCCAAGCTGGCCCCAGCGGGCATCGACCCGCAACCGATCCGACACGAGTGATGAGCGATTTCTGCTGACCCCCCAGAGGTGGCGACGGGTCGTCAGCGGAAGTTGGAGCTTACCCTTTGAAGCGGTAGTGCGTTAACTGTTTCACGGCCTCGAGGCTGACCTTTAAGCGCGGCTGAGATTCCATTTTTCAGCTCGGCTCCATCAAAGGCCTCTGCCGCAGCTTCCGCCGCCGCGGTGAGCGCACAGGCAATATCCGCGCGAGCAACGCCGTAATGGGTCACTGCGCGAAACGCGCTGGGTCCGCGTGAGCCGACCAGCACTCCGCGATCGTTGAGCGCGGCCGAGAACCTGGCTGCCGCCGCGGGTCCTTCATCGACCTCGAAGACCACCATGTTAGTGCGTCTCTTAACCGGCCACACGGTGAGGCCCGCGACGAGCCCAAAACCCTCGGCGAGGATGCGGGCGTTGACGTGGTCCTCAGAGAGCCGATCGACCATAGCGCTCAATGCGACAATTCCAGCCGCTGCAATAATCCCTGCCTGGCGCATCCCACCCCCCAATATCCTACGTATCCGGCGTACCCGCTCGATGAACGCAGCGGTGCCACAAAGCAGCGAACCGACCGGACATGCGAGCCCCTTGGAGAGGCAGAAGGACACCGAGTCGGCGAACGAAGCGATGTTCTCGGGCGTGGTCGCGAGCGCGATGGCCGCGTTGAAGATCCGCGCGCCGTCCAGATGAACCGGGAGCGAATGGTTGTGCGCGAGCGCGGAGACCGCGGCCATGTGCGACAACTCGACCGCAGCGCCGGCGCAAAGATTGTGCGTGTTCTCGAGCGCCACCATCGCGGGTTCGGCGAAGTGGGCTTCGGACGGACGTTCGATCTCCATCCGCAATGCGTTGAGATCGAGTTCACCGTCGACGGTATTGCGGATTGGCGTCATTACGATCCCGCCGAGCGCCGCCGCACCGCCGGCCTCGTAGACGTAGCTGTGCGCCTGGGAGCCCAGAAACGCTTTGGTCCCGCGCGGGCAGTGGGCAATCATCGCGGCCAGGTTGCCCATCGTTCCGCTGGGCAAGAGCACCGCCGCTTCCTTTCCCATCAGCGCCGCAGCCGTCGCTTCGAGCCGGTTGACGGTCGGGTCCTCGGCGTAACCATCGTCGCCCAACTCGGCGCGCGCGATCGCCTCGCGCATCTCGTCGGACGGCAAGGTTACGGTATCGCTGCGGAGATCTATCTTTCTCACGTGAATTCCTCCCACCCGAGCGATTCAATTAATTCGGGCCGCTCGCAGCTCGACTGGGAGGAAAGCCCGGTTTCGATCTGACCGAAGTTGTCCTTTGCCGATCGTTCCAATCTATCGATAGGTCTGACATGAAGTAACGCGCTATGTGTATCAATTATGATCCAAAAGGATCTGATCGATTGATCGTTTTTATACATCTCTGAGCGGCAAATCGTCCGAAGTTCTCAATCGATGAAGCGGTATGTGCAATCGGCAAAGAGTGTGGAGCGTCTCAATCACACAAGGAAGCGAACGCCGTTCGCCGTCAGAACGACTCACTATGGTTTTAGACCGCGATATCATCGAGTGTATGCGCCTTGGACTACTTGATTTTGCATGATCCTGCGCATGACGGCATGTCGCTTCAGTTGCGTAAAAAATTAGCGCGGTCAAAACGCCCGTGCGTCAATTGCCGCTCCCGCCTTTTTAATGACGGTCAATTACTGATGTGAACCGCCAAGCCCCCAACCATATACTATGAGGATCATGCGACCGGAGTCGGGGACATAGCAGCTTATGTAGCGCACAAGGATGCTCTGACCTCCTTGGATATCAACATGTCTCGGACTAGAATCGTCGCAAAAGACGAGAATCTCTAGTGCGTAACAAAGGCCAATACCAATGGAATTTCATCAGCACTTTGGTCTGAGCAAACCGCCTTTCGAGATGGTCGGCCAAACGACCGCACTATATATGAGCAAGTCTCATCGCGAGGGCCTTGCCGCTTTGGAATGGGGTTTGCTGCATGAGCCAGGCAGCTTTACCTTGCTTATGGGCGAAGTCGGTACCGGCAAGACGACGCTGATAGGGGTCCTTCTCGGTCGGCATTACGATCTCGCACGCATCGCATACGTAATGAATCCTAAGCTGGGCTTTGAAGAAATGCTGCGGGTGATTCTTGAGCGGCTCGGATATCTGTCAAATGCGGCGACAAAGCTTGAGCTACTGAGAAAGTTTGAAGGGGTTTTCGAGCAGCTCAGACCGAAAGAACGGATCGCAATCATCGTCGACGAAGCTCAGGCCCTGAGCGATGAAACCCTGGAGGAGCTTCGCCTTTTCTCTAACTACAGTCAGCGTTGCGCAGGGCATCTCGAGATCTTGCTGGTCGGCCAGCCTGAGCTTTTGACGCGTCTCATGGCGCCATCGCTGCGGCAGTTTCACCAGCGTATCGGCGCGCGAGCGGTATTGAACTCGCTCGAGCGAGACGAGGCCTTGGAATACATCGACTATAAGTTACGCAATGCCGGAGGTTCTGCGCATAGCATCTTCGCCGACCGCGCACTCCGGGAAATAGTTGCCCATAGCCAAGGAATTCCGCGCCAACTCAATCTCCTCTGCAACAACGCCTTAATTCGCGCCTATGCAGCCGGTCTGCGTTGGGTGTCGATGAAAATCGCTCTCGCGGCCATACAGGAATACGAAAATCTGGGACAAACCCCCGCAAAGTTCCGCGAGCCGTTCACACGCCGAGTCATTCGTTCGATTACCGCGAGCCCCGCGATTTCTTTCGCAGGACTCGGGCTGGTCGCGTTGGCCGGCCTCTATGCTCTCGGCGTCATGGGGATGCCTTATGCCGACCTTATGTTTCGCGGAGAGACGAAGCCGGTTGCGAGCACGGATCACGAGGCTACCGTCAACCCTGCTGCTCGCGTCTCAACGGGTTCAGATACCGTCGTTTTACACAATGTGGGCGCGGTGGGTGAGGCACTCGCTAAGCTTTTATCTCCGGCGAATGATAGTGAAGCGAGTAAACGGGCCGTCGACAATCTGTCGTCAGCGCCGAGCTCGATACCGCGCACCAGTGTCGCAAATCCGGGCAGCAACATCCAGCCGAAATCTCACGACGCGACCACATATTCTGTACAGAGCGGCGACACAATTGAAGGAATCGCGCGTCGACATTTCGGTTCGGAGGTCAACATCGAAAGTGTCATCAAGGCGAATCCGCAGCTTCGAAACGCTAATCGAATCTATCCTGGCGACACTGTATTTCTTCCAGTCGAATCCGCACGGCGTGGCGAAAACTGAATACACGTGGATGCTATCCAGGCCTCCAGTGAGTGGAACGCACGGCGCGCCGGAGTGTTGCCGAAAGCTGCGGTTCCTTATCTAACGAGGCATTGATACGACGCGCATCTTTCCGTTGCTCGTGACACGAACAAGTGGCTATTGGTCGCTTTTCCAGATTTCCCGATGACCTGGCCGATTAGCCTGAAAAGATGACTATGGCTTGTGTAAACCGTCGGTTTCGAATTTGTTAGACTGGGTTTCGAACTTGTTCGACTGGGTTTCGAATTTGTTAGACTGGGTTTCTATCCATAGTGCCAGGTCCTCGATGTTGAAACGCCAGTTACCAGCGAGTCGAAAGGCGGGAATTTGCCTTCGCCTAAGCAGTCTGTAGATAGTCACGGGACTAACGCTCAGGTAGTCGGAAACTTCCGAAAGAGTCAGAACCTTCGGGATAGTCTTAAGCATCACGGGCTGTCGCCTTTTCATGGGTGCGACCTCTGAATCTCAGAGCGACGTACACCGCAAAGATGAGAAGATTGCCGCTTCTCACATTTGCTATACAAAAGGTGACACGTCGCGTGATGGTGCGCTGGCAATATCGCATTTCTCATATGGTGTCGTGGAAGCATCGCAGACAAAAGCAAGCCGTTGCTACGTGTTAGTAACCGGTTTAGATCATAAGAGTGCTTGCGAGTGACGCGGGCTTCAGTTTAGTGATGAGAGCTTCCGTGTGATGGTGGTGCGCTCAGGCATTTGAGCTGCGCGGATTGCGCCAGGTCGAGCGAGGGAACCGTTGCTTACGTCGATCCCGGCCGAGCGGCGTTCGACATCGAGCACTTAGTGACTTGCTGCAAAAGATCTGTCTGCTAGATCCGGTCGTCTCGGCGCCGGCCGGGCGCACTTTCTGCGCGGGCCTGGGAACCTGCTCCGGAAACGGTGAATTGTCAGGTGTGATCATTGGTCTGCTAGTCTTAGTCTGACGATCGGGGTAGCCCGCAGCATTCATCCGGCATGCGCCTAAGATCATGCATTAACGTGTCAATTGATACGGCGAATAACAAATGGTCAAAAGAACTAAGAGACTGCTTGGCGACGTATGCTAAAAATTGACATCAGAATTCCAGCTTTGGGTTGATCGTTCCTCAATCGCGACCGGATCTCCTCTAGGTCCGCGCAAAGAGAGCAGGTATGATCTACTTCAAGCAGAAGCCATTTGTAGCCTCTTATTTCTATCTTAGTCGTTAACAGAGAGCAGTTTGGCGGGAGGTTGGGCATGAGGAAGAAGCTCAAAGCGAACCTTAAGGGGAATGAACATGCAAAATCAGGGCTCGGAATTTCGTTCCCGTCTGGAAGAGATACTGGACAAATGCGGACTGCCCACCGATATGGCGGCCTATATCGAAGACCGCTTGATCCCGGTCACGTACGAGAAGGGGGCGGTGATCTTCTTACGAGGCGCGCCATCCGACCTTCTTTTCTGGCTGCTTAGAGGATTCGTCAAGCTCTATTTGCCCCATGCGGACGGTAATCGGACCCTGGTCGACCTAGCGCGGCCCGGCGACTTCCTGGGATTCGTCAATGACCAAGATTCCAAGGGTCGGCGCCACCTCCTGGAGGCGCACGCCTTGACGAAATGTACCGTGGGACTGTTCACCCGTGAGCAAATTGCCCCAATCCTGAACAAGCTCGACCGCGCAGGCACGATTCATCTGCTCGAGCAGCTCAACGTCGCGTGGTCCGCGATGTTCGAGCGCTACGTTTGGTTTCTCGGTTCGCCTTTCCGGACACGACTCGAAATGGTGTTTAACGGCCTCGGCACCCGCTTCGGGATCAACGACAAGAGAGGGACCCTCGTGGTGCCCGAGCTAAGTCACGAGGACTTAGCAGAGATGATCGGAAGCTCTCGACCGATGGTGAGTAAGTTGATCGGCGACATGATCAAGGAGGGTTTCCTCGCGCGCGGCGAAAAGCGTCATTTCATCCTTCGCCCCAAGGAAGGAGGATCGACTGTTACGTCTGATGACGTTCAATCCCCGGTTCCGCGGAATGGTTATTCGAAACAGACGGTCGGGGCGCGCGATCATGCCAGCGCCCGACGATCTTTGACGCTCTCTTCCCCAGCCCAAAACGGTTCCTACGGCACGATGGTTAAATAGACTAAGCCGCAGTTTGCGCAAGACCGATCAACCTCCACGAACTTGTGAAAGCGCTATTTGGAGATCGCGTATGTATGCAGCAGATCCTTGGTACCTTATACGAACCAAGTCAAACCGGGAACGTTTGGTTCGTGAACAATTAGCGCTCATTGTGTCGGACATTTTCCTGCCGATGCTCAAGTTGCCTTTTACGCGATCGCATCGCACATCTCCATCTCTGGTGCCACTATTCCCACAATATATATTTGCTCGAGTTCATCTTGCTACGCAATTTTTTGAGGTCCGATACATGCCCGGCGTTACCGGATTCGTTTCTACGGGTTGCGAGCCTATTGCCGTTTCGGAGGCGATAGTCGATAGCGTTCGCTCGCGGTGCACGGACTCCATTCTTCAGTTGAATCCGATACCTTTCCGGCGTGGGGAGCATGTGCGCGTGGTCGGGGGCCCCTTTCGTGATTTCGAGGCGATGTTCGAAAACTACTTGTCGGGTACCAAACGGGTAGCGATCCTGATGAAAAATATTGAGGGATGCGCAGTGCGAGTAGTCGCAAGCGCATCGGCCGTCGCCAGGATATAGCCGGAATCGGCCTCTCAAATCACCCGATCCAACAGAAGCTGAACTGGTTCGGGGAATCCAGGCGAAAACCCCTTGGCTCGCGGCTGGTCCGATAGCTCGTGGTCATCGTCAACACTACTCCAAGACACCGGCTAAATCGTAAAAAATTTGTCTCTCATACGCCGGCAAACCATTCGGATCCGTTGTTTTCCACGGTTCCGCCAGTGCAATAGGATAGAAAATTTATCTCGGTCAGATACTTGACCATCTTGTAGCCGAGCTTGACCGCTGAATATAGGCGAAGCGGCGCTCCGTGATCGGGGTGCAGAGGATGGCCGTACATGCCATAAGCCAAAATGGTCTGTGGATGAAGCGCGCTCGCGCGATCCCACGACGACCAATAGCCGGCGTCGAAAGAACGGAACTCCACGTAGGGCGCCCTTGGATCGGCGCCGACGGTCCGGGCGATCTCGCTCAAGCGCACGCCATGCCACGCCGCCACGGCCGACCAGCCATTGACGCAATAGTGGCGTACGCGCATGTCCATTCGCGGCATCGCCTTCAACTGCTCGAGTGTGAAAACAGACGGACGGGCGACCAGCCCGCCCACCTTAAGCGACCATCCGGCGGGTGCAAGTGGAACCTTGTCCGATTTGAAGTAGCTCGGAAACTGCGGCTCAGGGGTGAGATCCTCGGGCGGTGACTCGGGAACCAGTCGCGACGGTGAAAACAGAAAGCCCTCGAAGTGTTCATTCCACCGGAGCATTCCGTTTGTGAACAAGGTCGCCATCCGATGAGGCGAGTCGCATCCCGCGAGCAACGACGCGGCTCCGATTCCCGCGAGCAGCTTGCGCCGCGTTATCAACCTAGTCACGCTTCCCTCCAGTAACTATCGCGAACAGATTGCGCGGATGCAGCGATACCATCACGACGTGAATGGTCACGAAAAATGCGAGCAGCACGAGCCCCAGGAGATGGAAGACGCGAGCGGCGTCGTAGCCTCCGAAAATCGTGGTCAGCCAGTGAAGCTGTACCGGTTTGTAGATCGCCAGCCCGGACAGAACCTGAATCGTGATGAGTATCAGGACGAAAGTATATGCGAAGCGCTGAAGCCCATTGTAGAAATCCTCTCCCGGGTGCGTGCGGAGAATGCGCAAGTAGTAGCCGAGCATCAGGAGAGCATTGCGGGCGTCGCGCCGAGGCAAAAAGAGCCGCCGCCGCCATTCGCCGCTCAGGAAAAAATAGCCAACGTAGATACAGCCATTGAGGACCAGGAACCAGGCGAGCGCGAAATGCAAATGCCGCGCACCCGTCAGCCATCCGCCGATCCTGAGCCACGGGGGAGGCGCGAAATCTTGCCAGGGATACCAGGCGTATTGAGCCCCGAGTGGCCCCAGCGCGGGATAGGATGCAAAGATTTCCAGGCCGCTCCCTGCCATGAACACGATCAGCAGGACATTTATCCAGTGGTTGAGACGAATCGTAAGCGGCTGTGCGCGCCGTCCTTTCCACCTGGCATCGCGCGTCGGGGGGATGTCTTCATTCGCCGGCAGTCTCGAAAGAACGCTACTCACTTGTCGCCCCAACAGCATCGGATTCGGCGTAGGCGTCGACCTGCCGCCCTCCCTTATTTTTCCGTCTAATGATCATCATCTACCTTTTATCAGAGGTAGTCCGGAGTTCCGTTGTTGCTTCATGGTTGCTTGACCAGGATAGATCGGATGGCATGTCTTTCAAGCCGGGATTCCCCGTCTTGACTCTCCGATTCCAACTCGGCCGTTCGCGTTGAGCGGCCGCTCGGCTAAATCATGTGTTGCGCGCAACATGGTTGGCCACCTTTCCGCCCTTATAGCACTTGACCCTGACCGGTGCGTCGTCACTCGACCTGTCGGTGCTGGTTCGGTTTGATAACTACGCAGGCCATTGGCCTCCCCAGCTTCGACTGCGTTCGTCACCCTGGAACAGGCGATCGTCGCTACCGGTACGACACTAGCGGGTCGGCCGGCGCATGTCTTTTCGGTGTTTGAATAGATCTACGCGCTACCTTGATATCCATCCTTGCAAAGAGCTGAACGTGATCGAAACGGAGATCCAGCTAAGCGCCTACGCTTGCCTTTGGTTAAATCCTCCCCTGTGGTTACCGAAGTGTCACCCGTCCTTTTAATTTCGCTTATCATTCTTAATTTTTCGCTGCGGATTGTAGGTTTCGCTCACGTTTGGCTCGCTTCGCAATGGACGATTTCCGCACTTGACGGAGATCACCCGCTTGAATAAAAAGCTCACCGAGGGGAGGGCCGCGGGGCGGTTGGCAGCGCAGTCATCAGTATTCAGTATTCACCTTTATTGTTTCTACTTCTGAATAAACCTTCACGGCGCGCTGCAAAGCGTTCTCACAAAAGATCGAACGCACCTGGCTCGAGCGGGATCGAAGCACGGCGTTTTGCCGGCCTGTGAGGCATCATAGCGTGTGCTTGTTGCCGCTCTGCGGCATCCGAATTGGTGCCGTGCATAGTAAAGACCGTCTCGTTCAAAAGAATGACATGTCCAAAAATGAACATGTCCGAGAATGGGTATGCGCTCTAATATGTTTTCTGAGAACGTTGCCGACGCGCGGCACCGTGGAATTGTTAAGGGGTTGCTAAAGACAATTGGAGAATCGATGCTGTTTATTGCGCGACCTCTGGGCTGTTTCACGTCTTCTCTTCGATCCATCCCCACTCGGCTCGCACGTGCACGCGATCAAGAAACCGCTTCGCGACTTCAACGCAAGCTTCGAAGTTTACTTATCGAACGAGACGAGTCGCTATTCTCGTCAGCGCTGACAAAAGCACCTAGCCTGCAAGGGATCGCTGACGCATCAATTGTTGTCAGAAGTCAGAACGGTCGCGATACTTCGGGGGTGCTAAAGCTAGCGCGGAGCAGATTCAGACGGTGTTGCACGAGCGCAACCCATCCTTGGCTAGGGTTTATGCAGCTAGGATGCCCTGTATTGCGCGAGCGCGAGCCATCCTTCGCTAGGGTTTACGCAGTTAGGGTGCCTCTTCGAGGTTGCGCAGCCGCAACATCGAATTGCTGCTGCGTCGTAAGGACCGATAAGACCAAAAATAGAAGCTATAATGTGTATAGCGATGTTGTGGCACGGTGATTGCGTTTGAACCGTCAAGCGGCGGACCAAAAGGAGCGCAGCCTCCTCAAGACGAAATGTCCTATAGCGCATTGGCCGTCTCTGACCCAGAAATCGACATGTCCAAAAACGGACATGCGTTGGATTAGTTGCCCTGGAACGTTGCCGAAGCGCGGCACCATGAGCTTTCGAGTGACCGCTGAAGACGTTTGGAGAACCGCGAGACTGCTGCTTTTGATCGAAGGGGGGAAAAGATCATGAAACAACTTAGTGTCCCGCAGTAGACAGTTCGACCAATAGACATTCGATAGTCAGCAGTCCTGGGCAGATTAGTCTGCCGCATGACTGAATTTTCGAGGGATGGCCATTTGCGTCATTCCGACGACGCACAGCTGCGTGCAAGGCCTGCGTTCAAGTTGAAAGGGGGAAGACAGTGAAAGTTGAGGGGGGGAAGACAGTAACGCGGCGATGCGGATTTGGACGACGCTTTGGCATGAATCTGGTGGCCGCGGCGGCCATGCTTTGTGTGCTGTTAATGGCCTTCGAACCAGGTGCCAAGGCAGATGTCGGTGCTAGTGACGGCAAGGGTGTCGCTTTTGGGTCTGCTGCCGTCCGGACGAGCCAGAAATACGAAGCTAGAATTGTGCACCCGAAAGGCGGCGCAATCATATCAGGTGCGACTTATATCCAGCTCAAAGCCCGTCCAAACATCAAAATACTGTCGGTCTTCATTGACGACCAATATTTTACTTCCGGCCCTCCATACACTATCCCTTGGAACTCCGCCACGGTGACCAACGGTCGGCATCGAATCACAATTGCAGCGGCGACGCCTGCGCTAAGTTCCAGCGCTCTATCGCCAGATTCGCAACTGCGACTACAGACCGTGCAGTTTACCGTGCACAATAGGCACCGCTTGTTGCAGAGCTCGCCAACGCCCACACCTGACCCAACGGCGACTCCAACTCCTGCATCTACACCCTCCCCCGTCCCAACTCCGGCTCCCACGCCACGGCCAACGGCGTCTCCGGCTCCCACGCCACGGCCAACGGCGTCTCCGACTCCCACACCGCCAACTCCGACGCCAATACCTACTCCCGACCCGTCTTCTCC
>Ga0207416_1001147_pt1 | contig 37703 bp, 28 predicted proteins | sample PaiPotPPM11metaG_FD_184107 | JGI IMG/M metagenome (GOLD analysis project Ga0207416, IMG submission 184107) | Iron sulfur acid spring bacterial and archeal communities from Banff, Canada, to study Microbial Dark Matter (Phase II) - Paint Pots PPM... ...
TGTGAATAAACTCGCCGTGCCTGTCATCCTGAGTGAAGCGAAGGATCTAAGCATTTTGTTTTCAGTAAATGCCGAGATGCTTCGCTACGCTCAGCATGACATTTCCGGATTTTTTCACACCTTCTGAACTACGGGCTCGACCTGGGGCCAACCCTGTCCTGTTGCTGGCTCCAGCTTGCTCCCGTTCATTTTTTCTGACCATTTTTGTCATCCTGGATTTTCAATAGCTTACAGGACCCGCATTTTGCGAATGGAATGTTCATTTTCGGTTCGTTTTGCAAAACGAACCGGAGCCGACCCTTTGTTTTCAGCAACTTCTCCGGTTCGTTTTGTCATTTTTAACATCTTTTGCATCGTACTGCTTTTGCCTGCCGTCACAGGTAACCAAGACCTTGCTTCGTCCAGCCGCTTGCTCCGGTTCGCTTTTCCAGACCATTTTTGTCATCCTGGATTTTCAATAGATTACAGGATCCACCTTTTGAGAATCGGACGCTCTTTTCGGTTCGTTTTGTCATTTTTAACGTCTCTTTAGTGTCCACGGTATGTCGTCGGTGGCGCCAGCCTACCGACCATTGCAATGGATTCCCGCTTGCGCGGGAATGACTGTGTCCTAAGTTTGGCTCCAAATTGCAATGGATTCGCGCTTCCCGCATTCGCTGGAACAAGCTTCGCGGGAATGACTGTTTCCTAAGACCGCCGCCCCGAATATTGAGCATGGCATGACTCATTTGCGGCCCGACTTCTTCCTCGAACGTACAAAGTGTTTACTCTATAGTACACTGCCTGTTTGCCTTGGTAAAACCTATTCTCGTTTCTGCCTCCCACTCCAAAACCCGGAATATCTTAAACTTTTTACAGAACCCGGGCTTTGAATTTCCGGTGGTGTCTCAGTTTGCTGTAGCGGCGCTCTATGAGCGCCGAATTTTATTTATCAACACCTTCCGGCGCTCATAGAGCGCCGCTACAGCAAACTGAGACACTACCGAATTTCCGGCTATTGAATCAGAATCGAGCGGCCTCTGGTTTTTCTCTGCCTCTCGAATCCTGGCCCCTTGGACGATGGACTCAACCCCGGAGAATTATTCTGAATGGCGGCGCCGTGGCAGTTGGATTCCCGGTCCCCGATCTTCAGATGGACTGAAAAGTCCGCCTCTTACAGCCATTCATAAATGACGGAGGACTGGTTCTCCACGCAAGATGCCGCCGGTTGCGCTCCTATTGTCTGCTTTACCCTACCCGGTTCGACGTAAAATGATCCAGACTCAATTAATAAGGGTTCCTAACAAATGATAGTCGTATACCACCTCAGCCCCGTCGATGTCAATGGGTTTATGGAAATGTATTGTCAATTGATAGAACGTAACGGTAGTGACTCAGTTTGCTGTGGCGGCGCTCTATGAGCGCCGGAAACCGTTGAGGATACAAGTTCGGCGCTCATAGAGCGCCGCTACAGCAAAGAAATTGAGTCACTACCAACGTAACCGGACCTTTATCGTAATCCTTCGTCCCATGCAAAATCTTGAGGTTCGCGGGGGGAAGGGAGGACCGCACCAGCAAACAAACCACGCCATTACCTTAAGGAAGGTCGAAAGGATGGCAATCCACCGCCCATGCTATGATCCAGAGAAGGACAGTTGAGGCGGGGGGCGCCCGGGAAATGAAAATCCAGAAGCCTCTGGGGAGCGTGCGCTCCTAGTGCTTTTCTCAGCGCCCAAAGCGGCCGTGGAACGGTTTGCTGCTCCGGTCCCGTAAATTGAGAGTATAAGTATTTCCAGGCAAGCGCCGAAGTTCTTGCCGGGCGCGAGCGGTCCTATGATGAAACCCAGCGGGAAACGGCAGAGCGCAAGAGGGTTGATCCCGAGGGAAATTTCGCCGGGCCGTCCGGAATTTCTGCGCAAAGTGAATGCGCGTCAACTTCTGCGTTTGTTGCGTCTGCACGGCCCTTGCTCCAGGGCCGATCTCGCGCGGCAATCCGGCCTCAGCGCTCCGACCGTTTCAAGCGCCATTTCCTACCTTCAGGAAAAGGGCTTGGTGGAATCCGTGGGGCCTGGCCCCTCCACCGCCGGACGCCGCCCGAGCCTGTTGCGCTTCAATGCCAACCGTGGATATGTAGTGGGAGCGGATATTGGCCGGTCCGTGGTCCGCGTGGGTTTGGCGGATTTGGATGGGAATCTGGTGGACAAGTGGGTGGCCGAGGTTCCGGACCGCAACAGCCCGGAGAGGGTAGCCCGCCAAATTATCGGAGTTGTCCGGCAACTCCGGCGCCGCCACCAAATCCCACTGGCAAAGATTCTCGCTCTCGCTGCGGGAGTTCCAGGTATTACAGACCCGCGAGCTGGAATCGTTCTCTCGGCTCCAATCCTCTCGCCCCAGTGGGAATCGGCCCCGCTGCGCAAGATTCTCGAAAAAGGCAGCGGCATCGTCTCTACCGTCGAGAATGATGTGAACCTTGCAGCTTTGGGTGAAAGTTGGTGCGGCCGGGCCCGGGGCGTTCAGAACTTCGTCTTTCTCAGCATCGGCACGGGTGTTGGCGCCGGAATTTTTGTGGACGGGCATCTTTACCACGGCTCCGGATGGACGGCAGGTGAAATCGGTTATCTGTATGTTCCGGGCACGGGCGAAACCCCGCTGGCTTTGCGGAGGCGGGGTTCACTTGAGAGCGTGATCGGCGGTGAGGGGATCCGGAATTTCTGGCTAACCCTTCACGGGTCCGGCGACCTGGACGGAAAGGGCCGTTCCCGGCGCATTGAAGCTTTTGAAATTTTCGATCTCGCCGAACGTGGCGAAAAGCAGGCAAAAGTAGTGCTTCAACAGACCGCCCGCTTCCTGGCAGACGCGATCACGAATGTCTGCGTTATTTTGAATTCGTCACTGATTGTATTTGGCGGCCACCTGGGAACCCATCCAGTGCTATTCGAAGCCACTCGCCGGATTCTCGAGCGCAACGAGTTTTCCCGGCCAGAGCTTGCGCTCAGCAGCCTGGGCCGGGAAGCGCAGCTTTTCGGCGCCCTTTGGCTGGCATTGCGAATGGCGGACGCCAGGATTTTGCCTATCGCCGTCGACCCGCACGTGAGCCATGTCTTCCCTGGAAACCAAGGGCTGTCCTTCCCCGTGCTGGGACTGGTTCGCCCGGGTTAGCTACGCTCAGATCCTTCCATGAAATGGTTTTCGCAGTTTCAATCCGCCCCCTTGCAGTCAGGCTCAAAGGACCGCGACGGGTGCGCCCGTGCTGCCGGAGTTATCTTTTTTTCGGGCGTTCTCGCTCAATTTGTGATAGCCGCTCCGCAAGCGGCTCGCCGGGACTCTTCCCAGCTTTCCGTACCAGTCCGGCAGCTTTTCATCGAAGGTCAGCAAGCTCTCCAGCGAGGCCGCCTGGATGAGGCGGCCAGGGACTTCCGTCGAATTCTGGTTCTGGAGCCGAATGACGCTGGCGCTCATGCCAACCTGGGTGTTGTGGCCATGCGGCGAAAGGATTGGCCAACAGCCCTTGAGGAGTTCAAAACCGCGGCCAAACTGGCTCCGTCGGTTCCGGGAATCCGCCTGAATATCGGGCTTGCGTACTACCGGCAAGGTGAATTTGATGATGCCATTCCTCCTTTTAAGTCCGTGTTGCGGGATCAACCGGACTCCTTGCAGGCCAGATATTTGTTGGGCCTCTGCTACTTTTTCACTCTCCGCAACCAGGATGCCGTCACCGTCTTAAAGCCTCTTTGGAAGGCCGAGTCGAACGACATGAGTTATCTTTACGTCTTGAGCGTTGCGGCGGGGAACTCCAAGCAAACCGCGCTTGAAAATCAGGCCGTTGCCCGTCTGCTCCAAGTCGGCGGCAACACACCGGAGTTTCACCTGCTCATGGGGAAAGCCGCACTCGCCCGGCTAAAGGATGGCGAGGCCCTTATCGAGCTCGAGAAGGCCGTCAAGGCTGATCCCTCGCTGCCTTTTGTCCATTTCTACCTGGGCGTTGCCTATTGGCGGCGTAATGATTTTGACCGGGCTAAGGCAGAATTTCTTGAGGACTTGAGGATTGATGCGGACGTGCCCTTTACCTACGATGAACTGGGTTCTGTCTGCTCCAAACTCCACCAGAATCAGGAAGCGGCGCGCTACTATGAGGAGGCGCTCCGCCTGAATCCGCGCCTCGCCAGCTCCTATTATGGTTTGGCCAAGATCGAGATGGACGGACATCAATACAAGACAGCTCTCGCAGCGCTTAATAAGGCCCTGGAACTTGATCCGCACAGCGCCAGCGCCCACTATGAGAAGGCTCGAGCCCTTCAGGCGCTCGGCCGCCATGATGAGGCTCAAAAAGAATTCGCTGCCGCCGCCCGGATGCAAAAGGCGGTACGTGACCGGCTGCTTCAGGAGATTAGCGGCGCCGTGGTTCCCGAGGCGCAACTTTCCCAGGGCCCGCAATAGCCTGGTTGGGCGGTACATCCTTCATCCAAACCAATTGACTCGGAAAGACCCGGTACGGGCAAATGGCAAGTTGGGCTCTCGGCTGTGGCAGGTATCCAGGCACTGACTCATTTTCGCCAGATTACCGGCTGACATAGAGATCGAAGTCTGACCATCGGCTAATATTACTTTGTTAGGTTGAATCAGGCACCGTCAGGGCATGGCTTCAGCCATGCCAAATCCCAAGGCAAGGAGAAGCGGCTTTAGCCGCTGAGGGCCTCAGGGGCTAAAGCCCGAATCTCGGGACCACCGCCAACGGCATGGCTAAAGCCATGCCCTGACGGTGCGCCCAACGACTTAACATAGTAATACTAAGCAGCACAGAATTTGGCAGTGGCGCAATTTGCTGTAGCGGCGCTCTATGAGCGCCGAACCTGGATCCTCTACGATTTCCGGCGCTCATAGAGCGCCGCTACAGCAAGCCGCGGTCAACGTTTTCCTACGTTGGGCTTTCGCGGTATCGCGCGTGGCTCTTACGGGCCGCGGTTTGGCGCGGGTGCGGCGGGAATTGCCTTCAAGTCTATCCCGGCGGGAATTCTGCGGCGCAGGACTACGTTCCGCTGGACGCGCCATCGGTGTTGGACTATCGTAAGACGGCGCCGGAGGAGACGCAGCGCGGTCGCGCCGGTGGACGGCGGCCAGTTTGATCCGGCCGGGTTATGGGCAGGATGTCCGAGGTCCCGCCACGAATTTTACACTCGCGGGTGAAGCAATTCATGAGGATGATTAAGAAAATCCGTAAAATCAACCTGATTTCCATTGTTTGTGTAATCATCTGGACATGCCCGGCAGCCTGGTGCGGGGATTGGCCGACCTTCGGACATGATGCACAGCGTTCCGGCTGGGCGGTCGAAGAGGATACCCTGAATGTCCAAAACGTCTCAGGTCTAAAGCTCCTCTGGAAGGTTAAGGTGAAAAATGAGGCTCGATCCCTAACCGCCCTGACCGCTCCGGTTGTGGCCGGCGGAGTCAACACGCCGGCGGGAATCCGCACCGTGGTCTACGTCGCGGGAAGCTCGGACGATATCACCGCCATTGATTCAGAAACCGGGAAGGTTATCTGGACGCGCGTCTTTACAAGCCATGTTCTACCCAAAGACGCTGGCATGTGGTTGTGTCCGAATAATCTCAACGCCACCCCTACGATTGATGAACGGCGGGACTTGATTTACGTGATTGCTTCGGACGGCAAGTTCTATGGCCTTGATCTGGGCACGGGCGTGACCAAAACCGGTCCCGTGCAATTCGTGCCGCCCTTCTCGAAAAATTGGAGCCTGAACCTGTGGAAGGAGACCGCTTACACTTCTATTTCACAGGGGTGTGGCGGATCTCGATCCGGAATCTACTCGATCGATCTTCACCATGCCGACCGTCCCGTCATCCGTGATCTGCTGGTATCCAAATCCGGATCGGCAGGGATTTGGGGACGTGGCGGAGTCGCTGTCGGAGACGACGGGCGCATTTACGCCTCCAGCGGTGATGGAGATTTTATCCCGTCAAAAAGCGAATATGGCAGCAGCTTGATTGAGGTTCGCCCCAGGAAACTCAAGGTTGTTGATTACTACTCGCCTTTGAACTTCAGCCAACTTACCAAGTACGATCTGGACATTGCGGCTTCCAGCCTGATTTGGTTTCCCTATCGTGATTATCGACTGGTCGCCGGTGGCGGAAAAGAAGGCGTCCTCTATATGCTCAATGCGGATTCCCTGGGCGCGAAGGACCACCAGACGCCGCTCTACCGTCAGAAGCTCGCGAATGACAAACTTGAATTCGAGGCTCTCGGCATCTGGGGAGAGCTCTCATCCTGGATGGATACGGCGGGAAACCGTTGGCTCTATGTTCCCATCTGGGGGCCGGCGTCAAAAGCGGCGCCTGAATTTCCATTGACTCATGGTCCGCACCCGCACGGAAGCCTCATGGCCTTCAAAGTGGTCACCAATCCCGCCACTAAGAAACCCGCGCTGGATCCCGTCTGGATTTCCGGCGACTTTGATGTGCCCGAACCGGTGGCGATTGCCAACGGCGTCATATTTGCTTTGGCGACGGGCGAAAATACTCAACAAACGACAGGGGCCGCCGTGATTTATAGCGGCCAAAAACTGCTCACGGACCAGCAACGGAGTGAGAACACCCACAATGCGGTACTTTATTCCTTAGACGCGAGGACGGGCAAAGTGCTTTATCAGAGCGGTGATGCGATCAAGAGTTGGGTCCATTTCAGTGGATTGGCCGTTGCGGATGGCCGAGTCTTTGCGGTAGATCATGATTCCACACTCTATTGTTTTGGACTGGCGAGCCAATAAGCCAACCCGTCAGTTGGATGGCCTACCGGCTGTGGCGATTTGGACATAACGAAGAATCCCATAGGATCAGGATTGATGAATCCAAGAAGGCTCATGAAGGTTGGTTGGGTTGCACCCATTCTGGTGGCGCTGAGTTTGTTTCTTGCAGTTTCCGCCGCCTCCGCGAAGCAACCGGTCATCCTTTCGACCGATGTTGGAAACGAAATTGACGACCAATGGGCCATCGCTTATTTGCTCACCGACGCTCAGGACTTTGATGTCCTGGGCATCATCTCCGCCCAAGCTCCTACGCTTCCCCGTCCCTCCGCGCACTACACTTATCAGGTCCTGGTTGATGAAGTCGAAAACCGTTTAAATATGGCGGAGCATCCCCCTCTGTTCGAAGGATCAAGCTCTCCATTGTAAGGATACCAAGACCCCGCAGCGTAACGAAGGCGCGGACTTTATTGTGAATGCCTCGAAAACCTTTTCAGACAGGCGCCGGCTCACCGTGCTGACCATCGGCGCCGCCACCGATGTGGCTTCGGCGGTCCTGGAGGATCCCACCATCACGCGGCGGATTCGCGTGGTGGCGATGGGCTTCAAAAATTGGTCCGAGGGTGGGGATGAATTCAATGTGGAGAACGACCCAAAAGCCTGGCGGGTCATCTTGAATTCAGATGTTCCCGTAACCGTGGGTTGCGCCGATGTCTGCAGAGCCAATCTTTCGTTGACTCTGGAACAAGCGCGCCAACTCATCAGCCAGCACGGTCCAGTGGGCGCTTGGCTCTGGGCTGAGTTCCAGGCTTGGTACTACCGGTTCGTAAAACCGCTGCGCCAGGATGATTTTTCAAAGCCCTGGGTGATCTGGGACATCATCACGCTGGCCTACGTGAAAGGATGGACGGCTCAGCAGACTTATCCGCGTCCGGCGCTGACCGGCAATCTGAAATTCGAGCCGGGCCAGGAAGGTCAGACAATCACCTGGATCACGAGTGTCGATTCCAAGCGATTGTGGGCTGACTTTCTTACGAAACTCGATGCGTACCAACGCACTCATGCTTTGCGAGGGGGCAGCGCTGGCGGGTTCTCTGGCGCCGTGCCATGATTTTCCTGCCGCGCGGGTAGTTGCTGAAATACAATAGTGTCTGTTTACGCCGTACTTCGCGAAAGTAGTTGCATAGACTAAACGTTTTTTCGCCGGTTGAGCCGGCAATGTTTTCCATGTCGGCACCTCCAAGGCAACCGGCATCCCTACCGCGAAAGGCTGAGAGGGGATTAGCGTAAACTACAGGACGCATCATCTTCCCACCGCTACAAAGAATCATGCTCACGAAGCTCAAAATTCGAAATTTCAAGCGATTTGACGACGTCGTCGATAAGAATTCTGCTCCCCTTCGGGAGTGTTGAAAGTCAATACGTCAGAAGTAGGCGGTCGTGAACAACTTCCTTCTCGAGCGTTTTCCCATTCATCTGGAAACGCTTCAGCATGGACCTCCCACAATGGATCATTACCTCTCTTTCAAAGAGTCCGGCTGGTATAGCGACATCGCATACCATGCTGCCGGAGCGTTTCGTGCCGTCGATACTGAGAGCGACGTATACACCACGCTTTTTGCACTCCCGTATCATACGAAAAAGATCGGCGAGATCGAAAGATTGGGCTCCGTAAAGAATGGATTGGGTAAATGAATAGGGAGGATCGCAGTAGATCAAGTCTCCCCTGCACGCCGCCTGCATCGCTTCTTTGTATTCTTGAAGGAGAAAGGTGGTCCCATCTGTCCGGTCGTGCCATTCGTCGACTCTTCTGGCAAATGAAGCCGGAGAGATTGGATCATGCACGCCACACGGGGTGGACATGTAGCCGTCAGCTTTTCGAAATCTGACCACTCCGCCGTAGCACATGCGACTCAGGAACAGAAGGTCTGGACCGTTTGGTCTCGCATTGTAATTAGCCTTGATTCGTTCATATTCTTCGACTTTGTCGCCACCCAGGACGACATTCCAGCGATCCGCATAGGATTGCTTCAATCGCTCTGGATCATCTCGGAGCGTCTGCCATATTTCGATCAAAGGCTTGAAGTTGTCCGATCCGATTCCGCGCTCGGGTGCTAACGTGCCGAGGACAGCTCCGCTTCCAAGAAAGGGCTCACGGTAGACTCTATGGTTCTTGGGGAAATACGAAACGATTTCCTGAGCGAAACGATGTTTGTTCCCAATCCATTTAAGTAGTTGTCCTGTCTCGGGCAAGAATGCTCGTGTCGGTGAGTCCGTCAGGAGTTGAAGCTGTCGATGCAGGCTCATAGGTTCTGGGAATCGTAGAGGACAACATATTCTATTTTGGAATACGAGTCAAGGCTGCTTTAAGTTTGCTCCTAAAATGTCCCGATACACGGGTAGTTCAGAACAGCGGCGCCTCAGAGACCTGCTGCGACAGATTCGCACAGAAGCAGGTCTGAGGCAAGATGACTTGGCGCGTCTTCTGAAACAGTCGCAGTCATTCGTAAGCAAGTTTGAGAGCGGTGAACGAAGGTTGGACCTGCTTGAACTGCAAGAGATATGCAAAGTGGTGGGCCTTTCCCTGCAGGAATTCGTCCGCAGGTTTGAAGGTTCCGGGAATGAAACCAGACAGGCGATTTCTAAATCAACCAAAGCACTTTTGGGCGAACGTCCGAAGCGTTAGCCAGCACATCGGCTATACGGACCGGGAGACCGGACGAATTAAGGTCCCTTCTCTGGAGGGGATTGTAGGAGCTTTGGACGAACTCGGCCTCAAGACTTCCCACGTCATGGACAATGATAAGCAACCCACAGAACTGGGGACAAACCTCGTTGCATATTTCGAACACCGCGCCAATACACTCTATGCTATCGCGCGTCAGCATCTCATGGATGTTGCAAAAGCCCGGAGGACTTTCCGAGAACTCAAGAAGAAACTGAAACCGAAGTGGAACGTGCCTCTAAACAAGCAAAAAGGAGCAAAGAGAGCAGAGGCCTACTTCACAGGCATTATCAATATGCTCATCGAGTCGAACTCAAAGGGCTTGCCCTGCGACTACAGCCCCAGAGAACTCACATCCGTGACTGTCAATGGTGCGCCTCTTCGTACACTGGCGCGCTGGGTAGACGGCGCTTTTCCAAGCACGGTGAATCCGATTGCTGTTTGGGAAATTAAGGAATACTACTATACGACGACATTCGGAAGCAGGATAGCAGATGGCGTCTACGAGAGTCTCCTTGACGGCATGGAATTGGAAGAGTTGCGAGAACATGAGCGAATCGATGTCAAACATTATTTGATGGTGGATGCTTACGATACCTGGTGGAAAATGGGCCGTTCCTACCTCTGCAGAATCGCTGACATGCTCCACATGGGCTACGTGGATGAGGTTCTGTTTGGATCGGAGGTTCTGGAAAGGTTGCCGGTGCTGGTCAAGGAATGGGTGAGCGCAGTGCAGCAGAGGGAGAACGATGGGCCGTAAGGGATTCAATTCGCCTCGTCGTTGTGGAGGTCATATAGTGGACCCGGATTTTGGACCAGGCAATAAGTTAAGATTTCTGCGGAGTCGTTGAGACCAGTAGGATCGATGACGACGACGCGAAAACAGTACAGTGCCAAGTTCAAGGCGCGGGTGGCTATCTAGGCGATCCGCGGCGAGAAGACGCTGACCAACTGGGTTCGCACTTCGGAGTGCATCCCGCGCAGATCGCCCATTGGCGCCGGGCAGTGCTGGAACAACTGGAAGAGGTTTTCGTGGATGGGCGCCGACGGCTTCCAATTGAGCCGGTTCTTCAAGGTCCTTCCGTCCGTCCGATCAAAATTTTCATTTCTTAATAGCCCACTATCTAGTAACATAGCTATGCAGGTTTCTGCTCATTTTCTGCTGCTGTGGTTCACCGGGCCCCACGAACCTTTCTTTGGGTGTCGCAGGACCCTTCGCAATGGAGGGAACGATGTTCAGGCTAGACGCTGACAAGAAAGTACATTTCTGCGATGGGGTCACCCGGCGTGATTTCCTACACGCCGGCGCGCTGGCCATGCTAGGCCTTACGCTGCCTCAGTTCGTGGACATGAAAGCGATGGGGGCGGTGGATCCCAAGAAGGATATCAACTGCATTCAGTTGATGCTGGTGGGCGGCCCCAGCCAGCTTGACACCTGGGATATGAAGCCAGACGCCCCCGCGTCCATTCGTGGTCCATACAAACCGATTAAAACGAACGTCAGCGGCATTCAGATCTCTGAAATATTTCCGCGCATGGCCAAACATGCGGATAAATTTGCCTTGGTCCGTTCTATGTACCATACGGCCGCCGCCGTGCATGACACGGGCTGCCAGATGATGCAAACGGGCCGGCTGTTTCGCGGCGGGCTGGAGTCTCCCAACTACGGCAGTGTTCTGAGCAAGGAAAAAGGTCCCAAAGGCGCTATTCCAACCAACGTCCTGTTGCCGTATCCCATCGGCCAGCTTGGAGGCAATCTCCCTCACGGTGACACGGCCGGATTTCTGGGGAAGAAATACGACCCCTTTGTGCTCAACTCGGACCCCTCGGATCCCCACTTTCAAGTGCCGGACATGCTGCCCCCCGATTACATATCGGCGTTGCGCGTGGACCGGCGGCGCGACTGGCGTAAATTGATTGACCAATCCGTCTCTTACTTTGAAACCAGCCAGGATGCCAAGCTGATGGACTCCACCTTCAGCGAAGCCTACACCCTGATGACTTCCACCAAAGCGCGCGCCGCGTTTGAATTGAACCAGGAGCCCGAAGACGTCCGGAAGAAATACGGAATGAACCGCTTCGGTCAGGGTTGCCTGCTGGCCCGGCGCCTGGTGGAGAATGGCGTGCGTTTTGTGACGGTCAACATGTTTGAAACCGTCTTCAATGAGATTACTTGGGATATCCACGGCTCGGCGCCGTTCAGTCCTATCAGTTGCATGGGAAATCTGGTGGGACCGATGTTTGACAACGGGTTTTCTTCATTGCTCGAAGACTTGAGCGACCGCGGTCTTCTGGACAATACTTTGGTTGTGGCGACGGGTGAATTCGGGCGAACGCCGCGCATCAATCCGGCCGGCGGGCGCGACCATTGGCCGCAATGCTGGACCATTGTTCTGGCCGGAGGCGGCATCAAGGGCGGCCAAGCTGTTGGCTCTTCCGATTCGATCGGGGCCGCACCCCAGGATCGTCCCGTGCAGCCCTCGCATATTGCCGCCACCGTCTACCACGCGCTGGGTATTCCAATTGACTTGATCATCGCAACGCCCGAGGGGAGACAGGTGCGGCTGGTGGATCACGGGTTTGATCCAATTATGGAACTCTTTGCTTAGAAGTGGTGGGACACAAACGTCGGGATGACACTGTTGCCGCCCTCAATGAGCGCCGTCAGCAGTCATCGACTGCCGCTACAGCGGTGCTGGATGGAGGCCTAATCATGGAAATTTTGGTTCGCCGGGGTCGTTCCCTTTTTTGGATTCTCTCCGGGCTTATGATGCTTTGGGGTGCGATTCCTCTGGCCGCACAATCTCCATCGGCCGCTCCCTACCACGACTTCGACAAGCCCGGCAAAGCAACCCGAAGCTCCAATCCGGCGCAATCTCTCCCGCCGGTCCAGCCGGTTCCGGCGCACGCCACACCCAGCACTTCTCCTCTTCGCGGAATCAAATTTTTACCTTCGCAGGTGTCTCTGGCTATCCCGCTGCTCAATCAGCGCGCCGTTGTTGAGGCAACTTACGCGGATGGGCACGTCGCTGATGTCACTTCACAAGCCATCGTCACCAGTTCTAACGCCGCCGTCGCCCAACCTGACAAACAAGGGTTCGTACACCCTGAAGGCGACGGCCACGCCGAGCTCATGGCGTCCTTCCAAGGCTTCAGGGCGACCGCGCCGGTGGAGGTGAAAAATTTTACGGCTCCTTTCGAGTGGAGTTTCCGCAATCATGTTCTGCCGGTGATGACCAAGATGGGTTGCAACTCCGGGCCGTGCCACGGCGCGGCAGCGGGAAAGAACGGGTTCAAGCTTACACTGCGTGGTTTCGATCCAGTCACTGACTACTACACGCTGACCCATCAAGCGATCGGCCGGCGCACCAATCGCCTGGAACCCGCCAAGAGCCTGATCCTGCTCAAGCCAACACTCACGATTCCCCACGGAGGCGGCCAGCGGTTCCCGGTCGGTTCGCCCGAATATCAAGTGATGTCGGGATGGATCGCGGCAGGGATGCCTCCGCCCAAGCCCTCGGACCCGCGCATTGTTGACCTTCAAGTGTACCCGCATGAGGCGTCGCTGGTTCCCGGAGCTTTACAACAATTGGTGGTGATGGCCAAATTTTCGGATGGCCATTCCGAAGACGTAACCCGCTGGGCCAAGTACGACAGCGGCGACGAGGGTGTAGCGACGGTGAACGGTGCGGGCCTCGTCACCATGCACGGTTATGGCGAAGCGCCCGTCACCGTGTGGTACTTGAGCCATGTGACTTTCGCCCGCATGAGGATTCCGTATCCCTATCATATTGATGAGGCGGTTTTCCAGCGCGCCCTCCGGCACAATTACATCGATAACTACATTCTCGCGCACCTCGAGCAGCTTCACATTCCGCCTTCACCACCCGCTGGGGACGCCGAATTCATCCGCCGTGCCTACCTTGACGGAGCGGGGATTCTGCCCACCCCCGCAGAGGTCAAGGCGTTTGTTAAGGACAAGTCTCCTGACAAGCGCGACCGACTGATTGATGCATTGATGAAAAGGCCTGAATTTGCAGACTATTGGGCTTACAAATGGTCGGACCTGTTGCTGGTCACCAGCAACCGGCTCTCCTACCCGGAAATGTGGAGTTATTACAATTGGATTCGTTCGAGCGTCGCCCAGGATAAACCGTGGGACCAGTTTGTCCGCCAAATTGCCACTGCCAGTGGAAATACGCTCCAGAATGGGGCTGCAAACTATTGGGTGATTCATCGCAACCCCATCGACATCTCGGAAAACATGACCGAGGCCTTTCTTGGCATCAATATTACCTGCGCCCATTGCCATAATCATCCACTGGCCAAGTGGACTCAAAAGGATTACTACGGCATGGCCGATCTGTTCGCGCGGGTTCGCTTGAAAATGGGGCAGCCCGGGGGCGCGCGTCCTGGCATTGGCCCCATCTTCCGTGATGTGACCGTTTACTCCGGCGCCAGCGGGGACTATACCGATGACCGCTTCAGCCGTCCCTTGCCGCCCAAGCCACTGGGCGCAAAGGCTCTGCCCATAAACACCACGGCCGATCTGCGCGCCTATTTTGCCGACTGGCTCACCTCCCCCCAAAATCCGTTCTTTGCCCGCGCCATCGTCAATCGCGTCTGGAAAAACTTCATGGGTGAAGGGCTGGTCGAGCCCGTGGACGATATGCGGGACACCAATCCGCCCACTAATGAAGCTTTGCTAAACGCGATGGTGAAGGATTTTGTGGCTCACCACATGGATGTGAATTATCTGATCCGCACCATCATGCAGTCCGCGGCGTATCAGACGGCCTCCAAACCTACCCCCGAAAATGTGGTGGATAACAAGTATTACTCGCATTATTTGATTCGCCGCCTTCCCGCTGAAGTGATGCTTGATGCGTTTTCCCAGATCACTCAAGAACCTGAGCATTTTGACGGCTATCCCCTGGGCACGCGGGCTCTCCAACTTCCAGATACGGCGGTGAAATCATACTTTTTAACGGCGTTCGGCCGGCCTATTCGTGAGCAGTCTCAGGAAAGCGAACGAAGCGCGGTCCCTACGATTACTCAGGCCCTGCACATCATCAACGGCGGCACTCTGAACAACAAATTACGAGCCAAGGGAAACGTCCTGGACAAGCTCATGAAGGCTGGCGATTCGGACACTCAAATCGTTACCTATCTGTATCTTGCCGCATTCAGCCGTTACCCCTCTTCGGCGGAATTGACGACGCTCCTCGGCCACTTGCAGGTGGCTGAAGCTCAGAATGTAAAAGGCGCCAACAATCCGCGCCGGGCCGCGCTGTCCGACCTGACATGGGCTATGCTGACCAGTAGGGAATTTATGTTCGATCACTAGCCCGGATTATTTATGAACCTTCGATAGAGGACCGTCCGAGTGGTTGGTTTGTGCCAGCAACGAAATGCCTGGGATGAGAAATGCGCACGAAAAAAAGATTGTTTGAGGGAGCAAACCCAAACTCAATTGAAAACAAAGGGCGACTCGAGGACAAAACCCATCCAAAGCCACCAACAAAGCACTGAAAGAATGACTAAGTATTTTATTATCAATAAGTTGATTAAGTTTTCGGAGAGATTTCAGTCAATTGATTTAGAATCAATATGTTACGAAATACATAAGCAGTTGCAAGGTGCAGAATCGGGTTGATTTCTGGAGTTTTCGCAGGTTTGCTACACAAGGATTTGCTTGCGATGGATTAATGGATTCTATGAAAATCGGTATTCGATTCTGGGTTTTGAGTGTCACCTTTCTTGCCGCCTCGGTAGCCGCTTTCGCAGTCTTCTTCGTGCCTTCAAATGATCTCGTTGCCCAGCCTGCTGCCGGGGTTTCAGGCGAAGAGACCAAAAGTACGAAACCCGCTTCCGCGGATGCTTCGTACAGGGCAGTCGTCACCATCTTGCAACAGAAGTGTTTCGCGTGTCACAGCAGCACGGCCAAAATGAGTGGTTTTGTGATGGCGTCGTATCAGACGTTGATGAAGGGCGGCGTGCATGGTGCCGAAATTGTTCCCGGCAACAGCGCCAAGAGCCGCCTGGTCCTGATGGTCGAAGGCACAATGCAACCACGGATGCCATTTAATGGCAATCCGCTCTCCCCGGCGGAGATAACCGTAATTAAGGGATGGATTGATGCCGGCGCAAAGGGACCTGCTGCTGGAGAGGCGGCGTCGCTTCAACCGCACCTGAATATTCCCAACATCAAGCCGCGTTTTCCTGAGATATCCCCGGCCGGTTCGGTCGCTTTTTCGCCGGACGGAAAGACGCTGGCGGTGGGCGGTTATAACCAGGTCCGCCTGATGAACCCCAAAACTGGCAAGGTATTGGAAAATCTCAGTGGGGCCGCGGGCCTGGTTCGGTCTGTGGCTTTCAGTCCAGATGGCAAGTGGCTGGCTGCCGGCGGCGGTCTTTGCCAACAATGGGGTGAAGTTCAGATTTGGGACGTTCAGTCGGATAAGCTCCTTCGCACGTTGCGCGGCCACCATGATTGTATCTATTCCGTGGCCTTCAGCCCGAACGGCAAGCTGCTGGCTTCGGGAAGTTATGACAAGCTGATCAAGCTCTGGGATCCTAAAACGGGGAAAGAGTTGAAAACCCTCAAGGACCACATCGACGCGGTCTTCGCCGTGGCGTTCAGCCCGGACGGAAAATGGCTGGCCTCCGGCTCGCAGGATAACAGCGTGAAGATTTGGAATGTCGCCACTGGAGAGCGGCTTTACACCCTCAGCGATCCGGTTGACGGCATCACCTGCATTGCCTTCTCGCCTTCGGGGAAACAGATCGCCGCTGCGGGCTACGACAAACTGATTTATATCTGGAATCTGACCCAGACGGGAGGAACGCTGGCGCAATCGTTGATCGCAGATGAAGACAGCATCCTGCAGATTGCCTGGACGCCGGACGGCAAGGAGATTATTACCAGTTCAGCCGATGGATCGATCAGAATCCGGGACGCCTCGACGCTTAACCCGATTGGGATCATCCCGCGCCAGTCAGATTGGGTGGATGCTATGAGCCTCAGCCCGGATGGTAAATGGCTGGCTGCGGGACGTTTTGACGGAACTCTGAGTGTTTATCGCATGGGCTCGTTCGAGCAGGCGCTGGGGCCTCTGGTTGCTTTTCAGGGGAACGGCCCAACGGGCAAAACAGAGCCGGTCCGCACGGCAAGGGCCAGCGGCCATTAGGCCGGATTATTGATGAATGCAGAGGATAAGAACGGAAGGGCAGGGTTTTAACGGCTGCGGCGGGGTTAAAACCCCGCCCTTCCACCCCCCAGTCAAAGCTTTCATGAATTATCCAGGTTAGGCAGCTACGGCTGGAGTGATGAGAATTTCATTCTGGTCGCAGGGCTGGATCTTTCGCACCACCGCCCGCTCGTGGCTATGGGAGCCGCCCTCGGGGGTTGTTACTGGGATTGAGCTCCCAAGCCGAGTTTGAGAATAGCCTGACCCATAGTGAGGGATTGCCCCATGAAATTCAAATTTTGGACCGGTCTCTTCATCCTGGCGTTGTTGCTTTGTGCGATGATTCCCCGGAGCATGAACCCGCAACAGGCACGGCAGATTCCGGTTTCCTCATCCACGGCATTACCGGCGCAGCCGGCGGCTCAGGCGGGTTCGCAAGTTCCCACGATTCCACCTACGGTCGCTACCATCTGGCCTGCCGGCATGAGGTGTGGCACAACCGAAACCTTCACTCTGGAAGGCCGCAATTTGATGGGCGCCAAGGAAGTTTTGTTTGATGCTTCGGGGCTTCGCGCCCGTTTTCTATCAGTGGTGGACGTGCCGGAAAAAGCCAGGAAAATACGCGTCAACGTTGATTTGGGCGCCGAGGTCCCGCAAGGAAAGAAACAGAAAGCTCAAATCCAAGTCGTGGCCCTGCCCACAGCAAAGCCGGGTATCCATTGGCTCCGCATTCAGACTCCGCTGGGCACGTCCAACCTGGTGGCGCTAGACGTAAGCGTGCCGCCCCAGATCCAGACCAAGAAATCTGGAACCTCTGCTGCGCAAGGCCAGCAGGTCGCGCTGCCTGCGACCATCATCGGCGCTATCGCCACACCCGGGCAAGTGAATGCCTATCAGTTTGCGGGCCGAGCCGGAGAAGAGGTTGTTTTTCGTGTTGTGGCGGCTCCATTGGGCTCGAAGCTGCGCTCAGTCCTTACTCTCCGGGACGCGACCGGCAAGAAGCTTGCACAAGGCGGCGGAACTTCCGGTAAGTCCGATGCGGTTCTAAGCCACAAACTGCCTGGGAACGGACTGTACACGGTTGCTATTCGAGACCAGGAGGAAAAGGCTGGGAAAGATCACTTCTACCGGCTCTATGCCGGAGATCTGCCTTATATCTCAAGCGTCTTTCCTCTCGGGGTAAGGGCTGGCCTTCCCTCCAAAGTTCGTGTGGAAGGCGTCAACCTGGGTGGAATTCACGATGTTCAGGTGAATCCGAAGCGGCAGGCTGACGGCTGGACCACGATTCCCGTGCAGATCAGAACTACTAACGGCGAACTTTCAAACACAGTTGACGTGGCCGTCACAGACCTGCCGGAAATCGCTGAAAGGGAGCCAAACGATACGCCCACGGAAGCGCAACCTATTACCGTCCCGGTTGCAATCAATGGCCGAATTGATAAGTCCGGCGTGAACCCCACGCCCGACCAGGATTATTTCCGTTTCACTGCCCGCAAGGGTGAGCGCATGACGCTGGAAGTAGCGGCCAGGCGTCTCGGTTCGCCGCTCGATTCTGTGATTGAAGTGCTCGATTCTGAGGGGAGGCCCGTGCCTCGGGCGTTGGTCCGCTGCCTGAACGAAACCTCCCTGACATTGGCAGATCGCGATTCTATCACTCGGGGTTACCGGTTGGTCTCACGCACCGGCTTCCACGACAATGATGACCTGATGGTGGGTGATGAGCTGGATCAAATTCAGTTCATTCCTGACCAGCCCGACGCCGACATTCTGCTCAAAGGGTTCGGGGGTCAGCGCATTGCCCTGCTTGGGACTTCGCCCGCAGCGCACTATGTAACGGAACCGGCTTACCGGGCTGAGATCGAACCGCCCGACGCCAAGTTTCCCCCCAACGGTCTACCGGTGTTTCGCATTAATTACCGCAACGATGATGGCGGTCCCGGCTTTGGCGCAGATTCCCGCCTGGATTTCGTGGCGCCTCGCGACGGCCAATACCTCGTCCACATCAAAGACGTTCGTGATCTTCAAGGGCCTGACTTTGCTTATCAATTGACCGTGCGCGATGCGGCCCCCGATTTTACACTCACGGCTTCGCCCGCGAACCCCAACATCCCGCGTGGTGGACAAATCCCCGTCCAGGTTACTGCCGACCGGCTGCTGGGTTATCAAGGTCCCATTCAGATCAGCTTCCTGGGCTTTCCGAAAGGTATTACGGCCAGTGCCGCGACCATCCCCGCCGGTCAGGACTCAGTGACGGTAATTCTCGCGGCTGCTGCCAGTACACCAGGCTGGCTTCGGGCAACGCCCCTCAAGATTGAGGGACGGGGCCAAGTTGGGGGACGCGAACTGGTCCGCATCGCCGATTCCACAACGCCCCTTCGAGTCGCCGCCCTCATGCCTCCTCCTGACGTTCTGGTGGCGGCTCAGCCGCATGAAATCGTTTTGGCGCCCGGCCAGACAGCAGCGGTTACGATCCATATCACTCGTGAGAACGGGTTCAAAGGGCGCGTCCCCTGCGAAGTAGATAATCTTCCGCCTGGAGTGAGAGTGGTGAATGTGGGGCTTAATGGAGTTCTGGTCCACTCCGGCGAGTCCAGCCACACCTTTACACTCAAAGCTGAGAACTGGGCGCAGCCTTTTACCCAGCCCATTTACGTCGTGGGGACGGTTGAGTCGAATGCGTCCACCAACCATCCCTCGCCCCCCATCGTGCTTCGCGTGGAGGGCAAGAGCCAGTTGGCCAGGGTCTCAGGGCGCTGAATCTTGCCCTCAGATTCAGCGACCAGAACATCGACGTCGCAGGCCCGGGCATTTTGCTCACTCATCAACTTGTCACCTGCTCCAGGATGGCAAAATCTCCCGGATTCCAAGCTTGGACGATGATGCAGAACTTGCCGTCAACCTTCTGGAGCACCGCCTTGTGATTATGCTGAAAGTTTTTCAGGCCAAGGTCGGCCTTCGGAAAAACGGCAGAGATCAACTGGTCGTTCTTGAAGATGTAAATCGGCGCTCCCTTGCTTGGATCGGGTCCCACCAGCGTAGGTACCACGGCATACTCATCCAAATAATTAATCGAGCAAGGGAGAGATCCCATCGGCATTTTTAGCGTCGAAAGGTAATGGCCGTAGCGGCTGAATCGCTTGACTTCCGAGTGTACCCGGTCAGAAATGGCAAGCTGCTTTCCTCCGGGAGCGACCGTGACGGCATGGGCCGTCTGAAACTGGCTGGGGCGATTTCCTCGGCCGCCAAAAGCCAGATCGCTCCATTTTATTTGCGACGGGTTTTTGGGAGAAATCCGGGCGGTTAATACGTAGTCGAGTGCGCAATAGCCAGTGGTGACGTAATAAAGTCCATCCAGATAAGTCACTCCGGTGGGCGCAAAATTGCCGCCACCCAGAAAATAGTCGTGGACCTCCGGCTGTTCGAAGTCATTGCTGGCCGTCGGTGAATCCAGAGTATTCACCAATGTTCCGCCCAGAGTCGTCGTAAATATCTTGCCAGCGTCATTCGCGGGAAAAGCCAAAAACGCCTCCCCGCCGGCGGGATTAATCCAGGTGCAGGTGTCATGCAAATTGACCTTCTTCATGGACTCCGAGGTATTCAAAAGGCGAATGGTTTTTAGATCGGCGCTGATTTGCATGATTCCCGCGCCGGGTAACGCAAAGTAGGTCTCGCCCTTTCCCGGTCGCCGGTCCACGGCAAATCCGCCGTGCGCCTTGAGCAGGACCTTTTGGGCTATCTCGGGAAGAGATGAGGAGGTATGCAGGACTCTGAATCGCATCGGCGCCTGACCGCTCACTCCCGGAACGGGTGTCTGGCCGGGCGTGCCGGCCGTGGGTGCCGGTTCCGTTCCTCCGTGCAACGCAGAGTCAGCGCTAAGGGCGCTCCCCATGAGCATGAGGCCAGCCGTTGACGAACCGTGAATAAAGTCGCGCCGTGACACGAGTTGTTTTTTCATTGAATCCTCAATTCTGCCCTGCCGGGCTTCACTGCATGGTTCAGGCTAAACGGACCAGCAATAGAAACACGCGGACCGTTTCTTGATTCAGAACCTTTGACCCTATTTAGCGCCTGGTCCGGGATTGCAGTTGCTGCGCACGAGAAGGTTAAAACGTAAATGATACCTATCGCTTGTCACGTAGCTGTGTGTCAAGTGAAATTGAACCAAATTAACGTCGCGCCGTCTTCGACCTCAATTGACCCTGGAAATCGTCCTCCAGCGGACACGGTAGACCGCTGGACCGGCACTGTGCTGTGGTTATCGATTGCTTCGCCAACTTCCAATGTCGCGGCAACGATAGAGAGTGTATAGTATGGCGTTCGAACAGGAAATCGGGCGGGCAATTTGTTACCTCTTAATGCCGTGCATACCAAAAGACGTTATAGACAATTTCAACGCTCATATCATAAATGGCGGAGGTTTAGCGAATGACGAATGTGGATCGGCGAAGATTTATGGAGGTGTCCGCGGGCTCACTATTCGCAGGAAGCTTTATAGCCGGGATTCCATCATTAGCCGGAGCTGCCCAATTCTTCAGGCGCAGGCAGCGAATTGAAGCGAATAATCCATTCCACGCGGCGCTTCAGAGGCTCAACGCTATGGTGCAAATGCCTTTGCCGGAATGGCGGGCGCATGCTGACGATTTGCCCCATCCTGAAGATCCCAGCGTTGATGATTCGACCTGGCAGCACGTGAAAATTCGAGAACCCTGGAAGCAAGGGCCGGTGTGGTTCCGGAGATGGGTCGAGATTCCGAAATCCATGGGCGGCTACAACATTCAAGGCTTGCGGGTGAAGCTGGACGCGCGGGTTGGATTCAGAGGCCGTGGGCCGGTAAGAGTATTCTCAAATGGCTCGATGGTGGAGATGGGGCCGTCGAATATTCAGCAACCCATTGTGCTGACTGAAAACGCTCAACCCGGCCAGAGGTTTCTGATAGCCATCTACGCGCCGGCGAATCACGGTCCCGCGGGGCTTTACTATGCCCGCCTGGACGTCGACTTTCCTTTTGATAAGTCAAACCCTGCAACCATGCGGGATGAAATCCTCGCTGTCCAGGCGTTGGGACTCTCCAAGAATTTTCCGGACGGGGAGCCGCAGCGGCAATCGCAATTGAGCGCCGCCGTGAAGGCCATCGATTTTGACGCCCTTGACCGTGGAGATCAGAACGGCTTCAACCGGTCGCTCGGCTTGGCGGACCAGAAGATGCAACCGTTGGCGGACTGGATGAAGACTTTCACCATCCGGGCCGTGGGTAATTCCCATATCGACATGGCATGGCTCTGGCCTTGGACCGAAACCGTGCAGGTGGTTCGCGATACTTTCGGCACGGTCCTGGAGCTGATGGATGAATACCCGGAATTTCTATACGCGCAGTCCTCCGCCCAAGACTTTTTGTGGCTGGAAGAAAAATATCCGGACATGTTCAAGGAAATTCAGAAGCGGGTGAAAGAGGGGCGGTGGGAGCTGGTGGGCGGGATGTGGGTGGAACCTGATCTGAACATGCCCTGCGGGGAGTCCCTGGTGCGTCAATTGTTGACCGGCAAGCGGTACTTCCAGCAGAAATTCGGAGTGGATGTGAGGATCGGCTGGAATCCCGATTCATTCGGTTACAGTTGGCAACTGGCCCAGATTTACAAGCGGTCGGGCGTCGATTATTTCGTAACCCAGAAAATCTCCTGGAATGACACGACGAAGTTTCCTTACAAACTCTTCTGGTGGGAATCTCCCGATGGCAGCCGCGTGCTCACCTATTTTCCGCACGGGTATGGAAATAACATTAGCCCGGTGCGTTGCTCGGAATTCCTGGCTGAGGATGTGCCGCTGTGCTCGGGTTATCACGAGAATATGTTGCTTTACGGAGTCGGCGACCACGGTGGAGGACCGACGCGGCAGATGTTGGATGCTGCGGTGCGCTGGCAACATTCTCTCCAGGCGGCTTTCCCGAGTATCAAGTGGAGCACGGCGCAACAATTCTTTAATGACGTGAATGACAATCTTCCCAAGCTGGATCTTCCGGTTTGGAAGAGCGAGCTTTACCTGCAGTTCCACCGCGGCACTTATACGACGCAAGCGGAATCCAAGAAGCGGATGCGGTATAGCGAAGAGTTGATGTTGAATTCGGAGAAATTCGCGTCGCTCGCCATGCTTCACGGGCGGGCTTATCCCCAGCCACAATTCGAAGACTGCTGGCGCCGTGTCTGTTTCGATCAATTTCACGACATGATGGCCGGGTCGGGTATCCACATCAACTACGTGGATGAAACCGAGAACCTGGAATTCGTTAAACTCGCTTGTCTGCCAATCCTTCATGGGTCGATGCGGACCCTGGCGGCACGCATTGACACGAAAGGTCCGGGCATACCCGTGGTGGTGTTCAATTCTCTGAGCTGGGAGCGAAGTGACGTTGTGGAAACAGAAGTCCAATTTCCCGGACCAACTGCAAAGATCGAAGTCCAGGATCCAGAAGGTCACGGGGCGCCTTCAGCTGTAACTTGGCGGGACGATTCCATCCAAACAGTCAAGGTTCGCTTTCTTGCGCGCGGGCTTCCCCCGGTTGGATACAAGGTGTTTCACGTTGTCTCCACAGACCATCCACGGGAGGCTTCGAGCACGCTCAAGGCCAGCGGGACCACTTTGGAGAATGAATTCCTCCGCGTTGAGGTTGATTCAAATACAGGATGCGTCACCAGCCTGGTGAACAAGAAGGATGGCAAGAACATCCTGAAACCGGGAGCCAATGGAAATTTGCTCGAAACCTTCGTGGATAAACCCAAACAGTTCGACGCGTGGAACATTGGCTGGCCTTACGACCAAACGAAGGTGGAACTGTTGGAAGCGCAAGAAGTGCAGTTGGTGGAGAATACCCCGGTTCGCGCCGTGGTGCGCGTGAAGAAGAGTTTCCAAAAATCCTCCTTCGTTCAGGAAATCTGCATGTACCCGGAAATTCCCCGCGCCGATGTCAACATGCAGGCGGATTGGCACGAAACCCACATCATGTTGAAAGTCGCATTTCCATTGGACATCGCGCCCGAAAAGGCGACCTACGAGATTCCCTATGGAACCATCGAGCGGCCCGCAATTCCTCACACCAAGGCCGAAGAAGCGGAATGGGAGGTCTGCGCGCAGCAATGGGGCGACCTTTCCGAATCGGGCCACGGCTTCAGTCTGCTCAATACCTGCAAGTACGGTTACGACACGGTGGAGAAAGGAGTCATCCGGCTCACCTTATTGCGATCCCCGGTATCGCCCGACCCCATTGCCGATCAGGGACCGCACGAATTCACGTATGCGATGTATCCCCACGCCGGCGGCTGGAAAAAGGCAGGAACGGAACTTCGCGGATATGAGTTGAATTACCGCGCGATTCCTCTGGTAGCCGAAGCGCACGAGGGGCCGCTTCCGTCTTCCTATTCATTTGTGACCATCGAGCCCTCGAACGTTATCCTGACGGCAATCAAAAAGGCGGAGGATGATAATTCCGTCATTTTCCGCTTCTATGAATTTGAAGGCAAACCGTCTCGGGTACGTTTGCGTTTGCCGGAAGCCGCGACGCAAGCGGTTGAGACAAATCTGATGGAGAAGGAGGAGCATTCCATCTCTCTTGGACCGGGCGGTAAGGAATTGACCACGCCCATCGGGGCCCATGTAATTAAATCCGTGAAAGTCACATTCCAAAACTCAGCCGGCAGTGTACCGCCACCAGCGGTATAGGCTGGGGATAGAGTTAAACTCGTATCCAGTCAGGCGGGAGTGATCCGATGGCAGCCGTTTTCCTGGGAGGTGTCCTTTCGATTGTTGCCGGCGTTTTGAACGGCAGTTTTGCAGCTCCAACCAAGTATGCGAAAAAGTGGAAGTGGGAAAACATTTGGTCCGTTTGGGCGGTCGTGGCGATGTTCCTGCTTCCGTGGGCCCTTGTTTTTGCGACGATTCCTCATGCTGTTTCTTTTTTCGAGAATACCCCTTTGGACCAATGGCGGCTCCTCATCTTCTTTGGAATTGGCTTTGGGCTTGCCCAGATATTTTTTGGCCTGGGTATCGCCGCGGTGGGTATCGCTTTGAATTTCGCCATCGCCATCGGCATTTCCACCGCCTTTGGATCCATTGTGCCGTTTCTATCCCAGCATTCTGAGAAGACCTTTACACCGGAGGGCTATTTCTTTTTTCTCGGTATCATTCTGATGCTCATTGGAATTGTGCTTTCTGCCGTGGCGGGACGTGAGAAGGAGAAACAACTGCGTCTGTCGGCTGCACAATCTCAAGATGCTCCAACAAAAAGGATGAGCTTCGCAGCCGGGCTCACCCTTTGCATTCTTGCCGGTCTGGGCTCGCCGTTGGGCAATTTTGGCTTGGCCTTTTGCACGCCGACCGTGCATCGGGCAATTGAGATGGGAGCGAGTCTCACCAATAAATACAACGTGATTTGGGCGCCGCTGTACACCGCTTCCCTCGTCCCCTACTTGCTCTACTGCGGCTACCTCTGGCGGAAAAATCGCAGCTTTCATCTTTTCAAAGCGGCGGGGACGGGCATCAACTGGTTCTACGGGACCGTCATGGCTGTCCTGTGGATGGGAAGTTCGGCGATTTACGGGATCGCGGCCTCCCGGATCGGTGACATGGGACCGGTTCTTGGTTGGCCACTCTTCATGTCCATCATTATCATCACTTCAAGCGTGTGGGGATTCCTGACGGGCGAGTGGAAAGGTGCTGGCAGGAAATCGGCGAATGCCATGATGGTGGGGATCATATTTCTCATCCTTGGATTCGTGACCTTGGCCTACAGTGGGAGCATGGCTTGAACCGTCCAGTCCAACACGGCCAGCGAAGGACGCGGGCAACATTTGCTACATTGGTCCCGCAAGTTGACTGGCTGCCGGCGGAATATCAGCAAAGCGGTCTCGAATCTCTTTCGTGGAGTCGAGAGCTGAAAGCATGGCCCAAGGCTCGACCTCGGTCTGCGCGCCGCGAGAATTCAATGTGCTGATGATGACCTCGGTGGGAATGTTGCCCACCAGGTGATCGCTGGCAAAGGGGCAACCTCCAAGCCCGGTTAAGGCGCCATCAAAACGCCGGCACCCGGCTTCGTAGGCTGCGATCACTTTCGCAGCCGCTTCGTCCGGCGCGCTGTGCAAATGGACTCCGAGTTCCACGCCCTTCCCGTGCGGCATGACGGCGGTGAAAAGCTTAGCGATTTCCCTTGGCTCCGCGACTCCTGCCGTGTCCGCAAGCGAAACCTCCCGAACCCCAGCTTCTCTCAACCAGTCAAGAGTGTCCTCCACCACCTCCGGTCCCCACGGCTCTTCATAAGGATTGCCGAAGGCCATTGAGATATAGACCACCAGCTTGCGGCCTGCGGAGTTGCAAGCGGCGTGGAGTTGTTCCACCAACTTCCGTGATTCTGAAAGCGACATGTTAGCGTTTTGCCTGCGAAATTGGGCGGAAACCGAATACGGGTAGCCGAGAGTCGTGATCCCTGGCGCGGCCAGCGCCCGTTTCAGCCCTTGTTCGTTGACGATGATGCCAATGATCTCTATCTGATCTTGCCGCCCGGCTACGATTTGATTTGAGCCGGATTCTGTCTTTTGGGCGGACTGGAATTTCATCGTTTCAAGCTGGGCCATCAACTGGATCATCACGGATTCGCTATCCGCCATTTGCGGAACGTACTTCGGGGCGACGAAGCTCACTGCGTCAATGTGGCGGAAGCCGGCTTCAACCAGTTTCCGGAGATATGCGACCTTTGTGTCAGTAGGGATGATCTTGGCCAGTCCTTGCCAGGCGTCGCGCGGGCATTCGATGATTTTGACTTTGTCCATTGTTTTTATTTGCGCTCTTTGCGCCTTTGCGTGAAAGTCTTCTAATCTTTCAGGCCATTCACAACGCGGGAGATGCCTTCTCGGATCAAATTTACGTTGAAGTTAATGAGCAAACCCAGGCGGATGTTCGCTAGGCGGAGATATGCCAGCACTTGCTTCTTGTGAACCGGTGCGATCTGTTCGATTGACTTGATTTCAACAATGACCTTGCTTTCGACAATCAAGTCCGCGCGAAAGCCGATGTCCAAGCGAACGCTTTCATAAACAACCGGAATGGCTTGCTGGCGGATCACTTGCAAGCCACGTCTCGACAGTTCTTCTGTCATTACAGCCTCATAGACGGATTCAAGTAAACCCGGTCCAAGAGTGGTGTGAATCTTAAAAGCAGCGTCTACAATCTGTGTGGCGATCTCGCTTTCTGTCATTGAAGAAAAGCCTCACGCCAAGGCGCGAAGGCGCAAAGAATCCGCTGTCACTCATTACATGATTTCCAGCTTCCTTAACGATGCAGCGAGGGTCTTGAGATCGAGCTCAGGAGTAGGAGCATCCCCGGTACCTTCAGAACCGTCACGACAAACAGCCCGTGAAAGTTCCCTGCAATCTGCTGCCACACGTACTCGCAATGTTTCTTTATCTTGTTCTCACTGCCAAGGGACTGCGCCTTGATTACAATAAGTAGTTTCTTCGGCGCGGGATGCAAGGCCAAGTCTACAATGGCCCCATGAATCTGTTTGTACACCCTTGCCTCAATCTCTACTGCGCACTCAATCTTTTGTCCGTCGGGGGCGGTTATCACTCCATCCAAGTATGCTATGCCGCCCGCCTCATCTATGGAGTGTCGATAATCGTACGAACTCCACCTGGCCCCAAGCAGATTGGCCATTAGCCCTTTGCCGTAATCGTCGTGGTTGCCCATGTTCACTTTGCGTCTTGGCGCCTTTGCGTGAGGCCGCTCTTACGTTTGCAACACGCCCGTCTTGAATTCCGGCACATCCGGATTCAATGCTGCCGCCTCCAGCGCCCACACCAGGGCATCACGGGTCTCAGCGGGATCGATGATGGCATCCACCCAAAGCCGGGCTGCGGCATAACGGGGATCCGTCTGCGATTCGTAAGTCGAGCGGACAGACTCGAAGAGTTCTTTCTTTTCTTGTTCGGTCAGTTTCTTGCCTTGGCGCTCAAGCTGCTTGAGTTTGATTTCCACCAGCGTCCCCGCCGCCGATTCGCCGCTCATCACGGCGTAGCGGGCCGTGGGCCATGCAAATATAAAGCGAGGGTCGTAAGCTTTGCCGCACATGGCGTAGTGCCCCGCGCCAAAGCTGCCTCCGCAAATCACCGTGATTTTGGGGACGACGCTATTGGAGACGGCGTTGACCATCTTAGCGCCCGCCCGGATGATGCCGCTCCATTCCGCTTCCTTGCCCACCATGAATCCGTTGACATCGTGCAGGAAAATCAGCGGGATCAAATTTTGGTTGCAATCCATGATGAATCGCGCCGCTTTCTCCGCCGCTTCGGTATAGATCACGCCGCCGAATTCAATCCGCTTGCCACCCGTAGCGCGGTCCACGGTTTGAACATGGTTCTTCTGATTCGCCACAATGCCCACGGCCCAGCCGCCCACCCGCGCGTAGCCGCAAAGTACCGTCTGCCCGTATTCAGCGCGATACTCGTCAAAAGCCGAGGCGTCCACGATGCGGGCAATAATTTCCTTCATGTCATATTGTTTTGCCGGATCGGAGGAGAAAATGCCGTAAATATCCTCTGCCGGATAAGAGGGAAGCTCCGGCTGCTTGTAGTTGAAGGGTGCTCCTGGGGGTTCGCCCATTTTATCGACCAGATTGCGAATTCGCCCGATGCACGCCTCGTCATCCGGCTCGCGGAAATCCACGGTGCCGCTGATCTGGGCGTGCATCTTGGCGCCGCCCAATTCTTCCGCCGAGGCCACTTGCCCGATGGCGGCCTGCACCAGAGCAGGGCCCGCCAAAAATAGCCCGCTACCCTCCGTCATCAGGATGTGATCGCACATGACGGGAAGATACGCGCCGCCGGCCACGCACATGCCCATGATCGCAGTGATCTGAGGAATCCCCCGGGCGCTCATCACGGCGTTGTTGCGGAAAACGCGCCCAAAGTCGTCCGTATCAGGAAAAACATCTTCTTGCAGCGGCAAAAAAACGCCGGCGGAATCCACTAAATAGATCGTGGGGATGCGATTTTCAATCGCGATGTTCTGAGCCCGGATCACTTTCTTGGCGGTCATGGGAAAAAAAGCTCCGGCTTTCACGGTGGCGTCGTTGGCGATAATCATGACGAGCCGGTTCTCGGCGCGCGCCAGTCCGGTGATCGCGCCCGCCGCCGGAGCGCCACCCCACTCCGCGTACATATCGTGGGCCGCAAAGATTCCCAACTCAAAAAAAGAAGTGTCCGGATCAATCAACTTTTGAATGCGCTCGCGGGCCGTCAGCCTTCCCTTTTTGTGCTGCGAGTCAATGGACTTCGTTCCACCTCCATCGCGGATAACGTCCTCCTGGTTTTTGATCTCCGCCATGAGGTCGACGATGCGCCGCAGGTTCTTCTCAAAACCCTGTGACCGGCGGTCAATCTGCGTTTGGAGCAATGAACTGGCCACAACATTCGTCCTCAATTACGGCTTTTTCCCTTTAAGTTCAGAAAATGATCCTGGGCGCGGCACTTTATTCCACTGTAACGCTCTTCGCCAGGTTGCGCGGTTGGTCCACGTCGCAGCCGCGCAACACGGCGCAGTGATAAGCGAACAATTGCAAAGGAACCACCGTCAGCAGCGGCATCAAAATATCGCGGTTGCGGGGGACTTCAATGACATGGTCCACCAGCGGCGCCAAGTGGCTGTTGCCGCTGGTGGTGACAGTGATGATGGGTCCTTCCCGCGCGCGGATTTCCTGAATGTTGGACAGCACCTTGTCCTGAGAGGCGTCGTCGGGCGCAAGAGCCAGGGTGGGGAATGAAGGGTCAATCAAGGCGATGGGTCCATGCTTCATTTCACCTGCGGCATATCCTTCGGCGTGGATATAGGAGATCTCCTTCAGCTTCAGCGCCCCCTCGAGGGCGATGGGATATTGGTACTTCCGTCCGATAAAAAGGAAATGTTCGGACTGGCAATATTCGGCGGCAAGCTCGCGGATGCGGTCCGATTGAGTCAGGACTTCGCGGATCTGGTCCGGGATTTTCTCCAAGCCGCGAAGAATTCCTTCGCCTTCTTCGTAAGAAAGGTCGCGGCTCCGGCCCAGGACCAGCGCCATCAGATTCAGAATGGTCAATTGAGAAGTGAAGGATTTGGTGGAGGCAACGCCCACCTCAATGCCGGCATGGGAGTAAACACCGGCATGAGTTTCCCTCGCGATGGTGCTGCCCACCACATTCACCAAGCCCAGCACCAGAGCGCCCTTGCGGCGGGCCTCGCGTAGCGCCGCCAGTGTATCCGCGGTCTCACCCGACTGGCTAATGGCCAGGACCACGGTGTTTTCGCGGATGTTCAGCTTGCGGTAACGGAACTCAGAAGCCAGCTCCGTTTCCACCATCAGGTCGGTCAGCGCCTCAAAAACGTAACGCGCGTAGAGTCCGGCATAGTAGCTGGTGCCGCAACTGACGATGATGAGGTGGCGCGCTTTTTCCAGCCGCTCGCGCACGGATTCAAGTCCGCCGAGCTTCGCCACTCCCTCGGAATGGTTCACCCGGCCGCGCAAGGCGTTCTCCACGGCCTCCGGCTGCTCGAAAATTTCCTTGAGCATGTAGTGCGGGAAGCGGCCGCGGTCCATCGCGTCCTGTCCGAAGTCGAGCGCGGTTGCGCCGCGAGAGACGGCGCGGTTGTCCAGCGTTTTGATGCGGAAACTTCCTGGTTCAATCCGGGCGACTTCGTTATCCTCAAGATAAACTACTTGATTGGTATGCTGGGCCAATGCCGAAACGTCGGAGGCAGCCAGCGATTCATTCTCGCCGATCCCCAGCACAATGGGGCTGCCGCGTCGGGCTAGGATGATTTCCTGCGGATGGGCGGAATGCGCCACGGCGATCCCGAACGTTCCCCGCACTTCCTGGAGCGATTGCAAAACAGCGGTCTCCAGATCTCCCTGGTAATGGCTTTCAATGAGATGAACTAGTGCTTCCGTATCCGTTTCCGTCCGGAAAGTATGTCCCTGAGATACGAGCCGTTTCTTCAAATTTTGATAGTTTTCAATGATGCCGTTGTGGACAAGAAACAGCCGTTGAGTGCAATCGGTGTGGGGGTGAGCATTGATCTCCGTAGGTTTTCCGTGCGTGGCCCAACGGGTATGCGCGATCCCGGCCACGCCCGAGGGAGCATCCTGCCGCACCCGCTGTTCCAACTCGCTCACCTTACCCACGGCTTTGGCGAGATAGGGCAGCGAATCGAGAATGGCGATGCCGCTTGAATCATAACCCCGGTATTCCAGGCGCTTGAGCCCATCAATCAGGATGGCGTACGCCGATTGACGCCCGGTATATGCAACGATGCCGCACATATGGAGTAAAATGCCTGTCTGCCGCCCGGTGTGTTGCTCGCGGCGGGTCACAGTATCGGCGGTGAAACGGAGCAAATTCCGCCTTGATATTGGATACTCTTATTTTACCTTTCCGTCCAGAGCGAATGGTTGTCGCGCGCTCGATGAGCCCCGCAATCTGCTGTAGGGCCGCTCGATGAGCGGCGAACCTGTATCCTCAACGGTCTTCGGCGCTCATCGAGCGCCGCTACAGCAAATTACGTCATTACGCGGCAGATAAACTCCGAGCGCCGCTACAGAGAACTGCGCCGCTAGTCCTTGCAGGCCGGTGCTCAAGCCGCTCCTCTTCCGGCCTTTGCGCCTCGTGATTTTCGGCTAACCTTCAGAAGGTGTGAAAAAATCCGGAAATGTCATGCTGAGCGTAGCGAAGCATCTCGGCATTTACTGAAAACAAAATGCTTGGATCCTTCGCTTCACTCAGGATGACAGGCACGGCGAGTTTATTCATAGGTCCTCAGCGGCGATCGGCATGGGTTGGGCCAAGAACGAATTGATTTGCGCTATCAAGAAATGGGTAACAGAAAAATTTTTGAATGAATATTTTTTCGGCAACCCTTCCGTCAGGAGGGGCATCAATCTATGTAACCAACACTTATGACTACCTGGGGAAGTGGGTAGCGTTAGGGCAACCAAGTTATCCACTTCCTCCTTCCTCCCGGACGAAGGAGGACAGGCTGTCCGGGGAGTTCTGTACCCGCTATAACCTTTTCGATTGAACTGTCCACTTTCATCTTCAACAGCGCATGAAGTCCAAACTAAGTTTTGCGACCTCACACGACCCTGCCCACGCTTCAATTTTTGACTTTACGAGTTCGAGGACATTTTCGAGATCGTCCGTATCGATGACGGAGTTCAGTACTTTCCACTTCTTCTTGAGCGAATAGGCGTGGATGAGAAACTCTCCGTTTTCGAGGCTCTCGCAGAAAATGTTGACTGCGAGCGAAATCGCTCCCCGCCGAAACCAGATATACCAGCCCCAGTCCTCTTGCCCGGTTCGAATCCTCTCAAACGGATTCGCAGCGCGCGGCCCGGTTTATCACTGCGGTCGTTTCTGCTCCGAGAGGCGGAGCCGGATGGGTTTCCCGCCGCCAAACTTCCGCGTGAGCCAATCCTCCATATCGGGTTGTAAACCCTCCAAGTCCACCCGGAAGCTCACTTCGAGCCAACCTTCGGCAGCGGGCAGGGTCTCATCAAACCCGGAGCGGCCGGTAAAGCTCCTCATGCAGTAGTTGTCCAGCCAAGCGATGGGACAGGGCCGCGTGCCCTCCTGATCAATCAAGTCCACTTTGATTTTTCGCGCAAACATTGGAAACAGTCAGGAAGGGCGGGGTTTCAACCCCGCCGCCCGCTCAAGATTTACCTCTCCGGAGAAAGGAGAAGAACCCTTTCTTGTTTATTCCATCTTCGGGACCCACCGGGATCGGATTGGGCGGCAAGGGTTTGCCCTCAATCACCGCGGCGGGGTTCCTGTTCATAATGAGGTCTGCGATCTCCCCGCCCTTCAATTCCATTAGTTTTTGGTAACAATGGGAAAGGATGGGCGGGCGATGCTTGGTATCGTGCGCGTCAGAAGCGAAGAAGTGGACCAGGTTTTCGTCCAGCCATTTTTCCGCCAGGCGCAACGCCGTCCTGCCGAAGCCGCCAGTATATGACATGGCTGTGATCTGGGAGAGGCAACCCCGCGAGATCCACCGGTAAAGGATTTCCGGCTTACGCTGGAACACGGGATTTCGCTCCGGGTGTGTCAGGATCGGCGTAAACCCAACCACCTGAATATCATAAAAAACTTGGTCCATCTGATCGGGGATAAAGTGATCGTTGAACTCGACCAGGAGGTATCGGGTTCGGTTGATCGAATAGTTGGCGCCATCTTTGGACAGCCGATCGATGTTTTCGTAGGAAAGGCGGAAATCGCAACCCAGCAGGATCTTGGGTTTCTCACCCGCCGCGGCCTGCAACTCGGCGGCCTTCCGTTGATTTTCCTCTTGATTGAATTCGTAAAGGTAATTGCAATGAGGCGTGGCCACCACGTGGGTCACTCCGTCTGCTGCGGACATTTGCAGCATCTGGACTGCAATATCGAATGATTTTGCGCCATCATCAGTTTCAGGAAGCGGATGGCAGTGAATGTCAATCATGGTTAACTCCCAGCCTGCGCCACAGATCGAAAATGGACCCCACTTGTTAGGGCGGAGAAATGGCAACCTTGCTGGGGCCTTCAATTGCCCTTGCGCCAGAAGAGGAAGCTTCCTAAAGATTATTAGAACCCGGCTCGAACTGCGACGTCAAGGAACGTTCGGCAGTGTCTCAGAAGGTGTGAAAAAATCCGGAAATGTCATGCTGAGCGTAGCGAAGCATCTCGGCCTTTACTGAAAATAAAATGCTTAGATCCTTCGCTTCACTCAGGATGACAGGCACGGCGAGTTTATTCACAGGTTCTCAGTTTCTTTGCTGTAGCGCCGCTACAGCAAACTGCGTCACTACCGAACGTTCATGGCCTGCGAGAACTTTCCGGGCATCCACGGGATGGCCAAGCCGGTCTTGCCAACACTCCGCTGCTCGTGGACATTCGCCTTGTCACCGGTGTAAACTTTCCGCCTTCACCGCAATCGGTTTCTCCCTCCAGGCCGCCTGGGTGCAAATCGTGGGGTTGGCCGGGGATGGTTCGCGCGGTTGAATTATTGGTCATCAAAAAATGGAGGATCTTTATGAATCAGCATAGGTTGCGATGCATTGTTCCCAGTGTGATTTTCGTCGCTACGTTTGTGCTGCTGCCGGTCCTGGCTCCCGCGGCCAACCCGGGGTTAGCCGCCACGCCGCCGATGGGTTGGAACAGTTGGAACCATTTCCAATGCCGTGTTAGCGATGCCGTGATCCGTGCTGCGGCGGACGCCATTGCGTCGGACGGTATGAAGGCTGCGGGCTACACCTACATTAATATCGATGACTGCTGGCAAGGGCAGCGCGATGCTCAAGGCAATATTCAGCCCAATTCGAAATTTCCGGACATGAAGGCGCTCGCGGATTACGTGCACGGCAAGGGCTTGAAGATAGGCATTTACTCGTCGCCGGGTCCGAAGACGTGCGCTGGATACACCGGCAGTTACGGTCATGAGCTTCAAGACGCCCGGACTTATGCGAAGTGGGGAATTGATTACCTGAAATACGATTGGTGCAGCGCCAGCCATGTATATAAGCCGTCTCAAATGCAAGCTGCTTACACCAAAATGTCGAAGGCGCTCAAGAGCGCGGGGCGTCCGATTGTGTTCAGCTTGTGCCAGTATGGTGAACAGGCGGTATGGCGTTGGGGAGCTTCGGTGGGCGGAAACCTTTGGCGGACTACGGACGACATCTCCGACCATTATGACCGCATGTCGGTGATCGGTTTCGATCAGAATGGGCTCCAGAGATTTGCCGGACCCGGCCATTGGAATGATCCGGACATGCTCGAAGTGGGCAATGGCCACATGAACCGTGACGAGTATCTGACCCACATGAGCCTTTGGTGTATTCTGGCGGCGCCGCTGCTGGCGGGAAACGACCTCTCCAAGATGACGCCGGAGACGTTGGCCATCCTCACCAACCGCGAAGTAATTGCCATTGACCAGGACCCGGGCGGTATCCAAGGGCATCGAATAACTCAGGAGGGACCGCTTGAAGTCTGGATGAAGCCACTCGCGGATGGCAGCAAGGCTGTGGGGTTGTTCAACCGCAGCGAATGGCTGATGCAAATGAAGGTGAATTTCAGCGATATGGGGATTTCCGGTTCGGCTTCGGTCCGGGATCTGTGGGCTCATAAGGACTTGGGAACATTCACGGGCAGTTTCTCGGCAGAGGTTCCAAGGCACGGGGTGGTTCTGGTCCGCATCAGGTAGACGACAACCGGCGATTCAGCACGTGCCTGTCATCCTGAGTGAAGCGAAGGATCTAAGCATTTTGTTTTCAGTAATTGCCGAGATGCTTCGCTACGCTCAGCATGACATTTCCGGATTTTTTCACACCTTCTGACCCACTACCGATTCAGCACGTGCCTTGACGACTTGGTGGTTAGAGTGCAACCATACTGGCCTTAAGGAGTTTGTTGAGAAGCTCTTCCTGCCTGCCATTCTGAGGAGCAGATTCTTCGTTAAGGTCAGATTGGCATCCCCGGGATTTTTCTGGACAAGCGGTGGGAGTTTTGGATGGCATTTCATCGCTCCGCGACTGAGTGCTATCGCTTCAGCTTTTGAAGAGTGGGACCCGGGGCCGCAACGCTGTCCTGGTGTCCTAGGGTTGACGAAAATGTCCAATTCAGTCGAATCAAGCCGCTTTTCCCACTGGCAAGTGAACTGCCATAGCGCGCTGTTGACGGACCTCTACGAACTCACTATGGCGGCGGGCTACCATGCCCATCAAATTGAATGCCGGGCAACGTTTGAGCTCTTCATTCGCCGTCTGCCGGCGCAGCGGTCTTTCCTGTTAGCTTGCGGGCTTGAGGCGACGCTGGATTATCTCGAACAGTTTCACTTTAGCGGTGAGGAAGTCGATTATCTCCGGGGGTTGCCGGCCTTCCAGACTGTGCCTGCAACCTTCTTTGATTATCTGCGCACGATGCGCTTTGCCGGCGACGTTTGGGCCGTGCCGGAGGGTACGGTGGTTTTCGGCGAGGAGCCAATTATCCAGGTCACGGCGCCGCTTGCCGAGGCGCAGATCGTTGAAACCTACCTCCTTTCGACTATCAATTTTGAAACATTAATCGCCACAAAAGCGGCACGGGTCTACCACGCCGCCGGCGGCAAAGGCGTGCTTGAATTCGGCACGCGGCGGGCGCAAGGACCGGAAGCGGGATTTCGCGCCGCGCGCGCCGCCTACGTCGGAGGTTGTGAGGGAACTTCCAATGTGCTTGCGGGCTTCTATTACGGCATCCCGGTTTATGGTACGGCTGCGCATTCCTGGACGCAGGCTTTCCCAACCGAGCGGGAGAGCTTCGAGGCCTTGTTGGATACATTCCCCGAGACTGCAATCCTTCTGATTGACACCTACGATCCGCTGGCCGGGGCCGAAATTGCCGGCCGCCTGGGAAGACCCGTGCCGGGCGTACGGTTAGATTCCGGCGACCTCTTCGAACAGAGCCTTTTGGTCCGCGCCATTCTCGACCGGCACGGGTTAGCGGACACAAAGATTATTGCCAGTGGTGATCTGAACGAATACAAAGTTGAAGAACTGGTTTCGAGGGGTGCAGCCATTGATCTTTATGGCGTGGGTACGGAACTTTCAACCTCTCGTGACCTGCCGGCGCTGAGCGTGGTCTACAAGCTGGTGGAAACCAAGCAGGGCGAGCGTAAGGAATATAAGACGAAGTTCAGCGAGCAGAAAGCCTACCTGCCCGGCAGGAAACAAGTCTTCCGGTACTTCCGCGATGGGCGTTACGATCATGATCTGATCTGCCGGGCCAATGAGCTTCATCCCGAGGCTAAGGGTCTGCTCGAGCTCTTCATGAAAAATGGCCGCCGGGTGGAAGGCCGCGAGCCCGCCAGCGCCGTCCGCGAGCGAGCGATTGAAAACTTGAAACAGCTTCCCCAGGAATATCAGGCCTTGCAGAATGCGCCCCGTTATCCGGTTGAAAAGAGTGAGGCCATTGAAAAGCTTTTGGAAGAGGTCCGCGAGCGTCACTTTGGGGCCGCGGAGGATTTTTTGCCCGGGAAGGAAGTCTGAGGGCCTGTGAATAAACTTGCCGTGCCTGTCATCCTGAGTGAAGCGAAGGATCTAAGCATTTTGTTTTCAGTAAATGCCGAGATGCTTCGCTACGCTCAGCATGACATTTCCGGATTTTTTCACACCTTCTGAGGGCCGTGCTGCAATGAGCTGCCCTTCTGGCTGGTTCCCTGGGGTTGAATCGGAATTGATCATGCTTGAAAAAATCGCCTTCCTCGATATCGACACTCAGCGCGATTTCATGTTTCCCAATGGCGCGCTTTATGTTCCCGGCGCGGAGGAGATCATCGAGCCGTTGGAAGACTTGATGAAGCTGGCAAGAGGAGCCTGCATTCCCGTCTTCTCAACTGCGGATGCCCACCCGTCGGACGATCCGAGCTTTCGCCAGTGGCCACCCCATTGCGTGACTGGGACTCCGGGCCAACTTCGTATCCCGGAAACAACCCTGGCTGGGGCGCGCATCATTCCCAATCGCCCCTTTAACCTCGAGCCGCAACTTTACCTGACAGGTCAAACGATTTTTGAAAAGACGGACTACGACGCCACCAGCAATCCCAATCTCGGCGCCGTCGTCCGCCAACTCAGCATTTCGCGGCTGGTTGCTTTCGGCGTGGCCACGGATTACTGCGTGCAAGGCACGGTACTCTCCATCCGCCGCATGGGAATAGCGGTGGACCTGGTGGTGGATGCAATCAAGGGCATCAGCGAGGAAGCCCATCAAGCGGCCATTTCTCGCATGATGGCTGCAGGGGTGAAGGCTGTTACCACAGCACATGTGCTTGCCGAATTCGCTGGCGTTAAGAACTTGGGAGCAAGCCGGAACGGGCGATAGCCCGGATGATTTACGAACTTCCGATAGGGGACCGTCAGGGCACGGTTAAAACCGTGCCCTGGAGTTTCTACATTTCCGGAATCTGTGAGTATCAGCCAAGCCTCCAGTGCTGTCATCCTGAGCGGAGCGAAGGATCACTGTATTTGATCTTTTGCCC
>Ga0207416_1001148_pt1 | contig 37685 bp, 24 predicted proteins | sample PaiPotPPM11metaG_FD_184107 | JGI IMG/M metagenome (GOLD analysis project Ga0207416, IMG submission 184107) | Iron sulfur acid spring bacterial and archeal communities from Banff, Canada, to study Microbial Dark Matter (Phase II) - Paint Pots PPM... ...
ACTGCCGCATAGTGAGACCTACGAGCTCGACGTTACTATTCGCGATTCATACCCCTATAGGGTATCCGCCGATGATCACGGGTCAAAAGCGTCTAATAGCGCCGACTTTGACCCGCGATAACACCGGGCGCCGACTCTGTGCGGCGTTTTGCCGGGCAATTGGGAAATATCCACCTCGCTCGCAGCCGTGTCGGCACCCAACCCGCATTTGACCCACGATCATGACCCGAGACCCTGATCGCGGCTAGGGAACCAGAACCCATGTGCACGGCCGCTGATCTGACATTAGATTCGCGCATGCACGAGCGGCCCGATCGTACCGGTCTCATTGATGCGGTTCTCCAGTGCCCACCTGCTGAGGTCTCGAGTGGCCCCGTCCGGATGGTTGCGAAGTTCCCTCAGCAGAATTTCCGCCAGGTCTTCCCCGTGATTGTCCCTCGGCAGGATCATGAACGTTAGCAAATATGCGGTAGCTCGGCTGACTGGAAACATGTTAGCGCTATACGTTTGCGGTCCTTTGACGAGATTCTCCAATATCTCCCGGATGCTGCTGCGCATCCGGGCAAGTCAGTAATCGTCAGCGTTATACCGGTGCCTTGGGCCGATGTGCCTTCATCCGCTGGACGTGTCCTCGTGACCGGCCTCGTCTGGCCGGCTGCGCTGCTGCTCTTCGGCCAGGTTCGCACCGCGATCCTCCACCGGGGCGCCGATATCCCAGGCTGATCCCTCGACCGCGGGAAGGCCGCCGATGATCGGAACGACTGAGCCGTCCTCGCCGGCCGCCTCGCCTGTTTCCGTGAGGTACCCGGGGTCCGCGGCGGGCGGGGTGGTGCCCGTCTCTTCCTCGCGCGGTGCTGATCCGGCCGGATCGCTTTCGGCCATGGAGGCCACCTCCTCGGGCGAGTACGTTCACGACTCGGGCAGTGGTCCTGCCCTGTCGGCAGGGCAGGACAAGACCCCGCTGAGGCCGACCTTACGACACGCAAGGGCAGCCCCGGAAGCGCGGGCAACCCCCAAGGCACTAGCGCGAGCGCCCGGTCCCCAGCAGCCGCAGTTCCCGGGCGCGCCGCACGGCCGCAGACCGGTCACTGACCTGGAGCTTGGCGTAAATGCTGCGCAGGTGGGTGCTGACGGTATTCGGCGAGACGGACAGTTCGCCGGCGATCTCGGGCCGGGTCAGGTTTGTCGGCAGGTACCGCAGCACCCTGAGCTCGCCCGGGCTGAGCGCCTCCGCCGACGGCAAAGAGGACTGTTCTTTGGCCGCAGGGAATGAGCCGCGCAGGACATCCAGGATGTCGGCGCGCAGCGGGCCACGCGCGGTCTGGTGCGGGGGCAGCGACTCCAGCAGCCCGGCCGAGCCGGTCATCGCGAACGGCAGGATCAGCCGGTCAGACTCCGCCAGGGCCAGCGCCAGCTCCGCCGCCTGGTTCGCCGCGCGCTGGTCACCGAGTTCGCGGTGGGCGAGCCCGGCGAGCAGGTGAGCCTCGACGACCGTGGCGTAACCAAGGACCGGTGCCGTGCCATCCTGGACACCGGCCAGCGCGGCGAGAGCCGCGGCCGGATCGCCTTCCGCGAGAGCGATCACCGCGCGGGCATTATGTATCTCACCGGAGCCGGACCGCTCGTCCTCGATCGCCGTGAGGGCGGCGCGGGCTTCGCCGGGCCGCCCGAGGCGGGCTTGCGCAGCCAGCCGCCAGCCGGTCATCTGGCTCGCCAGCGCCTGCGATCGCTCTAGCCGCGATGCCAGGCGTTCGGCGGTGCTGAACTCCTCAAGCGCCTCACGGTGGCGGCCACGCCCGGCGTGCAGCATCCCGGCCGTCTGGTGCAGCAGCAGCCTGATGTCGGGTCCGGTATCTGTTTGCAGCGCCCGCTCGGTGCGCCGCAGCCACCGCTCGCCCTCGTCGAACTCACCCAGCAGCACCATCGTGCCGGCCAGCGTCATCAGCGCGGGTGCTATCACCGGTTCGGTACCCCAGCCGTACCGTTCGGCGAGGGCGATCGCCTCGCGGCAGCGCCGCTGGGTCGTGGCGAACGAGTGGACCTCCGGCAGGTCAGCGCCGTGGAAGATATACGCGAAGGCGAGCTGCGCGAGGCAGCCGACTTCCAGGTACGGCCGGCCGATCTTCCGGGCCAGGACGGCGCCCTCGCGGAGGTGGTGGGCCGCGTCGGGCAGGCCCAGGGACCACGCCTCGACGGTCCCCAGGTTCATCAGCGCGACCGCTCGCAGGTCGCTGCCCAGGGCGATGGCCTCGTCGGACGGCCCGGTCACGGGGGAGGCCAGGAACCTGGCCCGCTCGATGACGCCGGCCAGGTCACCGGACCGCGTGGCCAGCGACAGCCGCAGCGACGCGATCGCCACCCGGAGGCGGCGGCGTCGCTCCGGCGGTGTCGTCTCGGCGTACGTCTCGGCGACCGCCAGGTGGGCGGCCGCCTCGTCCAGGCGTCCCTGGACCAGGTCACCCCCAGCGCGCACCAGGGCCAGCCCGGGGTGGTCGGCGCCCGGCGGGAAGGCCCGCACCAGCGCCTGCACCGTCTGCGCGTGCCCGTCGAGGGTCAGGCTGAACGAGTGGTCGGCGAGCAGCCGGGCCGCACCGGGCCAGTCGCCCGCCGCCTGGGTGTGCCGGATGGCCTCGGCCACCTGGCCGTGCTGAGTGAACCATCCGGCTGCGCGCTGGTGCAGCGCTGGTATTTCCGCAGGCAGCGTGCGGCGCAGCTCCAGCCGGAGGAGATCGGCGAACAGGTGGTGGTAGCGGAACCACGTGCGCCCGGGGTCGAGCGATTCGACGAACGCGTTCGCGTCCTCGAGGTCCAGCAGGATCCGTTCCGAGCCCCGGCGGCCGGTCAGCAGGTCGGCCAGTTCGCCGTTGACCTGGTCAAGCAGGGAGGTGCGCAGCAGCAGGTCCTGGACGTCAGGCGGCTGGCGTTCGAGCATCTCGGCGAGCAGGTACTCGGCCACCGCGTGGTCGCTGCCGGAGAACTCCGCGACGAACCGCTCCGGGTCGGGATGCCCGGCCAGGGACAGCGCCGCGAGCCGCAGGCCCGCGGCCCAGCCCTCAGCCCGCTGGTGCAGCAGCGCGGCCCCTGAATCGGAGAGCGCGATGCCCGCGGCGTCGAGCAGCTCGCGGGTTTCGCGTTCGGAAAAGCGCAGGTCGGCCGCGCGGATCTCGGCTAGCTCGCCTGCCAGGCGCAGCCGGTGCAGCCGGAGCCGCACATCATGACGCGTGGCCAGGACCGCGTGCACCTGCGGGGGAAGGTTCGTCAGCAGCCGGGTGAGCTGAGCGGGGGCCTCCGGCGAGCGCAGCTCGTGGAGGTCATCGACGATCAGCGTGACGCCGCCGGGTGCGTCAGCGAGCTCCGACAGCACCCGGTCGACCATCGCCGGCCCGTTGAAGTCAGGTGTCGCGGCCGGCAGTTCCGCGCCGCTGTTCGCGCTGGTGGCGTGACGGACCGCGCCGAGCAGGGCCAGCCAGAACTGCTGAGCGTCGTGCTGGCCGCGCGGCACCTGCACGAGCGCCAGCCGACCCGGCTGACCTGGACGTCCGGGACGGTCAGCCCAGGCCCGCAGCAGCGACGTCTTACCGCTCCCCGCCGGAGCCGAGATGACCGTCACCTTGCCCGCCGCCGCGCGATCCAGGGCAGCGACAAGATCACCCCGGTCGATCAGCCGGGGAGCTGCCGGAGCCACCGTCAAAGGCCCCCTTGATATCCGCTCCCGATACCCGGGTGCCGGCCGCAGCGCCGGCCCCTTCCCCTCGGTACCAGGCCAGCGCGCGCACTGTCAACCGCGCGCTCCGGCGGCGCCCACCTTCTCGCCCGGCATATCACCGGAATCCGGTGAGGACCTCTCACCCTGTTGGCGGCAAGCCTGGGCAAGTCCCGCAGGCGCTCGCCGCCAGGGGGACAAGCTCAGAGATCCCGGGGAGGTACCGTGACAACACCAGCCTCGGGCGCGGTCAGCGCCCGCGACCCGGCCGTCGGCGGCAAGCGCTCCCTCGGCCTGGCTCTCCTGGTCATCGCCACCGCGCAGCTCATGGTCGTGCTCGACGCCACCATTGTGAACGTTGCCCTCCCGCACATCCAGCAGGCACTCGGCTTCTCCGGCAGCGGCCTGGAGTGGGTGGTGAACGCCTACGCGGTGACCTTCGGCGGGCTGCTCCTGCTCGGCGGCCGCGCCGGCGACATCCTCGGCCGGCGGCGCGTGTTCGTCGCCGGGCTGCTGCTGTTCTCCGCGGCGTCCCTGCTCGGCGGGTTCGCCACCAGCCAGTGGTGGCTGCTCACCGCGCGGGCGGTCCAGGGAGTCGGCGGCGCGGTGATCGCGCCGACCGCGCTGGCGCTGATCACCACCAACTTCCCCGAAGGCGGGGAACGCAACCGGGCGTTCAGCGTCTATGCGGCGATGGCCGGCGCCGGCAGCGCGGTGGGCCTGCTGCTCGGCGGCATTCTGACCACCTACGCATCGTGGCGGTGGGTGCTGTTCGTCAACGTCCCGATCGGGATCGTGGTGGCGTTGGCGGCGCCGCGGGTCCTGAACGAGTCGCCCCGCCGGCCGGGCCGGGTCGACGTGGCCGGCGCGGTCACCGGCACCGGCGGTGTCGCGCTGCTCGTCTACGGCCTGTCCAAGGCCGCCACCGGGGCCGACGGGGTATCGCACTGGGGCGATGCGCAGGTGCTGGCGTCGCTGACCGTGTCCGTGGCGCTGCTCGTATCGTTCGTGCTGGTCGAAATCCGTAGCCCGCACCCGCTGCTTCCTATGCGGGTACTCGCCGACCGTAACCGGTCGGGCACCTACCTGATCATGCTGTGCGTCTCCACGGGGCTTTTCGGACTGTTCTTCTTCCTCACCCTCTTCATCCAGACCGTCCTGGGATACAGCGCGATCCGGTCGGGTCTCGCCTACCTGCCGTTCGCGGTCGGGGTCGTGGCCGGCTCTAGCGTGGCCGCGCCGCTGGTGCCGCGGACGGGCCCGCGGCCGCTGATCGTGGCCGGCGCCGCCATGGTCGCGGGCGGGATGTTCTGGTTTTCCCGGCTGACCGAGCACGCCGGCTACGCCAGCGACCTGCTCGGCCCGCAGATCGTGTGCTCGCTCGGGCTCGGCCTGGTGTTCGTCCCGCTGTCCCTGGTCTCCCTGCACAACGTGGCCGAGCAGGACTCCGGTGTCGCCTCCAGCCTGCTCAACACCGCCCAGCAGGTCGGCGGCGCGATCGGGCTCGCCGTGCTCGGCACCGTCGCCTGGACGACCGTCGCGGACAGCCTCAGGGGTCAACTCGCGCGCGCGGGGCTCGCCGTGCAGCCGGGCACGGCCCCGCCGAGGTCCATCTACAACCAAGCCCTGACGGACGGCTTTTCCCGTGCGTTCGAGGTTGCCGCGGTGATCGGGCTGCTTGCCCTGCTCATCGCCATCGCGACGATCAGGATCAGCCGCAAGGAACTGGGCGGAGCCGCGGCCGAGCCCCGAGGGGCGGCACCGCGGGATGAGGACCGAGCCGCACTCGCCGCGGCCGTCCGTCCTTGCCGGTTCTGCTAGCCCGACCCGCCATCACCACCGCCCCAACCGAAAGGAGATCCGTTATGAGTGCAGAGCAGCGACAGGCCCTCGAAGCGGTCCTGCGGCAGAATTCCTTCCCCGCCGACAGCGATATCAGCGAGCAGCGGCGGCTGCTCAAGGAACTGGTAGCGGGGCAGCCGCTGCCCGCCGAGCTGACCGTGTCCCCGGCTGCGCTGGGCGGCGTCCCGGCCGCCGAGATCACCATTGCCGGAATCGAGCCTCGCCACGTCGTCTTGTACTTCCACGGCGGCGTGTACGTGCTCGGGGATGCCTTCCAGGCCGCTGACCTGGCCGCGCAGGTCGGCCGGCGGACCAGCGCCAAGGTCTTCTCCGTCGACTACCGGCTCGCACCCGAGCACCCGTTTCCCGCGGCGGTCGACGACGCTCTCGCGGCCTACGAGGCGCTCCTGCACAGTGGCACGGCCCCCGCGGACATCGTCTTCGCGGGCGAGTCGGCCGGCGGCGGGCTCGCCGTCGCCACCCTGGTCAACGCCCGCGATCACGGGCTTCCCCGGCCGGCCGCGGCGTTCGTCATGTCGCCGTACGCCGACCTCACCCTGGCCGGGGGGACGCTGTACAGCAAGGGAGAGGCCGACCCGCTGCTGAGCCGGCAGAGCCTCGCCGCCCGGGTCCCCGACTACACGGCGGGACAAGACCCCGCCCTCGGCCTCATCAGCCCCATATTCGCCGACTTGACCGGGCTGCCGCCCCTGATCATCCAGGCCGGAACGCACGAGGTGCTCCTCGACGACGCGATCCGCCTCGCGCGGCAGGCCGCCATCGCGAACGTCGACGTCACCCTCGACATCACCGCTGGGGTGCCGCACGTCTTCCAGACCTTCTACCCGATGATTGACGAGGCGGGGGCCGCACTGGACCGAGCCGGACAGCTCCTGTCGGCGCATCTCGCCCGCGTGGAGCACGTCACCGGATAGCGAGACCGGCCGGGCGCTTCGGCCCCCGGCGGCGGCCATGGTGCGGTGGCCGGTGAAAGCACGCCCCCGTTCGGGATAAAAGATTTAGATCATCCCGAACGGGAGCGGGTTACCCGGGTCCGCCCCCGTGTCCTGCCCCGGTCATGATGGGACGTTACTGGTGGCTGCCGCCGTAGTACTCCGAAGGAGTCGCCCATGGTGACCAAGACGCCGGCCCGTAAAAGCACAGGCCGTAGTAGCACAGCCCGGATAGTGCCGCTGTTCCGCCCGTACCGGCTCCAGGTGACCTTCGTCATCGTCCTCATCGTGGTGACCTCGACGATCGGCATCGCCAACCCGCTGCTGATCCAGGCGGTATTCAACAAGGCCCTGTTCGTCCCGGGCGGCCCCAAGCTGCACCTGCTCTACGTGCTGGTCGGCGTCATGGCCGCGGTGCCGGTCGTCAACGGCGCCATCGGCATCCTGCAGGTCTACGAGACCACCCGGGTCGGGCAGCTGGTCATGCGGGACCTGCGCAACCGGCTCTACGCGCACCTGGAGACCCTCCCGCTTTCCTTCTTCACGAATACGAAGACCGGCGAGATCCAGTCCCGGCTGGCTAACGACGTGGGCGGAGTCGAGACAGTGGTCACCACCACCGCTTCGACGATCCTGGCCAACGTCGTCACCTTCGTCTCCAGCATCGTCGCCATGATCATCATCAGCTGGCAGCTGACCATCGTGGCGGTCATCACCGTGCCGGCGTTCTTCTGGCTAACCAAGGCGGTCGGCGAGCGGCGCCGCCAGGTGTCGCGGTCGACCCAGGAGTCTCTAGCCGCCATGAGCGCCATCACCGAGGAAACCCTGTCGGTGTCCGGGGTGCTGCTGGCCAAGGTCTTCGGCAACCAGACCCGCGACGTCGGCCGCTACCAGCGGGAAAACCAGCGCCTGGTCGGCCTCGAGGTCCGCCAGCAGATGATCGGCCAGGGCTTCTACGCCGTCGTGCAGTCGTTCCTGTCGATCACCCCGGCCCTGATCTACCTCACCGCGGGCCTGCTGATCGCCAACCATCACGGTGTCTCGGCCGGAACCATCGTGGCCTTCACCACGCTCCAGACCCGCCTGTACTTCCCGATCGGGCAGCTGCTTCAGGTCTCGGTGGAGCTGCGGTCGTCGCTGGCCCTGTTCGACCGGGTGTTCGAGTACCTCGACGTCGTGCCCGACATCGTCGACGCCCCCGACGCGGTCGACCTCCCGGTTACCGAGACCGGCGGCCGCGTGGCCCTCCGGGACGTTTACTTCCGCTACCCCGGCGTCTCGACCGACACCCTGTCCGACGTCAGCCTCAAGGCCGATCCCGGCCACCTGGTGGCCCTGGTGGGGCCGAGCGGAGCCGGCAAGACCACCATCAGCTACCTGATCCCGCGCCTGTACGACGTCACGGCCGGGGCGGTCGAGGTTAACGGGCTCGACGTACGGCACGTCCGCCAGGCTTCCCTGGCCGCCAGCATCGGCTTCGTGACCCAGGAGAGCTACCTCTTCCACGACACCGTCCTGGCGAACATCCAGTACGGGCGTCCCGGCGCGTCGCGGGAGGAGGTGGAGGAGGCGGCGCGGGCGGCGTACATCCACGACCGGATCATGGAATTCTCCGACGGTTACGACACGGTCGTCGGCGAGCGCGGGTACCGGCTGTCGGGCGGGGAGAAGCAGCGCCTGGCCATCGCCCGGGTCCTGCTGCACGACCCGCGCATCCTGATCCTGGACGAGGCGACCTCGGCGCTGGACACGGCCAGCGAGCGGGAGGTGCAGAAAGCCCTTGATGCCCTGATGGGGTCGCGCACGACCATCGCCATCGCTCACCGGCTGTCCACCATCGTCAACGCGGACGTCATCTTCGTCATCGACGGCGGCCGGGTCACGGAATCCGGCTCGCACCAGGACCTGCTGCGCGAGGGCGGGCTGTACGCGTCGCTGTACGAGGAGCAGTTCGAAGGCGGGCGCGTCCAGTGGCGGTGCCCCGATGGCGACATCATGGCGGACGGAACGGTACGGCCACGCGAGCCGCAGCCGGTGGAGAGCTAGCCTCAAGCCTGGCGTTCGGGGTACTGGCAGGCCCTCCCCGTCCGTCTGGCGGGGTCTTAGCCTGGGGTTATGGACAATGGGAACGAGATGCGCGACTTCCTGGTCTCGCGCCGCGCCCGGATCACCCCTGAGCAAGCCGGGCTGCCCGCCTACGGCGGCAGCCGGCGGGTGGCCGGGCTGCGCCGGGAAGAGGTCGCCCTGCTGGCCGGGGTCAGCATCGACTACTACACCCGGCTCGAGCGCGGCCGGGCGGCCGGCGTGTCCGGCAGCGTGCTGGAAGGCATCGCCCGTGCCCTGCAGCTGGACGAGGCCGAGCACGCTCACCTGTTCGACCTCGCCCGCGCCGCCGCCCCGGCCGCCCCCCGGGCACCGCGCCGTCCCGGATCGCGGCAGGTGCGGCCCGGCGTGCGGCGCGTCCTGGACTCGATGACGGCCACGCCCGCTTACGTCCGCAACGCGCGGCTGGACGTCCTGGCGGCCAACCGGCTCGGGGCGGCGCTGTTCGCCCCGGTCCTCACCAGTGCGGCCCGGCCGGCGAACAGTGCCCGGTTCCTGTTCCTCGATCCCGCCGCCCGCGAGTTCTACCCCGGCTGGGAGCGCCAGGCCCAGGACGTGGTGGCCGTGCTGCGGACCGAGGCCGGCCGCAGCCCGCAGGACAAGGGCCTGTCGAGCCTGATCGGTGAGCTGTCGACCCGCAGCGAGAACTTCCGCACCTGGTGGGCGGCGCACAACGTGCGGTTCCACCGCACCGGCGTCAAGCGCTTCCGTCATCCTGTGGTCGGCGACCTCACCCTGACCTACGAGGCGCTGGACCTTGCCGCCGACGAGGGCCTGCGCATCTCCGCCTATACCGCCGAGCCCGGCAGCCCTTCCGACGACGCCCTCAAGGTCCTCGCCTCCTGGGCCGCCACCCTCGACCAGCCGGCCGAGGCGCAGGCCGCGGACGGCGGGTAGGGAAGGGGGTTCTGCCGGTACCCCGAATGACCGGCCCTCCCCGCACCCGCGAGCTGGTGGTTGGCTAGAGATCGCACCCGCCTCCACGGAAGGACAGTACAGATGAACGAGATGGACAAGCGCGTCCTCGGCTCCGGCGGGCTCGAGGTATCTGCCCTCGGTTTCGGCTGCATGGGCATGAGCCAGAGCTTCGGCCCGAACCCGGGTGACCGCAACCAGATGATGAGCCTGCTGCGGGCCGCGGTGGAACTCGGCGTCACCTTCTTTGACACGGCCGAGGTCTACGGCCCGTTCGTCAACGAGGAACTGGTCGGCGAGGCGCTCGCCCCGGTCCGTGACCAGGTCGTCATCGCCACCAAGTTCGGGTTCGCGTTCGACGACCAGGGCCGCCAGACCGGGCTGTCCAGCCGCCCGGAGCACATCCGGCAGGCGGTGGACGGGTCGCTGCGGCGGCTCGGCACCGACCGGATCGACCTGCTGTACCAGCACCGCGTCGACCCGCAGGTCCCAATCGAGGAAGTCGCCGGCGTCGTCGGGGAACTCATCGCGGCCGGGAAGGTGCGGCACTTCGGCTTGTCCGAGGCCGGCGCGCGCACCATCCGCCGGGCGCACGCGGTGCACCCGGTCACGGCCCTGCAGAGCGAGTACTCGCTGTTCTGGCGCGAGCCCGAGCAAGAGATCCTCGGCGTCCTCGAAGAACTCGGCATCGGGCTGGTGCCGTTCAGCCCGCTCGGCCGCGGCTTCCTCACCGGGCGCATCGATCAGGCCACCGAGTTCGGCGAGGGAGACGTCCGCGCCGTCCTTCCCCGGTTCACCGCCGAGGCCCGCGCGGCCAACCAGGCGATGGTCGATCTGCTCGGCCGCATCGCCAAGGAGAAGGGCGCCACGCCGGCGCAGGTCGCGCTGGCCTGGCTGCTCGCCCAGCGTCCGTGGATTGTCCCCATCCCCGGCACCCGCCGACTGGAGCGGCTGGAGGAGAACCTTGGCGCCCTGCGGGTCCAGCTCACCCCGGGCGACCTCGTTGAGATCGGCGCCGCGGCTGACGAGATCACCGTGGTCGGCGCCCGCTACCCCGAGGCCATGCAGCGGATGATCGACCGCTGACCACGCGGTTAGCCTTCGCCGGCCCCGGCGCTACAACAACTCGTCCTGCTGGACCGACCGGCCGGCGGCGACGAGGGGCATAAAGAGGTCGTCCACGATATCGCGGACCCGCTCTTCGGGGATGGCCTGGTAGGTCATGAGCATGTCGTGGCGCATCAGGTCGAATGGCATGGACAAGACGGCCGGCGCAATGGAGTTGAGGTCGATCTCGCCGCGCTCCTGCGCGCGGCGGAAGACCTCGTCCGACAGCAACGGGCGGTCGGCGAGGAGCTTTTCTCGCACCTGGGCCGGGGTGAGGCCGCTACTGGCCAGCAGGCCGGAGAACACTGCGCTCACGACGGCCGCGAAGGCCACCCGCGCGCGGCTGAAGTTGCTGAGCACCGCGATCAGGTCGCCGCGCAGGCTCCCGGTGTCGGGGAGTTCCACGGGGTGCACCGCGCCGTAGTGCTGGATGGCGGCGAGCACGAGGTCGTCCTTGTTGGGCCAGCGCCGGTACAGCACCGCCACCCCCGTCTTCGCGCGGGCCGCGACCGACTCCATCGTCAGCCGGGCGAAGCCGGCTTCGACGAGTTCCGCCCACGCGGCCTCCAGCAGTGCGGCCTCCAGTTCCTCTCCTCGCCGCCGCTGCCGGGTCCGTTGCGCCTGCTCGGTCACGTCATCAAGCATAGTCGCCGAGGTCAATAAGAGATGCTTGCATTTCTTAACGGCGCGCCCTACTCTCACAAGAGAAGGATTAATCTCTTATTGAAGGAGGGGCGGCATGGCAACGACACCGGCGTCACCGGCGAAGTCCCCGGTCGAGAAGCTGGACCCGAAGGTCGTGAGGACCGCCCTGATCCTCATCACCGGCGGGATGGCCGTCATCTTCGACACCACGATCGTCAGCGTCGCCCTGCGCACTCTCGCGCTGCGGATGCACACGTCGGTCTCAACGATCCAGTGGGTGACGACCGGCTACCTGCTCGCGCTCGCCATCGCGGTGCCGCTCAGCGCCTGGGCCCTGCGGCGCTTCGGCGGCAAGCGGCTGTGGATGTTCTCCCTGGCCGTCTTCCTCGTCGGCTCGGTTGGCTCCAGCCTCGCCTGGAACGTTGGCTCGCTCATCGCCAGCCGTGTCGTGCAGGGCGTCGGCGGCGGCCTCATGCTCCCGCTGATGACTACGCTCATCTTCCAGGCCGCCGGGGGCAAGTCGCTGGGCAGGCTCGTCACCTACGTCGCGATGCCGGCGCTGCTCGGCCCGATCCTCGGCCCGGTGATCGGCGGCGCCATCCTGACCCACCTGAGCTGGCGGTTCATGTTCTGGGTGAACGTGCCGTTCTGCGTTGTGGGCTTCCTGCTCGCCTGGCGGTACCTCGCCGACGACACCCCGAGCAAGGACACGGCGAGCAAGGCACGGCTCGACGTGCCTGGCCTGCTCCTCATTGCACCGGGTAGCTCGGTGCTCCTGTACGGTCTGGCCAACGCGGGCACCGACGCCGGGTTCGGCCACCCTGACGTCATCATCCCCGTGGTGCTCGGCGCCGCTCTCATCGCCGCGTTCACCGGGTACGCGCTCAGGAAGGCCCGCCCCCTCGTCGAGATCAGGCTGTTCGCCAAGCGCTCCGTCGCCTCCGCCAGCGCGGCACTGTTCTTCTCCGGCTTCTCCCTCTACGGCGCGATGCTCCTGATGCCGTTGTTCTACCAGGACCTGCGCGGCACCACCGCCCTCACCGCCGGGATCATGCTCGTCCCGCAGGGCATCGGCACGGTCTTGTCCCGCACGATCGCCGGGGGCAACATCGACAAGTACGGCTCGCGCGGCATCGTCCTCATCGGCTGCGCCGTCGTCGCCGCCTCGACCGTGCCGTTCGCCTTCGCCGGGCCGGATACCAACTCGTGGCTGCTCGCCCTCTGGATGATCATCCGGGGGTTCGGCCTCGGCGCCGTCATCATGCCCCTGATGGTCGCCGGCTACATCGGCCTAGACAAGGATCAGATCCCTCACGCCAGCGTGCTGACCCGCATGGCCATGCAGGTCGGCGGGTCGTTTGGCACCGCCGTCCTTGCGGTGATCTTGCAGGACGCCATCGCGGCGCACCACGGAGCGCTCGCTGACGCGTTCCACGTGGCGTTCTGGTGGTCCGTTGGGTTCGCCGCCGTCGCCGTGCTGCTCTCCCTGCGGCTGCCAGGCGCCCAGCGCGCACCGGAGCCCGGCCGCAGTGACATCCCGGCCCAGCACAAGGATCCCGTCGAGGCCTAGCGTCGGCAGGGGGTCCGCGGCGCCTGCGGCATGGATAACAGTACGGCGCACAGGCGCTTACCCGCTTGAGGCCGGAGCGACGATGATCTTGTCGATGTTGGGCGCGTAGTAGGCGGGGTTGCCGATCGTGATGGTGTTGCTGCCCGCATCGAGCCGGGCGGTCACCTCCACCGTGTTGAACTGGTCCCAGCTGTAGGTGTTGCGCGCGTACGTCGTGACCGACGAGCCCGCCGACGTGGTGAGCGTGAAGGCGCGGTCGATGAGGTTGGTGTTGTAGTTGCCCGAGCTCTCGCCGTCCGCGTCGGCGTAACTGACCATGATGCGGTAGGTGCCGGCGGATGGCACGGTTATCCCGGTGAAGGTCAGCGTGTTGGCCGTGCCGTCGCCGATCCAGCCCACGTACTGGCCGCCGTCGGCGTAGGGGTCGGACTCCACCTGCGCCGTGCCGGACAGTACGTTCTGCGCGGCCGACGCCGCGTAGGTGGTCGCGGGCCCGCTGGCCGGTGTCACGGACAGCCCGCCCAGGATCCCGGCGCCCGTGTACGTCACCGGGTTGATCCCCGCGTGCAGGTAAACGGGGCCGGGGGAGACCCTGACCCCGTCGGCGGTCAGCGCACTGTGCTGTGCGGAAGCACCGTGCCCGCCGATCGATTCGGTCCCGGGGCCGGCCGGCGTGATCCGGTAGAACCCGTCGGTGCCGGCGTCCACCTGGAACGAGGCCGAGCCGCCGGAGCCGAGCACGACGTCCTGGGCGGCCAGGCACCCGGGGCCGTCGCACGGCACGGTGGACGCCCGGCCAGACAGGTCCGCGTAGGCGGCGGGATACGTGGTGCCGGGTCCGGTCACGCCTGGTACCGCGCCTGGCGCGGCTGTCAGCTGGATGTCGTCCATCGTGACCTGGCCCTTCGCGGTGCCGATCGACGGGTCGGACACCCCGAAGGTGATGGTGTGCGTCCCCGCGGCAAGGTTCAGGTACACGTCCTCGTGCGACCGGAACAGCCAGTTCAGCGTCGGCGGGTAGCTGATGAACGACCAGGTGCCGGAGTCGACCCGCAGGATCTGCTGCGAGATCGTGCCGGTCTGGTTCCCGTAGTACACCGACATCAGGTAACGCCCGGTGGCGGGGACACTGACGGTGAAGGCCACCCGGCTATCGGGCTGGTCGATGGAGCCGACGTCCTTGCCGCCCGCGGTGGCGTAACCGTTGTAGTTGGACTGAGATCCCTGGCTGTAGACGGTGGCGTCGGTCAGCGCCGCGTCCGCCGCGAGGTAGGTCTGGGTCACCGCAGGCGGCGGCGCGGTCACGGACGCCTTCCCAGCGGGCGTGACGATCACCTGGTAAGCGTCGCTCGGGTTCAGTTCGCCCAGCGGCACCGTGACGGTCCCGTTCGCCACGCGGTAGTCGGTCTCCGCCACGTCTAGCGGCGTGTAGGCGGATCCGTCGTACCCGGTCCAGCCGATGGACTGCACGGACACGTGCACCACCTGGCCGAACACGGCCGGGGCGACCCCGGTCAGCTTCACCGAGTCCGTGCCGCCGGACGGATCGGCGAGCAGGACTCGGGCCTGGCGTTTCGCGGCGTCGAGCGCGGACAGCCCCTGGAGGGTGTCGAGCACGTCAGGCCGCGGCGGCGTCACGGTCACGGTGCGGCCGGTGAGCTGGCCGTACCAGTACATGAGCCACCACTGCCCGTTCGGCTCGTCGTTGCGGACGGCCGTGTCGGAGTAGTTATCGGCGATGTCCCAGAACGGCAGGTCGGAGTAGACCTTCGCGTCCTCGAACTCGGTGAGCAGCTGGACCATCTCGCCGGGCACGGACAACTGGTACCGGTCCGCGTACTCGTCGATGTCCACCGGGATCGGCGCGATGCCGTCCCGGCGTTCGAGCGCGCGGAAGCCCGCGTAGTCGGAAGGGAACGACTCTTCCGTGCCGGGCTCGAGCACGTGCCAGGTGATGACGTCCGGCAGCACGTCGTGGGCCTTGGCGTAGCTGAGGAAGTCGCTCATCACGGTGGCGTTGTACACGGAGGTATTGGGGCCGGCGATAAGCGCGCCCGGGTCGTCGGCGCGTATCCGCTGGAAGACCGTCGTCCAGTCCGCTTCGAACTGGGCCATCTCGGTGCCGAAACTGGAGTCCGACGGATTGAGCGTGTACCAGATCCAGTCCGGCTCGTTGAACGGCAGGAAGACGTACCGGCTGGCGTCCGGACTGGTCCGGACGCCGTCCACGATCGTGTCGACGACGGACAGGTAGCTGCTGATGCCGACGTTCTGGTAGGGCCACTGCGAGTAGTAGTCCTGCATGTAGTCGAGCAGCCACTTGCCGCCCATGGTGAAGAACTCGGGGGCGACCTGGTCCGTGTGCCCGGACGGATGCTGCGCGCCGCCAGCGGGTCCGGCGGCGATCGTCTCGATGTGCAGCGGGCTTAGCAGGTCCGATCCCGGCACGCCGTTCTCCGACAGCCCGTAGAGCGCGCCGCTGGCCCCGCCGAGCACCGGACCGGTAGAAGCGGCGAGGTTGACGGTGAGGGTCCCGCCGCTGGCCGCGGCGGCGGCCGGATGCGAGACGAGGGCGGCCATCGCGGCCGCGACTGCCATGGCGGACGCCGCCGCCCCGGTCCGGTAGAACAGCACGACCGATCCCTCCGTTGGATCGCCGGTCTCCTGCCCGTGGGGGACGGCCCCGGTCTCACTTTTGGGTGACCGTCCCACATCCAGGTTGATTGTGATCGTTCACATAACGACCGTCAAGGGCCAGTTTGAGGGCCTGTGGGGGAGTGTGTGCCGTTAAGATCGCTGGCCGGGCCGGACTCAGGAGCTCGGGATACTCGGCACGACCCACTGGATGACTCCCACTGATGCCGTGCCAGAGCTCTGCATTGAGACGCGCAGCCCGGTGGTCGTCACCGGGTCGAAGCTGACCTGGTTGAACGTGTTGATCGCGGTCGGCTCGCCGCCCTGGTTGCTGACGTCGGCCCACGCGCTGCCGGTCCAGTACTGAACCACCCACGAGGACGGCGGCAGCAGGCCGCCGCCGTCGTCGGCCCAGTAGATCTCGGTGCCGTTGGTCGTAATCGGCGAGCTCCAGTCCAGCTCGATCCAGTGGGTGCCTACCTGCGGCCAGTCACCCCAGTAGGGGGTCAGGTCGTTGTCGTCGCTCGACTGGATGGGGTAGATGCCGTTGTTGATGGCCGACACCGTGGTCCACGGCGAGGTGTAAGACGCCGAGGGGGTGGCGGACAGCGCGAGGTCGGTCGCGCCTGGCGGCAGCGGCAGCGGCTTCTGGGCGATGACCCACTGCTCCGCGCTGACCGCGCCGGAGGCGCCGTCCGGCGCGCTGTAGCTGGCGGTCGCGACCAGGCCGTTGCCGCCGGTCGCGCCGGCGGGCGGTGTCACGTCGAAGGTGACGGTCTCGGTCGCGCCCGGCGCGATGGCGGCGAAGCGGGCCGCGCTGGCGGCCGCGGCGGTCCAGCCGGCCGGCGCCTGCAGGCCGACCGTGACGTTGCCGATCGTGGTCTTGCCGGTGTTGGTGATGCTCGCGGTCGTGGTGGTGGGCGCGCCGGAGGTCAGCGTCGGCTGGCTGTGCGTACCCGGCACCGTGCTGGCGGTCTGCACGGCGACCGCCGGCCTGCCAGACTCGCCGAGCGTGACCTGGACGCTGCGGCCGTGCATCGTGACCGTGTGGGTGGCGGCGTCGTAGCCGCCTCCGGTTACGCTTTGCACGCCGGCGTCGGCGAATACCGGGAGCTGAACCTGCACGTCATTGCCGGGCAGGTGGCCGCTGAGCGAGACGTGCACCACGCGATTGCCGCCCTGCGAGGTCGTCGTGATCCGCACGCCGTAGGTGTCGCGGCGACCGGACTGCTCGTTGTCGGACGCGGTGAGGTTGTCCACCGCAACGGCCTGACCAGGGGTGATCCACGCGTCCGGGACGCCCCGGCCGACGTAGAGCACGGTCTGATAGCTAAACGAGCCGTTCTTGGCGGTGCTCGACTCGAGCCCGGGGGCGACCAGCGACTGGAGCAGGGTCTGGGTCTGCCCGGCCATCGGCCAGGCGTACGGGATCGCGCCGAATTCCGGTGCGGCGTGGCTGCCGGCCCAGGGGTTGTCCGCGTCGGGTGCGGAGCCGTTGGCCTCCCACCAGGCGTTCGGGCCGCCGGTGGTGCTGGCGATCTGCCAGGCGTAGCTGGTGATGGGCAGGTCGCGGTAGGCGTTGCCGTAGAGCGCACCCTGCGCGTAGGCGGTGTTCAGCGCGACGCTGTACCCGGTGTAAGCGCCGAACGACGGGTAGGGCACGCCCGTGCCGGCGAGACGGCTGAACCCGGTCTGGTACAGGTTGTCGGTCTGCGCGGGGTCACCGAGGATGCCGCTCAGGTCGCCGCCCTGGAGCATGATGTCCCAGACGTTCTGGCCCCAGAGGTTCGAGCCGGCCCAGTTCGCGTCGCTCGGGGAGTTGCAGCGGTCGCCGGTCACCGGAACGTTGACCTCGCACGGCAGGAAGTTGAACGCGTTTGCCTGCTCGTTCTGGGCCAGGCCCGCGTTCACGGCGTTCAGCAGGCTGGTGTACGCGCCGTCGGCCCACTGCGCCTCCGCGGTGTTGCCGATCCGGGTGGCGATGTACTTGTACGCGGCGAGCCCGGCGAGCGCGGTCTCGTCGTCGAACAGCCAGGTGCCACCGGAGTCGTTGTCGTCAGACGCCTTGAGGTAGCCGGTCGTGGCGCTGAGCTGTGACTGGTAGTCGGTGTGCATGAGGGTGTACAGGCTCGGTCCCCACTGGCTCGGCCCGTTCGCGTCGTCGTGGAAGTACTCGCTGACGAACGCGGTGTCGTTGGTTCCCTCCAGGTACGCGGCCCAGGCGACCGGGGTCCGCCACGGGCCGTCCCAGTACCAGTTCGCGCCGAGCTCGTTGAAGTTGGACGCCTCAGAGATCCGGCCGTTCAGCAGCAGGCTCTGCGCGTCGGTGAAGTCCCCCTCCTCGAAACGGTTGGCCAGGATGCCCGGCAGGTCATGGTTGAGCAAATACGCGTAGTTGTTCGCGCCGGAGAACGGCGCCTCGCCGACCTGGACGATCCGGGTATAGATGAACGCGGCCTTGTAAGCGTTGCCGATCGCGGTGCCGGGGTCCTTCAGGTTGCCGGTATTGGCCAGCGAGACGTTCGGCAGGGAGAGCCTCGGGATGGCAGAAAGCCGCTGGTTCCAGTAGCTCGCCATGTGCCGGTACGCGTCATCGTAGGGGAGCGCGCCCGGGTTGCCGGGCGCCGGGGTGAGCGCGGCCACCGAGGGCAGCGCCGTGGTGGTGCTGAACGTGTCCACCGCGGCCACGAAGTCGTGCTCGACGGTCCGGCCCGGCTGTACCGCGTCCGATTCGGAGTTCAGCGCGACGAGGTTCGGCCCGGACTGCCCGGACGGCACGGTCACCGCCGCGGTGCCCTTGTTGGTCACCTCCACCCGGGTGTAGACGAGCTCGACCGGGCTGCCCCCGATGGACTGCTCGTTCGCGAAGTCAGTGATCGAGATCGCCACGTCGTCGCGGGTGAACGAGGTGGTCATGGCGGGCAGGTGCCCATCGGCCTCGGTCCACTGCACGGACCCGGCGGGCGGCGCCTGGCCTGCCGCGAGGCCGTACGTGTAGACGCCGAACGAGTACATCGCGCCGCAGTAGGCCTGGCCCTCGCCGCCTGGCTGATAGGTGTCAGGAACGCCGCGCGCGAAATACGAGCCCGACAGGTAATCAAACGGCGCGTAGTAGTTACCCTCCCAGCCGATCACGGTCTGGTTGGCGAACCCGAACCCATCCGGGTCGCCCGGGACCGGGAAGTTGGTGCCATAGTCCCGCGGCAGCGCGGAGTTCTGGCAGATATTCACCGGCAGCGTCGGCATCGGCTGGAGCTGGCCGTCACCCGGCGTCCCCGCGGATGCGGTGCTTGCGCTTCCGGCCGACTTCGCCGCGGCCGGCACCGCCATGCCGACGAGCGCGGCGAACGCAGCGATGAGAACTGCCATCCAGGTGAATCGGCGCGTCGGTGCGCTCATCGTGGTCCTCCGGGGGGTGGGTCCTTGGCTGGCGAAGGGTGTTAGGAAAACCTTTTCTTTCTTGCGAAGCTAGAGATCAGCTGACGGCTGTCAAGACCTGCGCCGGCCAAGATTCACGATGCGCTGGTCCAGCGTGATTTGCAGCGAGACAGGCGCGTGCGTGCGTGTGAGCCAGCTTGTCCGTCAGCCCGCGTCCATGCCGGGCGGCGCCCCGCCGGTCACGCACGGAACCTCGCCATCTCGCAGGAAGTGCCACGACACTGGCTCATAAATGAGGAAAAGGATTTCCTATACGTGGCCGGTATAACCGTTTGTCACTGCAACCGCACAGAAGGCGGTGACCGTGCGGGTGCTGGTCTCTCCATCGGACAGTTCGTACCAGCACGTCGCGGGTAGAGTTGGCGGGAAAGGGTGGCCGGTGCCCTGGGCGCAGGCTGAATGAGGCGAGAGCTGGGGCCGGGAGGCACCGGATGACAAGGCCGACGCTGCCCTCCTCCGGGCCGCCGGATGACTTCTCGGAGAACGAAGGCAACGGGCGGCGTCGGCGCGTCCCTCAGCCCCCCGACCACCCGTACCGGCAGGAGCCGAGGCCGACGTTCACGCCGCGCGACGCTCCCTCGGGAACGCCGCCGTCGTCCGTACATCCGCACGCCCGGCAGTCTCCAGTGCCGCCCGCACTGCCGGTACAGCCCAGGTTCATCCCGCGCCGGGGCAGCGACAGTCGGCGTCAGGACGACGGCGACGGCCAGCCCGGACGCTACGGGGGGCGCCGAGACGAGGGCAGCCGCGCAGACAGGAACGGGCGGCCCGGGGATGGGCGGCCCCAGCCGACGTTCACGCCACGCGAGGGGTACCTGCCCCCGCCGGAGGCGGGGCGCCAGGCTGCGTACTCTCAGCCGACGACGGCGTTCTTCGGGCCCGCCGGGTACCCGCAGCCGTCGTTCACCCCGTACCCGTACGGCGAGGCGCCGCGGCGCAGGCAGGTGCGCCCGGGAGAGCCGGACGGGCGCTCGCCGCGGGAGGGGACAGGTGGGCCAGGGACCGGCTGGACGCAGGTTCCCGATGTCCCGGGCTCGCCGGAACCTGGTGGCGCCTCGGGCACGGGGCCGCAGCGCAGCATCGGAACCCAGCCGAACCTGGCGCGGTCAAGCAAGGCGATGGCGCTTGGCACGATCGCCTCCCGCGGCACCGGCCTCTTGCGCACGCTCATGCTCGCGGTCGCCCTCGGTTCCGGTCACCTCTCCGACGCGTACAACGTCTCCAACACGCTGCCGAACACCGTCTTGTACCTAATGCTCGGCGGCGTCTTCACCAGCGTGGTGGTCCCGCTGCTTGTCCGGGCGACCAAGGACCACCCGGACAAGGGCGAGGCGTACGCAGAGCGGATCTTCACGCTCGGCGCCATCGCGCTGCTGATCGTCACGGTCGTCGCTATGGCGCTGTCCGCCCCGATCGTTGACATCTACCTGCCCGGCGCCGCCGGTTCCGAGCACCGGGTAGCGGTAATCTTCGCCTACTTCTTCATCCCGCAGGTCTTCTTCTACGGGATGGACTCGCTGCTCGGCGCGATCTTGAACACCAGGGGCCGGTTCGGTGCCAACATGTGGACGCCGGTCATCAACAACGTCGTGGTGATCGCAGTCTTCGGCCTGTTCCTCGTTGTCGAGGGAACGAACCGGACGCCGTCGAACATCAGCTCCTCGGGCATCAACCTCCTCGGCCTGGGCACCACGCTCGGGATCGTGATCCAGTCGATCGCCCTGTTCCCGATCGTGAAACGCGCCGGGTTCAGCTTCCGGCCGCGGTTCGACTTCCGGCGTTCGGAGGTCGGCGAGATCGGCGGCATGGCCGGCTGGATGCTCGGCTACGTGGTATCGCAGTTCGCGGCCAACCTCGTCCTGACGGTGGTCGCGAACATAGCGTCAAGCCGCCACGGTGCGGCGAACGGCACCGGGTACTCCGCCTTCATCTACGCGAACCAGCTGTTCCAGATGCCGTACGCGATCGTCGGCATCTCGGTGATCAGCGCGCTGCTGCCGCGGATGAGCGGCCACGCTACCGACCGGCAGTATGCGCTGGTCCGCGAGGACTTCTCCAAGGGCGTCCGGCTCGCGTCGGTGATTGTCGTGCCCGCCGCGGTGTTCCTCGGCATCCTCGGCGCGCCGATCTGCGAGCTGCTGTTCGGGCACGGCAGCCTGTCCGTCGGCGAGGCGCGGTACGTCGGCGAGGTGTTCGGCATGCTGTCCCTCGGACTGGTGCCGTTCATGGTGACGCAGCTTCAGCTCCGGGTGTTCTACTCGTTCCACGACAACCGGACTCCGGGGATCATCGGCTTCGTGATGCTGGTAGTCGGGGTAATCGGCGACCTCGTCGCGCTTAACGTTCTTCCGCCGTCGCAGGTCGTCGTCGGCCTCGGTGCCGTGTACGGCCTGGTCACAGTGGTCGGCGCGGGGATCGCGTGGCCGCTCCTGCTGCGCCACGTGGGCAGCCTGGACAGCCGACGGATCATCCGCAGCCTGGTCCAGATGGTCCTGGCGACAGTTCCCGGCCTCCTGTGGGTCCTCGTGGTGATGGCCGTCGCAGGCTCGGCCCTTCGCCAGGGAACCTCCTACGGCCTCGCGAGCGTCATCATCGGCGGCGGGGGCGCTGTGCTGCTGTACGCATTGTCCGCGCGCCTGCTCCGCATCGACGAATTCAGGGTGCTGATAAGCACGATGACGGGGCGCCTCGCTTAGCGATGTAATGCGGGCCGCTGCGCTTACCGCGAGTCACTGTAGGACTGGCTTAGTGCGGTTCGGCGGTAGCGCGGGCCCGGCGGGGGCGAGGACGGGACGCTGCCCGGTCAGCAAAGCCCGTTCCGCGATCGCGGTGCTGCGAGCCGACGCCCGGACCGCGACGAAACGTGGCGCCGGCCAAGACGAGGGTTCCGACGGCGGTGCCGATGTCTGCCAGGGTTACCCAGTCGGTCATGGGACGAGTATGGCCCGCCTCGCGTCGGCCGTCTGAGCATCAGCCTCGCGCCGTCCGTGAAACAGTTCGGCGATGGTCGAAAGTCTTTCGGAAGTGACGGGACTTGAGGCCTTGCCTGGAATGAATCACCCCAAATAGCGTCGCCTTTGCCAGGTCAGTGTCGCTTCGCAAGGGTTGCGAGCGGCCGGCGAGGCCGCGTGCCTGGCCCGGTCGAAAGGTGTGCGATGAAGGACGCGATTTCAAGAAGACACGCTCTCGGGACGCTGCTGGCGGTGGCGGGTCTCGCGGTCACGGCGAACGCCTGCGGATCGTCGACCGCGACCGGTGCCGCGACGACGGGGCCGGTTACGTTCTGGACGCTGCAGGACCCGACGAACACGATCCAGCAGGCCCAGGTCAAGTCGTTCAACTCCACCGGGCACGGCGCGGTGACGCTGGACATCGTGGCCACGGCCGACTACCTGGACAAGCTGCGGGCCGCGATGGGCTCGAGCGCGATGCCCGGGCTGTTCTTCTCCTGGGGCGGCGGGAACCTCGACTACTACGCCCAGGCCGGGAAGCTGGTTGACCTCGACCCGGGACTGGAATCCCACTTCCTGCCGTCGGCTCTGCAAGCGGGCATCTACAACGGCAAGCTGATCGGGGTGCCGATGCGCGGCACCCAGCCGGTGTTCATCTTCTACAACAAGAACGTCTTCGCCAAGGCCGGCCTGCAGCCGCCGGCCACCTACGCGGAGCTGACGAGCCTGGTCACGGCGTTCAAGCAGAAGGGCATCATCCCGTTCACGATCTCGGGCACGGCTACGAACTCGTGGACCGAACTGATGTGGATCGAGTACCTGGTGGACCGGCTGGCGGGACCCGACCTCTTCAAGAAGCTGTCGGCTGGTGACTGGTCGCAGTGGAAGGATCCCGCCGTGCTCCAGGCCGCCGAGATGGTCAAGGACCTCGTGAGCGCCGGGGCGTTCGGCACCAACTTCGCGTCGGTGAACTACGGCGCGGGCGGCACCTCGACGCTGCTCTACACGGGAAAGGCCGCGATGTGCCTGATGGGCTCGTGGGAGTACGCGACCCAGGCGGGGTTCAGCGCGAGCTTCGCCAAGAACGACCTGGGCTACGTGACGTTCCCCGCTGTTCCCGGCGGGAAGGGGAACGTGGCCAACGTTGTCGGCAACCCGACCAACTACGTCTCCGTGACCACCGCCGCGCCGTCCAAGACCGCCGCCGACTTCCTGGCCACCACCTACAGCACCAGCTACCTCAAGGCCCTGATCGGCTTCGGCGAGGTCCCCGTCACCAGCAACGCCAAGCCGCTGCTCGCCGACTCGGCCGACCCTGCGTATTCGAACTTCCAGTACGACCTCGTGTCCCAGGCGCCGTACTTCACCCAGTCCTGGGACCAGGCGCTCGGGGAGACCCTCGCCACCCCGATGCTGACCCAGATGCAGGAGCTGTTCAACGGGCAGGTCACCCCGCAGCAGTTCGTCAGCAACGTGCTGGCGATCAAGGGATAGCGGATGGCCTCGGCAACACACACCGCGCGCCTTTTCCGTGACCGCGTCGCCCGCCGCCGGGCCGCCCCCGCCGTGGTGCGGCCCGGCCCCGTGTGGGCGCTGCCCGGGCTGGTGTTCTTCGTGGTCTTCGCCGTCGTCCCGATGGCCGGGGTGATCTACCTGTCGTTCACCAGCTGGAACGGGCTGACCTCGCCCCAGTTCACCGGCGCCGCGAACTGGAGCAGGTTCTTCAAAGACGGCACGGTATGGCAGTCCACCTGGATCACCGCCGCCCTGCTGGTCGGAAACATGCTGATCCAGGCCCCCATCAGCGTCCTGCTCGGGGTCTGGTCGGCCGGGTTCCAGCGGAACCGCGCCGTGCTGTCGGCGATCTTCTTCCTGCCGCTGCTGTTCTCGACCGCCGCGACCGCGGTGATGTGGCGGCAGCTGCTCGACCCGAACTTCGGTGTCCCGGCGAAAATCGGGCACCTGAACGTGTTCGGCGGCCAGTGGAGTTCGATCGCGGCGCTGGTGCTGGTCACGAGCTGGCAGTACATCCCGTTCCACACGCTGATCTACCAGAGCGCGGCCCGCGCGATCCCGCGAAGCCTGTACGAGGCGGCGGAGATCGACGGAGCCGGGCGCGTGAAGCAGTTCATGCGCATCACGCTGCCGCAGCTTAAAAACGCGATCGTCACCTCCACCACCTTCATGGTCATCGGGGGGCTGACGGCATTCGACATCGTGCTGCTGCTGACCGACGGCGGCCCCGGCACTGACACATCGATCTTGCCGTTCAAGATGTACCAGACGGCCTTCCAGACCTATGACTTCGGCTACGGCAGCGCGATCGCGACGTTCCTGCTGGCGCTGGCCACCGGGATAAGCCTGATCCTGGTCAAGGCAAGCGGCTACGACAAGATGCGCTCCACCATGGAGGGCGTGTGAAGCCACGGCCCAACTATGCGGCCGGCGCCGCCGCGACCGTCTGGCTGGCGGTCATCGGCGTCCCGTTGTACGCGCTGATCAGCTCCGCGGTCCAGACCCAGGCCCGCTACGGCGCCGGCGGGCCGCTCGCCGCGCCGGGGCACTTCACGGGGGCCAACTTCGTCACCGTCGTGGAGAGCGGGTTCCTGCGCGACATCTGGAACACGATCGAGGTCGCCGCCGCCACCGTCGCGATCGTGCTGATCCTCGGGGTGCCGATCGCCTACGCGGTGGTCCGCGGCCAGGGCTGGATCACCAGCGGAGTGTTCCGGGTGTTCCTGCTCGGCCTGGCGATCCCCGCGCAGGCGGTGCTCATCCCGCTGTTCTACCTGATCAACCGGATCGGGCTGTACGACACGCTGTGGCGGGTCATCCTGCCCACCGCGGCGTTCTCGCTGCCGGTCAGCGTGCTGGTCCTCACCGGCGGGATGCGCGACATATCCCGGGAGATGTACGAGGCGATGGCGCTCGACGGCGCCCGCCCCGGGCGGGTGCTCAAAGAGCTGGTCATCCCGTTGTCGCGCGGCGCGATCGCCACCGCCGGCGTCTTCGCCGCGCTGCAGGCGTGGAACGGCTTCCTGTTCCCGCTGATCATGACCCAGTCGGGCGGCGACAAGACCGTGACCCTGGGCCTGTTCAACTTCGTCTCGGCGTACGGCGCCAACGTCCCGGCCCTGCTCGCCGCCGTCGTGCTGTCCGCCGTGCCGATCCTCGTCGTCTACCTCTTCGCCCGCCGGTACCTCGTCATGGGGCTGATGGGAGCGGGCGGCAAGTGACGAACCCGTCCGCCGTCCGCCGTACCCGCATGCCCAGAAACCCGTCCGCCGTACCCGCATGCCCAGACACAGAACGGATGAGTGCTGTGACCACCACCGGCCCCTGGAACGACGCGGCCCTTCCCGCGTCCGTGCGCGCCAAGGCGCTGTTCGACGCGATGACCCCGCAGGAGAGAATCCGCCAGCTCGGCAGCTCGTGGCCGGACCACGACGACGCCGGGGACGTCGCGCCGATGCAGGAGAGCTTCCGCGGCGCCGACAAGTTCGAGGCGGCCATCGCGGGCGGGCTCGGGCAGCTGACCCGGGTGTTCGGCACCGCGGAAGCTCTTCCAGAGGCGGCACGCAGGAAGCTGGCGGAGCTGCAGGCACGGGTCGTGGCGGCGAACCGGTTCGGCGTCCCGGCGATCGCCCACGAGGAGTGCCTGACCGGCTTCTTCACCTGGGGGGCGACCGTCTACCCGACGCCGCTGGCCTGGGCCGCCACCTGGGACCCGGACCTGATCAGGGACATGGCCGCGGCCATCGGGGACGACATGGCCTCCGCCGGCGTGCACCAGGGCCTGGCGCCGGTCCTCGACGTGGTCAGGGACTACCGCTGGGGCCGGACCGAGGAAACCCTCGGCGAGGACCCCTACCTGGTCGCGGAACTCGGTTTCGCCTACGTCACCGGCCTGCAGAACGCGGGGGTGGTCGCCACCCTCAAGCATTTCGCCGGTTACTCGACATCCCGCGGCGGCCGCAACCACGCCCCGGCCGCGGTCGGGCCGCGCGAGTTCGCCGACGTAATACTGCCGCCGTTCGAGAAGGCCGTGGTCGGTGGCCGGGCCGGCTCGGTGATGAACGCCTACAACGACGTGGACGGGATTCCCGCCGGCTCCGATGAGGACCTGCTCACCGGACTGCTGCGCGACCGGTGGGGCTTCACGGGCACCGTCGTGTCCGACTACTGGGCGATCGCGTTCCTCGCCTCCATGCAGCACGTGGCCGCCGACATCCGGGACGCCGCCCGGCTCGCGCTGCGCGCCGGGATCGACGTGGAGCTTCCGCACACCGCCGGGTACACCGAGCACCTGCTGGCCGGCGATGACGGGCTGGTGGACCGGGCCGCCCTGCGGGTGCTCACCCAGAAGGCCGAGCTCGGCCTGCTCGACGCCGGGTGGCGGCCTGACCAGTACACGGCTTCCGCCGACCTTGACTCGCCGCGCAACCGGGACATCGCCCGCAGTATCGCGCGCGAATCGGTGGTGCTGCTGGCCAACGACGGCACCCTGCCGCTGCGAGCGCCGTCCATCGCCGTGATCGGCCCGGTCGCTGACGACGTGAACTGCCTGTTCGGCTGCTACTCGTTCCCGAACCACGTGCTGCCGCATCACCCGGACGTCCCGCTTGGCGTCAAGGCGGGCACCGTGCTCGACGCCATCCGCGCCGAGTTCCCGGCGGCGGCCGTCCGTTATGAGCGCGGCTGCGAGATCACCGGCGAAGACCGCAGTCAGTTCACCGCCGCGCGCGCGGCAGCCGCCGAAGCCGACGTCGCCGTCCTGGTGGTAGGCGACCGGTCCGGGATGTTCGGCCAGGGCACCTCCGGCGAGGGCTGCGACGTCCCCGCCCTTGACCTGCCGGGCGTGCAGGGCGAGCTTGTCGACGCGGTGCTGGCGGCGGCGCGCGCGACCGTCCTGGTGGTGGTCTCTGGACGGCCGTACGCCATCGGCCGGCCCGCGCGGCAGGCGGCGGCCACCGTTCAGGCGTTCCTGCCCGGCGTGGAAGGCGGCGACGCGATCGCGGGCGTGCTGTCGGGCCGGGTCAACCCCTCGGGGCGCCTGCCGGTCCAGATCCCGGGGGAGAAAGCCAGCCAGCCTGGCACCTACCTGGCGACGCCGCTGGCGCTCAAGACCGACGGGGTCAGCAGCGTCGATCCGACCCCGGCGTTTCCGTTCGGGCATGGCCTGTCCTACACCACCTTCGCGATTTCGCGGGCCCGCGCGAGTCAGTCCGTGATCCCGACCGACGGCTCGACCGTCGTTCTGGCTGATGTGGCGAATACCGGGGAGCGGGCGGGCACGCTGGTCGTTCAGCTGTACGCGTCCGACCTGGTCGCGTCGGTGACGCGGCCAGTGCGGCAGCTGACCGGGTTCGTGCGGGTGGACCTGGCGCCGGGGGAGCGGCGGACCGTGGAGTTCGAGGTGCACGCCGACCTGACCAGCTTTACCGCCCGCGACTTGCGACGGCGCGTCGAGCCCGGGGAGATCGTGTTCACGGTGGCCCGGTCCGCGTCCGACCCTGGCGCGGCGGTGACGGTGACGCTCACCGGGCCACCGCGGGTGGTGGACCACACCCGGGTCATGACCACGGCGGCGCGGGTTAGCTGACCTGCACGAGTTCCCACTGCTGGGAGAGGGAGCCGACGTCGGCCCACTGCACGACGGAGGCTCCCTCGGTGGTGGAGTTGCCGAGCACGCACAGCAGCAGGCCGCTGTTCACGTTCTTGATCTTGTAGTAGGCACCGTCGGCGACGAGCGTCCACTGCTGGTCGGCCGATCCGGTGTCCAGCCACTGCACCGCGTCGTCCCCGTTCGCGGTGCCTCCTTGCCAGATCCCGATAACCTGCCCGCTGTTCCTGTTGCCGAACTTCGTGACCCCGTTCGTCGTGGTCACGTGCCACGCCTGGTCCGCGGTCCCGGTGTTCGCCCACTGGACGAGCTGGGCGCCGTTCGCCAGGGAGCCGCCGTTCACGCCGAGCACCATGCCGGAGTTGCGGTTGACCAGCTGGTAGTAGGCGCCGGCGGACTCGCCGAAGTCCTGGTCGGCGTAGTAGATCGAGTTCACCGCGCCTTCCCAGAAGCCGGCGCAGGACATGATCAGGACCCGGCCGGTGCCGGAGACGTACTGCAGGGTGCGGCTGTACCCGGCCCCGATCGGGGTGATCACCGACGTCCAGCTGCCCGCGCCGTTGTCGGTGTTTATCAGGACGTTGCCGGAGCCGTAGTCGTTGAACAGCAGCGTCCTGTCCGGCAGCACGGTGTTGTACGGGCTGCCGCCGGAGCCGATCAGAGTGCCGATGCTGGTTGAGTCCCAGCTCAGCGGGTTGGAACTGATCTGGAAGTAGGTGGGGGTGTCCGAAGCCTCGTTGACCACCTCGTAGGTGAGGAAGTAATTGCCGTTCGCGAGCCGTGACACCACCGGCATGCCGGGACGCAGGGTCTCGGGCGACAGCGCGACGACGTTTTGCTGCGCGCTCCACGTCACGCCGTTCGTTGAGTACTGGAGCGAGAGCTTCTGGCTGTGGGCGGAGTCGCGGCTGTCGGAGTAGTAGCAGATCAGCGTGCCGTTCGCGAGCAGCAGGTTCGGCTCCCAGATGGCCGTGGTCGAGTAGCTGCCGCCCTTGGCGATCGTGGCGACGAAGCTCCAGCTGGAGCCGTTGTTGGTGCTGGCGTAAAGCTCCAGGTAGGTCGCCGAGTCATCCAGCGGCGCGGAGATGCCGGCGCACAGCACGGTGCCGGCGGCCAGGTCGCCGATCGCCTCGGGCAGCGTGTACAGGAACGCGCAGCAGCGGTTGCCCCATCCGTTGACCGTGTCCGCGACCGAGCTGATCTGGGTCCAGGTCGCGCCGTTGTTGGTGGACTTGTAGATCGGGAAGACCGGGAGCGCGGCCGGCTGCTCGAACGTGGCGAGCAACGACCCGTCGGCGCACTCGGTCGTCTTCGGGTACAGGCAGCCGTACTTCTGCGAGACGTCGCTGGGCGGCGCGGCGCCCGCGTACAGCAGCGAGGGGCCGAAGGCGCGGGCGACGGGGGCCGCCGCGATGTCGCCGAGCACCGTGACCGCCGCGGTGACCGCGAGGCCGAGGCCGAAGAATCGTCGTCGCGTGATGTTCATCAGTCCGTCTCCTTCGCCGGGGCTGGGTTGCCGCCCCCAGTGTCCGGCGTGGTCACCGGACTGTCACGGGAAGGTTCCGAAAGTGTTTCGGTAACTGGGCGCTCGCCACCGAGTCACGCAGGATCAGCTCGGTGGACAGTTCGATGCGCAGCGTCGGCGGGTGCCCGCCCGCGGCGAGTTGCATCAGGGTGCGCATCGCCTCCTGGCCGAGCTGGGGGAACGGCTGCCGCACCGCGGAGAGCGGCGGGCTGGCCATCGCCGCGACCAGCGTGTCGTCGAACGACATTACCGACAGCTCATCGGGAACGGCGATGCGGCGCTGCCGCGCGGCCTCGAGCACGCCGAGCGCCTGGGCGTCGCTGGCGGCGAAGATCGCGGTCGGCCGCGGGCCCGTGCCGTCCAGGATCTCGCCGGCCGCCGCGAGCCCGTCGGCGTAGTCGAAGTCGGTGGACCGCACGATCGCGGCGTCCACCGCGATCCCGGCCTCCTCGAGCGCGGCGCGGTACCCGTGCAGCCGCGCCGAACCCGCCAGCGAGTGTGACCGGCCCGCCACCATGCCGATCCGGGTATGACCCAGCCGCAGCAGGTGCTGAACCGCCTCCCGGGCCCCGTTCCAGTTGGTCACCCCGATGCTCGGAATCGATTCGACCGGCGCCTGCAGCGGATCGATGAGCACCACGGGCAGGTGCTGCTCCACGACGCGGGCCTGGTCGGCCTCCGTGAGCATGGAGATCACGATGATCACCCCGTCGGCGCCGAGTTCCACGCATTCCTCAAGCCAGCGCGAGATCGGGCGGCTGGCGGTCGTGCCAAGCACGACGTCCACCTCGTAGGCCGCCGCCGCGTCCACGATCCCGCGGGTGATCTCAAGCGTGTACGGGCTGACCAGGTCGCGAAACACGGCGAGTATCTGCCGCGGCCGCCGCGCGGCGGCTTCCCACGGCCGGACGTAGCCGCGAGAGTCGAGCAGCGCCTCCACCTTGGCTCTGGTCGCCTCGGCGACGTCGCGGCGCCGGTGCACCACCTTCGAAACCGTCGCGAGCGATACCCCGGCCTCGGCGGCTATGGCGGAGAGCAGGCCATATTGCGCGTCGCGCAGCGCTTTGGCGGTCTTGGCGTCGGTTGTCACTGTCCTCCCCGCACGATTGTGGCCTGCCGGTTCCCGGCTGTCGAGCCCAGCGCCGAAACCCTTTCGAGGTATGCGTGAGAGCGTGACCCAAGGGTGCGCTTAGTCCCAGCAGAGGCAAAACGGCTTGCCGGCCGGGTCGGCGTAGACGCGCCAGTTCACCCCGCCGGAGGACAGCGAAGTCGCCCCGAGCTTCAGCACCGCCGCCTCGGCCGCGTCGACGTCCTCGACCGTGACGTCGAGGTGCAACTGCTGCGGATACGCGGGGTCGGGCCACCGGGGCGCGTGGTACTCGGTGATCTGCTGGAACATCACCGGCTGCGCCCCGTCCGCGCCGATCATCGCCACGCCCTCGCCCTCGTACGTAACGGGCTTGCCGAGGAGTTCCGCGTAGAACGCGCTCAGTCCCTTGACATCCGGGCAGTCGAGCATCACGCCCATGAGCGTGGTCTCCTGTTTCGCCCGGAACAGGCACAGGTCGAAGGGGTGCCCGGCCGGGTCGGCCAGCGTGTACCAGTTCTCGTTCTTGCGCAGCAGTTGGGCGCCAAGTCCGACCGCCTTCGCGGAGCCGGCCTCGAGGTCGGGCACGCGCAGGTCCAGGTGCGCCTGCTGCGGATAGGCCGGATCGGGCCACCGCGGCGGTACGTGGTCGGGGCTGCGCTGGGCGGCGACGCGCCAGCCGTCCCCGGTCTCCAGCGTGATCCACTCGTCGTCGGCGTCCCGCTCGGTCCACCCGCCGAGAGCGGCGTAGAACGCGGCGAGCCGGCGATGGTCTGATGCGTCGAGCGCCACCGCGCGCAATAGGCCGATCATCGGGCCCTCCATTGCCAGTGAGTGAGTCACATTGAATCACTTATTGGTACCCAGTCTCGTGGTCCTATACTGGGCGCCGGGGGGTTCGTGCTTTATGCCGAAGAGGCTGCTGTTTTCGGCATAGGGCCACGTGTGCCCGAGGAGCCACCCTGTGACCGGATACGACGAGCCGGACGAGCTGGATGCGGGCGAGCGGGAGGCGCAGGAGCGCTGGATCGCGCTGGGCGTCCGCACCGATATCCCCCATCCGGCCCGGGTCTACGACTACATGCTGGGCGGGAAAGACCACTTCGCCGCCGACCGGGAGATGGCTCAGGTCGGGCTGAAGCACATGCCCGAGATGCGGGTCTCCTCCCGCGAGAACCGAGCCTTCCTGGTCCGGGCGGTCCGGTTCCTGCGCGAGGCGGGCATCAGGCAGTTCCTCGACATCGGCACCGGGTTGCCGACCAGCCCCAATACGCATGAAGTGGCCACGGAAGACACCCCGGACGCGCGAGTGGTCTACGTCGACAACGACCCGGTCGTGTTCCGGCACGCGCAGGCCCTGATGGCCGACGAAAAGAACGTCGGGGCGGTCCCCGCCGACCTGCGCGACGTGGACGACGTGCTCGCCCAGGCCGGCAAGCTGCTCGACTTCAGCAAGCCGGTGGGGCTGCTGTTCGTCGCGGTGTTGCACAACGTCAAGGACGCCGATGATCCGGCAGGCATCGCCGCCCGGTACATGGCCGCGCTCGCGCCCGGCAGTTACGTCGTCATATCGCATTCGACCGACGAGTTCGCCCCCGAGCGGACACACGCCGCGTCGGCGGCCGCGACGGAACGGGGAGCGACCTGGCTGCCCCGCCCCAAGGACGAGATCGCCCGCATGTTCAACGGCAGGGACCTTCTCGAACCCGGGCTGGTGCTCGTTTCCCGCTGGCGGCCGGACGCGGAACCCGGTCCCGACGCCGGCCAGGCCTGGACCTACTGCGGCGTCGCCCCGCTCTGAGACGCGCGGCGGCCGGCCGCGGAAGTCACGCCACCGTTCGGGATGAACTGTTCTTGATTTTTGCCGCGCGAGTCGCTCGAGTGGCGGATGGACATGAGGCCGGTGCGGGTAATTCGGTTTCTAGCGGGCGCCCGGCGGTGGCTGCCCGGTGACCCGGAGGGAAGCGGATGAGCAAGAACGTGGCCGAGGGCCTGTGGGAGATGCTGGTGTCGGCGGGTGTGCGGCGGTGTTACGGGATCGTGGGCGACGCGCTGAACCCGGTGATCGACGCGCTGCGGCGCAACGGCTCGGTGGAGTTCGTCCACGTGCGCCACGAGGAGTACGGCGTGTTCGCCGCGGTCGCGGAAGCGCGCCTGACCGGCAACCCGGTCGCGGTGTGCGGCACCGCCGGACCGGGCGTCACGCACCTGATCAACGGGCTGATCGACGCGAAGAAGGAGCGCGTGCCGGTCATCGCGATCGCCGGGGACGTCGAGTCGTCCCTGCTCGACTCTGATGCCCTGGAGGAGCTGAACCCGTACAAGTTCTTCGACACGGCCGCGCTGTACATCGGGCGCCTGGTCAACCCGGAGCAGCTGCGGCCCATGGTGAGCACCGCGATCACCACCGCGGTAGCCGAACGGGGCCCGGTGGTGATCTCGCTGCCCGGCGACGTGGCGCAGGCCGACGCACCCTCGGTTTCGCTCCATGTTCCGCTGCCCGCCACGACCATCGGCGCGGCCTCGGCCCGGGACCTGGCGGCGATGGCCGACCTGATCAACCAGGCGGAGACCGTAGCCATCTTCGGCGGCGACGGCTGCGAGCAGGCCCAGGACGAAGTGCGCGAGCTCGCGGCGCGGCTGAAGGCGCCGGTTGGCTACAGCTTCAAGGGCAAGGCGTGGCTGGAGCACGACAACCCGAACGCGGTCGGCATGACCGGCCTGCTCGGGTACGGCGGCTGCCACGATGCGATCAACGGCGCCGACGTGCTGCTGATGCTCGGCACCGACTTCCCGTTCGGTGCGTTCCTGCCGCACAAGAACGTGAAGACGATCCAGGTCGACCGCGACCCGGGGAAGATCGGCCGCCGGGCGCCGCTGGAACTAGGCGTGGTCGGCGACGTGGCCGCCACGCTGCAGGCGCTGGCGCCGCTGGTCAGCGACAAGCGCAGCGATCACTTCCTGCGCGAGCACGTCAGGCAGACCGAGCACGCGCGGCGGCGGCTTGGCCACTACGTCACCAAGGGGCCCGGCATCAAGCCGATCCGCCCGGAGTACGTCGCCGCCCTCCTCTCGGAGCTGGCCGACGACGACGCGATCTTCACGGTGGACACCGGCACGCCCTGCATCTGGGCCGCCCGGCACATCGAGTACGGCCGCTATCGCCGGCTGTTCGGCTCGTTCACCTGGGCGTCGATGGCCAGTGCGGCACCGAACGCCTTCGGTGCCGCGCTCGCCTTCCCGGGGCGGCAGGCCATCGCCTTGTGCGGTGACGGCGGGTTCACCATGCTCGGGCTGGGCGACCTGATCACCCAGGTCCAGCGCAAGGCCCGCGTCGTGAACGTCATCTTCAACAACGCCATGCTTGACTTCGTCAACATCGAGCAGCAGGAAGCCGGCTTCGTGCCGTTCGGCACCGACTTCGTGAACCCGGACTTCAGCCGGGTGGCCACGGCACTCGGCGCCCGCGGGATCCGCGTCGAGGAACCCGGCGAGCTGCGCGGCGCCCTCGCGGAAGCGCTCGCCCACACCGACGGGCCGGTCGTGGTGGACGTGGTCGTGGACCGCTACGCCCTGGCGCTGCCGTCGCACGTCCCCGCCGAGACCGCCAAGGGCTTCACGCTCAGCATCGCCAAGCAGGTGCTGAGTGGTCGGATGGACGACGTCATCGAGACCATCGAGCACAACGTCCGGCTTCTGTAACCCAGAAGGCAGGCCCGCTACGGGGACCAGAAATAGCTCCTGTGCGGCCACACAACGGCATTGCCGCAAAGCTTGTGTGACAAGGGGATGCCGGCCTACATCCGCTAAGGCAGCATGAGGTATGTGAACGACCGCCAGGACCGGCTGTATGCTTTGTGTCCGGCCACAATATTCGCCGGTGAATTCCGTGTGCCAAACATGGCCTCCTGGTTCATGGAATTGATGATGCTGTCCTCGAGAAAAGCGCTGGAATGCCTATAGAAAAGCGGCATCCGGCGTTTTCATCCGGATGGCCTTCCGCCGGGGGACGGTGTGCGGGTGGAGATTGACATCCGGGCGGTCCGGCGGCTGCGTGAGTCGGCCGGCGCCCGGGCCGCGATCGCGCCGATGATTGAGGCGCTGTGCCGCTCGGATGCCGACCTGGCCTCGGTCCGCGTGGTCTGCGACTGGATCCAGTACAAGGCGAACTTCCGCGACACCGTGACGGTCCGCCCGGTGATCGCTGCCGACGGCCAGGCGCAGGCGTCGGTCGAGGGCTACGAGCTCGCCATGGACCTGCGCCGCTGCGCGCAGCCGGGGACGGATGTCGGCGGTGAGGTGACGGCGGCGCTGTCCGCCCGGGTTGAGAACCACTGGAGTGGCGCGGGCGACCGGGTCTGGCTCGAGCCGTGGGTGCCCGGGTCGTCCAGTTGCGTGTGGCGGTTCAACGCGCTGTACTGGCAGGCGCTCGCCGCCTGGGAAAAGACCACCGGCAAGAACTACGAGCAGACGCTGCCCGGCGGGGCGTCCGACGGGCGCAACTCAGCGGCGGCCCGCGAGGTCATCCTCGACCTGTTCTCAAGCTGGGACGAGCTCGCGTCGCGGCGCGCGCTGCCCGAGCAGTTGTACGTCATCGAGCTCGGCGTGGGCAACGGCGGGCAGGCGCGCACCTGGCTCGATGAGTTCGTCGAGCTTGACCGCAGGCACGGCCGCGACTATTACCGGCGGCTGCACTACCTGATGGGGGACTACTCCGCCCACGTGCTCGACCGGGCCCGCCAGGAAGTGGCGCACCACGGCGACCGCGTGTCTGGCCTCGTGCTCGAGGCGACCAGGCTGTCAGGGACGGTCGGGTTCCTCGCCGGCAAGGCGTTCCTCGTGTACATCTCCAACGTCTACGACAACCTGCCGAGCGACGAGATCGCCGTCATCCGCGGCCGGATGTACCTGGTGCAGGCCAGGTCGTACCTGGCCGGGGGCGCCGCGGACGAGATCGCCGCCAGGTTCGGGCTGCAACGGGGGGAGATCGCCCAGCTGACCGAGCGGCTGCTGCGGATCGGCCCGGAGCTGCTCGCCGAGTCGCAGCCGGACAAGTTTCCCGACACCGGCCAGGCGGTCCTGTTCTGGCAGGCGGTCTGGGAGGCGCTGCGCCAGGCCGAGCGCTACGTGCCGCTCGAGGGCCTGGACACTTACCGGATCACGCCCGCGGTGACGGGGGAGATCCTCCGCCCGCTGCTCGCCGCCGAGGGCGACGTGCGGATGCACGTGTCCAACGGGGCCATGTCGTCGTTCGCCGACACCCTCCCGCTGCTGCACCCGTTCGGCCGCCTCGTCTGCCACGACCTGTTCACCACGTCGCCGGGCGAGTACCGGGCGGGTTTCTACGGCCCCGGCAAGTACGACGGGTCCGTCGTCAACTGGGTCAACGGCCCGCTGCTGCAGCTGCTCGCCAGCAGGCGCGGCTTCGACGTGCGGTTCTCCCCGTTCAAACAGCGCCCGGCATCACATGTCAAGACGCTGACCGCCCAGGTCAGGGACTAAAGCAGATGATCCAGAACGATGGCAGCCACCTGCCGCTGCTCCCCACTACCGTGGTCGGCTCCTACAGCGTCCCTGAGTGGCTCGAACGGCTGAAGACCGAGTACTACCAGCGGCGGATCAGCGCGGCGCACCTCGCGGAGATCCACGAGGTCGCGATCAAGGCCGCCGTCAATGACCAGGAACGGGCCGGAATCGACATCGTCTCCGACGGCGAGCTCCGGCGGGACAACGACATCGACTACTTCCTTGCCCGGATCCCCGGCGTGCACATCGCGCAGCGGGCCAAATCGGATTACTACGACTACTACGACGCGACCGTCACCGCGCCGCTGCCCGAGGATGAGAAGGTGAACCTCGGCCTGGCCGGCGACTTCGAGTTCACCCGCACGCTGACCGACCGTCCGGTCAAGTTCTCTTTCACCGGCCCGTTCTCGCTGTCCCGCCGGCTCGGCGGCTCCGCCTACAGCGACCAGGCCGAACTCGTCCGGGCCCTCGCCCGGCGGCTGAACACCGAGGCCCGCGCCCTGGCGGACGCCGGCGCGCGGTTCCTGCAGATCGACGAGCCTTTCCTCGCCGGCTACCCGGAGCAGGCGGCGCTGGCGGTCGAGGCGGTGAACATCGTCACCGACGGCGTGCCCGCCACCTGGGGGCTGCACGTCTGCTACGGGAACCGGTACGCGCGCCCCTCCTGGGAAGGGCACTACGACTTCCTGTTCCCCGCGGTGCTCGAGGCGCGGGTCGACCAGCTTGTGCTCGAGTTCGCCCGCAAGGGCCTCGAAGACCTGCGGCTGATCAAGCAGTACGCTTGGCCAGCCGCGCTCGGTCTCGGCGTGATCGACGTCAAGTCGCTGGCCGTGGAGAGCCCGGAGTTGGTCGCCGCCAGGATCTGGCGCGCGCTCGAGTACGTCGAACCCGGCCGGCTGGTCGTGAATCCCGACTGCGGGCTGCGTCACCTCACGCCGGAGGTGGCCCGGGGCAAACTTCGCGCTATGGTATCTGGCGCGGCGATTGTCCGATCAGAACTAGAAACGTCAACCAGCTACTCTCCCGCCTCGGGAGACAACGACTCCCAGACATCAGGAGACAACAATGTCGGATAGCGGATTCCTCTTCACTTCCGAGTCGGTGACGGAGGGCCACCCGGACAAGATCGCCGACCAGATCTCCGACGCCGTGCTCGACGCGGCGCTCGCCGGGGACCCGTACTCGCGCGTCGCCTGCGAGACGCTGCTGACCACCGGCCTGATCGTGGTCGCGGGGGAGATCACCACCGCCTCGACGATCGACTACGCGAAGGTGGCCCGCGAGGTTGTCAACGGGATCGGCTACGACAACGGCGAGTACTTCTTCGACGGTAACGCCGTCGGCGTGATCGTCGCGATGGACCGTCAGTCGCCGGACATCGCCCAGGGCGTCGACACCGCCCACGAGGGCCGGATCGCCGGCTCGGAGGACCCGCTCGACCGGATCGGCGCGGGCGACCAGGGCATGATGTTCGGCTACGCGACGAACGAGACGCCTGAGTACATGCCGACCCCGATCATCCTCGCGCACAAGCTGTCGAAGAAGCTGTCCGAGGTCCGCCACTCCGGCCTGCTGCCCTACCTGCGCCCGGACGGCAAGACCCAGGTGACGGTCCGCTACGACGACGCGGGCAAGCCAGTCGAGATCGAAAAGGTGCTGATCTCCACCCAGCACCAGGACGGCGTGGAGTCCAAGCTCCCCGAGGCGCTGTGGGAGGAGGTCGTGCTGCAGACCCTGCCCGCCGACCTATACGAGCCCGACCGCCTCAAGGAGGAGTTCTACGTGAACCCGACCGGCCGCTTCGTCATCGGCGGCCCGGTCGGCGACACGGGCCTGACCGGCCGGAAGATCATCGTCGACACCTACGGCGGCTTCGCGAGGCACGGCGGCGGCGCGTTCTCCGGCAAGGACCCGTCCAAGGTGGACCGCTCGGCCGCGTACGCCGCGCGGTACGTCGCCAAGAACATCGTCGCCGCGGGCCTGGCCGACCGCGCGGAGGTCCAGGTCGCCTACGCCATCGGCGTCGCGCGGCCGCTGTCCCTGCTCGTTGAGACGTTCGGCAC
>Ga0207416_1001149_pt1 | contig 37671 bp, 35 predicted proteins | sample PaiPotPPM11metaG_FD_184107 | JGI IMG/M metagenome (GOLD analysis project Ga0207416, IMG submission 184107) | Iron sulfur acid spring bacterial and archeal communities from Banff, Canada, to study Microbial Dark Matter (Phase II) - Paint Pots PPM... ...
GGGTAGGGTGGGGTGGGGGGCGCAGCAGGCCGATCAGATTTCTCCCGCGTAGGGTCCTTGCGGGTCGGCCAGCGCCTGCAGGCGCAATGCCGCCGCGTGGGCAAAGCGCAGCATGATCGCCTTACGCGTCGCCGCCGCCAGCCGGTGCTCGGGCGCTTCGCCGACGATCGAAGCCCCGAATGCATCGGCGACGATCAGGCCGGCATCTGTCGGGAAAATCTCGCGCGGAACGTCGACGATGGTGGCGAAGAACAGCCGGTCGCAGTGCAACCGGTAGTCCGTCCACTTCTGGTCGGCGCGAAAATCCGCAACCGAGGATTTGATCTCGACGATGACGATTTCGCCGTCGCCGCCGAGCGCAACGAGATCGGCGCGCCGGCCCGACGGCAGCGGCAGCTCGCGCACCACGCAATAGCCGAGCGCGTGCAGGTAACGCGCGGTGCCGCGGGCGATTGCCAAGGCGGTCGGCGATTGCCGGCCATCGACCGGGAAAGCTGTCGCCAGCGAATTGAGGCTCATGGCCAGAATCCCGGGAAGTGGCAGGTTGGCCGAAGAACGACTCGGGAGCTTACGCACGCCACGAACTCCAAGTGCGCAACAAACAACGAGGAGAATCCCCTCATTCTGCCCCGCCGGAGCGCTCCGGGAAAGCCCCAGCCAAGGCCGCACCCGAGGCCGCAATGACGCCGCGCTCGGTGATCAGGCCGGTGACCAGCCGGGCCGGCGTGACGTCGAAGCCGTAATTCGCCACGGCGGAACCGTCGGGCACGATACGCACCGTCTCGATGCGGCCGTCGGCGGTGCGTCCGCTCATCGTCGCGACTTCATCGGCGCTGCGCTCCTCGATGGGAATCTCGTCAACGCCGTCGGCGATCGTGAAATCGATGGTCGGCGAGGGGAGCGCAACATAGAACGGCACGTCATTGTCGCGCGCGGCAAGCGCTTTCAAATAGGTTCCGATCTTGTTGCAGACATCGCCATTGGCGGTGACGCGGTCGGTGCCGACAATGACCAGGTCGACGAGGCCGTGCTGCATCAGGTGGCCGCCGGTATTGTCGGCGATGACGGTGTGCGGCACGCCGTGCCGGCCAAGCTCCCAGGCGGTGAGCGAGGCGCCCTGATTGCGCGGCCGCGTCTCGTCGGCAAAGACGTGGACGGCAATCCCCTTGTCGTGCGCCAGGTAGATCGGCGCCGTCGCCGTGCCGACGTCGACCGCCGCCAGCCAGCCGGCGTTGCAATGGGTGAGCACGTTGACACGCTCGCCCGGCTTTTTGCGCGCGGCAATGGCTTCGATCAGCGGCAGGCCGTTGCGGCCGATCGCGGTATTGATCGCCACGTCCTCCTCGCAGATTTCGCCGGCGCGCCGATAGGCGGCGGCGCTGCGCTCGGCGCGGGGCCGGTTGCGTATCGCGGCCATCATCTCGTCGAGCGCCCATTTGAGATTGATCGCGGTCGGACGCGTGGCGAGCAGCACCGCGTAGGCGCGGTGGAGCGCCTCATCGGAGGCGTCGGCGCGCAACGCCAGACAGATGCCGTAGGCGGCGGTGGCGCCGATCAATGGCGCGCCGCGGATCAGCATAGCGCGGATCGCGTGCGCCGCCTCGTCGAGCGTGGTGAGGCGGGAGGTCGCCAATCGATGCGGCAACGCCGTCTGATCGATGATGCCGACGGACCAGCCGTCGGGTTCGACCCAGATGCTGCGCATTGCCTTGCCGTCGACTCTCATGCTCAATGCCTAGCAATAATGCTGCTGCAGGGGGAGGCCGCTTATGCCGCAGCGCCTTGCCCGCGGAAGGCCCTTGCCGCAATCTCGCGTCAAGGCTCCGCAGGAGGTTCCGATGGCCGACATGGATTACGAGGCCGAGTACAACAACCGGGCCCGTGTGCCGGAGCATGCGGAGATTTTTCTACGCTGGGCGCGCGACGCCGAGAACTATCGCGCCGCCGCGCTCAAGGAGGGTCGCGCCGAACTCGGCCTTGCCTATGGCGATACGCCGCGGCAAACGGTCGACATCTTCGCGCCGCAAGCGGGCGAGCGCGCGCCGCTCGCTTTGTTCGTCCACGGCGGCTACTGGCGCTCGCTCGATCCCTCGCTGTTCAGTCATATGGCGTGCGGATTGAACGCGCGCGGCATCGCGGTCGCGGTCGCCGGCTACGATCTCTGCCCGATCGTCACCATCGCCGACATTATCGAACAGATCCGCCGCGCCTGCATATTCCTGTGGCAGCGGCTCGGCCGGCGGATGCTGGTCTACGGCTGGTCGGCCGGCGGGCATCTCAGCGCTGCCATGGTGGCGACCGACTGGCCGTCGCTCTACCCTAGGGCGCCCGCCGATCTGGTGGCCGCCGGCTATGCGATTTCCGGACTTTTCGACCTTAATCCGCTGATCAAGACGAGCATGAACCAGGACTTGCGGCTCGATGCCGACGGCGCGCGCCGGCTCTCGCCGCAATTCTGGCCGCTCGCGGCCGGCCGCGTGTTCGATGCCGCGGTCGGCGCGCTGGAATCGAACGAGTTCAGACGCCAGAGCCAGAGCATTGCGCAAGCCTGGCGGCAGGCAGGCGCGCAGACGCGCTACGAAGAAGTGGCCGGCATGAACCATTTCACCATTGTCGATGCGCTCGCCGATCCGCAGAGCGCGATGGTCGCGCGCATCGCCGAGCTGACGCGGGCGATCAAACAATAGCGCCTTTTTGCTTTTCGGCGCCGGTTGCCGGATTGGAAAGGGCAGGGGCCGGGTCAGGTCGCGAAAACAGCACGCAAGCCGACGCGGCAAGGATCAAAACGAAGCCGACGACGTCGGAGCCGGTGGGCCGCTCGCCAAGGATCAGGACCGAAGCGACGACGCCGATCACCGGACTGCCGAGGACACCCAGCGATGCCGTCATGGCCGGCAGCCGCCGGATGATCGAGAACCACAGGCCATAGGCGATGCCGGTGCCGAGCAGGCCCGAGAGCACCATCGCAATCACGCCGTCGGTATGCACCGCGTGAAAGTCGGGGCCGCCCTCGAAGATGAGCATGCATGCCCCGATGACGAAAAACGAGATCGCGACCTGCCAGACTGCGATCGCCATCGGGTCGGCTTCGATCCGCGCCCATTTCAGATAAACCGTGCCGGCCGCCCAACTTATGCCGGTGGCGAGCGCCAACACGATGCCCAGCGGAATTCCCGCCCCGGTCAGCGGATAGATCAATACTGCAAGTCCGCCGACACACAGCCCGATGGCGATCGGCTGCATACCGGTCGGCCTCTCGCCGAGGAAAACCCAGCTCAGCACCACCGCCCAGATCGGCATCGTGTAGGCGAGTATGGCGACCCGCGAAGTGGCCGCCCCGAGCTGGGCGAACGTCGAGAACACGCTGAAACTGACGACGTTGAGGAGCGAGGCGACGAAGACGTGCGCCCAGCCTTTTGCGCCGGGAAGGCGCAAGTTGCGGCGCATGACGAGGCATACCGCGAACAGCATGAGCCCGCCGACCAGCGTGCTCGTCGTGCGCATGGTGAACGGCGGAACTTCGCTGAGCGCGATCCGCATGATCGGCCACGTGGAGCCCCAGACGATGCACAAAACGATAAGCATGAGCCGCGCGCCTGGGTCGGCGCCCGCTGCGGCGTCATGCGCGCGGTCAGGATTTTTCACGCGATTGTCCCGGCGTGCTTTTCACGGCGCTTTAGGTCCGGCGCGCAGGTACCAGTCGACAATCTGCGCCCCGGTCCAGAACAGCACGTCCTGCCTCTTGCGAATGACCTCGAATATGCGCCGGAAATATTTAAGCCGGTGCGGCGCGCCCATGATGTAGGGGTGAACGGAGAGCGCCATGATGCGGGCCGAGTCTGCAGCGTCGGCGTAAATCTGCTCGAACTGGTCGAGCGCGCGCTCGCAATATTCGGACGCCTTGTGATGCTGGATCAGCATCATGGCGACGTCGTTACATTCCTGCGTGTAGGGCACGTTGACGATCGGCTTGCCGCGCGTTTTCAGCCACACCGGCTGATCGTCGAGCACCCAGTCGGCGACGTAGTCGTAACCTTCTTCGACCAATAGATCGGGCGTTTCCCAAGTCTCGGTGAGGCCGGGACCGAGCCAGCCGCGCGGCATCTTGCCGGTCGCCTTGGCGATGGCGTCGCGGACTTTGCGGATATCGGCGCGCTCGTCCGGAACTTTCTGCATGTTGCGCTGCGTAAAACCGTGACCGACGAACTCCCAATTGCGCTCGACCGCGGCGCGCACGATCGGCGGATAGGCGGCGAGCGCCGAGCCGTTGATGCAAATCACGCCGGGGATTTGGAATTCGTCGAACACCTTGACGAAGCGCCAAAAGCCCACCCGGTTGCCGTATTCGTGCCAGGCCCAATTGGGCACGTCCGGCATCGGCGAGCCGCCGGCCGGCGGCGTGAGCACGGTGCGCGGCATCGGCTGCGTTGCTTCCCATTTCTCGACATTGACGACGACCCACACCGCCATACGGGCGCCGTTCGGCAGTTTGAGCGGCGCTCGCTCGGGGATAGGCGAATAGGCGATGCGGTCGCCCGGCAGCATCGGTTTCTTTTGCGGCTTGCTTCGTCGGGCTGGTTTTTTCGGTCGCGTCGTCATTGCCGTTCCTTCCTCGTCGCTTATCTATAGCAAATCCGCAGTCAAAATTGCGCTGCGGCGCTTCCCTGTGCGAGTGCAAGGCCCCGCCGGTGTGCCATCATCGGCCGGGCATTCTTTCAGCCGGCAGCCGATGCCGTGTCACCGCGGCGCCGAAGACGGTGAGCCCCACGGCACAAAGGCACAGCGGCAGGAACGCCGTCCACGGCCTGCCGGTCAGATCCCAAAGCGCGCCGCTGACGGTCGGAATGATGATCGCGCAGGTGTAGCTGACGGTGAACATGCCGGCGGACGTGCGCGGCACGTCGCCCGGAGCGCTGAGCAGCGCGGGCAGTGCGAGCACCGGCGCAAACGTCATCGCGGTGGTGAAGCCCACGAACGCAGCCGAAACGATGATGCCGAGGCGGGTGGGAACAAATATCAGCGCCAGGAAAGATGCGAGCAGGATCGGTCCGAACAGCAAAAACGGCCAGGCGCGCCGCTCGAAGCGATTCGCCATCAGGAGTAGAAGGAAGGGGGCCGCGATCTGCAATCCGTTAAGCCAAGCCAAGGCCGGGCCGAGCAGGTTCGCTTTGCCCAGGCTGGCGAGATATTCGCCGAGAAAGGCGTTGGTCGAGAAAAAGGCGCTGTTGTTGCTGCCCAGCGTGAGGCCGAGGAGCCAGGTCAGCGGATCGTTCCAATCCGGCCACCAGCGGCCGCCGATCGCGGTCCCTCCGGCAAGGCGATCGTGGCGTGTCGGACTGAGCAGATAAAACACCGGCGCGATGAGAATTGCCGGCACCGCCCAGAACACGAGGTCGCGCCGCCAAGAACCGCCGAGGAGGGGCAAGACGTACGGAATGGTCAAAGCCGACGAGATCGTCGCGCCGATCAGCATGCCGGCCGTATAGGCGATAGTGCCGAGCGCGATGCGGCCCGGCAGCCATTCGCGCACCAGTGTCGGCATTCCCGGCTGCATGATGGCGACGCCGAAACCGGTCGCTATCGCGGCGGCATAGAGCGTCGGCACGTCGACTGCCGCGCCGCGGGCGCCGCTGGCGAGAGCTGCGATCACCATGCCGATGATCACCGCGAGATTGGTGCCGATGCGCGCGATAAGCAGCGAACCCGGAACGGCTGCGACGGCAAACAACGCCAGCGGCAGCCCGACCAGGAGCCCGACCTGCGTCTCCGACATATGCAATTCGTCGTGCACGAGCGGGATCACCGGCGGCATGGCGAGGATCGTCATGCGCAGGGCGACGCCCGCGAGGAACAGCAGGAACAGAAGCTTGAGCAGGCGGCCGAGCGAGAGGCCGGCTGCGGAATTCCCGGCAGGGAGCATGAGGAGGGACGAGCCTTGAGGGCGCAAACTGCATCAGCGAACGGCGCCGTGCAAGACGAGCGAGCGCGGTGTTCGCTTGCGCGGGCGTGGGAACAAATATAGAACGATACCCATGGGCATCGCACAGCCTGACCTTGCGACGGTGCACGGGGCACTTCGCGCAACCTTCGGCTTCGAGGCCTTCCGGCCCGGCCAGGCTGAGATCGTCGCCGCCATTCTCGAGGGCCGCGACGTGCTCGCCGTCATGCCGACCGGCAGCGGAAAGTCGCTGTGCTACCAGTTGCCGGCGCTCGTTCGCGACGGCCTCACCATTGTGGTGTCGCCGCTGATTGCGCTGATGCGCAATCAGGTGGCGCAGCTTTGCGGCTATGGCATCGCGGCGGCGGCGCTCAACTCGGCGAACGATCCGGCCGAGAACCGGTCGATCCTCGATCGCATCGCGCGCGGCGAATTGCGGCTCGTCTATGTCGCGCCCGAGCGGCTGGTGCGATCCGAAACGCTCGACTTGCTCAAGCGCGCCGCAAAAATCGCGATGCTGGCGGTCGACGAGGCGCATTGCATCTCGCAATGGGGTCACGATTTTCGCCCCGAATACGCCGAGCTCGGCAAGGTTCAGGCCGCTCTCGGCGGCGTGCAAACGGTCGCCTTCACTGCCACCGCCGACACCGCCACGCGCACGGATATCGTGCAAAAACTTTTCAGCCGCCTGCCGGCCCTTTTCGTGCACGGGTTCGATCGGCCCAATCTGCGGCTGGCGATGCAAGCAAAAATCGGCGGTCGAAAACAAGTCGGTGATTTCATCAAAAATCATGTGGGCCAGAGTGGCATCGTCTATTGCGCCTCGCGGCGCAAGACCGGGGAGCTTGCCGAATACCTGGGCGAGATCGGAGTCAGGGCGCTGCCCTATCACGCCGGCATGGAGGGGACAGCGCGCTCGCGCAACCAGGATGCTTTCTTGCAGGAGGATGGCGTCGTCGTGGTCGCGACGATCGCGTTCGGCATGGGCATCGATAAGCCCGATGTGCGCTTTGTTCTGCACGCCGACATGCCGGCCAATATCGAGAGCTATTATCAGGAAATCGGCCGCGCCGGCCGCGACGGTCTGCCGGCCGACACGCTGACGCTCTACGGCATGGGCGACATTCGCTTGCGCCGCATGCAGATCGACGACAGCGACGCCTCCAACGAGCAGAAGCGCGTCGACCGCCAACGGCTCAACGCGCTGGTCTCGCTCTGCGAGTCGCCGCGCTGCCGCCGACAGACGCTGCTGGCCTATTTCGGCGAAACGGCGCAGCCGTGCGGCAATTGCGACTTCTGTTGCGACGGCGCCGAGGTGATCGACGGCACGATCGCGGCGCAGAAAGCGCTCTCGGCCATCGTGCGCACCGGCGAGCGCTTCGGCACCGAGCACCTGACCAACGTGCTCATCGGCGAGAACAGCGAGGCAGTCGAAAAATTCGGCCACGATTGCCTGCCGACCTTCGGCGTCGGCAAGGAATACGGCAAGCAGGAATGGCGTTCGATCTTCCGCCAGCTGCACGGCGCCGGCATCGTCGCGCTCGACATCGCCGGCTACGGCACCTGGAAGGTCACCGAGGCTGGCCGGCGCGTGCTCAAGGGCGCGGAAAAAATCACGCTGCGCAAGGATACGCTTAAAGCCGGGCGCAAGGCCGCGCGTGCCGCAGCCAATACCGCCGCCCTGGCCGACGGCTTACCGGGCGATACGGAATTGTTCGAGGCACTGCGGCGGCGCCGGTCCGAGCTGGCCAAGGCGCAGCGTGTCGCCGCCTATGTGGTCTTTGCCGACAAGACACTGATCGACATGGCGCGGCGCAAGCCGAAGACATCGGCCGAGATGGGAGCCGTGCACGGCGTCGGCGAGGCGAAGCTCCGGCAGTACGGCGAGGTTTTTCTCGAAGTCATCCGCGACCATGCGACGGGCGCTGCCTAGATTGGCCACGATCTCGATGGCCGGATGCGCTTGATTTATCGCTAGTCCCGCGATGTTGCACCCCATTCCGCTCTATGTTAGCAACGCCGCGATTTTAGCGGGCTAGCGGGGCATTCTGCTGCCTCCAAATTAAAATCCCGCATAATCCCAAGGGCTTGATCCCAGGGGCTTGCGCCGGCTCCCCGCGCCGGTTGCGCCTTTGCGGAAAAGCTCCCGAGCAGGCGACGAGAAGAACACTTGGCAGGCGAAGAAACCATCGTATCCGGCATGGCGGGCCGTTATGCCACCGCTGTGTTCGATCTTGCGCGCGAGACGAACGCGATCGACGCGGTGAAAGCGGACTTGGACCGCTTCGATGCGCTGGTCGCCGAAAGCCCGGACCTGATGCGGCTGGTGCGCAGTCCGGTCTTTTCCGCCAACGAGCAGTTGCAGGCGCTCTCGGCGGTGCTCGACCGCGCCGGGATCGGCGGGCTGGCGGCAAAATTCCTCAAGCTGGTGGCGGCGAAACGTCGCCTGTTCGCGGTGCGCGACATGATCACGGGGTTCCGCGAACTGGTCGCCGAGTATAAGGGCGAGGCCACCGCCGAGGTCACCGTCGCCGAACAGATCAAGGACGACCATGTCGCCGCGCTGCGGGCTGCGCTGAAAGCGGTCAGCGGCAAGGACGTCGACCTCGCCATCAAGATCGATCCCGCCACCATCGGCGGGCTCGTGGTCAAGCTCGGCAGCCGCATGGTGGACACCTCGCTGCGCACCAAGCTCAATGCCATCAGGCACGCGATGAAAGAGGCCCGCTAATGGATATCCGCGCGGCGGAAATTTCCGCAATCCTCCGGGAGCAGATCGAGAATTTCGGCCAGGAGGCCGAAGTTTCCGAAGTGGGCCAAGTGCTGTCGGTCGGCGACGGCATCGCCCACGTCTATGGGCTCGACAATGTGCAGTCCGGCGAGATGGTCGAATTCGAAAGCGGCGTCAAAGGCATGGCGCTCAACCTCGAATCCGACAATGTCGGCATCGTCATTTTCGGCACCGACCGCGAGATCAAGGAAGGCCAGACCGTCAAGCGCACCCGCGCCATCGTCGAGGTTCCGGTCGGCAAGGGATTGTTAGGCCGCGTCGTCGATGCGCTCGGCGATCCGATCGACGGCAAGGGACCGATCAAGGCCGAGCAGCGCTCACGCGTCGACGTGAAGGCGCCGGGCATCATTCCGCGCAAATCGGTGCATGAGCCGATGGCGACCGGGCTCAAAGCGATCGACGCGCTCATTCCGATCGGCCGCGGCCAGCGCGAGCTGATCATCGGCGACCGCCAGACCGGCAAGACCGCGATCGCGCTCGACACCATCTTGAACCAGAAATCGCTCAATCAATCGAACGACGAGAAGATCAAGCTCTATTGCGTCTATGTCGCCATCGGCCAGAAACGCTCGACGGTCGCGCAGTTTGTCAAGGTTTTGGAGGAAAACGGCGCGCTCGACTACACGATCGTGGTCGCCGCGACCGCCTCCGATCCGGCGCCGATGCAGTTTCTGGCGCCGTTTTCCGGCTGCGCCATGGGCGAGTATTTCCGCGACAACGGCATGCACGCGGTGATCATCTACGACGACCTCTCCAAGCAGGCGGTGGCCTATCGCCAGATGTCGCTGCTCCTTCGCCGGCCGCCGGGGCGCGAGGCCTATCCGGGCGACGTGTTCTATCTGCACTCGCGGCTCCTCGAACGCGCGGCGAAAATGAACGACGACAACAAAGCGGGCTCGCTCACCGCATTGCCGGTGATCGAGACGCAGGCCAACGACGTATCGGCCTACATTCCGACCAACGTCATCTCCATCACCGATGGCCAGATCTTTCTCGAGACCGATCTGTTCTATCAAGGCATCCGTCCGGCGGTGAACGTCGGGCTGTCGGTGTCGCGTGTCGGCTCGGCGGCGCAGACCAAGGCGATGAAGAAGGTCGCCGGCCGCATCAAGGGCGAGCTCGCGCAATACCGCGAGATGGCGGCGTTCGCGCAGTTCGGCTCCGATCTCGACGCCACCACGCAGCGGCTGCTCAATCGCGGCGCGCGGCTCACCGAGCTGCTCAAGCAGCCGCAATTCTCGCCGCTGAAGATGGAGGAGCAGGTCTGCGTCGTCTATGCCGGCGTCAACGGCTATCTCGATCCGCTGCCGCTCGAGCGCGTGCGCGCCTTCGAAGAGGGCCTGCTCGGCACGCTGCGCAGCCAACATGCCGACATTCTCGGCGCCATCTGCGACTCGCGCGACCTCGACGATGCGACCGCGAGCAAGCTCAAGGGCGTGGTCGACAATTACGCCAAGACGTTCGCGTGATGAGAAAAATGAACCGTCACCCTGAGATCCTGTGAAATTTTTCGATTTTGCGAGGATGACGGAAATTGACGATGGCCAAACGCGGTAAAGCCGAAAAATGGGCGGCCCGGAGCGAACGGCTCTCGGCCGCGCTGCGGGAAAACCTCAAGCGGCGCAAGGCGCAAGCGCGCGGCCGCGCCGCCGCCTCCGTGCCGGAAGCCGATTCGGCGACAGCCGCCCTGAAGCCCGATTCGAAAACTCCCGACTTTCGCCGCAATCGCGGCAACGAGTAGGGCTTAACGATGTTTGGCCATCGATCGGTAACCGTGAGCGGCATCGCGCTTTGCACGCTTGCCGCACCCGGTCCACAACGCCTCCTCACTATCATCCCCTGCAAGCGGGGAGGGTAGGGAGGGGTTGGTCCCGGGACGGGCCTTAAGGGGTGACAATGGATCGGATTCGCATCGTGGGCGGCCGTCGCCTTGACGGCACAATTCCGATCTCGGGGGCGAAAAACGCCACGCTGCCGCTGATGATCGCGAGCCTGCTCACCGAGCAGACGCTCATTCTCGACAATGTGCCCCGGCTCGCCGACGTCGGTCTGTTGCAGCGCATTCTCGGCAATCACGGCGTCGACATCATGGTGGGCGGCAAGCGTCCGGGCGAGACGGCAGATCACGGCCAGACGCTGCACATTTCGGCGGCCAATATCGTCGACACCACCGCGCCCTACGAGCTGGTCTCCAAGATGCGGGCGAGCTTTTGGGTTCTGGCGCCGCTGGTTGCGCGCATGGGGCAGGCGCGCGTCTCGATGCCGGGGGGATGCGCCATCGGCACGCGGCCTGTCGACCTCCTCATCATGGCCATGGAGCGGCTCGGCGCCAAGATCGATATCGACGGCGGCTATGTGGTGGCGCGCGCGCCGCACGGACTCAAAGGCGGCGAGATCGTCTTTCCCAAAATCACCGTCGGCGGCACCCACACCGCGATCATGGCGGCATCGCTCGCCGACGGCACCACAATCATCGAGAACGCCGCCCGTGAGCCCGAAATCGTCGACGTCGCCGATTGCCTCAACAAGATGGGCGCGCGCATTTCCGGCGCCGGCACGCGGCGCATCGCGGTCGACGGCGTCGCCAAGCTCAACGGCGCCCGCCACGCCGTCCTGCCCGACCGCATCGAGACCGGCACCTACGCCATGGCGGTCGCCATGGCCGGCGGCGATATTCTTTTGCAGAACGCGCGTCCGGAACTGCTGCAAGCCGCTCTCGACGTGCTGGAGCGCACAGGCGTCACGGTCACGCCCACCAACCAGGGCATCCGCATCGCGCGCAACGGCGCCGACCTTCGGCCGGTCGAAGTGACCACCGCGCCGTTCCCCGAATTCCCGACCGACCTGCAGGCCCAGCTCATGGCGCTGATGACACGCGCGCGCGGCACCTCGCACATCGTCGAGACGATTTTCGAGAATCGCTTCATGCACGTGCAGGAACTGGCGCGGCTCGGCGCGCGCATCCACCTCGAAGGCGAGCGGGCGACAATCGAGGGTGTCGAGCGGCTCAAGGGCGCGCCGGTGATGGCGACCGATCTGCGCGCCTCGGTCTCGCTGGTGATCGCGGCGCTCGCCGCCGAGGGCGAAACCATCGTCAACCGCGTCTATCACCTCGATCGCGGCTTCGAGCGGCTGGAAGAAAAGCTCGGACGCTGCGGCGCGGTGATCGAGCGGCTTTCGGGATAGCCATGTCCTCCTGCGTTCTTAGTGTCGTTTAGCGTTAGGATGAAAAATGCATGGCACTGCGCATCGGTACGGCGGAGCGCGACTCAACGTTTCTCGGCCAAGGGCAGGCGCTCAAATTCGTGCTTGAGCGCAATCCGGCGCTGACGCCGATCGACCTGAGCATTTCCCCGACCGCCAGCGTCGAGAACGCAAACCGGCTTGCTGCCGACGATATCGACTTCGGCTTCATGGCGGCCAACTGGATCGGCCGCGCCAAGAACGGCGAAGCGCCGTTTGCGCAAAAGATCGACCTGCGCATGGTGGCGCCGATGAACGCCGGCCCGCTGTTCTTCATCGCACGCGCGGACTCGGATCTGCGCACGGTGACGGATCTGCGCCGGCGGCGTATCGCGGTCGGTCCGGCAAAGAGCGGCATGACCCAGCATGCACGCGTGATCCTTGGCGCGCTCGGCCTGACGTTTGCGGACTTTGTTCCGCTCTATCTCGATTTTGCCGCCGGCGCCGACGCGCTCGCGCGCGGCGAAGTGGACGCGCAATTGCAATGCCCGATTCCGAACAAGGTGATGAGCGCGCTCGCCGAACGGATTTCGCTGCGGGTGCTGCCCTATGCGCCGGGCGATCTGGAAAAAGTGCTGCGCGCGGTACCGTTCTATCGGCGCGCGATCATGCGCAAAAACGCGGTCCGCGGGCTGGATACCGACGTGGCGCAGGCTGCCGTCGTCAATGTGCTGGTGACGCACGCGCGCGTCGACCAAAACACGGTGCGCGACGTTGCGTCCGCGGTCTTCGCGGCGCGCGACGAGCTGCCGCGTCTGAACGCACTGTTCCTGGGCCTCGGCGAGCTGTTCGAGCCCCTGCGCGCGGACGGCGCCGGCGCGCTAGAATTCGGCGACGTCGCGCTGCATGCCGGTGCGCTCGCCGCCTACCGGGCGGCCGGAGTTTTGCGATGACGGCTTATCGGTCGCGGCCCGCCGAATAAAGGGCCATAAGCCTACTCCGCCGCGACGCGCTGCACCTGCCATTGCGTAACGAGTGCCCGCAGCGAAGCCGGCTTGATCGGCTTGTTGAGGAGGTGCGCGGCTTCGCGGGCGGCCTCCTCGCGCACGTGCGCCGAACGGTCGGCGGTGATCAGAATCGCCGGGACGTGACGTTGCAGACGCCGGCGCAGTTCCGCGATCGCCGTAATGCCGTTGCCGCCGTCGAGGTGGTAATCGACCAATAGCCCGTCCGGTTCGACGCCGCTGCGCTGCATCGCCGCGAGCGCTTGGGCGAGGTCCGCCGCCTTGAGCACGCGGCAGCCCCAGCCGCCAAGCAGCGTCTCCATGCCGTCGAGAATGGCGCGCTCGTTGTCGATGCACAGCACGACGGTGCCGGCGAGCCGCCCCGCATCGAGCCGTGCGACGGCGTGCGCGGCAGGCCATTCTGCGACGGCGGCGGCGCGCGGCACCGCAACGGAAAAGCGCGAGCCGCGGCCGGGCGTGGATTGCAACAAAACCTCGCAGTCGAGCACGCGGGCGATGCGCTCGACGATCGACAGGCCTAAGCCCACGCCGCGCGCCACACGCGCCCCGTGATCGAGGCGGTGAAATTCCTTGAAAACCACCCGGTGCTTGGAATGCGGAATGCCGATACCGGTATCGCAAATATCGATGCGCAGATGCCGGCCGCGGCGCCGGCAGCCCACCAGCACGCGGCCTCGCGGCGTGTACTTGATCGCATTGGAGACCAGGTTCTGCAGCAAGCGCCCCAACAGCCGGCGGTCCGAGCGTACGTAAAGCGCACACGGCATGAAATTAAGATCGAGGCCCTTCTCGCCCGCGAGCGGCGCGAATTCCACCTCCAGCCGTTGCAGCAATTCCTCGATGCGGAAATTGGAAAGCTCCGGCTTCATCGCGCCGGTGTCGAGCCGCGAAATATCCAACAGCGCGCCGAATATTTCTTCGACCGCCTCGAGCGAAGCGTCGATATTCTGGATGAGATCGCCATCCTCGCCCGCGCGCTGGCGCTCGATCAGGCTGGTCACGTAAAGCCGGGCGGCGTTGAGCGGCTGCAAAATGTCGTGGCTTGCGGCGGCGATGAAGCGGGTCTTGGAGACATTGGCACCGTCGGCTTCGGCTTTGGCCCGCTCGAGTTCGGTATTGAGCCGGGTCAGTTCCTCGGTGCGTTCGCGCACGCGGCGCTCCAGCGTGGCATTGGCGCGTTCGAGCGCTTCGGCCGCCTTCACGCTCGGCGTGATGTCGGTAAAGGTGGTGACCAGGCCGCCGTCGGGCATGCCGTTTGCCCGCACTTCGATCACGAGGGCGCGTTCGGCGAAGCGTTCGAGGAATGGCTCGTCTTCGGCCGTGTATTTGGCGATGCGCTCGGCGACGAAGCGCTCCACGCCGGCGCCGTCGCGCTCGCCATGCTGCGCCATGTGGCGGAGGATTTCGTCGAGCGGGACGCCGACGCGCGTGAGTTCGTGCGGCAGATCGAAAATTTCGCCGAACTGCCGGTTCCAGCAGACGAGGTTGAGGTCCTTGTCGAAGACCGCGATGCCTTGGCGGACGTGATCGAGCGCCGTCTGCAGGATTTCGCGATTGTAGTGGATCGCCGCGTGGGCGTCGTCGAGCAGTTTCAGCGCCGCCTTGGTCGATAGCGTGCGCTTGCGAATCAGCAGCGAAAGCACCAGCCGCGACGAGGCGGCGCCGATCGCCGAGGCCAGGAGATACTCGCCATATTGCAGCAAGGCAATGTCCGCCTCGGAATGTGCGTCGAGACCGATGCGGCGCGCGGCGGCGAAGTTTATGAACGACTCGCGGGTGCGCTCCTCGCCGAGGTAGCGGGCGACGGCGGCAATGAGCTCCTCGACCGTGATCGAAGCGCGGCGCAGCCGGAAGCTCGGCGCCCGCGGCGCCAGGATCGGAGACAGCGTCGTGGGGACGAACAGATCCGCCTGCATGCGTTCGATCGCCTTCGGCCTGCGGCTTAAGGAGAAGCCGATATAGCAGGCGACGTTGAAGACGAGGCTCAGCAGCACGCCGTGCACGAGCGGCGGCAGATCGATGCCGAACAGCGCCTGCGGCCGCAAAAAAACCAGGCCCCACGGCCCCTCGGTCAGTATTCTTGCCCCGGCCAGGCCGGCATCGAAGACGCTGGGCAGCAGGAGCGTGTAGCCCCAAATCAGGATGCCGGCGGTCATGCCGGCGATGGCGCCGCGCGCGGTGCCGCGCCGCCAGACGAGCCCGCCGAACAGAGCCGGTGCGAACTGCGCGATGGCGGCGAATGAAAGCAGACCGATGGAAGCGAGCTGCGCGTCGCCTGCGGAGCGATAATAGATGTAGGCGAGAAACAGGATGACGAAGATGGCGACGCGGCGCGTGGTCAACAGCCGAGCGCCGGCATCGGCCGGCTCGCCGTTGTGCGTGGCGCGGCGCTTGAGCAGGAGCGGCACCACGATATCGTTGGAGACCATGATGGCGAGCGCCACCGATTCGACGATCACCATGGCGGTCGCTGCGGAGAGGCCGCCCACGAAAGCGACGAGCGTCATCAGCGTCGAATGGGCGGCGAGCGGCAGCGCCAGGACGAACATGTCGCCGTCCAGGCGGCCGGCCGGAAAATTGAGGAGACCCGCCATCGCGATCGGCAGCACGAACAGATTGATGAGCACGAGGTAGAGCGGAAACAGCCAGGCAGCCCGGCGGATTTCCGCCTCGCTGTGGTTTTCGACGACCGTGACGTGGAATTGCCGCGGCAACAGAACGACGGCGAACAGCGACAGCGCCGTCATCGCGCAGAAACCGGCAAGCGGTGGGGCGCGCGTGAGCACCGCCGCGGTCTGCGGCTGATGCAGCGCATGCGCGAACAGCGCCAGCGGACCGGGAAACATGGCGAACGTCACGAAAATGCCGACGGCGAGAAAGGCTACGAGCTTGACGATCGATTCCGTGGCGATCGCCAGCATCATGCCGTCTTGATGTTCGGTGGCGTCGGTATGGCGCGTGCCGAACAACACCGCGAACGCCGCCATGAATAGCGCGACGAACAGCGCGCTGTCGCCGAGCATCGGCTGTAGGCCGCGGCCCGGCGCCGCTTCGGTCATGATCGTGCCGACCGAGGAGGACACCGCTTTGAGCTGCAGCGCGATGTAGGGGATCATGCCGACGATGGCGATCAGCGCCACGGTCGCCGCCACCGCCTGGCTCTTGCCGTAGCGCGCCGCGATCAGGTCGGCGATCGAGGTGATATTCTGGCCCTTGGCGAGCCGCACGATGCGCGCGACGAGCGGATAACCCAGGCCGACCATCAGGATCGGGCCGATATAAATGGCGAGAAAATCGTAGCCGGTGCGCGACGCGAGCCCGACCGAGCCGAAGAACGTCCACGACGTGCAATAGATGGCAAGCGAAAGCGGATAGATCCAAGGCCGCGAGGCGGTGCCGCGGGCTCGCGATCTCATGCGGTCGCCGTAGCTCGCTACCAGGAACAGAAACCCGATATAGGCGAGCGCAATAAGAGCGACGACCCACCCTTGCAGCACGACGTTCCCCTTACGTCACTGTGCGGTGTTCTGTTTCGCCCGCATTGCGCTAACGTCACCATAGTTTGCCCAGCCTGTCTATCGGGTTCTCGGCAAAAACATACTGCTTGCGCGGGCCCAGCCTGCCGCCGGGCCGGCGTAAGGCCGGATCCGCTGGCCCGCGTCCCGGAACGACGATTTTTAGCTTGCCGCCGCGGATTACCTCAGCTTTCGCCCGGACGGTGCTAGTTTTGTTGGGGCGAATCGGTTCGCCCGCGCGAATGCAAATTGGGGTCGCGATGAGCGAAATCTTCATTGTCGATGACGATCCGTCGGTCCGCGCGGCGCTGGCGATCGTGTTGAGCGCCGAGGGATTTGCGACCACGGGCTTTCCCGACGGCGAATCCTTTCTTTCGGCGGCGCGAGCGCGCACGCCGGGATGCGTGCTCATCGACGTGCATTTGCCGGGCTGTTCGGGGCTCGAACTTTTGAAACAAATCGATGCGGCGCACTATCCGGCGCCGGTGCTCGTCATTTCCGGCGTCGGCGATATTCCGACCGCAGTCGAGGCGATCCGCAACGGCGCGCTCGATTTCATCGAAAAGCCGTTCGATCCCGCTTCCGTGGTGGCGCGCGTGCACGATGCGATGCGCGCCTGGCAGAGCGTCTTAGCCGACGACAATCTTCTGGTCCGCGACTTTCCCGGTCACGAGCGCCTCACCGCGCGCGAGCGCGAAGTCCTGGGGCGGATCGCGCAAGGCGCTTCCAATAAGGAGGCGGGCAGGGAGCTCGGCATCAGCCCGCGCACCATCGAGGTGCATCGTGCCCGCATCATGGAAAAGCTCGGCGCGAAAAATGCCGCCGATCTCATGCGCATCGTGCTGGGCAAAGTCCGCGGGCGACGGAACGGCGGCCCGATGGCGCGCCATCGGAGCTCGGCGTAACGCACCGTCATGAATGTCGTTACGGCGCGGCCCGCGCCGTCGTCAATTGACGCCGCGCCGCGCCGCGCCGCGGGCATTCATGGCGGATCGATGTCTCTCGCCCTCCCGCTCGCGCCGGTCGGCGGTTGCTGTCGACCGCCAAGCCGTTTGTGCACGTGCACCATGAACGCCATGGCGAACAGCGGCGTCGCCAGGTTGACGACCGGAATCGACACAAAGGCGGCGATGAGCAAGCCGCCGATATAGACCGTTGCGGCATCGCGCCTGCGCAGCGCCTTTGCCTCCAACGGCGAGCGAAAACGCATGGCGGCAAGCTCGAAATAAACGCGGCCGAGCAGCCAGGCGGTGGCCAGGAAGAAAATCACGGCGCCCAGTCCGGCAATCAACAGCAATGGCGCCGCGCACACATAGACCGCAATCGCGAGCAGCGCCGTCTTGCCACCCTCGAGCACGGCGCGCCACAGCGGCAGCGCTCTGCCGGGCGGATCGGCCGGATAGTACTCACGCTCGACTTCCTCGGCGATCTGGTCGGCGAAGAAACTCGCCACGAAGGCGGTTACCGCCGGCATGAGCATGACGCTGCCGACGACGACGCCAAGACCGGCGGCGACCGAAAGGAGCCAGGCGATGGCGTCCACCGGCAGATGCGCGTGCGGCCCGAGCGCATTCTCGGCCGACGTGCTGCCGGCGCCGACCAGCCACACGATCAACCGGTCGAGCGCGATGGCGACGACGACGATGAGCGCCAGCGCAAGTGCGACCGATTTCCACAACACCGCGCGCAGCGGCGGAGAGAACATCTGCGTGATCGCTTTTGCCGCGTCGTCGAGCATGTTCTTCCGTCATTCCGGCCGGGTGAGCCCCGACTTGATCGGGGGGAGCGAGAGCCGAAATCCATAACCACCGCGTTTCGAGGCGGGCACGGCATACCATTATACCGAGTGCTGTGGTTATCGATTCCGGGCTCGCGCGAAGCCTGTCATCGGGCCGGCCGAAGGCCGGACCCGTTGGCGCGCCCCGCAATGACGCTCGGTCAGGCGGCGACCGCTCCGGCGTCTTCGCCCGCCTGCGCGGCTTGCGGAACGGGCGGCACCTGCGCCTCCTCGCTTCGCCGCGGCAGGTCGGCCCAGTGCAGCGACTTGTAGTCGAAACCCTTGGCGATCGTCGGTTTCACCACATTGAAATAGGGCGAGATGTCGAAGTCGCGCGGGCAGTACAGCGAGGAATGGCGAATCTCCAAAATCTGCTCGCGCGCCTGGCGGCTGCCGGTGAGCCTGATCTTGGGCAGGATCGGATAATGCACGGCGGAAAACGCATCGGCGATCAGCGCCGAGCAGATGAGCCGCGTCGGATCGCCCGAGCCGAGCGCGATCATGCGCCGGCGCCAGCGCAGCGGCACCGGCAGCGGAATCAGATAGCGCATCAGGTCGATGATGTTTTTCAGATCGTAGGCGAAGCCGAGCCGGTCGACCGCGTAGGCGCAGACGATCGCACAGTCGGCCTCGGTCAAGCCGATCGGCCGGCAGATGCGCGTGTGAAAGCGGGTGTATTTCGACAGCGGCGCGGACGCGACGCCTTCGCCGGCATTGGCCTCCATCAGCACGTGCGGCTCGCCGTCGGCGGTGACGCGGCCTACGATCGGTCCCACGTAGAGCGCCGAGTGCGACCAGGTCGATTGCGTGAGATATTTGATGACGCCGGAAATGCGGGCGTTGCCCTCGACCAGGAGCACGTCGCCGGGCTGCAGCGAACGGCGCAACGCCTCGGGCTCGCTCGGCGTGAACGGCTCGTAGCCGGCCACCGGCTCGTCCAGATAACGGGCGATCAGCCGCCCGATGCCATCGAGCATTCTGCTCATGCGGCCTCCCAGCCGTCTCGCGCGCAGTTTCTCCGTGTCTTTATTCGCTAGGACTTTATGCGATCTGTGTTGCAATTTGGTTCACAAGAATGGCGTACCGCTTACTGAAATTTAAGCGTGACGTTTGCCCACCACGCGCAGTTCGGGCAATGTGCGGCAAGTCCGCAAAGCAATTGGAAACCATGCCGCGACCGAGCCGCCGCTCGTTCCTTGCCGCCGCTGCGGCCTCCGCCGCCTCTGCGACGCTCGCAGCGCGTCAGGCGACCGGCGCTCCGGCGCCGCGGTCGGGCGAAATCGACGTCGTCATCGTGGGGGCGGGTGCGGCCGGGATCGCCGCCGCGCGCCGCATTGCCGCCGCCGGCCGGCACTACGTGCTCATCGAAGCGGCCGACCATAGCGGCGGCCGCTGCATCACCGATACGCGCACCTTCGGCGTGCCCTTTGACCGCGGCGCGCACTGGATCCATTTGCCCGATACGAATCCGGTGGCCAAGCTCACGCCGGGCCACGGCATCGAAATCTATCCAGCGCCGGAAAGCCAAAAAGTGCGCATCGGGCTTCGCAACGCGCGCGAGGGCGAGCTGGAGGATTTTCTCGCCGCCCAGGTGCGCGCCACGCGCGCGATCGCCGATGCCGCGCGCAAGAGCGACGTCGCCTGCGAGCAGGCGCTGCCCAACGATCTCGGCGATTGGCGCCCGACCGTCGAGTTCGTGCTCGGCCCGTTCGCCTACGGCAAGGATTTGGCGCAGTTGTCGACCGTGGACTTCGCCCGCGCGAGCGAACGCAAGGCCGACGCGTTCTGCCGGCAGGGCTTTGGCGCATTGCTCGCCGCCCGCGCCGCGGGAATCGCGGTTCAGCTATCCACACCGGCCACCGCAATCGACATCGGGCGCGTGGTCGAAGTGCAGACCCCCAAGGGCGCGATCGCCGCCCGCGCCGCCATCGTGACCGTGTCGACCAACGTGCTCGCCTCAGACCGCATTCGATTCACCTCCGAATTGCCGCCGCGTGTGACCGAGGCGTTCAACAGCCTCTCGCTCGGCAGCTACGACCACATCGCACTCGAACTTTCCGGCAATCCGCTCGGCCTCGACACCGACGATCTGGTGTTCGAAAAATCGGCCGACGCGCACACGGCTGCGATTCTCGGCAATGTGTCCGGCACGCCGCTCTGCCTCATCGAAGTTGCCGGCTCGTTCGGGCGAGAGCTCTCGGCGCAGGGCGAAGCCGCAATGGTCGACTTTGCCGGCGATTGGCTGGCGAAGCTTTACGGCGCGGAGGTGAAAAAGGCGGTTAGGCGCGCCAGCGCCACGCGCTGGGATGCCGATGCTCGCACGCTCGGCGGCATGTCGGCCGCCGTGCCGGGCGGGCATGCTGCGCGCGCGGTGCTGGCGGAGCCGTTGCACGATGCCGTCTGGTTCGCCGGTGAAGCCGTGCACGAAACGCTTTGGGGCACGGTGGGCGGCGCCTGGGAATCCGGCGAGCGCGCCGCCGACGCGGTACTGCGGCGGCTTGGCGGGCTCAAAGAGCCGGAGGCGGAAGAGCGGCGGCCGGTGCGCAAGCGCAAGCCCATCCGCCGGCGCGCCGAGCCGCGCGAATTTGGAGGCACCCCGCGCATCATGCGCGAGAAACAGCGCTGACGCTCACCCCCGCAGCGGCTGCGTAGATCAAGCGTCTTGATTTCATTATCGCAAATCGCGATATTGCCCTATGAAGTCGATCGTCTTCACGCCCGCGAGCGCCCGGCAATGGGTCAAACTCGCAGCGCAGGTTCGCGAGCGTATTGATGCGCGTCTGACGGAGTTCGCAACGAGTGGGAAAGGCGATGTGAAAAGACGCAAGGGCCAGGCAGGCTCACGTCTGCGAGTCGGCGATTGGCGTGTGGTCTTTTACGAAGGGAAAGTATCGATCGTGGTCACCGCGGTAGGACACCGGCGCGAAATCTATGAGTGAGGTAAAGTCATGAACGTTCGCTTTCAGAAGACTGCGCGGGGAGAGGTCGCGATTCTCCCGCGGAAAGAATACGAGGCGCTCCTCGCCAAGGCTGCCGAGGCCGACGAGGATGCGGGCACGGCGCGCCTCGTGGCGCGCGCGCGCAGCGAGATCGCCGCCGGTGCGCCGTTGCTGCCAAAGGCAGTGGTCAACCGCTTCGCCAAGGGCGAGAATCCCGTGCGGGTCTTGCGTGAATGGCGCGAAGTGACTCAGCTTCATCTTTCTTTCAAGACCGGTCTGAGCCAGGGCTACATATCGGATGTTGAAAGCGGACGGCGGAAGGGAGCGGCAGCCGCGCTTCGCCGCATTGCCGATGCGCTTAAGGTGCCGCTCGACCTGCTTGTCTTGGCTTAATTGACGCCACGCTCCCGCCGCCGCTGACTCTTACCCCCGCAGCACGCCGCCGGTGCGCTTGCCGACTTCGGCGACGATTTTTGCCGCGAGTGCCTCGATCTCTGCGTCCGTCATGGTGCGCTCGCGCGGCTGGATAGTGACTGCAATGGCGATCGATTTCTTGCCCGGCGCGATGCCGGTGCCTTCGTAAACATCGAAAACGCTGACGCCGGCGATGAGCTTGCGGTCGGCGCCCGCCGCCGCGCGCACGATATCGGCGGCTTTCACGCTGCGCTCGACCGCGAAGGCGAAATCGCGCTCGACCGGCTGGAACGGCGACAAATCGAGCGCCGGCTTGGCGCGCGTGGCCTTGGATTTCGGCTCGGGGATTCGATCGAGGATCACTTCGAACGCGACCAGGGAGCCGTCGGCATCGAGCGCTTCGAGCGCGCTCGGATGCAGTTCGCCGAAATGGCCGAGAATATTTTGCGGGCCAATCTGGATCGTTCCCGAACGGCCGGGATGAAACCAGGGCGGGCCGCCCGGCACGACTTGCAGCGCCTGCGGCGGCGCGCCAGCCGCCGCCAACGCCGCGAGCGCATCGGCCTTGGCGTCGAACGCATCGACCTCGCCGTCGCGCTTACTCCAATGGCGGCCGATGCCGGACGGTTTGGCGAGCGCACGCCGCACGCCCGACGCCGCGGTTAGCTGATCGGCCGGTGCGTCGCCCCGAAAGATTTGGCCCACTTCGAACAGACCGACGTCGGCAAAGCCGCGGTCGGCGTTCTTCTGCGCCGCCGCGACCAGGCCCGGAATGAGGCTCGGCCGCATGTCGGATAGATCGGCGGCAATCGGGTTGGCCAGAGCAAGCTCGGGCTTGCCGCCGCCGAACAGGCCGGCTTGTTTCTTGTCGATGAAGGACCAGGTCACCGCCTCGACCAGGTTGCGCGCGGCGAGCGCGCGCTTGGCCTTGCGGGTGCGCAATTGAATCGGCGTGAGCACCGGCTTGCGCGGCGCCTCGCCGCGATCGAACGGCGTCGAGGGCACGCGGTCGACGCCGAGGATGCGCACTACTTCCTCGACGATATCGGCCTTGCCGTGCACGTCCGGCCGCCATGACGGCACCGCGATCTTCAGCCGTTCGCCCTGGCCGGCGGCGAAAAACCCGAGGCGTTCGAGCACGCGGCGCATCTCCGGCAGCGGCACGTTGACGCCGGCCAGGCGCTTGATCTCCGACAGCGGAAAATCGATCACGCGCTCGGGTGCTTGCGCGCCGCCGGCGACGGTGATCTCCGACGGCACGCCGCCGCACAGGTCGAGCACCATGCGCGTGGCGAGTTCGAGACCCGGCAGCATGAAGGCCGGATCGACGCCGCGCTCGAAGCGATAGCTGGCGTCGGAAGCGATGCCGAGGTTGCGGCCGGTTTGGGCGATGTTGAGCGGCTCCCACAGCGCCGATTCGATGAGCACGCCCGTGGTCGCCTCCGAGCAGCCGGTTTTTTCGCCGCCCATGATGCCGGACAGCGATTCCACGCCCTCGTCGTCGGCGATGACACAGATGGTTTCGTCGAACGTGTAGGTCTTGCCGTCGAGCGCCGGCAGCGTCTCGTTTTTACGCGCGCGGCGGACCGTGAGATCGCCACGCACCTTCGCGGCATCAAACACGTGCAGCGGGCGGCCGCGGTCGTAGGTGATGAAGTTGGTGATATCGACCAGCGCGTTGATCGGGCGCAATCCGATCGCGGTGAGCCGCCGCTGCAGCCATTCCGGCGACGGGCCGTTTTTCACGCCGCGCACGAGGCGAAGCGCAAAGGCCGGGCAGAGCGACGGCGTGGCGCCGAAATCGAGCGTGACCTTTACGGGGCAGGGATACTCCCCCCGGACCGGCTTGATGCCCGGGTCCTTGAACTTGCCCATATCGGCGGCGGCGAGATCGCGCGCGATGCCGTGCACGCCGGTACAGTCGGCGCGGTTCGGCGTCAGGTTGATCTCGATTAGCGGATCGTCGAGCCCGGCCCATTGCGCGTAGTTGGCGCCGACCGGCGCGACGTCGGGCAGATCGATGATGCCTTCGTGATTGTCGGAAATTTGCAGCTCGAATTCGGAGACCAGCATGCCGCGGCTTTCGACGCCGCGGATGGTGCCGACGGCAAGCGTCATGTTCTTACCGGGAATAAACGCCCCCGGCGGCACGAACACGCCCTTCATGCCGGCGTGCGCATTCGGCGCGCCGCACACGACCTGGATCGGCTTGCCGTCGCCGGTATCGACCATGCAGACGCGCAGCCGGTCGGCGTTCGGATGCTGCTTGGCTTCGACGACGCGGGCAATGACGAAGGGCGCAAGGAGCTTGCCTTTGTCCTCGGTGCGCTCGACCTCGAGCCCGATCATGGTGAGTTTTTCCACGATCTCGCCAAGCGGACGATCGGTGTCGAGATGCTCCTTGAGCCAGGCGATGGTGAATTTCATCATGGCTTCACGAACTCAACCCTGCCGCCAGCGTCGGCCAGTCGAGCGGGCGGAAGCCGTAATGCGAGAGCCAGCGGACGTCAGCCTCGAAGAAGGCGCGCAGGTCGGGCATGCCGTATTTGAGCATGGCGATGCGGTCGATGCCCATGCCCCAGGCAAAGCCCTGATATTCGTCGGGATCGAGGCCGCAATTCCTCATCACGTTCGGATGCACCATGCCGCAGCCGAGAATCTCCATCCAATCGTCGCCTTCGCCGAAGCGGATTTCGCCCTTGTCGCGCCGGCACTGGATGTCGACTTCGAGCGAGGGCTCGGTGAACGGAAAGAACGACGGACGAAAGCGCATGCCGACGCGATCGACTTCGAAGAACGCCTTGAAGAATTCTTCGAGAATCCACTTCATGTGGCCGAGATGCGAGCCCTTGTCGATGACGAGTCCCTCGACCTGGTGGAACATCGGCGTGTGCGTCTGGTCCGAGTCGCAACGATAGGTGCGGCCCGGAATGATGACGCGGATCGGCGGCTTTTGGCTGAGCATGGTGCGCACCTGCACCGGCGAAGTGTGGGTGCGTAGAAGCAGCCGCGCGCCGTCCGGCTTCGGATTGAAGAAAAACGTGTCGTGCATGGCGCGCGCCGGATGGTCTTGCGGGAAATTGAGCTTGGTGAAGTTGTAGTCGTCGGTCTCGATGTCCGGGCCTTCGGCGATGGAAAAGCCCATGTCGGCGAAGATCGTGGTCAATTCGTCGGTGACCTGCGTGATCGGATGCACGCGGCCGATTTCGAACGGCGCCTCGCGCACCGGCAGCGTTACGTCGACGCTCTCGGTGTTGAGCCGCGCCTGCAACGCGGCGCTTTTGAACGAATCGCGGCGCGCGGCAAGCGCGGCGTTGACGCGATCCTTGAGCCCGTTGAACAGCGGACCCTGAAGTCTGCGCTCCTCCGGCGATAGCGTGCCGAGCGTCTTCAACAACGCGGTGATGCTGCCGCTCCTGCCGAGCGCCGCAACGCGGACGTCTTCGAGCGCCGCTTCGTCGCTAGCGGCAGCGATCTCGGCGAGGATTTGCTGTTCAAGCTGCGCGGTGTCAGTCATTGGATTCAATCCGGCATGAACGGCAGGTCGGTGTCGCTCGGTCGGACACCGGCCTGGGTTAACATCGAATGGACCTGGCCGCGATGATGGGTCTGGTGATTGAACATATGGGTGACCAGAACCCAGCGCGGCCGCGTCCATTCGCGCTTGGTCGCGCCGGAATAATAGGTCTGATCGGCGGCGAGCCAGGAATCGTCGACCGTTTCGGCCCATTCGAGGATCGTGCCGTCGAACGCCGCGCGCTCCGATTTCAGGTTCGCCCAGTCCGGATAGAGCGAGACGGATTCCGGGATCCCGGCCTGCGGCCTCGGCAGGTCGGTGAAGCGGCTCATCCAGCTATGATCGGCCCATAAAATATGACTCAGCGTCTTTTGGATGGAGCCGAACCACGCGCCGCGCTCCTGCCTGCGCCCGGCATCGGACAGCAGGTCGGCGACGCCGTACAGATTTTCATTTTGCCAGCGATTGTAGCGCGCCATGCGCTGGACGTAAGCGCCGTCGATCATGGCACGCTCACACCGCGAGCGCCGACTTTGCTTGTCCGACGATCGCCTCGAAGGCTGCGGGTTGTGTGATCGCCAAGTCCGAGAGCACCTTGCGGTCGACCACGATGCCGGCCTTGCTTAAGCCCGCGATGAAGCGGCTGTAATTGAGCCCGAACGGGCGCACCGCAGCGTTGAGGCGCTGGATCCACAATGCGCGGAACGTGCGCTTTCTCCGCTTGCGGTCGCGGTAGGCGTATTGCTGCGCCTTCTCCACCGCCTGCTTGGCGACCCGGATCGTGTTCTTGCGCCGGCCGTAATAGCCCTTGGCGGCCTTGAGCACCTTCTTGTGCTTGGCATGGGCGGTGACGCCGCGTTTGACGCGTGCCATGACGAATCTCCTCTTAATCGACTGAAAAGCGGACGCCGCCGCATCGGACGCCGCCGCTCGGGCGGTCAACCGTTGGGTAAAAAGTACTTCTTGATGTTGTCGCCGTCGGTCTTGAACAGCACATTGGTGCCGCGCAGCTGGCGGATTTGCTTTTTCGTGCGTTTGATCATGCCGTGGCGTTTGCGCGACTGCGCATAGAAGACTTTTCCCGTCCCGGTCACCTTGAAGCGCTTCTTGGCGCCCGACTTGGTCTTGATCTTGGGCATTTGGCTCTCCTGATTGTGGCGCGCCCGAGCCCCGGCCCGAGCGCCGGCGATCGTTAACGATCGCGTGCTGATGAGCACTTCGCCGCCGCCAAGGCAGCCCTAATCAGCCGGGCAGCGGGAGGGCGCGGTTATGGCAGAGGTTGCCGACTATGGCAATCGGCGTGAGCCGTGCGTCGCGGTTCAGCGCGGCGCCAAAACCATGACCACTTGGCGGCCCTCGAAGCGCGGCTCCTGCTCGATCTTGGCGATCTTGAGCGTGTCGCCCTTGACGCGGTCGAGCAGCTTGTAGCCGAGTTCCTGGTGCGCCATTTCGCGGCCGCGGAAGCGCAAGGTCACCTTGACCTTGTCGCCTTCCTGGAAAAACCGCTCCATGGAGCGCATCTTCACGTCGTAGTCGTGATCGTCGATCATCGGCCGCAGCTTGATCTCCTTGATCTCGACGACCTTCTGCTTCTTGCGCGCCTCGGCGGCTTTCTTCTGCGCCTGGTATTTGTATTTGCCGTAATCGAGGATTTTGGCCACCGGCGGGACCGAATTTGGCGCGATCTCCACGAGATCGAGCCCGGCCTCCTGCGCCATCGCCAGAGCGGCGGCGATTTCAGTGACGCCCTTGTTGGCGCCGTCTTTGTCGATGAGTTGGACCTCGCGGACGCGGATCTCCTCGTTGATGCGCGGCCCCTCCTTGGGAGCGGGCTGCGCGCTTCTGATCGGGCGACGAATGGGTTCTGTCTCCTTTGGCCGTTGCGACGTGCCGTTCGCATCCGTTTGCGGACCAGACGGATAGGCCTCCGCGGATTGCCAATCGGCAAACGCAGAAGATCGGTAGTTTCCGGCGATAAGTCAACGACAATGCGCCCTGCCTGCATGGCGCTCGGACAGCCGACATGATTATCTTCCGTCACCCGTTGGCGGCCACGTCAGGATGACGGGACAGCGATGGATGATAAGAGCCTGAAATTCCTGCAAGTTGGCGACGGCGCCGAACGCCGCGCCATTGCCGTGCGCCAGCAGGAAGGCGCCTTGCCCGGCCTGTTCTGGCTCTCGGGCTACAAATCCGACATGAAAGGCATCAAGGCCGAGGCACTTGCTCACTGGGCGGAGCTGCACGGCCGCGCCTGCATGCGGTTCGATTATTCGGGTCACGGCGAATCGGAAGGTAAATTCACCGACGGCACGATCGGCCGCTGGCTTGCCGACAGCCTCGCCGTGTTCGATGCCTGCTGCCGCGGCCCGCAGATTTTGATCGGCTCCTCCATGGGAGGTTGGTTGGCACTCTTGCTGGTCCGCGCCTTGCGGGAGCGGCCCCCACCCTACCGTCCCCAGCTCGCGGGGGACGGTAGGGTGGGGGCACCTGCCACCGTCGCCGGCCTGGTGCTGATCGCGCCGGCGATCGATTTCACCGAGGAATTGATGTGGAAGCAATTCACGCCGGCGATCAAGCACGAGCTCGCGGAGAACGGCGTGTGGGAGCGGCCGTCGGCGTATTCGTCCGAGCCGTATCTGGTCACAAGGCAACTGATCGAGGAGGGTCGCAGCCATCTGCTGCTCGGCGGCATGATCGAGACCGGCTGCCCGGTGCGCATCCTGCAGGGCGTCGGAGATCCGGACGTGCCGTGGCAACACGCAGTCGCGCTTACATCCCGGCTCGCCTGCGACGACGTCGTTCTCACTCTGGTCAAGGATGGCGACCACCGCCTGTCGCGGCCCGAGGATATCGAGCGCCTGCTCGGCGCCGTCGCCGAATTTTAGCTCTCGGCAGCCGTCTGCTCGAACGTCACGCCGAGCCTGTCGCTGGTGCGCCAGATGATGCGGCAAAAGCGACGCGTACGGCCGTGCTCGAAGGTCAGTTCGAAGGTCGGCGGCAAGCCATAGGTGTTGGCCAAGGTCAGGCAGGCGCCGCCGTTGGTGATGTCCTGAACCGTGCAGTGAATGACCGGGGAATTGCGCGGCACCAGGATCTTGGCGCTACGCATCACGCGGGTGCGTTGTATGGCGCGGCGGTTGTTCATGATCTTGCCTGCGCGATTGATCCGCGCGCTCGATGCGAGCGCCGGCAGGGCGTTTTCTAGCAGTCAAGTCTTACGGATCGTCGAATGGGAGTGTCGGCAGAACGTTAATGCCGCTGAAGAATTTCGACGAAAATTCTTCGCCCGGCCGCTAGCGATAAAAAAGCGGGAGGCCGTCGCCTCCCGCTCGATAAGTTGTTCCCGGCCGAGAGAAATCCTTCCGGGGCTGGCTTTGCCTCAGCTTCGGTGGCTGACCACCGTCAGCGTCACGTGCGCGAGACCCGAAAAGCCCAACGCGTGGGCCGCTGCAGGCGTCACGTCGATGACGCGGCCGCGGACGAACGGTCCGCGATCGTTGATGCGCACTACCACGGAGCGGCCGTTGCGGTCGTTGGTCACCCGAACCATGGTGCCGAACGGCAGCGAGCGATGCGCCGCCGTCAGGCCCGCAGCGCTCGCATGCTCGCCATCAGCGGTCCGTCCGCCGGAATAGACCGAAGCTATTCCGGACTGCGCCGAAGCAGTCAGTGGTATTGCCAAGATAGAACCAACAAGAGTTGCGACACACACAAGTTTTCTCAGGCTATTGCCAGCCATGATCTACCTTTTTGATTGTTGATGGGTTGTGTGATTCGGCTCGTTTGACTAGAGCCGGTAGCGCTAAGACATGCCGAATGTGTTCATTGTGCGGCGCAGCAATGAGCGAATATTATTTAGGCAGAGCCCGATGCAGACGATAATGTATGCGTGGCGCAAACATTTGATCTTGCGGGGAAAAATGGACCAGGCCGACGGGGTAAATTTGCGGCATGCTCAGGAGGATTCCTGATATGCACTGCACGCGGCTGGCCGCAGAGTGCGGCGTTCACTCGGCGGCAGTCGGCAGCGCGTAATCCTTGAAGCGTTCGCGCAGCGCGGTCTTCAGGATCTTGCCGGTCGCGGTGTGCGGAATTTCGGCGACGAAGGCGACGTCGTCGGGCATCCACCACTTGGCAACCTTACCCTCGAAATAGCCAAGCATCTCGGCCTTGGTGGCGGACTGTCCGTCTTTGAGCACGATGACCAGAAGCGGCCGTTCATCCCATTTGGGGTGACGCACGCCGATCACCGCCGCCTCCGCCACTTTGGGATGGCCGACCGCGAGGTTTTCCAGGTCGATCGATGAAATCCATTCGCCGCCCGACTTGATCACGTCCTTGGAACGGTCGGTGATCTGCATGTAGCCGTAGCGGTCGAGCGTCGCGACGTCGCCGGTATCGAAGCAACCGTCGGCGTCGAGCACGTCGGACTCTTCCTTGAAATAGCCGCGGGCAATCGACGGCCCGCGCACTTTCAGCCGGCCGAACGTCTTGCCGTCCCGCGGCAGTTCGCGGTTGTTGTCGTCGACGATCTTCATCTCCACCCCGAACGGCGGATGGCCCTGCTTCATCTGCACATCGAGCTTGGCCTCGCCGGTCAGTCCAGCGTATTCCGGCTTAAGCGAACCTAATGTGCCGAGCGGGCTCATCTCGGTCATGCCCCAGGCGTGGCAGACCTCGACGCCGTAGACATCCTGGAATTTCTGAATCATGGCGCGCGGACAGGCGGAGCCGCCGATCACCACTTTCTTCAGGTATGGAAGCTCCAGGTTGTTGGCTTCGAGATGCTGCAGCAGCATCAGCCACACCGTCGGCACCGCCGCGGTGAAGGTGACGCGGTAGCTGTCGAGCAGTTCGTAGATCGAGGCGCCGTCGAGCCTGGCGCCCGGCATCACCATGGCGGCGCCGACCATGGGCGAGGTCAGAGCGAGCCCCCAGCAATTGGCGTGGAACATCGGCACCACCGGCATGATCGCGTCGCGCGAGGAAACGCCCATGGCGTCGGGCTGCGCCGCCATCAGCGAGTGCAGGATGTTGGAGCGGTGCGAGTAGAGCACGCCCTTGGGATTGCCGGTGGTGCCCGACGTGTAGCACATGCCGGCGGCGGTGTTCTCGTCGAACGATTTCCAGGAAAAATCGCCGTCGACCTCGGCGATCCATTCCTCGTAGGGCACGGCATTATTCAGCGCGGTCGCCGGCATGTGGGCGGCGTCGGTCAACACCACATAGCGTTCGATCGGTTTGAGTTGCTGCGCGAGCTTTTCCATGATCGGCAGGAAGGTCGCATCGACCATCATCACGCGATCCTCGGCGTGATTGACGATCCAGGCGATCTGGTCGGGAAAAAGACGCGGATTGACGGTGTGGTAGACCGCGCCGATGCCCATGATGCCGTACCAGCATTCGAGGTGCCGCCAGGTATTCCAGGCCAGCGTGGCAACGCGGTCGCCGAGCTTGATGCCGTCGCGGTCGAGCCGCTGCGCCACGCGCAGCGCGCGGGCGCGGACTTCGGCGTAGTTCGTGGTGTGCATCGGCCCTTCGACCGAGCGCGAGATCACCGGCCGCGCGGCGTGATTGAGCGCGGCGTGATCGATGATGCGATGGCACAAAAGCTGCCAATCCTGCATCAGCCCGAGCATGATCGTCCTCCCGAAGACTGTTTCTTGGCCCCAGCCGGCCTCGGCGGCAGTCGGCCGCTCCAAATTACTCGCGCGCGGCGGTAACGCAAACGCCTCGCACAAGTGCGCAGACGGAGGAACGCACTTGAACGACGGCGGTTCGCCGGCCTAAGTACCCCCGTGAAAGCCCTTATCGCCCTCGCTGCGTTGATCTTCGCAGGCCAGACGGCCACGGCGCAGCCGGCGTCGGTTCGTCTCGCGAGACGCGCCAAGCCCGCGCACGGCTACGCGCGGGCCGCGCGGCCGATCGCCATTCCGCAACAGGTCGCGCCGCCCCAGGAGGCCTTCGCCTCGCTTCCGGAAAAAGAGCCCGCGACCCTGCCGGCCCCTTCTGACTGCGACTTGCGGCTGGCCAAGATCGCGGTGGTGCGTCCGCTGGGTGAGCTGATCGCGCCGGGCGAGTGCGGCGCGCCGGACGCCGTGCAGCTGCAAAGCGTGATTTTGCCCGATGCGGCGAACGTCGCGATCACGCCGCCGGCGACGCTGCGCTGCACGATGGCGGAAACGGTCGCGCAGTGGGTGCGCGAGGATGTCGCGCCGGCCGCGGCGAAGCTCGGCGCGCCGCTGCGCGGGCTGGAAAATCTGGGCTCCTACGAATGCCGCGGTCGCGACCGGGTGCGCGGCGCGACCTTGAGCGAGCACGGCCGCGCCAACGCGCTCGACCTGCGCTCGTTCAAACTCGCCAACGGCGAGACTCTTGTGCTCGCGGATCCGAAAGTGCCGAAGGATTTCCGCGACGCCGTTCGGATGAGCGCGTGCGCACGCTTTGCGACGGTGCTCGGTCCGGGCGCCGACAGCGCTCACGCCGAGCACGTCCACATCGACCTCGAGCCGCGGCGCAACAACTATAAATTATGCGAATGGGACGTGCGCGAACCGGCCGCGCAGGCGGAAGCGGCGGCGCCGATTCCCGCCGACGAGGTGCCGCTGCCGCGTCCGCGCCCGTCGGTGAACGCCGGACGTAGACGTAGGGCGGATTAGCCTAGCGTCATCCGCCACTTTTTCGGCATGGTGGGTGGTGAGTTACGCTGCGGCGCTGACCCACCCTACAATTCACTCCGCCGCCGCTTTCTTGAGGATTTCGTCCGGCGTCGAGGAGACGACCTCGACGTATTTCGGAACGAACTTGTGGCCCTCGATGTATTTGATGAATTCCGGCTTGATGTCGTTGGCGAGAATTTTGCGGATGCGCGCGTGCTCCTCGATATCCGACCATTCGGCGATGAGGAAAAAGCGCTGCGGGTCCTCGGTGTCGCGGCAGAGCACGCCGTCCTTCACCTGCGCCCACGACTTATGCATCGGGTTGCCGTCCGAATAATCGAAGCTTTCGAACAGGCGGATGAATTCGTCCTCTTTGCCATTCTCCACGCGGAAATCGTAAATGTGCAGATAGTTGCCCTTGGTGGCGAGAGGTTCTTGCGCCATGACGTTTCTCCTTTGATCGGCTTACAGCCTTGCGGCCGGCGAATTCGAAAATCGAACCCAATTGCAAGCTCAACGCAATAGGATATGCTGAAAAAGTTCTCCTGCAGCCTTGGCGCGGACGCTCTCAATGGCATGGCAAAAGGTGGCATCTCTCGACGATTTGCGCGGTCGCGACGCGATCGGCATCGAGGTCGCGGGCAACCCGATCGCGCTGTTCCGGCTCGGCGACGAAGTGCATGCCACGAGCGGCATCTGCACCCACGAATTCGGCTTGCTGGCCGACGGTTTTGTCGAGGCGGCGGACGGCAGCGTCGAGTGCCCGCTGCATCAGGCGCTGTTCGATATCCGCACCGGGCGGGCGCTGTGCGCGCCGGCAACCGAAAACCTCAAAGTCTATCCGGTCAGATTAGACGGCGCGGATATTTTGATCGATCTCGACGGCGCCGAAGTTCGGGAGGCGCAACGCGCGACGACCGTCGCTGAAGCCGCGAAGTCGAAAGTGCCCGCCTCTGGGAATGGCCACGCGGAAGCACGGACGTCTGCTATGGCTTCCAACGGCGGACCGCCCTTGGGCCGCGGCTATGTCTGGCCCGACAATGACCTCTCGCTGATCCCGGATTGGGTTTACACGGATCAATTCATCTACGAGCGCGAGATCGAGCGCATCTTCCACGGTTCGACCTGGAATTACGTGGCGCTGGAGGCCGAGGTGCCGAACGCCGGCGATTTCATCCGCTCCAATGTGGGGCCGACGCCGGTCGTCGTGGCGCGCGCCGAGGACGGCTCGGTCCATGTGTTCGAGAACCGCTGCGCGCACCGCGCCTCGGAATTCTGCCGCGCGCTCTCGGGATCGGCCAAGGAATTCATCTGCCCCTATCACCAGTGGACCTACGATCTGAAAGGCAACCTGGTCGGCATTCCATTCCGCCGCGGCATTGGCGGCAAGGGCGGCATGCCGGCGGATTTCCAGGCGGAGGAACACGGCCTGCGCAAGCTCAACGTGACGCGCCATCGCGGAGTGGTGTTCGCATCATACTCGCACGACATGGAAGCGCTTACCGATTATCTCGGTCCCGAAGTGTTGCGCGAATTCGAGGCGACGTTCGACGGCCGCAAGCTCAAAGTGCTCGGCCATTACCGCCATTCGCTGCCGGGCAACTGGAAGCTCTATCACGAGAACCTCAAGGACCCCTATCACGCCACGCTGCTACATACGTTCCTCGTGACGTTCGGGCTGTTGGTAGCGGGAAATCGCTCGCTGATGCTCGCCGACAAGAGCGGACGGCACGGCGTGATGGCGTCCGCAAAAGCGGACGCAAAGTCGATTCCAAGCGACGCCAAGAAGGAAATGCGCAGTTTCAAGGAGGGACTGACGCTGCGCGAGCAGCGCTTCATGGATTTCATCGAGGAATTCGACAGCCCCTGGTCGGTGACCATGGCGACGATCTGGCCCAACCTTATCGTGCAGCGGGAAATGAACACGCTGGGCGTCCGCCAGATCGTGCCCGACGGCCCGCATGAGTTCGTCATGAAGTGGACCATGTTCGGCTTCGAGGGCGACGACGAAGAAATGACTCGGCATCGCCTGCGCCAGGGAAATCTGATGGGACCGGCAGGCTTCCTTGGACTCGAGGACAACGAGGCGATCAAATTCGTGCAGGACGGCATGCGCCGCGTGCCCGGCGGCAAGCATCTGGTCAAGCTCGACCCCGAACGGACCGGAACCAGCGACACGCTCATTTCCGAATCGGCGATTCGCGCGATGTACAAGCATTGGCGCGACGCGATGGCTCTATAGGGCTTGGCGATGCTGCATTCATCGCAACCCATTGCCAACGACCGCCGCCTCGAAGCGCTCCTCCTGCATCGCGAGATCGAGGAATTCAACAGCGCCTATGCGGCGGCGCTCGACGAGCAGCGGCTGACCGACTGGGCGGAGATGTTCACCGACGACGCCTTCTATCTCATCATCTCGCGCGAGAACGCCGACCGCGGCATGCCGGTCGGCCTGATCTATTGCGAGAACAAGGGCATGATCTACGACCGTGCCTTCGCGCATGAGAAGACCGAGATGTTCGCTCCGCGCTACCTGCGCCACATCATCGGCAACACGCAGGTGTTGGGCGAGGAAGAGAACGGCGATATCCGCGCGCGGGCCAACTATGTGGTCGTCCAGGTGCTGTTCGACCGGCCGGAGGCCAAGCTGCACCAGGTCGGCGGCTATCGCGACAAATTCCGCCGCGTCGGCGAGCAACTGAAACTCGCCGAGCGGCGCTGCGTCTACGACAATCTGCTCGTCGATAACGCGCTCTGCCTGCCCGTGTGAGTGAAGCGCCATGCAGGTTTCACGACGGGCAAACATCAAACTGACAGAGTAGGCGCGCCCGCGTGTCGGCATCATCTCCTCCGATCATCGTTATCGGCGGCGGCATCGGCGGGCTCACCGCAGCTCTTGCGCTGCTGCAGCGCGGCCTCGACGTCGCCGTGTATGAACGCGCGCCCGTGCTCAGGGAAGTCGGCGCCGGCGTGCAAATCGGATCGAATGGCACGCGCGTGCTCTATGCGATGGGGCTCGAGGCGGCGCTGCGGGACGTGCAGGTGCTTCCGCCGCGACGGCAATTGCGTCACTGGCGGACGGGCGAGACCTGGAACTGGTTTAATCTCGGAGCGGCGTCGCTCGAGCGCTTTGGCACCCCGCACATCCTCATGCATCGCAACGACCTTCACGGCATCCTGGTCGAGGCGATACGAAAGCTTAAATCCGACGCGATCAAGCTTGGCATGCGCTGCACGGCGGTAACGCAGAGCGCCGACGGCGCGGCGGCGCAGTTCGCAACCGGCGAGGAGGTTTCGGCGGCGGCCGTCATCGGGGCCGATGGGATTCACTCGCAGGTCCGCCAGTGCCTGTTCGGCGCCGGCAAGCCCGAATTCACCGGCTGTGTCGCCTGGCGCGGTCTCGTGCCGATGGATCGCTTGCCACCGCACCTGTCGCAACTTCTCACCACCAACTGGCTTGGGCCGCACGGCCACGTGCTGCATTATCCGGTGCGCCGCGGCGAACTGATGAATTTTATCAGCATCGTCGAACGCGACGATTGGCAGATCGAATCCTGGATCGTCGAAGGGACCAGGGACGAATTGGCCGGCGATTTTCGCGCCTGGCATGCCGAAGTGCACACCTTCATCGAAAACATCGAAACGCCGTACAAGTGGGCGCTGCTCGCGCGGGGACCGATGGAACGGTGGTCGAAGGGACGCATTACGCTTCTGGGCGACGCCTGCCATCCGACGCTGCCGTTTCTCGGCCAGGGCGCCGTGATGGCAATCGAGGACGCTTACATCGTCGCCGCGTGTCTGAAGAACTATTTGGGCGACCCGGAACGCGCCTTTGCGCGTTACGAAGAGATCCGCAAGGAGCGGACCGCTGCGGTCGTGCGCAGGTCGCACGAAAATCGGCGGCACGTGTTCAGCTCCGCTCTCGCCGATGCCGGCGCGCTGGCGACCGAGGTGGCGCGCTACTGGCAGCAGGAACACGTGAAAGAGCGATTGGATTGGCTCTACCGATACGACGCAACGGCGATCGCGGTGTGAGCGCGCCAGGCTGCTTTGACGGCCGCCGCCGCGGCGCGCCACAATGGCGGCCGCGAATCCGTGGAACCGCAAAGGGAACCGAATGCCCCCGCTCAGCAATCTTGCGACCCGCGACGTCGAAACGCTGGTTCATCCCTACATCAACCTTTCGAGCTTTCGCGAGGCCGGTCCGCTGATCATCGAGCACGGGCAGGGCGTCACTGTCTACGACACCGAGGGGCGGCCCTACATCGAAGGCATGGCCGGCCTGTGGTGCACGGCGCTCGGCTACGGCAATGAGGAGCTGGTGGAGGCCGCTGCCGCGCAGATGCGCAAGCTTTCCTTCGCCCATCTGTTCACCGGCAAGAGTCACGATCCGGCGATCGAGCTTGCGGAGAAACTGAAGGAGATCGCGCCGGTGCCGATCTCGAAGATTTTTTTCTGCAATTCCGGGTCGGAGGCGAACGATACCCAGGTCAAGCTCGTCTGGTATCTCAACAACGCGCTCGGCCGGCCGCGGAAGAAAAAGATCGTCAGCCGCATGAAGGCCTATCACGGCGTCACGCTGGTCGCGGCCTCGCTCACCGGCTTGCCCGGCAACCATCGCGATTTCGACCTGCCGCTGCCCGGCTTTTTGCACGCCGGCTGTCCGCAAGCCTACCGCTTCGCGCAAGCCGGCGAGAGCGAGGAGCAATTCGCCACGCGCCTTGCCGCCGAGCTCGATGCGCTGATCGTCCAGGAAGGCCCGGACACGGTGGCGGCGTTCATTGCCGAGCCGGTGATGGGCGCCGGCGGGGTGATCGTGCCGCCCGAAACGTATTTCGAAAAAATCATGGCGGTCTGCGCCAAGCACGACGTGTTCATGATCGATGACGAGGTGATTTGCGGCTTCGGCCGGCTCGGCGCCATGTTCGGTTGCCAACGACTCGGCTTCCGCCCGCACGCCATCTCGATCGCCAAGGCGATGTCGTCGGCCTATCTGCCGATCGCCGCCGTCATGATTCCGGAGGTCATGTACCAGGCGCTGCTTGCCGAGAGCAAAAAGATCGGGGTGTTCGGCCACGGCTTTACCTATGGAGGCCATCCGGTCTCCGCCGCGGTCGCGCTCAAGGCGATAGAGATTTACCTGCGCGACCGTATCGTCGAGAAGGCCGCCGAACGCAGCACCCAATTTCAGGCGCGGCTTAAAGCGCTCAACGCGCATCCGCTGGTCGGCGAGGCGCGCGGGCTCGGCCTGATCGGCGGGGTGGAGCTGGTCGCCGACAAGCGCAGCAAACGTTCGTTTGCCGCGCCGCACGCGGTCGGTCCGCGGGCGGTCGCGTTCGCGGAAGCCGAGGGTTTGATCGTGCGCTCGGTGCTGGGCGACGTGCTGACGCTCTGCCCCCCGCTCATCATCGGCGCGGCGGAAGTGGACGACTTGTTCGACCGCCTCACGCGCGCGCTCGACAAGACGCTCGATTGGGTCACCCGCGAGCGGATTGCGCAGGAGTGATTCGCCTTCGTCCTCCACCGCGAAAGCGGGGGGACTCCGCGCCGCGCAGCAGCGCGGTGGAGGGGGCGGGGGCGGCGCCGCCTGCGCAGGCGTCGAACAGTTTTTGCTGCAACGCGGCTTGCTCCTCCTTCTCCCCGCGCGCGGGGAGAAGGTCGGGATGAGGGGGCCTCGCCGCTGGGCTGAGATTCGCGCGACCGTCTGCAACCCCGACGCGCGACCCGCAACGCTCAGAATCGCGGCGAGGCCCCCTCACCCGCCGCGCTCCGCGCGGACGACCTCTCCCCGCGCGCGGGGAGAGATGAATAGCAGATCGTTCTCGCGGCGCGTTCCGCGCCCGAGTTTTGCTCGATCTTTGCCTCCGCTCCGCTCCGGTGGGTGGGCAAAGGCGCCACCGGGTCGGCGCG
>Ga0207416_1001151_pt1 | contig 37656 bp, 46 predicted proteins | sample PaiPotPPM11metaG_FD_184107 | JGI IMG/M metagenome (GOLD analysis project Ga0207416, IMG submission 184107) | Iron sulfur acid spring bacterial and archeal communities from Banff, Canada, to study Microbial Dark Matter (Phase II) - Paint Pots PPM... ...
GGCCACGCCGCTACGCCCTCGCATAGCGTCCGCCCAAACGGAACTGCACCAGCGTCAGCGCCATGATGATGACGAACAGGATGAAGGCGATCGCCGAGCCGTAGCCCAGGCGGTGCGCCGACTGAAACTGGTTGTAGACGTTGACCATCACCGTCTGCGTGGTGCGCAGCGGCCCGCCGGCGCCGCCCACGTTCGAGTTGCTGGAGATGATGTAGATCTCGTTGAAGGCCTGAAAGGCGGCGATCGTCGAGATCACGCTGAGGAAGAAGCAGATCGGCGCGAGCTGCGGCAGCGTGATCTTCCAGAAGACCTGGCGCTCGCTGGCGCCATCGATACGCGCCGCCTCGTAGGTCTCGCCGGGAATGTTGCCCAGCCCTACGAGAAAGATCACGACCTGGAAGCCGAGCTGGTGCCAGATCGTCATGATGATGATCGCGCAGAGCGCCAGGCTCGGCCCCTGCAGCAGGCCGGGCACGCTGAGGTGCGCCGCGCTGCCCAGCAGTTGCACGATGCCGCGCGGCTCCTGCGTCCAGCGCTGGTTGCCGATGCCAAGCTTGCCGAGCAACGCGTTGGCGATGCCGGCGCGCGGGTTGAAGATCCACAGCCAGACGCTGGCCGCCGCCACCGTGCTGGTGACGTAGGGCAGGAAGTAGAGCGTGCGCAGCAGGCCGAGAAAGCGCACTTTCTGGAAAAGCAGGTAGGCGATCAGGCAGGCGAGCGCCATCGTCACCGGCACGGTGCCGAGCGCGAAATAGACGGTGGTGCCCAGCGACTGCCAGAAGGCGTGGCTATGCAGCGCCTCGTCGTAGTTGCGCAGCCAGACCATGCCCAGATCGGCGATCTTCCAGTTGCGCAAGCTGATCCAGAAGGCGTAAAAGACCGGGAAGAAGTGAAAAACGCCCGTGATCGCGAGCGCCGGTGCAAGGAACAGCAGGGCAACGGCCGTGTTGCGCAGCTTACGCCGGTCGAGGCGGCCGGGGCGCGAGCGGCGCGGCGCGGCGGAGAGCGCCACCCCGCGTATCTCGGCCGATCCGAACGAAGCCGCCATGCCCGCTCCCGCGGCGCCCGCCGGCGCGGGCAGAGCCAATGTGCGCGCAGTCTAGCATGGCCTCCGGAAGGCTTCCAGCGACCCGGCAGTACGTGCCAGGCGCAACGCCTCCGCGGCACTGAACGCGGAGAGTCGAGGGAGCCTGCCACTGCCCTCACTACCGGCGGTCACATCCGCGTGCGATGATATATCCCGCGGCACATGCCAGACGCGAGCGCCGAGGGAACGATCCGTGGCCGTTACCACCCCTACCGGACCCGACCTGCGGACCGAGCTGACCAGCCGCCTGTTCCAGGTGCTGGCCGATCCGACCCGCCTGCGCATCGTGGAATTGCTCATCGGCGGCGAGAAGAACGTCAGCGAGCTCGTGCAGCTCCTCGGCCTCCAGCAGGGGCGTGTCTCCACGCAGCTTGGCTGCTTGCGTTGGTGCGGCTTCGTTTCGACCCGGCGCGAGGGCAAGTATGTGTACTACCGCATCGACGACCCGCGCGTGCGCGAGCTGACCCGCCTCGCGCAAGCGCTGCTGGCCGACCACGCCGGCGAGGTCGCCAGCTGCTTCCGCCTCAGCAACGAGGACGCGCTGTAAGCGCCATCACTGGCGAGCGCCCCGGCGGTGCTTGACAGCCGCCCTTGCGCGCGTATCGTATACTCATACATGGATATGATTGAAATGTGCCCGGCGGCGCGCCGGGCGCTGGAGGATGCTGGCATGCGTCGCAATCGCAAGGGCGGTTGGTGGTTCTGGGCGCTGCCGGCGCTGGCGTGCATCCCCTGCCTGTTGCTGCCGGCGTTCATCGCCCTGGGCGCCGTCCTCGCGTCGCTGGCCGGCGGGGTGTTGGCTGGCACTCTCGTCGCCGGCGCCATCCTGCTCGGGGGCGGCGCCGCGAGCGTGGGCGTCTACGTGTTCCTCCGACGCCGCGCCCGCCGCCAGGCTGCCTGTTGCCCACCGAACGATGCGCTGACCTCGGCGACCCGGCGGGAGGAGCCGGTCAAGGAAGTGACCCGATGACGACAATCCAACGCGACCACTATGACCTGGTGATTCTTGGCTCCGGCTCGACGGCCTTCGCCGCGGCGCTGCGCGCGGCCGAGTTGGGCAAGAGCGTGGCGATGACCGAGTCCCGCACACTGGGCGGCACCTGCGTCAACCGCGGCTGCCTGCCCTCGAAGAACCTCATCGAGGCGGCCAGGCTTGTCCATGATGCCGCCCACCCTCGCTATCCGGGGCTCACAGCGCAGCGACTGCCCGTGAATTTCCGTGCGCTGGTCGAGCAGAAGGACCAGGTCATCCATGACTACCGCGACAAGAAGTACGAGAGCATCACTGACCAGGCGGAGAACATCGACGTCGCCTACGGGGCAGTCCGCTTTGTCTCTGACCACGCCGTCCAGGTGGGCGACCGCACACTGGCGGGCGAGAAGTTCCTGATTGCGACCGGCTCCGCACCGGTTATCCCGGACATCCCCGGGCTTGCTGAGACGCCGTACCTGACCAGCGATCTCTTGACGAGCGGCGAGGCGCTGGAGTTGACCGCGCTCCCCGCTTCGCTGGTCATCCTCGGCGGCGGCTACATCGCGCTTGAGCTGGGGCAGCTCTTTGCCCGCCTGGGAACGACGGTCACCATGCTTGAGCGCAGCCACCAGCTCCTGGCCGCTGGCTACGAGCCGGAGGTCGGGCTGGCGCTGGCCGACCTCTTGCGCGAGGAAGGGCTGACGGTCCTGACCAAGGCCGAGGTCCAGCGGACCGCGCCTGCGGAGGGCGGTGTGGCGGTGCGGGTGCAGCTCCCGGAGGGTGCGCAGGTCATGCGGGCCGAGCGCCTTCTGGTGGCGACCGGCCGACAGCCGAATACCGGGGACCTCGGCCTGGCTGTGGCCGGGGTAGCGATTGATGCGAACCACGCTGTCCGCGTCGATGACTACCTTCAGACCAGCGCGGCGCATGTCTACGCCGCCGGTGATGCCATCGGTCGCGAGGTCCGGAGCCAGCTGGCCACGCCGGTCGGCGCCCATGACGGCGGCATTGCGGCCCACAACGCCTTCGCCGGTCAGACCGGCCAGGCGCCGCGGCGGGTCGACCACCGCGTTATTCCCCGCGCGATTTTCACGGACCCGCAGGTCGGCATCGTCGGCCTGAGCGAGGATGAGGCGATTGCGGCCGGGCATCGCTGCTGGTGCAACACCATCCCCATGGCGCTCGTGCCGCGGGCCGCCGCCATCCACGATACCCGCGGCCTGATCAAGATGGTCGCCGATGCCGACACGAACGAAGTGCTCGGCGTCTCGATGGTCGGGGTCAACGCCGCGGAAGTCATCCACGAAGCGGCGATGGCGCTGCGCTTCCACGCCCGCCTCGACGACTTCATCGACCTCATCCACGTCTATCCGACCATGTCCGAAGCGCTCAAGCTGGTTGCCATCTCCCGCTACAAAGACCCGGCCAGGCTCTCCTGCTGCGCCGAGTGATGGCCTGCTGACCCCACGTACCCACCAACGCCAATCGCACCCGCGGGTGCTCACTGCGGAGATGAACCAAATGACCAGCAAACACCTTGCAATCGACGTTGCCGGCATGACCTGTGACGCCTGCGAGCGGCACGTGATCGGCGCGCTGCTCACCAGCGGAGCCCAGGACGCGACGGCTGACTTCCGCCGTGGCCTGGCCACGGCTATCGTGCCGGCCGAGGTCGATGAGGCAGCCCTCGCCGCCGCTATCCGGCAGGCTGGCTACGAGCCGGGCACCATCCGTGCGCTTGATGTCCCGACGCAGCCGCACGTCGTCGGCCGCAGCGGTGACTATGACCTGGCGATTATCGGCTCGGGCTCGGCCGCGTTTGCGGCTGCGATTACCGCGACCGGGCTCGGCGCCCGTGTGGTGATGGTCGAACACGGCACCGTCGGCGGCACCTGCGTCAACGTCGGCTGCGTGCCGTCGAAAGCCCTCTTGCGGGCCGCGGAAACGTATTACCAGGCGGGGCACCATCCCTTCGCCGGCATCGCCACGCGGGCGGCGGGTGTGGATCTGGGCCGTCTGCTTGGGGCGAAGGACGAGCTTGTTGGCCAGCTACGGCAGGACAAGTACCTTGACCTGGTCGGCGAGTACGGCTGGGAGCTGCGGCACGGCCAGGCGCGGTTCCATGATGCGCGCACGCTCGCGGTTGACGGCGAGCCACTGACGGCCGACAGCTACCTGATTGCGACCGGTGCCGCGCCGTTCATTCCGCCGATACCGGGCCTCGTCGAGGCCGGCTATCTGACCTCGACCACGGCCTTTGCCCTGACGACGCTGCCAGCCAGCATGGCGGTCATCGGCGGCAACGCCATCGGCCTTGAGGTCGGTCAGCTCTTCGCCCGGCTGGGTACCAGGGTCACCATCCTGGAGGTGCTCGACCGCATCGCGCCCTTCGAAGAGCCGGAGGTGAGCGAGCAGCTGCGCCAGGCACTCACCGACGAGGGACTGACCGTCATCACCGGGGCGCAGATTGCCCGCGTCGATGCCCCTACCGGCGACGGCCAGCGTCGCCTGGTGTATCGGGTTTCTGGTGAGGAGCGGCAGCTTGTGGTCGAGCAGGTGCTGGTTGCCACCGGCCGCCGGCCCAACACGGCTGACCTTGACCTGGCTCAGGCCGGCATTGCGACCGATGCGCGCGGCGCCGTGGTCGTCGACGCAAGCCTGCGGACGACGAATCCGCGGGTGTGGGCGGCCGGCGATGTGACCCCGTCGCCCCAATACGTCTACGTGGCCGCCTACCAGGGTAAGCTCGCAGCCGAAAATGCGATTACCCGCGGCGACACCGCCAATGACCTGAGCGCCCTGCCCGGCGTGACCTTCACCAGTCCCCAGGTCGCCTCGGTCGGTCTCACGGAAGCCCGGGCTCGCGAGCAGGGCTGCGACGTGAAGATCAGTGTCCTGCCCTTGCACGCGGTGCCGCGGGCGCTGGTCAATCGCGACACGCGCGGGCTGTTCAAGCTCGTCGCCGATGCCCAAACCGACCGGCTGCTGGGGGTGCATATCGTGGCGGAGGGCGCGGGCGACGTCATCTACGCCGGCGTGCTGGCGGTGAAGTTCAAGCTGACGGTCCAAGACCTCGTCGGGTCGTTCGCGCCCTACCTGACGATGGCCGAAGGGCTGAAGCTGGCCGCTCAGACCTTCGACAAGGACGTGGCGAAGCTCTCCTGCTGCGCGGCCTGAGCAGGCCGCGCCTTGACAGGGTGACTGCAGCTTCACCTACTAAGAAACGGATATGGATGATACGCCGAGGTGGCCGATGTCCCGTGGCACTCAGCGGCACCAGTCAGCACCATCATCGCGGCGACGGCTGCTGCTCATTGGCCTTGGCGTGCTCGGTGCGCTCGTCCTGGTCGCCATCCTTGGCCTGGGCTACGCCACCAACCGGGGCGGGCGCACCAACCATGAGGTAAGCGCGGCAGCCGCCACGGCAGCGGCAGGGCGCCTGAGCGGCCCGACGCTGGGCGTGCCCGACTTCGCCGTCACCGCGGCGCCGTTTGTGGGCGGGCAGCGCTTCGTGCTCTCGCAGCACACCGACAAACCGACGCTCGTCTATTTCATGGCCTCCTGGTGTGTGACCTGCGTGCCCGAGGCCCGCGCGATCGCCCAGCTCCAGAGCGACATCGGCCAGCAGGTCAATCTCGTCGTCCTGGATATCGACCCCAGCGACACCGAAACTGGTCTCGAACACTTCTGGAAGGCGGCCTTCAGCCCCGCCAATGTCTGGGCGCTGGACCAGGGGAGCCGGGTGTCCACGGCCTATCACGTGAACAGCCTCGATACGACGATTGTCATCGCTGGCGGCAAGGAAGCCTCGCGCACCGTGGGCTCGCGCTCCGTCAGCCAGCTCAAAGACGCCCTCGCGGCGGCTGGAGGATCGCAGTGAACCCGCTCGACCCGGCGGCGTATCAGAGCCTGGTCAGCGAGTGGCTGACGCACTTGCCGCTGGCCTACGCCTTTGGCGCGGGGATGCTCGCCTCGGTCAACCCCTGCGGCTTCCTGATGCTGCCGGCCTACGCCACCTACTACGTCAGCACCGAGGACCAGACGGTGAGCGCCGCATCAGCGGCTGGACGGAGCCTGCGGGCGGCCCAGCTCGGCCTCCTGGCGACACTGGGCTTTCTGGCGGTGTTCGGGCCGCTTGGCCTCGTGCTTGCGCTGGGTGGTCACGCTCTGGTCACGCTCTTCCCCTACGCCAGTCTGGTGATCGGCATTGTCTTGATCGGCCTGGGGCTCAGCCTCGTGCTGACCCGGCGGCGGCTGTCGCTCGGCGTGGCCGAGCGCGTGCGGCTGACGCGATCACGCAGTCCCCGCGGCGTGTTCCTCTTCGGCATCGCCTACGCGGTCGCCTCGTTGGGCTGCACGCTGCCCGTCTTCCTCATCGTCGTCGGCAGCGCCATCAGCGCCCATAGCTTCCTGAACGCCCTCGTCCAATTCCTCAACTACGCCCTCGGCATGGGACTGGTCCTGACCGTCGTCAGTCTGGGGGCGGCGCTTGCGCAAGGCGCCGTCACCAACCGGCTGCGGCGTCTCCTGCCGTACGTGGAGCAGGCCGGCGGCGTACTGTTGCTCGCCGCCGGCGCCTATCTCCTGTACGTCTGGTTCAGCCTCGGGCGCGTGCTCGCCTGAGCGTCGAGGAGGTCTTCATGGCAGCCGTGTTGCTCTATCGCCAAACCCACTGTGCGTCCTGCGGCCCGGTGGAACGCTACCTCCGCGACCACGGCGTCGCGTTCGAGGCCAGGGACATCGACACAGACCCGGCGGCGATGGCCGAGTTTCTGACGTACGGCTACCTCACGACCCCGCTGACCGTCATCGACGGCACGCCCGTGCCCGGATTTCAGCCAAAACGCCTGGCCGCCCTGCTCACCACACCGGTGAGCGACGCCCAGCGCGGCGCGTAGCGGAGGCTTCCCATGCATCGCTCCCGTCGGGTGTTGATTGCCGTGCCCTTGTTCAGTCTCGTGCTCCTGCTGCTCAGCACGCTGGCTCTCCGCGGGTTCCCAGTGCCCGTCGACCGCCTCCTCGCCGCAACCAGCGCGCCGGCGGGCCCGAGCGTGGTCGTGGCACCACCGACCGGTGCGCCGACCGACGCGTTTACGTTCTCGTTGGCCGGCTTTGCGGCGAACGAGGCCGTTTCAGTGACCTTTACCATGCCCCCGGGCTTTGACGACACGGACTTCCCCGCGCCTGACGCAATGACCACGGCGGTCGATGCCGCTGGCAGCGGCAGCTTCAGCCTGCGGCCGGTTGACCAGGGCGTGATTCTGCCCGGCACCTGGGTGGTGACCTTCACCGGCCAGACATCGGGGATGGCCCAAACGGTCAGCTTCGCGCTTGAGTGTGGCTGTTAGGAACAGCCACGACCGCTGGACACACCGATCATGTACCGCCTGACGACCCCCGCCCCGCCGCGTTTCCCACGGCTCGCGCGCCACGCAGAGCGACCATCCGTCCGCACCGCCCGGCTGCTGACGGTGCTCGTGCTCCTCGCGGCGAGTCTCATCCACCTGCGTCTCACCCCTGAACACTTCCAGGAGCAGGTACTGTACGGGCTTGTGTTCACCCTGATCGCGGTGTTCCAGCTCCTGCTTGCTCTGTTGCTCATCGCTCGACCCGGTCCGCGCGTCTACCGGCTCGGTATCTGGGGCAGTGGGCTGATCGCCCTGGTGTACCTCGCGACGCGCCTCGTGCCGGCGCCAGGGGCCGCGGCGCCGGAGGAAGTCGACGCGCTGGGCGTCGCCGCCACGCTGCTGGAACTGGCGGCGCTCATCGTGCTTGCGCTCGCCTTGCCGGAGGGTCCGCCGTCTCGCACACGCCGCGTCCGACCGGTCTGGTGGGGCGTCGGCGGCGCGCTGCTCACGCTGCCGCTCTGGCTGGTGGCGACCGGCGGCCTGCAGTGGGTGGGCAGCGGCCTGCCGCTCGGCCTGAGCTGGTATGGGCAGCGCTCGGCGATTACGCCTGCGCTGGTCGGCGCGCCGTTCCCGCACCTGTGGCTGTTCGTCCCCTGGTGGGCGCTGCTCGGCGCCATCGGGCTGGCGGCGCTCGTTGGCGGGAATCTCGCCGCGGCGACGCGCCTGGTGGAATGCGGAGGCCTCAGCTACCGCGGACGCCGGGCAGGATTGCTGACCTTGATACCGGCGGCGTTTGCGGCGCCGCTCTGCTGCGGCGCGCCCCTGGCGGAGCTGCTGGGTGTGCCGGTCCTGCTGCGCATCAAGGTCGCGCCGCTGACGACCCTGCTGTCCGTGCTGCTCCTCGCCGCCAACCTGGCGTGGCTGCTGGTGCGGGCACGCGCACGCGGGGATGCCTGAGCCCGGCGAATCGGGAGGAGCCGCGTGGGCGCTGTGTGGGTCATCGTCGGGTTCGCGATCTGCTGCGGAGTGCCCCTCGTCGTCTCCGCACTCTTCACCTTCGGCTACATGCCGTGGCGCGACCGCCGCGACAGGCAGCGACGCCATGAGTGAGGACTGCCGAGACAGTGTCACGGGATGCGTTATCAGAACACAGAGTGTCCCACCAGGTAGCCAGAGCACTGGACAGGATGCGGCTGCCGGGCAATGTGGGCACTGTGGTTGTCCGGTCCCACCAGGGTATCGGCTACGGGGTGGGGAGCTGCGGTGCTGGCGCCACGTCGTGCGCCACCCGGCCGTCTACCGACGCTCGCTCGTCACCGCGCTCGTGGTCGGCACTATCCTCACGGCGATTAACCAGGGCAACCTCATCCTCAGCCACGGGTTTGCCCGGGAAATCCTGCTGAAGATGGGCCTCACCTACTGCGTGCCCTTCTCCGTCTCGACTTCGGGGGCGCTTGGTGCAGCCCGCATACGCTTGCGCAAGCCCGAGCCGCGGTTGTAACCCCACGAGTCCGGCAATTTCATATCCTCAAAGCCGTATAGTTCTGGGGTATGAGGTGCCATCTGGCTTCTGCCCGCTAGCCTGGGGATACGAGCGATACAGAATAAGGGCGAAGGAACGAGTGGAGGGAGACGATGCCGACCGATCTCCATCGCAGCGAGGTGCAGCGCCTGGTCACGCAGGGGGCGCAACTGGTCGAAGTGCTGCCCAGCGAGGAGTACGAGGCCCAACACCTGCCGGGGGCCATCAGTATCCCGCTCAAGCAGCTCGACGGCATGACAACGGCCCGGCTCAGCCGTGACCGTCCGGTCATTACGTACTGCCACGACTACCAGTGAGACATGAGTGCCCGGGCCGCGTGGCGGCTCGAAAGCCTCGGGTTTCCCCAGGTCTACCGCTACACCGCCGGCAAGGCAGACTGGTTTGCCGCTGGTCTGCCACGGGAGGGGACGCAGGCGCATACCCCCCGCGCCGCCGGCGCCGCCCGGCGCGATACCCCAACCTGCCGGCTCACCGACACGGTCGGTGACGTGCGGGATGCCGTGCGGGCCGCCGGTTGGGAGCTGTGCATCGTCGTCAACGAAGCCCGTATCGTTCTGGGCCGCCTGCGTAAGGATGCCTTCGCCGCAGACCGCCAGACACACGTGGAGGCAGTAATGGAGGCCGGCCCGACGACCTTCCGGCCGGATGTGCCGCTCGACGAACTCACGGAACGCCTGCGCACGCGGCACGTCCAGAGCGTGGTGGTCTCGACGTCCGACGGTGAGCTGATCGGTGTCCTCTTCCGTGACGAAGCGGAGCAACGCTTGCAGCGGGAGCCCGCGACCACCACCGCGACGACATAGCGTCCCTGGAGCAACGCACCGTGGCCGCCATCGTCTGGCTTCCTCCGCCGGTCAGTTGACGGGCCGGCGGAGACATACGACAATGCGTATATGATCGCTGAACACACCGCTGCTGCGCGCATCATCCCGGCCAGGCAGCCCGACCGTAAGCTGGAGCTGACCGCCCGCTTCTTCCAAGTCCTCGCCGACCCGACCCGGCTGCGCATCGTCGAACTCTTGCTGGAGGGGGAGAAGAACGTCGGTGAGCTGGTCGCGCTGTTGGGCATCCAGCAAGGGCGTGTCTCCTCGCACCTGGCCTGTCTGCGCTGGTGTGGCTTTATTGGCACGCGGCGCGAGGGCAAGTTTATCTACTACCGCGTGACCGACGACCGGGTGCGGCAGTTGATCCAGCTCGCCCACAAGCTTCTAGCCGATAACGCCGGCGAAATCGCGAGTTGCCTGCGCCTCAGCACCGAAGCCAACTGCTAACACCGCCATGACGTGCGCAGCTTCGCCTGAGTGCACCAGCGCATTGAGCCACACGGCAGCGAATCGTCGCTACGACGAGCAGGGCCAGGAGAACGACGGCGAGGACAGGCTCGACCTGCTCAACGGTCGATGCCTTGAGAAAGATGTACCCCTGATGCCGCCTGAGCCGCATCGGCGTCGCTTCCGCTCGCTCTTTGCCTGGACTATGCTCGCGCACCTGGTGTGCTGCGGCGTCCCGCTGCTCATCCTCGGCGTGGGCGGCGCCGGATTGACGGCGGGCATCGTATGGCCGGTGGCACCATATGTAGGGCTGGGGCTTGCCCTGGCGATAGCGGGAGGTCTGGTCTGGTACCTGCACCGGCGGCGCCGGGTCTGTCCCACCTGTGCGGTCAGCACGCCCGAGCAGCAGCGCCCCGCAGCTTGAACACGCAATCACGGCCAGCAGCTCCTGGCAGACACCGCCGGCGTATTCGCCGGCTGCGAGCGCCCGCGCGCTGAGCCTGCTCTATCAAGAACCCACGCTCTCCGTCGTGCCGGTTGAAAGCCACGCAGCATGCGCAAGCATACTTATACACGGATATGATTGAGATAGCAGCGCTCGCGCCGATATGCGGGCTCAGAATGATGGTAAGGACCAATCGTGGTGAGGTCTGAGATCGAGGGAGGATGCAATGGCAGCCAACCAGGGAAGTCTTGCCCTGCTCCAGGATCCGATAGCGCAGTCGCTGCTTCGGCCCACCATTCCTGCCCGCCTGGCCTATACCTGGACAGACGGTACGCCACGGGTCGTGCCGATCTGGTTCCACTGGACCGGAGCAACCTTCGTGCTCGGCACGCCGCCCCGCGCGCCGAAGCTCAAAGCGCTGGCGCAGCACCCGCGGGTGGCCCTGACGATTGACAGCACCGAGCCTCCCTACAAAGTTCTCTCGGTCCGGGGCACGGCGTCGGTCGAGCAGCTCGATGAGGTGACGCCAGAGTATGCGGCGGCGGCGCAGCGCTACCTCGGTGCAGAGCAGGGCGCCGGCTGGGTCGAGCAAGTGCGAGGGATGGGGCTGGGCATGGCCCGCATCACTATCCACCCCACCTGGGTAGGCGTGCTCGACTTCGAAAGCCGCTTGCCCAGCGCGCTGGCAGACCACGATGGAGCGCACGAAGCGGGACGGAGCAATCGGTGATGTCGCGACGAACACGGCTCTACATCGGTGACCTGGCGCGGCGCACCGGCGTCTCTGTCAAAGCCCTGCGCCTGTACGACGAGTACCGGCTGCTCCTTGTCGCCGGCCGCAGCGAGGCAAACTACCGGCTGTTCCCGCATGAGGCCGTGGCCTGCGTCCAGTGCATTCGCGCCCTGCAGGCGGCCGGGCTGACGCTGCGCGAGATGCAGGAGATCGCCGTCGCTCAGTGCGGCGGCGCGAATCCTCGCGAGCTGGTGCCGCAGACCCTGGCCCGGGCGTTGGCGCGCCTCGACGAGCAGGCCGCGCAACTTGAGGCAAAACGAGTACGCCTGCGGCAGCTTATGGCGAGCGTCGATGCCACCATCGGCCAGCACTCCGCTTGACTCTCCCCCAAGAGGGAGGCTCGACACTCAGACCGTGCACTCATCCGTCTCATCGTTGACGGACCGGAGAACAGTGCACGGTAGGAGGTCGCGGTCATGAGGTCAATCATGAGCTTGGATGAGCAGGTACGTCACGGCGTTGCTGTGATCGGCCAGTACGACGAAGTCGAACTGGTGCCCCCGCTGGTGCGTCTGCTTGCCGGCGGCGAACCGGTGACCGTCGAGCAGCTCGCCGAGGCCAGTGGCCGGGCGGTCGACGACGTGCGCGCGGGGCTCGCCCGGCAGCCGAGCGTCGAGTGGGACGGCGACGGCAGGATTGTCGGGTTCGGGATAACCCTGCGGCCGACGCCACATCGCTTCACGTTCGCCGGCCGCACGGTCTATGGGTGGTGCGCTTCGGACATGTGGGAATTCCCGATCCTGCTCAATACCGACGGCGTGGTCGAATCGACCTGCCCGGTCACTGGCCAACCGATCCGGGTCGAGGTCACGCCGGCGTCGGTCCGGCGAGTCGATCCACCTGACGCGGTGGTGTCCGAGGTGCGCCCCGAGCAACGCGTCGCCGACGTGCGGGCCGAGATCTGCAGCCTCGGCAGTTTCTTCAGCTCGCGCGAGGCCGCCGCCGGGTGGCTGGCCGAACACCCCGAGGGGCAGCTCAACTCCGTGGAGGAAGACTTCGAGCTGCACCGGCGGGTGCTGACAGAGCTCGGCTGGGTGCGCCACTGACCTACCGACATCCGGCACCGCGGCGAGTTCCGCCGCGGTGCCGAATAGAAACCCAAACCGAGGATTCACTGGAGGTTTCCCATGACGGCTCATACACCGATCGACCGACCAATTGCGGAAGAGAGTCGCAGAGTGTGGGAGAGGATGTTCGCCCATCGCGCCTCCCTGCCGACCTTTCGGGAGCGGAAGGGGGACTTCATTTCCGCGCTCTATCAGCTACGCGCCCGAGGGCGTCCCGAGACCATCGCCGAGATCGCCGCGTTGACCGGCAGGCCGGTTGACGAGGTCGCCCGCACGCTCTCCGACCGCGTGCTGGGCGCGTTCTACGCGGTGAGCGCGGAGGGATGCGTAGGCATCACCCATGAGCGGCGGGTCCATCACGGCATCCGAGTCGAACGTCTGCGCGACGGCCTGCTCCTGGAGGAGGACGCCCTCTGCGCCCCGGGCGCCCTTGGCATCCCCTTCTACATCGGAGAGCCCGTTACGATCTCGGCGCGATGCCCGGTGAGCGGGCGGGAGATCGTCGTCAAGGCGTCTCCCAATGAACTGATCGACGTTCAGCCGCCGGAGGCCGTGGCAGCCGTTGTCGCGGAAGGAGACGTCGACGATCCGCTCGGCAGCACCTGTGCCATCGAGCCCTTCTTCGCCTCCGCCGAGGTGGCGGCTGGATGGCACGCGACGCATCCCCAGGCAGACCTGATGCCGGTTGCCGATGCGCTCTGGGGCATGCGGCAGTACGTCAGCCGGTTCCGCGACGTCCCCAGGCCGGGACGCGAAGCGTGATGCGATCTACTTCGCGAAAGGAGCTACCATGACTACCCAGACGACCGCTACCCGGACGACCGCTGGCTCGCCGCCCGCCCTGGCCGAGGTCGCACCCGATCTCATAGCCGAGTTGGACGGCTTTTCCTCCGCGCCAGACCCCTACCCCATTTATGCCCGCTGGCGAGAGAACTGGCCGGTGTCGCAGATGTTCGGCGCCGTGAACCTGCTCCGCTACGCCGACGTCGAGGCGGTAATGCGCCACCCGCGGGTCAGCGCGGACGACCGCAACGCACGGGCGCACCAGGAGCAGGTCGCGCAGCAGCGGCTGGCGCCGCAGTACCTCTCACAGATGGACGAGCGCTCCTTCCTGCATCGCGACCCGCCGGACCACACCCGCTTGCGCCGCCTGGTGACCCGGGCGTTCACACCGCAGCGGATGGAGGCGCTGCGGCCGGACATCCAGGCCTTTGTGGACGCCGCCCTCGACACGGCGGCCGGCGAGGGCTGGATCGAGCTGGTCGACGCGCTCGCCTATCCGCTGCCGATCGCCATCATCTCGCGGCTGATCGGCATTCCCGCGGAAGACCGGGAGATCGTCGAGTCGTTGCAACGCGCCCAGTTGTGCTGCACGTTCGAGCCTGCCAGCGTGTTTGCGGTGAAGGACGGCGACGGAGACGGCGAGACGAGCACCGCGCAGGTCGAGGCCAACCGCATCCAGCAGCAGCTCGGCCAGTACTTCGACGGCATGATCGAGCAGCGGCGCCAGCAGCCGGGATCGGACCTCGTGTCCGCGCTGATTGCGGCCGAGGAGCAGGGCGAACGGCTCAGCCACGACGAGATCAACGCGACGCTGCGGTTACTGTTCGTCGCCGGCTACGAGACCACGGTCAACCTGCTCGGCAATGGTGTGCTCGCGCTGCTGCGCCACCCCGACCAGCTTGCCGCGCTGCGGCAGAACGCCGCGCTGGCGGCAGCTACGGTCGATGAGGCATTGCGCTACGATGCGCCGTTCCAGTTCACCCGGCGCATCGCCCTGGCCGACCTCGACATCGGCGGTTACCGCATCGGTGCAGGTACGACTATCCTGCTGTGGCTGGCCGCCGCCGATCGGGATCCGGCCCAGTTCAGCGAGCCCGATCGCTTCAATATCACCCGCAGCGACAACCGGCACCTCGCCTTCGGCACGGGAATCCACGCCTGCCTCGGCGGCCCGTTGGCTCGCCTGCAAGGCGAGATCGTGTTCGAAACGCTGGCCCGCCGGCTGGTCGACCCGGCACTGGAGACCGACCCGCCGGCCTACCTGTGCGACGTCTTTCGCGCTCTGCAGGCGCTGCCCATCAGCTTCCACGCCGTGCGTCCCATCGATTCTCGGGCGAGTTGAGGCGATCCGGGCTGCCGGTTGTCATCTGATCGGCAGGTCGGCTACCACCTCCCCGGCCAGCGCCAGGCGTTGGCCGGGGAGCGCGCCGGGGTGACCCCACGCCGATGCCTGGCAGAGCGGCACGCGGAATCACCGGCCAACAACAAGCTTCGGGTTAGGGAGAGGCCATGACGCTGGAGTCGCTGGAGTCGAAAGAGATACCGAACCGCTGGTGGAGAGTCAAAGGCGCGGGCCTCGGCGGTGAGTTGCACGTGCTGCGGGCGATCCTGCGCGGCTTTCTCGATCACGGCCAGCCGCCGGCGCCGGCCGATCTGCGCGGCGTGGCCGACGCCGCCGGCCTGAACCTGGAGGCGGCGCTGTGCGAGCTCGTGCGGCATGACATGCTGGTGACCGATGCGGCCAGCGGGGCCATCCTCGGCGCCTACCCGTTTTCCGGCGTGCCGACGGCCCATCAGGTGGCGATTACGGGCCTGGCGACCGTCTCCGCGATGTGTGCCGTCGATGCCCTCGGCATCCCGTTCATGGTGAAGCGGACGGCCACGATTACGTCGCGCGACGCGGCCACCGGCGATCCGCTGTATATCCAGATCGAGCCATCGCCCGAGCGCGTGGCCGCGGATCCGCCTGGCATCATCGTTTTTGCGGGCAGCACCGGCAGCGAGGGCACGGCGGCCGCCTGCCGCTGCCCGTTCATCAACTTCTTCCGCTCAGCCGAGGCCGCGGCCATCTACCAGCAGGCCCATCCGGAGCTGGATGGCAAGGTTCTCTCGCTGGACGCCGCCGTGACATATGGCCGACGCGTCTTCGAAGACCCGGACGGCCTCGTCATCACGTGAGCGCGGGCCGGTGCGGACGGGTGTAGGATAGGCTTTGACGCAAGGAGCTGCGCAGTGCCGCCACGTTTCTGTGTTGGCCCGAGCATGGCGACCGACTGGGGCGAGCAGGCGCCGCTCAGCCTGTGTCTGCTCCGGCGCGTCTTTGCCTATTTCCGTCCGTACTGGCGGCGCGCCCTCATCGTGTTCGGCTGCATCGGCGCCGCGGCCGGGCTGGGGTTGGCGCCCGCACTCGTCACCAAGGGTCTGATCGACTATCTGGCGCATCCCGACGCCGGGTTGCGGCCGCTGGCGCTGCTGGTCGGCGCCGGGGTAGGGGCAACCCTGCTCGGTGGCCTGGTGGGCGTGCTGCAGGAGTACCTGACGGCGACCATCAGCCAGGGCATCATGTTCGATCTGCGCGAGCAGCTCTTCGGCCACCTGCTCGGCCAGTCGGTCGGCTTCTATACCAGCACCCGCTCCGGCGATCTGTTGTCCCGCATGAATAACGACGTAGGCGGCATCCAGGACGCCGTCGCCGAGACGGTCTTCGGCCTGGTGGCCAACGTGGCGACGGCTGTGACCACGCTCGCCCTGATGCTGATCTTAAGCTGGCAACTCACGCTGGCGGCCTTCGTGCTGATGCCGCTCATCCTCATCCCCAGCCGCTACGTCGGCCGGGCCACGTATCGGGCGCGGCGGCGCACCCAGGAGCAGCTCGGCGAGATGAGCGCCTACCTGCAGGAGGTGCTCGGCATCTCGGGCATGCTGCTGGTCAAGGCCTTTACCAAAGAACGCGCCGAGCACGCCCGCTTCCGCGTCCTCAACGCCGAGTTGCGGCGCCTCGAAGTGCGGCAAACGATGATCGGGCGCTGGTTCCAGCTGATGGGCACCGTGCTCATTATCCTGGGGCCGGGGCTCTTGCTGCTCTTCGGCGGCTATCTGGTGCTGCACGGGCAGACCAGCGTCGGCACCGTGGTCAGCGTGATCACCATCCTCGCCGGCCGGCTGGCCGGTGCGGCGGGGTCGCTCGGCAACACCTACGTCAACATCACCGGCTCACTGGCGCTCTTCCAGCGGCTCTTTGCCGTGCTCGATCTGCCGCCCGAGGTCGGCGACCGGCCGGAGGCGCGGACGGTGATGCACGCGCAGAGCGGGGTGAGCTTCGAAGACGTAACGTTCGCCTACCCCGGCACGGTGCAGCCGGCCGTCGCCGGCGTGTCCTTCCAGGTGGAACCGGGCCAGCTCGTCGCGCTCGTCGGCCCCAGCGGCGCCGGCAAGACGACGGCAACCTATCTGCTCGCCCGCTTCTACGATCCGCAGCGCGGCCGCGTCCTGCTGGACGGCGTCGACCTCCGCGACATCACGTTGGAGTCGCTGAGTCAGCAGCTCGGGATCGTCTTCCAGGACACGTTCCTGTTCCACGCCAGCGTGCGCGACAATCTGCTCTATGCCCGTCCCGACGCCACCCAGGCTGAGCTGGAAGCGGCAACGCGTGCCGCCCAGATCCACGACTTCATCGCGTCGCTGCCCGAGGGCTACGACACGCTCGTGGGGGAACGCGGCCATCGCCTGAGCGGCGGCGAGAAACAGCGCCTGGCGATCGCGCGGGTGATTCTCAAGAACCCGCGGCTGGTGATCCTCGACGAGGCGACCTCGAACCTGGATACGCTGTCGGAGCAGCTCATCCAGGCGGCATTGCGGCCGCTGTTTGCCGGGAGAACGGCGTTTGTGATTGCCCACCGGCTCTCCACGGTGCTCGCGGCCGACGTCATCCTCGTCTTCGACCGCGGCCAGGTCGTCGAGCGCGGCACGCATCACGAGCTCCTGGCGCAGGATGGGGTGTATGCCGACCTCTACCGTCGCCAGTTTCTCGGCGAGCAGGCGCCGGCCCGTCCGCTCGCCGCCGTGCCGTCGTAACCGGCAGGGCATCGTCAACCGAAATCAATAGCGAACCAGGCTGCCTTGCCGTTTGGCGATGCCGTTGCCGACACCGAAGACCAGCACGCCGAGCAGCAGCCAGGCGGCGGTCGTGGTGACGAGCCAGACCCAGCCGCCCGTGTCCCAGACGCCCATCGCGTGCCCGTCGAGCAGGGTGGTACGCAGGGCGGCAATCGCATGGGTAAGGAAGATCGGCTCGCCCATCGCGGCGATCCAGTGCGGCATCCGGTCCGTCGGCAGCAGGGCGCCGCTGACGAACATGATGAGCGCCGTGATCATCTCTTGCAGCAACTCGACGCGTTTCCAGACCAGCGTGAGCCCGGCGATGATCAGCGAGTAGCCGACGCCGCCGACAATCGCCAACGCCAGCGGGACGAGCGCCTCGGCGCGCCAGGTCAGCCGGAGCCCGACGAGCAGGCTCACGACCAGGGAGACGACGCCGACCACGAAAGCGGTTTCTACGAGTGACGCCACGACACGGCCGACGGCGATGGTCAGCCAGGCCGGCAACGGACTGAGATAGACCTGCTCCAGCGTGCCTGTTTGGATTTCACCGAGCAGCCGCCAGAACATCTTCACGCTCTGCAGGTAGATGAAGGTGAACACCACGAAGCCGAGGAACACCCAGGTAGTCTGGCGGTGATCGAACGTCCACGAGAGCCGGCCAGTCACGGCGATCTGGTTACCACGGCCGAGGGTCAAGCTGAGCAGGAGCATGAAGCTGACGAACAACGGAAGCTCGATGACGATCTGGACCCGCTCGGACCATGCGTGGCGCAGGCCCTTGACCACCTCGTTGCCGATCGCGACGAGGAAGCGGGAGGTGCTCAGGGCAGGAACGGCGGTTGCGTACGTGTATGTGGTCATTGCGGTCCGAGCCTCCCCTCGCGCAGCCCCCGGCGGATGGCGGCCTGATAGACGGCCCAGCCAACAGCCAGCATGAGGATGGCATGCAGCAGTGCCCATTGCAGGCTGTGGTCGCCCCAGGTGCCGGCCAGCGTCTCGTGTCCGAACAGGACCCTGCGGGTAGCGTCCAGGCCGAGGGTGGTGGGAACGAACCTGGCGGCGATCTCCAGCCCGCGCGGGAGGACCGAGACCGGCACCAGCCCGCCGTTGAGGAACATCACGAAGCTGCCGATGACGTGGATGATGGCACCGATCGAGGTTACGACGAGCGCCAAACCGCCGATGAGCAGGGCGAAGCCGGCGATGTCGGCCAGGATGAGCGCGAGTGGCACAAGCGCCGCCGGGCGCAGCGGCAGCTGGATGCGAAGCGCGAGCACGAGCCCGCCGCCGACGGCCGCGGCGGTCAGCAGTCCCTCCGCGAGCACCGCGCTCAGCCGGCCGACCGATAGGAGCCAGGAGGGCAGCGGGCTGAGGTGGGTCTGTTCAAGGGTGCCGGTGTTGACCTCCTCCAGCAGGCCGGCGGCCATCTTGAGCAGTGCCACGTAGACGACGATGTACGCCAGGTAGGCGAACAGCGTTACCGGCAGGAGCGCCTGCACGAGATGGCCGCCGCCAAGCACGGCCTGGAACAGGAGATAGGTCGTCGCCATGAGCGCGAGCTGGGGAACGAGCGTGACCTTGTGCGACCACAGGATCCACAGCCCTTTGGCCGTCTCGTTGCCGAGCAAGCGCGTAACCTCAGGGGCACCTCTGGCGCCGGCGGGTGCACCGCTGGTCATGGCCATCCTCAGCCCTCCTTCACCAGCCGCACGAAAACCTCTTCGAGCCCCGGCCTGACCTGACTGACCGATACCAGCCGCGCCTCGCGGCGGCGGAGATAGCCGAGCACGGAGTACAGCTCGGTGGCGTCCGTCGACGGCAAGATGATCCGCGTGGAGCCGTCCTCCGCGCGCACCTGTGCGCCGTGGGGGAGCGCGTCGTCGCCGGGCCTGAGGTGTCCGGAGAGCTGGATCTCATACCGGTCCTCCGCGTAGCGGTTGAGCAAGTCTTCGGTCGCCAGGTCGACCACGATTCGCCCCTGCTGGATGATCGCGACGCGGTCGCACAACTCCTGCGCGACCTCCAACTGATGCGTGGTCAACACCACCGTTTTGCCGTCGCGGGCGAGTCTGGCGATCCAGTCCTTCACGGTGCGCGCCGCCTCCACATCCAGGCCGATAGTGGGCTCATCCAGCAGGACCACCGGCGGGTCAGCGATGAGGGCGGCGGAGACGGCAACCTTCTGCTGCATGCCGCGGGAGAACCCGCCGACGAGCTGATCGCGGCGCTCCCACAGACCCAGTTCGCGCAGCAGATACTCCGCGCGCGGTCTGATCTCCGCACCGCGCAGGCCCTTGAGGCGGCCGAAGTACAGCAAGTTCTGCCACGCCGACAGCGACCAGTACACGTTGCGGGAGCCCTCCAGCACGGCCCCGATCTGCCGCACCGCGCGGCTGCGTTGCCGGCCGACGTCGTACCCGCCCACGCGCGCCACGCCCGAGGTTGGTGTGACCAGCCCGCAGATCAGCTTGATCACCGTCGTCTTGCCCGCTCCGTTCGGCCCGAGCAGGCCGACTACCCGTCCTGGTTCCATGGTCAGCGTCAGCGGATGGACCGCGGTCACCGCTGAGCGGCCCCGGCCGTACGTCTTGCTCAGACCGCACAGCTCGATCACGCTGGCCGCGGTCGCAGGCGGCAAATCGCGCGCTGGCCGGGGGATGGCAGGCTGTGTGCTCATCATGTCTCCCTGTTTCTCCCTCGACGCGGGGCTACTGCGCAGAGCCGCACTGGTGGCATCCAGGTCTCGGCCGGGCACGTACTCACGCCTGCCGATTACTTACGGCGTAAGTATACGCCGTATATCCACGGTATGCCTGCCTCGCGAGGCTGTCAAGAGCGTATGCTTATGGAGTAAGCTTGGATCATGAGCGTAGAGATGAAACCCGGGTCCGCTCCGACACGCCAGGCGCTGAACCGCTCACGCGTGCTCGAGGCGGCCCTCGCATATGCCGATACGCACGGGCTCGACGCGCTGAGCATGCACAAACTGGGCGAGGAGCTCGGCGTGAAGGGGATGTCGCTGTACAACCACGTACGGGGCAAGGACGACCTCCTCGACGGCCTCGTGGAGCGCCTGTGGTCAGAGGTCGACGCGACCCCCGCAACCGCCAGCGACTGGCGTGATGCCACTCGCACGTTCGCCGCCTCGCTGCGCGACCTCGTCCACCGTCATCCCCACGTCGCCCCGCTGCTGACGAGCCGTCCGCTGATGCCTGAGAGTGCACTGCGGATCTGCGAAACCTACCTTCGCGTCATGCGCGACGGCGGAGTGCCCGAGGACTGCGCCGTTGCGCTGCTGCGAACGGTGTTCGCCTACGGGTTCGGGTACGCCCTCGCCGAGGTGTCATGTTTCCCGGCCGGGCCGGCCGGGGCCGATGAGGATGATCTGCAGCGGTTCCGCCGGGTGAGCGCGCTGGTACCAACCGACGTGCCCGACCACCTCATGCGCGTGGCGCTCCGGGTATGCGGCGACTGCGACATGTCGGCCCAGTTTGCCCTCGGCATTAACCTGATGATCCGTGGACTGGACGCCTACCTGAGCGACACCACCGGCTGACGTTCCCATTTCTCAGCGCGGCCGTCAGCCTGATTGCGGACGAGGCCTTCTCCCGCATGCGCGCCGAAGCGACGCTCCGCGTCTGGGCTCAGGCGGCCGACCTGGCCGTGCTCACCTGTGACACGACGGACCACGAGGCAGGACGGCGCTATCTCGACCGCGAGCAGCGCAACCCGCGGAAGCGAGCGAACGTATTGGCGAAGACGAGCGGGCAGATGGCGGACGGAACCTATCCGTGGCGGGTATTCGACGCGTTCGACCTGGGCATGCCCGCGCTGCGGGTTGACACCACGCGGGGATACGCCCCTGTGCTTGAAGCGATCGTGGCATTCTGCCGCGCCGGCCGGCGCTGCTGCACTCAATCGGCGCAGGGAAAAGGTGGCCACCCTGGCGGATGAGTGGGCGATTCGTGACGGTGAAGAGCTGCTCATCCGCGCGAACGGGCAAGTGTGGGCGGTGTCGTGGCATCCGCCTCCGGCTCCTCCCGCTGGCACCCCCCATGGCTCCGCGGGTGTCTGCGTGACCGCCGATGGCCAGGTCGTCGTAATCAGCGGCGACGGCGAACGGTGGGATCTGCCCGCCGGTCGACCGGAGACCGGTGAGACGTGGGAGCAAACCCTGCGGCGCGAGATGCTGGAGGAGACGTGTGGCGTAGTCCGCCATGCTCGACTGCTCGGTTTCTCTCGCGGAGCCTGCAGAGAGGGCCACGAGCAAGGGCTGGTCCTTGTTCGTGCGCTATGGCGAGCGGACATCGAGCTTCGCCCATGGAAACCGGAATTCGAAGTGCCACACCGCCGGCTCGTTACGCCAAATGCCCTTCGTACCCTGGCGATTGGTGGTGAGTTCGCACCGATCATTCGGCGGGCACTCAAGGAAGCTGGAGTGCTCTAACGCGGCTTCGCGGCCGGTTACGCGCCCGTGCGCTGCGGTATGCTCTACGCAGCACCGCAGCCACCTGCACGGAGCATTGCGCCCGATGACCCAGCCACAAGACGAAAACCGCGACATTGACCTGCTGCTCGCCTCGCTGCGGGCGGATATGGTGGACACACACGCCTTCCTGCAGGCGCTCGCCGTGCGGCTGGACGGCGCCCTGCCCGGCCAGGTCGAGGTCGAGCGCCACGGCGGCATGTTTTCCCGCGACAAGCCGGTGAAGCGCATCGCGCTGGACCTCGGTGAGCGGCGCTACGGCATCGCCGACGAGGGCCACGGCCGCCTGCGGGCCGAGCGTACCAACGTCGTGCGCAACATCGCGCTCAAGACCGAGCAGCTCAGCGTCGATGAGTGGCTGCAGAGCCTGGCGGGCGATCTGGCCGGCATGGCGCAGCGCAGCGGGCGCGGGCGCGAGGCGCTGGAGCGGTTGCTGCTCGGCCGCCCGCCGGACGCCTGATACCGCGGGCTCGCGGCGAGACTGGAGTACATACGCGCATGGCAGAAGCGAACGACGACGAACGGCCGGAAGACGCGGCCGCCTCGCAGGAGAGCGCACAAGAACTGGCCGCGGGACAGTTGCCGATGGCGGCACGCGGCCGTCTGCGGCAGGAGACGGGCGGGCGGCGCTTCTTTGCCACAGATCTCTCCGTCGCCGAGCTGCTGCTGGTCGAGGCCGAAGGTTACGAGCCGCTGGGCGTGGTGATGGGCAGCAGCGTCTATCATGTCGGCTGGCAGACCTACGGCTGGAACTGGTACGGCGGCGCGGCACAGGAGTTGGAAACCGTTACGCAGGCGCACATGCACGCCCGCGAGCTGGCCATGGGCCGCATGGAGCAGGAGGCGGCGGCGCTCGGCGCCCACGGCGTCGTCGGCGTGCGGCTGACGGCGGAAGGCTACGAGGGCGAAAGCGGCCTGCTCGACTTCAAGGCGATCGGCACGGCGGTGCGGCTGCGCGGCGCGCCACCACCGCAACGGCCCTTCGTCAGCGATCTCTCCGGCGACGACTTCTGGGCGCTGCTGCAGGCGGGCTACCTGCCGCTCGGTCTGGCGATGGGCTTTTGCGCCTACTACAACTTTCCGTATCGCTTCCCGTACGTCGGAGGCACCCTCTACCGCTACGGCAACATGGAGCTGCCCGAGTGGACGCGCACGATCTACGACGCGCGCCGTCTGGCGATGCAGCGGTTGGCGACCGACGTGCAGCGCGCCGGCGCGATGGGCGTGGCCGGCGTCAAGATCGACGTGCAGAAGCACCTGCACGAACGCGAGAGCAACAACACGAACTATCTTGCCCTGGTGGTGGACTTCTTCGCGATGGGCACGGCGATCGCGCCGGCGCGGCAGGCGTTCGCCGCGGGCCGGCCGCGCCCCGTGCTCGACATGATCGGCCTGACACGCCGTTCGGCCACGGAGGCCGAAGAGCTGCAGACGCAATGACGGCAACCTTATTGGCGAACGCCGCCAGAAATCCGCCGTGGAGGAGCGCATGACCAGCAGCAACGAACCCGGCATGCCCCAGATTCCGGACGCCGCCCGCCAGCGGCTGGAGGCGGCGCGCGGCGCGCAGGGCCGCCGCTTCTTCACCAGCGACCTGTCGGTCAACGAGTTCCTGCTGGTCAAAGAGGCGGGCTTCGACCCGGTTGGGCTGGTGATGGGCAGCTCGATCTATCACATCGGCTACCAGTTCGGCCGCTGGTCGACGAACATGGAGCTAGAGAAGCTGACCCAGGCGATGTACGAGGCGCGCGAGCTGGCGATGGCGCGTATGGAAGAAGAGGCCGACGCGCTCGGCGCCGACGGCGTGATCGGCGTGCGGCTGGACGTGACGCGCCACGCCTGGGGAGAGCATCTGGCCGAGTTCATGGCGATCGGCACGGCCGTCGTCGCGCAAAACGGCCAGAGCCACCGCACCGCGCAGGGCAAGCCGTTCACTTCCGACCTCTCCGGCCAGGACTTCTGGACTCTGCTGCGCGCCGGCTACCGGCCGCTCGCGCTGGTGATGGGCAACTGCGTTTATCACGTCGCGCACCAGGGCGTGATGCAATCGATCAAGCAGATGGGCCAGAACCAGGAGATGACGAACTACACGCAGGGGCTCTACGACGCGCGCGAGCTGGCGATGGAGCGCATGCAGGCCGAGGCGCTGGACGTGCAGGCGGAGGGCATCGTCGGCACGCAGATCGTGGAGAACAACCACGGCTGGGGCAGCCACGTGATCGAGTTCTTCGCCGTCGGCACCGCCGTCACCGCGACTTCAGCCGACCACCAGATCCAGACGCCGCAGATGGTGCTGAGTGTGAACACGTAGCGGGAGCGAGTCAGGGCTATGGTCACCAAAGCGGATCTGCATCGTTTGATTGACGAACTGCCTGAGCCCGCGCTACCGGCCGCTGAGCGACTGCTTGTTGCGCTCGAAGCGCAGGGGCCAGCGTTCCTCCACGACGCTACTGTCGTGCACGTTGACGACGTGCTGACCGGACCCGTGCACCTGCGCGCCGCGGCCACGAACGGGCGTATGCAGCCGACGAAGCGCGGCGTCTCGCCGGCGGCCATGCGGAAGGTGCGACGAAGTAGGTTCACGACCGATCAGCCATCACCGGAGCCGATGACGGTCGACGAAGTGGGCGAGCGCCATACGAACCGGTGGATCCTGATGGAAGTGCACGAATCCGATGCGCGAGGCGCTGCACGGAGCGGGATCGTGCTCGCCGTTGGCAGAAGGCGAGCTGACATTCAGGAAGCTCTATTCAAGGCACTCCGAGAGCCGAACATGCAGAGCCAGGGCTACTACACCTTCCGTGCCCACCGCCCGATCCCACCCGGTCCCGAAGGATTGGCCATGATCGAAAGAAACCAACTTCGGAGCGCCAGGCGTGACATCCGCCGGAGATAGCCTCGCGATTCGACTGGAGGACGACCCGAATGGCTTCCTGCTCGTGCCCTGCACCGTCGCCATTGCTCTGACGACCGACGCTCTTGTCTACAAATTCCGCCTCGTGCTCAACACGGGCCGGCCACTTTCGGTGCTCAGCCTGGAGCTACGCGACTCGCTCGCCGCCTTCGGCGTGCTCGACGAGATTGCGCCGGGCCTCTATCGGCTGCGCGGAATGCTTTTGGACGGCCAACAGGGGCCGCCGCTGATCGTCCGGGCAAGCCGCGGTCCGCGTCTGCTCGGCTTCGAGGGGATGCTGGGCCTGCAATTTCTCAACGGCTTCCGCCAGATACACTTCGACCGCGACACGCGCTTGCTTACCCTTACCTCCTGACAATGCTCTTCGGGGCGCATCGCATTGGCATTCAGACGCCGCAGATAGCGCTCAGAGCGAACGAGTAGGTGCCGGATGCACTGGGCCGCAACCGCGCTCGTCGCTGCGATATTGGCGCTGTTTGCTGCCTGCGGAAACAGGCAGCTCGCCGTACCAGCCACTATCCCGGCTGTCGCGACTGTGTCGCCGAGCGCGTACCTGATGCTCGACGGCGAGATCGGCGTTATCTTCGGCGACCCGGTGGTGCGGCCTATGTCCACACCGGGGCCGTCGGTCACCGTGTTCAACTTCACGACCGATGATGGCGGCAACGCCTACCCTGGGCGGCGACCAGAGCCTCCTCTTTCGGCCTGGCACGTCGCGGCCGCCTCACGTGCGCGTGAGCGGCTACTGGCAACAGCCTGCCCGCGCCGGGCATTGCCGGACCTTCACCGTCGTCTCGGTGCAGATCCTCTCGACGCCGTTCCCGCCATCGCCCGGAAGCGTCCGCTGCCTGTAACGGACAGCCCTCATGAAGCGCACAAGGTCGTGCCGGATAGCCAGCCGGACACGCTGCGCGTAGAGTCAATTCGGGCTGCGAGCGACCCGGCATCGCAAACGCCGAGCCTGCCAACGCCGGGCGACGGCGGCTGAGCGGGTTGGAGGCGCATTCGCCATGTTCGTCGCGGGCAGCGGTATAGACGGGCTGGCACCGGCGCGGCAGGCCGGGCTGGAGCCGCTGGGCCTTGTCTACGGCGTGGTGAACCGCGTCTCGGCCTCAGGCGGTGTCAACGTGATCGGCGAACAGAAACGCACCGCGCAGGCCCACCTCGAAGCGTTGCATCTGGCGCTGCAGCGCATGAACGAGCAGGCGCAAAAGCTGGGCGCGAACGGCATCGTCGGCGTCGCGATCGAGGCGAGCGCGCAGGCGGCTCAAGGCTCGGAGTTCATGCAGCTAATCGAATGCCGCGCGAGCGGCGCGGCCGTGCGCGAGCGCGAGGTATTCGCGGAGACGCCGCTCTGGGCCGCCACGCTCTCAGCACAGGAGCTGTGGACGCTGCGGCAGGCAGGGTACTGGCCGAAAGGCATCGTCGCCGGCTACGGCTCCGTGTTTGCGAACGGGGACCGCTGGTTGGCGAGACGTATGATGGCCGGGCAGTCCAGCCGGGTTGGGCCTGGCAACATCGAGTTGACCTGGATGGCCGAGGCGCTGCAGCAGGCGCGCCGCCTGGCCGTTGCGGGCATCGAAGCAGACGCGAAGCAGGCCGGCGCCGCGGGCATCGTCGGCCTGACGCTGGACAAACGCGTGCATCTCGCTGGGCCAAATGTCCTGCGCGTCGATCTGCAGGCCGTCGGCACGGCGATCGCGCCGCTGCGCCGCGCGCCGGAGCGGCAGGCGCCGCCGATCGTCATGAATATGGCCGAGCCGCGCCGGGCCGACGTTCCGATGGCAGAGCTGCAGCACAAGGCGCCGTACCACCGGCGGCAAGCGCGGCCGCTCGCCGATTCGTTCACCGCGGAGCAGCGGGACGGCGAACGATCTCAATAGCCCGCTGATTCCCGAGGACGAACGCGAGCGGCTGGCGCGCATGCATTCCGAAGCGAGCAAGCAGAAAGCCGGCGCGCGCGTCGGCTTTCTGCTTGCTATTCAGTTTGTGAGTGGCCGGTCACGCCTACCAGCGGCTGCCGCGGTCGCTGTAGCCGCCGCGGCTCCCGCTCGATGCGCCCTGCTGAGTGCGGAAGCAGTCGGAGCAGTAAACCGGCTTGTCTCCGCGCGGCTGGAACGGCACCTTCGCCTCCTGGCCGCAGCTCGAGCAGGTGGCCGAGAACATCTCGCGCTGCCCGCCGTAGCCGCCGCCACCACCGCTGTAGCTGGAGTCGCCGCGCTCGCTGCGGCGCCGTGCGCGGCAGTCCGGACAGCGTCCCGGCTCGTTGGTGAAACCCTTCTGGGCGTGGAACTCCTGTTCCCCGACCGTGAAGGTGAAGTTGGTGCCGCAGTCGCGGCAGGTGAGGGTCTTGTCAACGAAGTTCATTCGATGACCTCCAGGTTGTACTGGCAAGCTTCGGTCATCGAACACGGAACAGGGGGGAACCCGGTGCCGAGGGTCGTTGAGGAAGAATTGCTGTTACCACTATAGCACACATTCGCGCGAAATGCAGCCCCGCAACGCCGCGCTCAAGAAACCCGCGCCGCTGGCTACCGTCCCGGCGCCGCCGCTGCTGCCTCAGGCGAGTCGCCATAGCGTCGCTCGCCTGCAGAATCACCACGGCCGGCGCATTCCGCGGCGGTGCGGACCGGAAGGCGAACGGTGCCATCGCCGGCCCCGGCCGGCTCGCCGTGCGGGCGCGGACAGCAAATCTGATCGCATGGCCCGTGTGCTATGCCCGCGTCCGGGCGGAGCGCCGTTGCAGGTACTCGGTCGCATAGACGCTGCGATACTCGTCCCGCAGCGCCTTGGGGTAGGTACACTGAGAGTCCCACTCCAGGTCGTTCAAGGCCGCGCCACCCCAACCGCGGACGGTCTGTTCGTTCTGCTGGCTCGACCGCGGGCTGCTGGTATCCACGCTGTGCCGCGCTTCATCGGTGCGAGCCGCCCCCCGTGCATGGGCGAAGAGCGCCGCGGGTTCGAGCAGCGTCGAGTTCGGTGGCATAAGTCCCCCTGGTCCCCGCGCAGCAGTGCAGCGCCTGGCGTATACGCTCGTCCAGCCGCCGTCGAGCATGGATGCCCGCAACAGCATACAACCCTGGAAGGCCGCGAGCCGATCACGTTTCTGCGTCCCGCAGCCGGTAGCTCTCATCCTCTCCGAACCGCTTGTCGCGCACGTAGCGGCCCGGCGAGGTGCTGCCTTGCTTGATCTGGGCGCAGGCGTATTCAGCATCACAGCCATTGCAGAGGACGTAGCGCCCGTGCTGCACGGAGCCGCTGGCGAGGCGCGCGCCGTCACAGGCGTCGCAATAGATCCGCGCCTCTGGACAGAACCCTGGTCGGAGATCGGCGTCGGCGATCAGGGATGTGCCTCCTTCGTACCGGCGTACCGGCGGGAGCGCTGGCTTGTGCGGCCGCGCACCGGGCAGAGCTATGGCCCGTCGCGGCTCGGCCGGCACAATCGCCGCTGCGGATGTCGAGGGCCGGCCGCACGGCTTACGCTCGGCCTTACCAGATCGTCGTGCGCTGCAACGGCCTGGACGCCGCTTACCCCGGTCACTGCAGCGACTTTCCGGCATGCCAGGTTCTGCGAGCGGGCACCGGGGCTGCTGTTGACTCGTCTGCGGCGGGTGCCTCGCGCCAGCCGCAGATCAGGCAATACCAGCGCTGTTCATCGGGAGCGGCTTCTCGGTAGACGGCGCCGGCGGCACAGCGCGGGCAGGCGCTCGGTCTGCCGATCATGGACCCACCGCGGGCTCTGCCGGCATGCCGCCGGGCTGCGCGGCGGCGCCGTGGGCGGACCGGCTGACGGCGTAGAGGTGCCTGAGGATGTCGCGGTAGGCCCGAAACAGGCTGGTCTGGCAATATGGGATGCCACGCTCGGCGCAGAAAGCCTCCACCAGTGGCTGTGCCGCGTGCAGGCGATTGCGTGGCAGCGTCGGGAACAGGTGGTGTTCAATCTGGTAGTTGAGGCCGCCGAACACGTAGTCCACGATCGGGCTGGACCGCACGTTGCGCGACCCCAGCACCTGTTCGAGCAGGAAGTCGACCTCGCCGTCGTCCTCGGTCATGGCCATGCCCTTATGGTTCGGCGCGAAGACCAACCCCATGTACAGACCGAAGCTCATCTGCTGGACGGCGATGAAGCCGAGTCCGGGACCGAGGCCAAAATGCTGGATGACGATCAGGCTCCAGACGCCGGCATGGACCAGGATCAGCGCCAGCTCCAGGAGCCAGTGCCGCCCGCGGCGGAGTAGCAGGTATTGAATGCTCGAGACCCGCAGCACGATCCCTTCGGTGAGGAGCAGGACCACGAACAGAACGTGCTGATAGCGCACCACCATGCGCTGGGCGCGGTTCATGGCGCGGGCACGCCCTGAGGTGAAGGCCAGCACCGGCAAATCGATGTCCGGATCGAAGCCGGGGCGGTTGGGGTGGCCGTGGTGCCGGTTATGTTTGGTCTGCCACCACGTCGCGCTGACGCCGACCAGCAGGTTCCCCAGCAGCATGCTCAGCGCGGTATACAGCCAGCCGGAGCGCACCACCTGGCGATGCCCCACGTCGTGCCCGAGAAAGGCGAGCTGAGCGAACACCGCCGCGAGGAACGCCGCACCGAACACCAACCACCACGGGTTCCGGCTCGCGAGCAGGAGCAGGAGAGCGATCGCGGTGAGGCCGACAGTGGCCGCAATTTTCACGGTGTAATAGCGTGGCTGCGGCTCAAGCAGCCCGGCATCACGAACGCGGCGTTTCAGCTCCGCGTACTGCCCAACCGCGAGCGACGGCGCCGCACCGGGCGTCGGCGGGCGGCTCGGGGGCAGGATAGACGGCATGCATAGCTCCTTGCGCCAAGCCGCGCGCTGGCGCGGTCATGCCGCGCGACGCTCGCCGGGGTGATGAAACGCTGATCACGGCGGGGGCAGCGGCTGTGGTCGGCGCGCGCTCACTCTCGCCGCCAGCGGAAGCGCCGCTGGCGGTCGTCGAGGCGGTAGCCGGCGCCGGCGATCGCGCCAACGAGTTGGTCCTCGGTGATCTGCGCCGCCTGATACTCCACGTAGGCCAGGGCGGTGTAGGGGCTGACATAGGCGCGCACCACACCCTGCAGGCGGCGCAGCGCCGCCTCCAACGTGCGGGCATGGATCGTGCTGCTGTCGAGGCCAAGCACGGGCAGCGCCACGGGAGTCGCGCCGACATCGTCGTCCACTCGGGATCCTTCCGCCCGTCGTCGCGTCTGCCCATGCGCATGTGCGCATGCATGGATGAATGAAGGCGGCACACGCCGGCGACGTTGGCCCAGCAGCGGGTGTTACTCAGTAAGTCTACACGTCTTTCCCGGCAAATGCCAGGCATCCGCCTTGAAGTTGCCGGCACTGTCCCGGAAGATGGAGGTCAGGCTGCAGAGGGAGCGGGAAATGCCCGAGGTCACGCTCGAACAGGCGGCGATCGTCCTCGGCGTGAGTGTCGATACCGTGCGCCGCCGTGTCCGGCTTGGCCAGTTGCAGGCGCACCGCGACGGGGCCGGCCGTCGCCTGGTCACCGTGCCCGCGGCGCCGGCCCGCCCGGAGGATGTGGAACGGCTGCTTCAGCGCGAGCGAGAGCAGGTCGAAGCGCTGCAGCGCGACAACGCCCACCTGACGGAGCTTGTGGCGGAGCTGCGGCGCCAGCGGCAGCAGTTGGAGGCGCAGAACGCGGCGCTGCAGAGGCAACTGCACACGGCAAGCGAAGCTCAGCGGGATCTGCACCATCTGCTGGGCAACGCGCAGGAACAGGTCGCCCAGCTACTTCGGACGCGGGAGCCCGGCAACAAGTAACGCTGCGGCTGGACCTCCAACGGCGCCGGGTGTGTCGCTGTCGGCACCGCCATCACGCCGATCTCGCCCGGCCGGCAGATCCAGACGCCGCATAGAACACTGAGCGGGGACCGGCTGTGCCCGCCTGCACACAGCAGTATCCCGCGAGACAGGCGGACGCGGACGCTTCGCAGCGATGCGGTTGAGACGGCACTTACGCGGACGTTTCCGACCGATCGCGGCGCGCAGCAGGAGCCAAACGGGCGAGCGACTGCCACTGCGCCGGGCTCGCCCAGCCTTGCTGTCCGGGAAAGAAGACGATATCGCAGGGCGGGCAGTACCAGAGCTGGCGCCACGCTTCTGTTCGAAGCATGGCGCCGACCCAGGCGATGACGGCGGCAACGATTCCGGCCGTGACACCCGCGCCGAGCATGACCAACAGCGGCGGAGCAAACAGCGAGCCGCTGAGGAGATAGATTGCGCCGCCGACAAACAGAAACGCGCCAGCGGCGGCCGCTGCCGGCCGCCGTGGTTTGGCCAATTGCTTCCGCTGCCTGGCCGTGGCAGCAAAGGCCGCCGCACCGTCGCTCAACCGCATGGCCGAGTCGCCGGTGCAGCGCGGGCAGATTGGCAATGATTCCATATCGGCCGGTTCTCCCGCGGCTCTGCATTCTTCGCCATTCATCTCCTGGTATCGTCATAGTCCGGCCGGCCCATCATGCCCGTGCGCGGTTCCGGCGCCGTACGATGCGGTTTCTTTCCGCCTCAGCGGCTTCGGCGGTGTCCGGAGGGTCCGGTGAACGGGACTCGTCCGTCGAGGCCCATAAACAGCGTGACCGCCCGCGCAAGCGCAGCGAACATCCCTGCACCGCTTCCTGCTTGCCACGATTTCGCAACCCATGTAGCGTGACGCGTGATGCGTAGCGCGCGGCGGCAGGCCGGCGGCGGGGGATGGCGATGCGGGGAGTGCGGTTTGGGCTCACGGCGGGCGCGGCGCTCGTGCTGCTGTCGGCGGGCGCGGCGCGGATGACGCTGCACGCGGCGCCGCGGCAGGCGGCCACGGCGCTCTCGCCCGAAGAGGCCGTAATCGCGATCAAGCCGCTGCAGCTCGCCGCGAGCGACGTGCCGCCTGGCTATGCGCTCGGTGCGATCACCGTCGATACGCCCGTCTCCGACGCCCTGCGCCAGAGCGTGGCCGGGGCCGATCCGTATGCCGCGCTCGGCAGCCTCACGGCCGAAGGCACACAGGCCTGCTCCGTGCAGGGCGTCATGCCGCCCGCCGCCGCGCCGCTGACCGACGCGCAGCTCACGATCTGCGTGATGGCCGACCAGCCCTCAGCGCAGAACGTCGTGGCCGGCACGGCCCGTGCGATCGATCCGGCCGGCGGCACGCTCACGCAAGAAACGGCGCCGCCCGATCTGACGCTGGGCGACGGCCAGGCGAACGTCTGGCGGCTGGTGCAGACGGACAGCAACGGCCGGACCAGCACCGCGTTCGATCTGCGCTGGTCGCGCGGGCAGGTCGCCTTCGAGCTGCGCGCCCAGGCACGGGCGGGCAAAGAAGATCAGAGCGGCACGAACGACCTCGGCCGCAGCATCGACGGCGGCGAAGCGATGCGGCCGCCGGTAGCGCTCGGCGCGCCGACCGTCGTGGCCCCGGTGACGGAGCAGCAGCGTCTCTACGCCACGCTTAACAGCCAGACGGCGATCGTGCCCGCCTCCGCGGCGCCCAGCCGCCTCTATACCAACACGATCCAGCTACCGGCAGAGGCCGTGCTGACTTCGAACAACCCGACCGCGACGCTGCATTTGCTCGACGAAACCTTCCGCCGCGCGGTCTACGCCAACGAGGTTTTCCGCACGCCCGACCGCCAGTTGCTGTATGGCCAGCGCGTGACGGTCGACGCCGACGCCCCCGGCGCAGGGGCCGAGCTGATGAACCCGAGTTCGGACGGCTTTTTCTTCCACGGCGAAGCGGACGATTCGCCCACACCGAACGGCACGCAGGCCGACACCGAGCTGACGCCGCCGCTGCAACTGGGCGATGGCACGCGGGCCTTCAAGACGCTGATCTCCTACCCGGACCCGCGCAACAACTTCGTGACCTTCACGCTGCGCTGGACGCACGGCCCGGCGGTGCTGCAGGCCCGCATCGGCGCCGCCGCGAGCAAGAACCAGCAGCTTTCCGACCTCGTGCCCTGGGCGCAGCAGGTGGAACAGACCTATCAGGCGAGCGCCCTGCCGGATGTCAGCCGCCTGCTCTCTGCCCCGGCGTCGGTTGCCCGCTTCGGCCGGCCGCTCGCGCCGATCGCCTGGCCGCCGGCGGCAGCGTTGCCGGCCGTGGCCGAGGCGCCGCGCTCCCGCCTGTGGCGCGCGGCCCGCACGTGGAGAAGAATCACCTGAAGCCGCGCGGCCAGTCAGAGCAGCGCCATGCCCAGATCCATCCCGAGCAGCACTTTGCCCACGGTCTCCAGGGAACTCTGCTGCACGGCGACGTGCTGCGTCAGCGCGTGCACGTCGCGGAAGCAGCGCTCCAACGCACTGGTTTCGTAGATACTGGTCGCGCCGCCGGCGTTGTACATCAGATCGACCGCCTGTGCCGACTGTGTCACGGCCGTCGTGGCCGCCAGGCGCACCAGGGCGCGATCATACTCGTCGAGCGGCTCGCCCGCGCAGGTCTTGGTCCACGCCTGCTCCGCGGTGTCGTAAAGGAAGGCGCCGGCCGAGCGCAGTAACGCTTCGGCGCGGGCCACGTCGGCCTGCACCGCGGCGCGCTCGCGCAAGAGGCTTATCTGTCCCGTGGGCGTCTTCGCCTGCGCGAGTTCCACGAGCGTGTCGATCGCGTGCCGCGCGATGCCAAGACCTACCGGCGCGACCTCGGCGGCAAGGAACGAGATCAGCGGGAACTGGTAGAGCGCTTCGGGCCGTTGCGCCCGGCCGGTGAAGGACGGCATGCAGCGCTGATCCGGCACGAAGGCGTCGGCGATCGCGAAGTCGGCGCTGCCGGTGCCCCGCAGGCCGGAGACATGCCAGGAGTCGAGGATTTGGTAATCCGCGGTGGGGATCAGCGCCATGATCGCCTCTGGCATGCCGAGCGGCCCCATACGCGGAGTCTCGCCGTCGAAGACGAGGCAGCCGCAGCCCATGATCTGCGTGTGGCGGATACCGCTGCCGAAAGGGAAACGCCCGGAGACGCGATAGCCGCCGTCGACGCGCACCGCCCTGCCGCGCGGCACGATGGAACCGCCGGAGATCAGGTCGGGGTAGGTGCGGTAGAGTTCGCGGACGGTCCGCTCGGGAAAGTAGGCCAGGAGATAGCCCGTGGTGGCGCCGATCATGAAGGTCCAGCCGGTCGAGCCGTCGGCCCGCGACAGCTCCTCGATCAGGCGCAGGAAGGCAGGCAGCTCCAGCTCGGGGCCGCCGAGGGCCGCCGGCTTGGTCGCGTCCCACAGACCAGCACCGCGCAGTGCCTCGACGAGTGCCGACGCCATCGCCCTTTCGCGCTCGCTCTCCTCCGCCAGTTCGCGGACGCGCGGCGCCAGTTCCCGCGCCGCCTGCAGCAGATCTGCCGCCGTGGTCGTCATGGTCGAGCTCCTTAATCGTCTCCGGCTCCTCCGCGGTCGATGGCACTGTCTCCCAATCGTGCCCGATCACTCTCACGAATCAACGCACGGATAACGCGTTTTGGCCTGGAGTGCTCTTACAGACGGTACGGTTGCAGACCAACACCGGGATGACGCCGCAGCCAGCGAGTGTTGCGCGCACACACGCCGGTGAGCTTCCTCGACTTCGGCCCCGCCCGCGCTCGCAGCCTGACGCACATCCTCGGCGGCGCTCTCACAGGTGAGACGAGATAGCCCCGCGTTTTGTGACAGAACGAGCAATCGAATATTCCCTAAGCCCTGAACCCTATCCCCTGCCCGAGGCCCAGGCGATGCGCTCGTCCAAACGGCGCTGCAGGAAGAGCGTGAGCGGGCGGAAGCCGCGGTCCAGCCAGAAGCGGGCGCCGGGCAGGTTGGCGCTAAGGTAGTTGAGCTGGCACCATTCAGCGCCGCGCCCTCGCGCCCGCGCCAGCGTTGCGCCCAGCAGCGCCGAGCCGAGGCCGCGGCCGCGCTCCTCGGACGCGGTCCAGGCGTCGAAGATGAAGACGCAGCGCTCGGGCGTAATCATGCCTTCCGGCGCCGGGCCGAAGCTGAAGCCGCCGACGAGCCGGCCGTCGCGCTCGGCCAGCAGCGCCGCGCACTCCGGATCGGCCAGCAGCTCCGCCAGCTCGCGGCGCAGATCCGGCAGCGTCTCCGGCAGATAGGGCGAAAACATCGGACTTGCCGCCTGATGCCGGTTCACGGCGTCGGTGAAGCGCAGCACCACGTCGAGGTCGCCGGCCGTGGCCGTGCGCAGGCTGACGCCAGCCGTCAGTGATGCGCCGGGCACCGGCCGCGTGTCGCGCAGGGCGTGGACGGCGAGCTGACCGAAGCCCAGCGAGAACCAGGCGTCGAGCGCGGCCTGGTCGCCCACGCGAACGCCGACATGGTGCGCGAACGAACCGGCCGCGATCCAGCGTTGGGCCAGCGCTGCGTAGAGCGCGCGATAACTTTCCGCGGCGTTTGCCGGGTCAGCGGCGTGGCTGCTGATCCAACCGGCGCGCGGCGGGTCGTTCAGGGCGCGGTGGCTGAGCGGGTTCGGCAGCTCGATCGCGCCGATCAGATAACCCGCCAGCCTGCCCTCGTGCAGCGCCGCCACGCCCTCGGCCCGCGGCGCGGCCAGTGCCCGCTCGATCGCGGACCGCGCATCGGCCGCGTCTTCCAGCCGCGCGGGCAGCGCCGGCTCGCGCTCGCGCTTCGCCTTGCCGCGCCGCGCGAGCAACGCGGCGGCCGGTTCAATGTGCTCATCAGAGAACCGCACGACTTGCATGCGAGACAGGGTAGCACCGTGCGCCTGTATCACGACGGTGCGCGGCTCTCAGGCGGGCGTCATGCGGGCCTCAACCTCGCCGAGCGTCTGCACCCAGTCTGTCCGCACGGGCCGGTCGCCGAGACCGCGGATCAGGCAGCGCCGCACACGGGACAGCAGCACGTGGCCGCTGGGCCGCTGCCCGTGCATCAGCGCCGCCTTCACGCCCGAACCGGCGCCGAGGTGCAGGTGCGGCTCGGCGATCTGGCCGCGCGCCTGCGGGTGCCAATGCCACGCGAAGGTCTCTCGGCCGCGCGCCGCTTCATGCGCGTACGTCTACGCGGTTGTCCTGACATCCCGGCCAGGCGTCACCGCCTCAGGACGCTCGCACTGGTCGTCGCTACGGGCGAGGAGCTGCATGCCGAGCGTGCTGCGTCGCGGGACGGCCACGGCGCCGAGCGTCAGTGCCTGCTGCGCGACGCCGGCATGCTCGCCCGACGGGCTGACGACAAGGCGTGCCCGGCTGACGCCGGCCCCGGCGCGCGGCCACGGCTCGCGCAAGTCGTGCACGGCGGCGGCGGGCGTTCTGGCGGACCAACGGCATCAGTGCAGCGACGTTCAGCACACGCGGGTGATCCGGCCGGTCGTGGCTGGCCGTGATCGCGCCGGCATCCCACGGCTCCAGAAACGCTGTGCCGGTCAGCGTGAGAGACCGCTGTGCAGCCGCATCGAGCAGCGCCCAGCCCGCGTCGCGGGTGCGTTCATCGGGGGGCTGGCGCCGGGTTCGTTGCTGCTTCGCAACCATGCCGTGCCGCCGCGCGCGTTCATTCGCGCACGCTCGCACGACGGGCCGGCGTCGGCGGGTGTTCAGCGGTAGCGCTCCGGCAGGTATTCGGTGACCTCGGCGACCGAGTCGCAGGGGATGCGCGCCATCTCTGCGTGCTTGCGGATGTCTTCGACGCTGGCGGCTTCGTAATAGCACGTGAGGTGCGAGGCGGCCGGGTCGTAGTACGAGCGCACCCAGGCGAGACCGGAAAAGATTGGCGCGCAACTTACCGCGCGGAAGGCCGCCGCGTCGATCTCGTCAGGTGTCACGCCGTCGAGCTGCCGTTCGATGCGGTAGAGTGGCATGGCACTCACTCCTCGGCCATGCGGCCGTGTGGGTAATTCTGGCGCGCATCATACCACTCCGATGCGCAGATCTCGTCTGCTGCCGCGTTGTTGTTCGGTGAAGTGAGTAGTGCGCGACGTGGGCGCTCAGTCCGGATCGTCGAGCGGCTTGAGCAACTTTTCCACGTCGCTTGAGCGGATACGCAGGGTGCGCAGGCCGGCCACCCGCCGCGCCGGCAACGTGCCCGCGCGAATCCAGGCGCGCACGGTCTGGACATGCACTTTCAGGTACTCGGCAACCTCTTCCGGCGTCAGCAGCCGTTCCAGCGGTTCCACGGCGGGCGCGCCCTGGAGGTAGCGGTCGATCTGTTCGGGGGTTACGCCAAGCTCGCCGAAGACACGCGCCGGCAAGCCCTCGCCGCAGCGCATGAACGCCAGCAGATAGTGCCGTTCGTCGATGCGTCTGCGGCCGCTGCGCCGCACCTCCTGCATCAGCCGGTGCGAGAAGCGGCTGTAGTCTTCGGAGGCCGCCATCGGCGTACCCGGTAGGGCGCAGCGTTCGACGAGGTCTTCGACCAGGCTCACGTCGATGGTGATCGGCCCAAGCGTGAAGTAGCCAAAGCGCGAGAGCCGCCGCAGATAGGCGAGAAAGACAACGTCCAGCGTGGTCTCGCAGCCAAGCCGCAGGGCGATCGCGTGCGCATCCGGGTTCAATTGCTCGACGAAACTCTGGTCGGTTTCGTGCTCCGCCATCACACCCATATCCTCGCTCTCCCCGTTGTGTCCACGCAACGCCAGCCGCCAGCACGGCGATGTGTGCTGTTGACAGCTCGATTCGTTCTGCGCATAAATGCGCTTAGCGTTGTATAGCGTAGTGTATGGACGCTACGTCTACAGCGGCAAGTAAGGAGCACACCATCGTGACCACGCTCGAAGCCCCGGGTTCTGTCCTCAGCCAGGAGCTGCTCGACGGCTGCGCCGCCCGCGCCGCCGGCTACGACAGGGAGAACCGCTTCTTCAGCGAAGACTTCGCGGCGCTGCAGCAGGCCGGCTATCTCAAGCTGGCCGTGCCCA